>Ga0102932_1001631_pt1 | contig 11572 bp, 11 predicted proteins | sample SalPonR1_C_D2_MG_FD_78212 | JGI IMG/M metagenome (GOLD analysis project Ga0102932, IMG submission 78212) | Salt pond soil microbial communities from South San Francisco under conditions of wetland restoration - Salt Pond MetaG R1_C_D2_MG | ecosystem: Environmental > Aquatic > Marine > Intertidal...
GGCGGGTGGGCGCATCCTGACCCAGCGGCTGACCGTCCCGGCCGGCGACTTCCGCGAGGTCGAGGTCAAGACGCTGGACCGGACCCGGACCGCCCTGGCCGCCGGCGCGGCGGCGGCCATGGCCGGCGGGGCGGGGCCCGACAGCCTGCTGGCGCTTGCGCGGCTGATCGGCACGGCGATCCTGCTGGGCGCCAGCTTTCTGGCGCTGGGCTATGCCGCCTCGGCGCTGTCGGGCAGCGCCGCGGCGGCGGCCGGGCTGGCGGTCGGGCTGTGGCTGGTGCTGGTGGTGCTCTATGACCTCGGGCTTCTGGGCGCGGTGGTCTTCGATGACGGCGGCGCCTTCACCCGGCATGTCTTTCCCTGGCTTCTGGCCGCCAACCCGGCCGATGCCTTCCGCCTGTGGAACGTGTCCGCCTCGCGGGAGGTGGCGCTGATCTCCGGCATGGCCGGCGCGGGCGACGCCCTGCCGCCATGGGCCGCGCCCGTGTCGCTGTTTTTCTGGCCGGTGGCCGCGCTCGCGCTGGCCGGGGCCGCCTTTCGGAGGGTCGATGCATGAAACGCCTGCTGCTTGCCGCCTTGGTTCCGTTTCTGGCCGCCTGCCAGGAGGACGCGGCGCGCGCGCCCGATCCGGTCTCGATGACCTCCGAGGCGCTCAGCCATTTCTGCCTGATGCAGGTCGACCGGCACCCGGGCCCCAAGGCGCAAATCCATCTCGCCGGCCTCCCCGACCCGATCTTCTTCGCGCAGGTGCGCGATGCGCTGGCCTATGTGAAAGGCCCCGAACGCGATGGCGACATCCTCGCCTTCTATGTCAGCGACATGGGCGCCGCGCCCGGCTGGGCCGATCCCGGAGCGGATAACTGGATCGTCGCCGAGACCGGCCATTTCGTCGTCGGCGCGGATGTGACGGGCGGCATGGGCGCGCCCGAGATCGTGCCGTTCTCGACCCGCGCCGGCGCGCAGGGCTTCGCCGCGCAAAAGGGTGGCGCGGTTATGAGCTTGGGCGACATCCCTGCCGAAACCGTGCTGGCGCCGGTCGAGGTCACGACAAGAAAGGAGCCACCGGCATGACCCTTACGCGACGCCGTTTCCTGACCGTTACCGCCGCCGCGCTGGCGGTGCCGCACCCGGCCGCGGCCGGCGCGGCGCGCGCGCGCTGGCGGGGCGTGGCGCTTGGCGCGCCGGCCTCCGTTCTGCTGGCCGGGGTCGGCCCGCAAGAGGCGCGCCCCGTCTTCGCCCGGCTCGAAGCCGCGCTGTCCCGGTTGGAGGGCATCTTCAGCCTCTACCGGGATGACAGCGCGATTTCCCGGCTCAACCGCGCGGGCCACCTGCCCGCGCCGCCGCCCGAGATGCTCGAGGTGCTCACGCTCGCCCGGCGGCTGCACCGGGGATCGGGCGGCGCCTTCGACCCGACGGTACAGCCGCTTTGGCAGGCGCTTGCCACGGGCGGAACCGCGGCGGACGCGCGCGGCCGGGTCGGCATGGACGGGCTGCGTTTCGATACGCGCGAGATCGGCTTTGCCCGGCCCGGCATGGCGCTGAGCCTGAACGGCATCGCGCAGGGTTTCGTCACCGACACCATCGCGGCGCTTCTCAAGGACCACGGGTTCGGCCGCGTGCTCGTCGATATCGGAGAGATCGCGGCCCTGGGGCACAACCGGGATGGCATGCCGTGGCAGGCCGGCATATCCGACGGCCCGGGCCACGTGGTGCAGCGCGTCGCCCTGCGCGACCGGGCGCTGGCCACTTCGGCGCCGGGCGGCACGGTCCTGCCCGGCGGGCAGGGGCATATCCTGCATCCCGCGGGGCGCGCTCCGCGGCAAAGCCTGGTTTCGGTCTCGGCCGACAGGGCGGTTCTGGCCGACGGGCTTTCGACCGCGCTTTGCCTGCTGGACGAAGGCCGGGGCCGGCGCCTTGCCGCCGGTTTCGCGGGCGCGCGGGTGGAACATATCGCACCCGCCTGACGGGCTGACCCGCCGCCCGGCTTTACGGCCGTTGCCCGATGCCCAGTTCGCGGCGCACGCGCCGCGCCGCCTCCAGCATCGCGTCCAGATGCGCGGGCCTGTCGCCGCCCAGCATCTGCGGCGTCAGCCCGGCCATGGAGAGCGCGCAGATGACCGCGCCGCTTTCGTCCAGCACCGGCACGGCGATCGCCGAAAGCCCCTGTGCCACGTCGTCGACGGCGAATTCCCAGCCGCGCGCCCTGATCTCGGCCAGCGTCCTGCGGAACACCGCCTCGTCGGTGATCACGTTGTCATTGACCGGGCGCAGCGGCTGTTCGGCGAGGATGGCGTCGATCTCCTCGGGCGGTTGATGCGCCAGAAGCACCTTGGGCGCGCCGCCGCTGTTGAAGGGCAACGTGCCGCCCACCGGCCACCAATGCACCTCCATTCCCTTCATGTCGTGGATGCGGTCGAGGCAGCGCGCCTTGCGCTCATGCATGACCGACAGGAACATCGTCACGTGCAAATCGCGGGCCAGCTCGGTGAGAATCGGCACCGCGACCGATCGCACGTCGAAATGCTCGACCACGTTCGTGGCCAGCACCTGAACCATGTGGCCAAGCCCGTAGCGATGGGTCGACTTGTCCTGAACGATCAGCCCACAATTGATCAGCGTGACCAGAAGCCGCCGCGTCGTGCCCTTGTCAAGGCCGGTCGCCTCGGAGATTTCCGTCAATATTTGCAATGGCTTGTTGTTGAAGGATTGCAGGATCGACGCCGCGCGCATCACCGCGCGCACATTCTGGGACGATGTGTCGGTCGATGTGTTCCTGTCCAACCTCTGGGCCTCCTCACGCCCGCGGATTCCCCGCGAAATCCGGCCGATTATAGGCGAAACCGCCATCACCTGCAGCCCTGGTTTCATAGCACAAATTTCACCTGATGAAACTTATTTTGTCTGTTGACACAATGAGGCGATGCTGCTCTTTTCCTCGAGCGACATATTCATTCGTCCTTGAGGGAGGGGGTCAGTGGCTGTCTGGAGGGTCAAAGACGCGAGTGTCGAGCGGGTGGAGGAGTTCTCTTCGCCCGGCTTTCCGCCGTCGATGCAATTCCCCGATTACACGCCCGAGATCTTCACGCGTCATCCCGAACTGGCCGGGATCGACCGTATCGACCCCGAGACCGGCAACACCTTCGCCTCGATCCATAGCTGGCTTCTGCGCCTGGATGGCCACATCATCCTGATCGACACCGCCACCGGCAATCACAAGCCGCGCACCGACCCGAAATTCACCCGTTTCCACATGCTCGACACCGCGTTCCTGAGCCACCTCGCAAAGGCCGGCGTCGCGCCCGGCGATGTCACCCACGTGATAAACACGCATATGCATGTCGATCATTCCGGCTGGAACACGATGCTGGCCGAGGATGGCGCCTGGGTGCCGACATTTCCCAACGCGCAATACCTTTTCGGGCGCGAGGAATACCGCAACTGGCAGCCGGGCGGCGTCACCGCCCGCACCCAGCCCGAGGGCCTGCCGGTGATCGCCGACAGTATCGAACCCGTGGTCGCCGCGGGGCAGGTGACATGGGTCGAGGATGGCGATGAACCCCTGCCGGGGCTCAGCTTCCATGCCATGCCCGGCCATACCAGCGGGCAACTTGCCGTGCGGCTTGAACGGGGCGGCGAAACGGCGTGGTTTTCGGGCGATGTCATGCATCGTGCGATGCAGGTATTCGAGCCCGGTTTGAACTGTTTTCTGTGCGAAAACAACGAGGTTGCCCCCGTCACCCGTGCCCGTTTCCTGGAAAGATGCGCCCGCGAGAACGCGTTGATCTTCCCGGCGCATTTCGACCGTCCCCATGCGGGCCGGATCGGTCGCCGCCCCGATGGCGGATATCGCTTCGTGCCGACCGCCCCCGTCTGAACAAACACGAGGAACCGCTTCGATGAACGAACATGCCACAATCGAGGACCAACACGCCAAGGTGATCGCGGATCTGTCCGAGGCGCTTGGCGAGAAAGCGAAATTCGACGCCGGAACCCGCGACTACTTTGCCAATGACGTGTTCTGGCAGCCGGGTATCCGCCCCTTGGGGGTGATCTTCCCCGACACGGCGGAAGAGGCGGCCACCGCCGTCCGGCTGGCCACGCAGGGCGGCGTCGCCATCGTGCCGCGGGGCGGCGGTATGTCCTATACCAAGGGCTATCTTCCGGCCGTCGAGGCGGCCATCGTGATCGACGCGCGCGGGCTCGACCGCGTGCTCGAGGTCAATACCGACGACCTTTATGTCACCGTCGAGGCCGGCTGCACCTGGGCCAAGCTCAACGAGGCGCTGGAAGGCACCGGGCTGCGCACCGGCTATTGGGGGCCGCTTTCGGGCGTCAACGCCACGGTGGGCGGCGCCCTGTCGCAGAACAGCGCCTTCTTCGGCTCCACGCTCAATGCCACGGTGGCCGAATCGGTCATCGGCGTCACCGCCGTTCTGGCCGATGGCAGCACCGTCACCACCGGGGCGGGCGGGCGCGCCGGCGCCAAGCCGTTCACCCGCGAGGGCGGGCCGGACATGACCGGGCTGTTTCTGGGCGATACCGGCGCGCTGGGCTTCAAGGTCGCGGCGACGCTGCGGCTCTGGCCCAGGCCGCAGGAGGTGGGCTATCTTTCCTTCGGTTTCCCGACGATGGAGGACATGGCCGGCGCACAGGTGGCAATGGCGCGCGAGCGTCTGGTCTCCGAAGGTTTCGGCATCGACAAGACCAAGGCGTCGCATTCGGCCAGCGTGAACCGCATTTCCGACGGGCTGAAGACGCTGGGCAATGTCGCGCGCTCGGGCAAGACGCTGATGGGCGGGCTGAAGGATGCCGCCTCGGTCGCCGCCGGCGGCACCTCTTTCCTGATGAAGCACGAATTCACCCTGCACCTCGTGCTCGAGGCGCGCAATTCCGACGAGCTTGCCGTCTCGATGGCCCGCGCGCGCGAGATCTGTTCGGCCAAGGGCACCGAGCTTGAGGCGTCGGTGCCCCGCGTCATGCGCTCGAAGCCTTTCGGGCCGGTGCGCGGCATGCTGGGGCTGAACGGCGAACGCTGGGTGCCCATTCACGCGGTCTTTCCGCTGGGCGACTGGCAGAAGGTGGTGCAGGCCAACGACAAGTTCTTCGCCGACTGGAAACCGTTCATGGACGAGCATGGCATCGTCTATTCGGTCATGAGCCTGACCGTGGGCGCGGAATTCTTCATCGAGCCGGCCTTCTACTGGCATGACGAGATCACGCCGCTTCATGCCGAAAGCGTGGGTCACGACGTGGTCAAGCCCTGGCTCGACCGCCCCGCGAACGCCGCCACGCGCGATGCGGTGGCCAAGCTTCGGGATGCCACGCAAGAGCTTTACCTCGGCCTGGGCGGGGTCAACTGGCAGGTCGCGCGCGACTATCCCTTCCTGTCGGTGCTCGACGATACCACCCGCGCCATGCTGACCGGCATCAAGCAGGCGGTCGACCCGCGCGGGCTGATGAACCCCGGCGCGCTGGGGCTGGCGGCACGGCAGGAAACGGGCTGAGGCCCGCAAACGCAACGCGAACAGGGAGAGGAATTTTGGGCTACACCATCGCTGAAAAAATACTCGCACGCGCCGCCGGGCGCGACACGGTCAAGGCCGGCGACGAGGTCATGGCAAAGCCGGATTTCGTCCTGGCCTATGATTTCCCGGGCTACACGGATGTCTATTTCAAGCAGATGGAAGAGGAGTTCGGTATCGACAAGGTGGCCGAGCCCGAACGCTTCGGCATCTTCATCGACCACATGGTGCCCGTGGCCTCGCCCAAGGAGGAAGAGCTTCACAAGGGCACCCGCGCCTGGTGCGAAAAGAACGACGTGGCGCTTTACGAACGCAAGGGCATCGGCCACCAGGTCGCCGCCGAGGTGGGCTATGCCACGCCCGGCGCCTTCGTGGTGCATTTCGACGGCCATATCAGCCAGCTGGGCACGTTCGGCACGCTGGCCATCGGCCTGCGCCGCAACGTGCTCGAGGCGTTCGTGCGCGAGAAGGTCTCGATCAAGGTGCCAGAGACGGTGCGCGTCAACCTGCATGGAAGCCTGCGGCCGGGCGTGATGGCGCGCGATGTCTTCCACCATATCGTGCGGGTGCTGGGCCCGTCCTCCTGCCGGTTCCAGGTGCTGGAACTGGGCGGCGACGGGCTCGAGGACCTGACCACCGAGGGCATCCAGTCGATCACCTGCCTTGCCATGTTCACCGGCGCGCTGACCGCGATCGTCAATCCCAACCAGGACCGTCTCGACTACGCGCTGCCGCGCGCCAAGAAAGAGCTGGAGCCGGTCTACAGCGACCCCGACGCCAGCTATGCCGCCACCCATGACATCGACCTCAGCGAGCTTGAGCCCGTCGTCGTCATCCCGCCCACGCCCGCGAACACGCGCAACCTGTCGGAATTCGTCGGGCTCGACGTGCAGTCGGGCTATCTGGGCTCCTGCGCCTCGGGCCGGCTCGAGGATATCGAGATTGCCGCGCGCATCCTCGAAGGCCGGCAGGTCAAGACCGGCTTCATGCTGCATGTCATCCCCACCAGCCACGAGATCATGGCCGAGGCCGGCCGGCGCGGCTACCTGTCGACCCTGGCCGAGGCGGGCGCCTACCTGTCCACCTCGAGCTGCGATTTCTGCTATGGCCGCATCGCCACCATGACCGAGGGGCAGCGCGCCGTCTCGACCGGCACGCTCAACGTCAAGGGGCGCATGGGCAGCCCGGATTCCGAAATCTATCTCTGCAACGCCGCCGCCGTGGCCGCATCGGCCATAGAGGGCCGCATCGCGGACCCGCGCGATTACCTGTGAGGCCGCCCATGACCCTGGAAAACCTGCATGGCCGCGTCGCCTATATCTTCGAGGAAGACGATTTCGACGTCGACCAGATCGTCGGCGTGAAGAACATCAAGATCCAGGACCTCGACGAGCTGGCCGGGCTGGCCATGGCCTCCTACGATCCCGATTTCGCCACACAGGTGCAGCCGGGCGACGTGATCGTCGGCGGGCATAATTTCGGCTTCGGCCACCCGCATTATCCGCCGATGAAGGCGCTGCGGCATCTGGGCGTCGCCGGGGTGATCGCCGAATCCTTCTCGCCCGGCTACTGGCGCGGCGAGATTTCCATGGGCTTCCCGCAGGTCAGTTGCCCCGGCATCCGCGCCTTCGTCGAGCGTTGGGACACGGTCGAGGTCGATTGGGAGGCCGGCGTCATCCGCAACCTCGACAAGGGCACCGAGATCGTTTTCGAACCGTTGGCCCATGCCGACCGCGCGATGCTCGAAGCCGGCGGCCTGCTGGGCTATCTGAAAGCCAATCCCGAGGAGAAAACCCAATGAATTCGCGCATTTCCACCAGCGCTCAGGCGGATTTCGCCGCCCGCGTGCGGGCCCAGAAAACCGTCTGGGCGGCGGGCGCCTATGATGCCTGTTCGGCCCGGCTGATCGAACAGGCGGGCTTCGACGCGGTGATGATGTCGGGCTTCGGCGTATCGGCCTCGCATCTGGGGGCGCCGGATGCCGAGCTTTACACGATGACCGAAAACCTCGCCGTGGTGCGCAACGCCGTGGGCGCCATCGACGCGCCGCTGGTGGCCGATATCGACACGGGCTATGGCAACGCCATCAACGTGATGCGCACCGTGCGCGAATTCGAGGCCGCGGGCGCTAGCGCCGTCATCCTCGAAGACCAGTTGGCGCCCAAGCGTTGCCCCATCTGCGTCGGCGGGGTCGAGGTGATCGCCAAGGACGAGGCGGTGGGCAAGATCGCCGCCGCCGCGCATGCGCGGCGCAACCCCGACATGCTGATCATCGCGCGGACCGACGTGGTCGACCCGGCCGAGGCGATCGAGCGCGGCCGCGCCTACGTGGCCGCCGGCGCCGATATCGTCCAGCCAATCTCGAAATGTTTCGATTCGATCGACGGGCTGCGCGCCATGCGCGAGGGCTGCGGCGTGCCGCTGTCGCTGCAAATGCTGGGCTGGCTGGAAAAGGATCTCTCCCCCGACGAGGTGGCCGAGGTCGCCGGCATGGCCACCTTTGCGCTGGTGCCGCTGATGACCGCCGTGCAGGCCCTGCGCGACAACCTTTCGGCGCTGGCCCGCACCAAGACATCGCGCGACCTGCCGAACCCTGTGACCCCGCATGGCGAGTTCCTCGATTTCATCGGCTTTCCCGAGATCGAGGAATTGCAGATGCAATACCTGAATACTGAAACCTGAAACCACCATTCATGAAAAACGGGAGGTATATCATGAAAATCAAGTCAACACTGGCCGGCGCCGCGATGGCGCTTATGACAGCGGGGGCGTCCGCCGTCTTCGCACAGGACAACCCGGTGCGCGTCGCCGCCATCGCGCCGCTTTCCGGCCCCGGCGCCTTTGACGGCCAGCTTGCCATCGAGGGCATGGAAGCCATGGTCGAGATCGTCAACGAGGAGGGCGGCGTACTCGACGGGCGGATGATCGAGTTGCTGATCTACGACGACAAGGGCAACCCCGAGGAAGGCGTCAGCGCCGCAAAGCGCGCGATCGAGAACGACGATGTCGATATCGTGGTGGGCGGCTGGTTCTCGTCGGTGGCGCTGACCATGAAGGAGGTCACGCGCGACCGCATCCTCAACATCATGACCTCGAGCCAGCATCCCGACACGACCAAGGAAGGCCATGACCTTCTGTTCCGCCTCAACGCGACCTCGACGATGATGTCCGACACCTATTCCGATTTCATCTGCGACAAGATGGATATCGACAGCATCGCCTTCATCACCATCAACGACGATTACGGCCGGCTCGAGGCCGGGAATTACGAAAAGCTGCTGGGCGAATGCGGCATCGAGTTTCTTGGCAACGAGTTCTACAACAAGGACGATGCCGATTTCACCACCGCGCTGACCAAGCTGCGCGCGCTGAACCCCGATGCGATCTACGTCTCCGCGATCAACACTGCGCAGGGCGCCACGATCTATCGCCAGATCCGGCAGGTCGGCTACCAGGGCACCACCATCGCCTCGGCCGGCAACATGAACCCCAAGCTCGTGGAACTGTCTGGCCCGGCGCTGGAAGGGGTCTATTCCGTGTCGCTCTTCGCCCCCGACAGCGACGACCCCGAACTGGTGGCCTGGGTCGAGCAGTATAACGAGATGTTCGACAACGAGCCCTCCTTCATCGGCTCGCTGGGCGCGCAGTCGATCGAGGTGCTGGCACAGGCGATCGACGAGGCGGGCACCGTGCGCGATTACGAGAAACTGGCCGAGACCATCCGTGGCAACGAATGGAACACGCTGCTTGGCGACATCACCTTCGACGAGATCGGCCAAGCCCAGCAGAATATCTACCTGATCCAGATCCAGGAAGGTAAAATCCAGTCCGTGAACTGAACGCGGCAGGACGATACGCGCGGGCCCGGGCATACGCGCCCCGGGCCCGCGACGGCGCCGGCCGGGATCGAACCGAAATTCTAGAAAAAGAGAGCTGACACGCGCATGGATATCGAAACGATCCTCCTGTTGCAGCAGATCATGAACGGGCTGGTCAACGGCATGACCTACGTTCTCATCGCCACGGGGCTGACGCTTGTCTTCGGCGTCCTGCACATCATCAATTTCGCGCATGGCGAATTCTACATGCTCGGCGCCTTCTTCACCTTCTTCGTGTCAAAGCTTCTGGGGCTCGACTATATCACCGCCGGCGTGCTGGCCACCGTTGCCGTCGCCGCGCTGGGCATTCTGGCCAACCGGCTGTTTTTCTGGCCGCTGCGCAAGGAGCACGAATTCACCCTGCTTCTGTCCAGCCTCGGGCTGGCGCTTCTGCTGACCAATGGCGGCGAGCTGGTCTTCGGCGCCGATCCGAAATACATCTCCAGTCCCTTCGCCGACAGCATCGTCGCGATGGGCCCCATGATCCTCACGCAGCAGCGCATCCTGATCTTCGCCGTCGGCGCGGTGACGCTGCTTCTGCTTTACCTGTTCATCAAGAACACGACGATGGGCAAGATGATGCGCGCCACCGCCCAGAACCCCGAGGGCGCCGCCCTGACCGGCGTCGACATCCGCCGTGTCTATACCGTCACCTTCGTGCTGGCCTGCGGGCTGGCGGCGCTGGCCGGCGCGCTCGTGGGGCCGACCGCGATGATCTATCCCACGGTGGGAAGCTGGGCCGTGCTCAAGGGCTTCATCGTCGTGGTTCTCGGCGGGCTGGGCAGCGTCATGGGCGCGCTCATCGGCGGGCTCACGCTGGGCGTGGTCGAGGCGCTGGCCGGCGGCTACATCTCGCTTGGCTTCGCGCAGGCGATCGGCTTCGCGATCATCATCGTGGTGCTGCTGTGGCGCCCCAACGGCCTCTTTGGCGCCGCGCGGAGGGTGTGATCATGTCCACCCGCGCGCTCTCGCTTCTGTTCATCGCGGTGGCGGTCCTGCTGCCGCTGGCCACCGCCAATACCTATCTGCACCACCTGCTGGTGCTGTGGATGCTGTATTCGCTTCTCGCGCTCAGCCTGAACATCATCATCGGCTATATCGGCGAACTCAGCTTCGGCCATGCCGCCTTCTTCGGCATCGGCGCCTATACCACAGCCATCCTGGGGATGCATTTCGGCGTGGCCGGGCTGTTCGGGCTGATCGCGGCGGCGGCGATCGCGGGGCTGTTCGGCTTCGTGATCGGCTATGTCTCGCTGCGCATCGAGGGGCCGCAATTCGCCATCCTGACGCTGGGTTTCGGCTCGATCATCTACACCACGACGAATTACTGGGTCGACCTGACGCGCGGGCCGATGGGCATTTCCAACATCACCCCGCTGGGCTTCGGCGACCTCTTCGCCTTCACCACGGCACTGGAATACTACTACCTGTCGCTCTGTCTCGTGGTAGGGTTCGGCTATGCCTGCCATGCCCTGATGCAAAGCCGCACGGGGCGTTCCTTCATCGCCGTGCGCGAGAACGCGCCGCTCGCCGCCTCGCTGGGCATCAACGTGTTCCGCACCAAGCTTCTGGGTTTCGTCGTGGCCACCGCGGTGGCCGGCGTCGCGGGGGCGATCTTTGCGCCCTATCTCACCGTGATCACGCCCGAGGTGATGAGCCTGCATTACATGGTGGCGATCATCATCATGGTCATCGTCGGCGGGCGGGGCACCATCGCCGGGCCGATCCTCGGCGCGCTCATCTATGTCGGCATCCTTGAGTTGCTGCGCGCCACCGGGCCGCTTCGCATGGTCATCTTCGCGGCGCTGATGACCCTGTCGGTGATCTATCTTCCCGGCGGGCTCATCAGCCTTATGAAACGCGTCACCGGCGCCGGCGGCGGGCCGGGCGACGCGCAGCCGAAAACGGAGGCGGGCAAATGACAATCCTCAGCGTGAAGAACCTGACCAAGACGTTCGGCGGGCTGACCGCCGTCTCCAAGGTCGATTTCGACATCGAGGCGGGCGAGATCCTCGGCATCATCGGCCCCAACGGGGCCGGCAAAACGACGCTGTTCAACATGCTCGCCGGCTCGATGGCGCCGACATCCGGCAGCGTGCATTTCGAGGGCGAGAACATCACCGGCCTGCCCGCCGACCGGATCGCCCGGCGCGGGGTGGCCCGCACCTTCCA
>Ga0102932_1001635_pt1 | contig 11559 bp, 13 predicted proteins | sample SalPonR1_C_D2_MG_FD_78212 | JGI IMG/M metagenome (GOLD analysis project Ga0102932, IMG submission 78212) | Salt pond soil microbial communities from South San Francisco under conditions of wetland restoration - Salt Pond MetaG R1_C_D2_MG | ecosystem: Environmental > Aquatic > Marine > Intertidal...
GCGGACGCGGATCCGTTCGCCTCTGCACTGCTGGAGGCCTCGGACGTCTTCCGGAAAATTCGCCTCGATCTCTCGGGCGCCTGAGCGGATGCCCTTTGCCCGGCCGCCCCCTTGGGTGGGACGTGGGAGCCTGGCCGGTCGCGAGGACGCGCCGTTCGCCTATGCCGCATGATCGGCCGGAAGGTCGATGGCATGGCCGTTGGTGTCAATGAGCTTTCAAAACTGACCCGTGTTCAGCATTTGATTTTGACCCACCCTATGATGTGCAAAGCCCCCAGGCGGGCCGCCCTCATATAGCGAGTCCGTCTGGGGGCTTTGCTTGCGTGACATTTATGTTTTTCTGCGTCGCTTGCTTTGTGCGAACCGGTATGACGTGTTGCCGGTTTCGATAATAGCGCAATGATGGGTTACGCGATCCAGAAGCGCGGTTGTCATCTTGGCATCGCCGAAGACCGAGACCCACTCGCCGAACTCCAGATTGGTGGTGATGATAACGCTGGTCTTCTCATAGAGCTTGCTGATCAGATGGAACAGCAATGCACCGCCGGACTTGGGGAACGGGATATAGCCCAACTCGTCGATGATGATGCAGTCCAGGGCCGAGAGCTGCCGGATGATCTTCCCGGCATTGCCCTCGGCCTGTTCCTTGATCAGGGCGTTGATCAGGTCGACAGCGTTAAAGAAACGGGCCTTCTTGCCGTTATTGACCAGGGTGGTTCCAAGCGCGATGGCGATATGAGTTTTGCCGGTTCCGGTTCCGCCCACCAGGATGAGATTGTGCGCCTCCTCGGTGAACTGGCCTGTGCAGAACGGTTCGATCTGGGTCTGGGTGACGGCGGCCGCACCGTAATCGAAGGTGGCGAAGTCCTTGTGATGGGGGAACTTCGCGATGCGCATTTGATACTGGATGGAGCGCACCCGCCGCTCTACAGTCTCGGCGTCGATCAGTTGCTTTATCGCTGTGGTCAGACTTGGTGGCTTGCGCGCGGACAGCAAATCATGGGCGCAAGCTGCCATCCCGTGCAGCCTCAGGGCGGTCAGTTGGTCGATGAGGGCGTTCATGCGGCAGCCTCCTCCGTCGAGCACAGCGTCTCATAGCGCTTGCAATCCGCCTCGGGCCGCAAGGTCAGCTGCGGATAGGTATAGGCGTCGCTGAGTGGCGTGATGACCGGCTCCACCAACTGGTTAATCAGGTTGATGATGGCGGGCAGGCGCAGGGTGTTTTGTTGCACCGCCAGTTCGCAAGCCGTCTCGACCACCTCGATCCCGTGATCTTGGGCCAGCAGAAGCAGATCGACGAACTCCCGATCCCCGCCTTTGCCGGCCATGTAATGCTTCCTGATCCGGTGCATGGTCTCAGGCAGTTGCCAGTCCACAAAGGGAGCACCGTCGCGCAGAGCACCGGGCTTGCGATCCAGCAGTGGCACGTAATGCCAAGGTTCAAAATAGCTGACATTGCGGGTGAAGCGACGCTTGTGCTCGGCGATGACATCCTGGCCCGATACCAGCACGATCCGGCCTGCATAGGCGCGCAACGACACATGTTGCCCCGCGAACCGGGACGGCACGCTGTAGCGATTGCTGGCATATTGAACCAGACAGGTAGAACGAACACGAATGGTCTTTTCCACGTATCCGTCAAATGCCCGACCCAGAGGGCGCAGTTCGGCGCGTTCGCCTTCGAACAACTCTGCAATCGTGCGATCCGATTGCTCAGGGTGGGGCCGCTTTGCCAGGTCTTCACACCGCAGGCGCAGCCAATCGTTTAGCGCATCGAGATCATCGAAGGCAGGTTTGGGCACAAACAACCGGCCACGCAAAAACTGGACCTGGTTCTCAACCTGTCCCTTCTCCCAGCCCGCGGCGGGCGTACAGGCCACCGGCTCCATCACGTAATGGTTCATCAAGGCCAGGAACCGGGGGTGGAATACCCGGTCCTTCGAGCGCGAGACATAGGTCACCATGGTCTTGGGGTTGTCGATGATCACACGGCGTGGAACCCCGCCATAGAAAGACAGCGCCTGCACAAAGGCATCCAGCACCATCTCCTGAGCTTCGCCGGGATAGGCCACGACAAAGGGCTTACGGCTGTGGCACAGGCGGAAATGGGCAACCTTCACCTTTTGCTCGATACCGCCCAGAACAACCCGTTCTTCGCTCCAGTCAAATTGCAGCGCGTCGCCTGCCGCGAAATGCAACGGGATAAAAGCCTCGCCCGAACCGGAACCGGCCCGCTTCAGGTCGCGGACAAATCGCTGAACCGGCGAATAAGAACCGGTGTAGCCTTCCATCACGAGCTGCTCATAGAGCTTCTGGGCCGTCCGCCACTCTCGGCGTGGGCGCTTCTGGTCCTGCTCAAAAAGGTCCTGAAGCCGAGTGTCAAAACCATCGCAAAGCTTATGCCGGACCGGTGGCGCTTGCCGCTGGTAGCTCGGCGGGCTCTCATCCTTCAGATACTTCTTGATCGTGTTCCGCGATAATCCCGTCGTCCGTGCAACAGACCGGATGCTGCGCCCTTCAACCAGAACCCACCGCCGGATCTTCGATACACTTTCCATCAATAACACCTGTTCTTTCCTCCGCACTTGAAGCGCGGATGTTAACGAAACAGGTGGGTCAATTTTACTCGCTCATAACCCACCCAAGTGGGTCAATTTTGCACGCCGATTCACAGCTGAAGAACCGGGAAGCCACCAGGCAGCGCAAACTCGACACACGGCGCAAGGTGATCCTCGGCGGTGCCCTCCTCGATCTTGCAGAGCGGGATACCGGGGCCGCTTCGATGCTCGACCGGCTGATCCGCAACCTGCCCCGCGAACAGGATCGCAAGGCCTTCGCGGACTGGGGGACATCCTCCGGGTCGCCCTCCCCTGCCCCGTCCAGCTCTGATCCGGAAACGCCGTCCTGATGCGGGGCGTGATGCTCGCCTTCGGAGGGCTGTTTCGGTTCTTCAGTCGATTGATCTTCACACCCATCCTGTTGGGATGGATGATCGGTGCAGTCCTGTTCGGTGCGATAATCGGAGCACTCGTCGCCACCCCGTTCGTCTTCGCCGTCTTCGACCAGCCGCCCGGCCAAAGCGCATGGCAGTGGCTGGTCTTCGGCCCATTGATTTTTGTCGGTGGAATCTTCGGGTTCCAGTATTGGCGCATGGCCTCCGGGGCGGATGCCTTCTTCGGGCTGACGGGCGACAGCCACGGCTCGGCGCGCTTTGCCAACCGCAAGGAGCTGAAGAAGCTCCAGCGGGAAGACGGCCTTCTGATCGGGCGCAATCCGCATACGGGTCGGCTGCTGCGCTATGACGGCCCGGCCCACCTGATCACCCTTGCGCCGACACGCGCCGGGAAAGGCGTCGGCACCGTGATCCCCAACCTGCTGGCGGCGAACCGCTCGGTTCTGGTCATCGACCCAAAGGGTGAGAATGCCCGGATCGCCGGGGAAGCCCGGCGGCGGTTCGGAACGGTCCATGTCCTCGATCCGTTTGGTGTCAGCGACACTGGCAAGGTCTCCGGCCTGCCCTCTGCCGCCTACAACCCGCTTGACCGGCTGACACCGGACAGCCTCGATCTGGGCGAGGATGCGACCTCCCTGACAGAGGCGCTGGTGATGGACCCGCCGGGACAGGTGACGGAAGCGCATTGGAACGAGGAGGCCAAGGCCATCCTTGGCGGACTGATCATATTCTGCGTCTGCCACGAAGACCGCGACCGCCGGACGCTGGCCACCGTACGGGAATATCTCACCCTGCCCCCTGATCGGCTGAAGGCGCTTCTGGAGCTGATGCAGGACAGCGATGCGGCGGGCGGGCTGATCGCCCGCGCCGCCAACCGCTTTCTCGGCAAGGCGGATCGCGAAGCCGCCTCCGTCCTGTCGAACGCACAGCGCCACACGCATTTCCTGGACAGCCCGCGCATTGCAAAGGTCACATCGCGGTCGGATTTTCAGTTCTCCGATCTGCGTCACCGGATCGCTTCGGTGTTTCTGGTGCTGCCGCCGAACCGGATGGACGCCTACAGCCGCTGGCTGCGCCTTCTGGTCTCTCAGGCCCTTCAGGACATTGCACGGGACGCAGAAGCCTCTGTGACCTCTCCGAGCGGCCCTGTCGGCACTCAGGGGGCCGCACAGGGCCTCAAGACGCCCACGCTGTTCCTCCTGGACGAGTTTGCCGCTCTGGGCCGCCTGGAGGCCGTAGAGCGCGCCATGGGGCTGATGGCAGGCTATGGGTTGCAGCTCTGGCCAATCCTGCAGGACATGAGCCAGCTCAAGGATCTCTACGGCGAACGCGCGGGCACATTCATCGCCAATGCCGGGGTGCAACAGGTCTTCGGGGTGAATGACTTCGAGACCGCCAAGTGGCTGAGTCAGATGATCGGCCAGGAAACTGCCGGGTTCCAGACCGACAACTTCAAGCCCGGTGATGGCCCCAGCTTTTCGAATAACCTCACAGGCCGCGATCTGCTCACCCCCGATGAAATCATGCAGCTCCGCCCGGAAAACCAGCTCCTGCGCGTGCAGGGGCAAACCACCGCCGTGGCGCAAAAACTGCGCTACTACGCCGATCCCGAGTTCAAGGGGCTGTTTGTCCCGCATGACCAGTAATTCGAAGGACGCCTCCCGATGCCAGACCAACCTGATTTCGCTACCCTCTCCGACGACGATCTGCGCGAAACGCTCGATCTCATAGCCACGGCTGTCGCCAGTATGTCCGACAGGATCGACAATCTGACCGCCGTGACGGACAAGCAGATCAAGGTTGCCACGGAAGCGCGGATCGCGGCTTTCGCGGCACGGGATCAAACCAATCCGAAAAAATATGGGGATCTTCTGGGCCAGACCCTCGACAGCCACTTGGGTGCAACCGCAGACGCAATGACCGAGATTGTCAGACGCCTTGGCGTCCAGACGGACAGCACCATCGGGGCCTTGGCCAGATCGGAAGATGGCCGGTCCAAAGCTTATCGAGAGGTGTTCGAACGGGAACAGAAAGCGGATCGTCTCAAACGTCGCCTGCCCTGGTTTGGTCTGGGTGCATTGGTTGTGGCCCTGGTGCTGACGGTGACGCTTCCTCGTTTCTTGGCCAGCAACGCGTCCACATGCGCTGTCCTTGGAGCGTCCTGGACCACGACAACCACGGGTGTCGATGCTTGCGCGTTCTACCATGAGTAAGAGTTGAAGCTTTGGCAGCGATCAGCTCACACCGCGATCATGAGGTTTAATGAGTTGTGCAAATTTTTGTCGCGTCTCACCCGCGTGGGAATGGAGATCGCCCTGGCGGTCGACTGCATGACGTACCCTGCGAAGGGATTTTCCTCCCCCTCCACTCGCCGCATGGCAGACCCTGAAAGGACTGCGCCAACAGCTTCCATCGCCGCTCTGGGTAAACGTGGCTCAAACTCGACAACCCACTGAAATCATCATGGCCGCGACGATCGATGTGAGTATGGTGAGCACCGACACCTTGTGCCGGGTTCTCGAAGCACTCAAGGGAATCAGACAAGCCGAAGCGGCGCTCGACGCTGTGACATCACCCTCCCCGGCCTAATCTTTGGTGAGTCTGAAGCTGGATTTTCGGTCAATGATAGTTGCGCGTGTGAAAATACGACAGAAATTTTTTGGCGCATCTTCGATGTGTTAAATATGGGTTAAACAATGTGTTAAGCAGTGGATAACGCGTCGTAAGCTTTTGTTTCAAAATAAGAATTCAATCAGGCTGGTAACTAAAACCACGAATCTCGGTAACTGAAATCCTGATTTCGGTAACTAAAACCACGAATCCTTCTGTGGGTAACTGATACCACGAACCTTGACGGGAGGTACCTAATACCACGAATATCAAGCATGGACACTAAAACCACGAATCTCGATCTCTTTACCCAAACAGAGGAGAAGGCTCCCCTGCCCCTCATCCCTGATCGCCACCCGCAGCACGACCTGTTCATCTGTGACGTCGCTGATGCGGTCTTGAAGGACATGATGGCTCATATGGAACATCCCTTCTATTCGCTCTCAAAAAAACCAGAGACGAATGTGAGACGGTACGAGCATAACGGAAACTGGATCGAAATTACACCCAGTGTCAAAGGCTTAGCCACGATTTATGATAAAGACATTCTGATCTACTGCATCTCGCAGATCATGGCCAAGCTCAAGAACAACGAGCCGGTTTCGCCGCGTGTCCGGATCAACTCCCGAGACCTTCTGATCTTCACCAACCGGGGCACCAGTGGACGTGATTACATGGCGCTTGTTGAAGCCTTGGATCGTCTCGAAGGCACGCGGATTCGGACTAATATCCGCTCGGGTGATGAAGAGCAGATGGATGGCTTTGGCTTGATTGATGCCTCTTCGATCAGACGAAAGCATGGTTTGGATGGACGGCTTTTATGGTGCGAGGTGAAGCTGTCTGATTGGGTCTTCAACGCGATCCGCTCAATGGAGGTGTTGACCCTGCACCGCGATTACTTCCGGTTACGCAAGCCGATTGAGCGGCGTGTCTACGAGATCGCGCGCAAGCACTGCGGGTCTCAGGATAGCTGGAAAATCGGTCTGCCGACCTTGTTGAAGAAAACTGGATCGCAAAGCCCGCTCAAACGGTTTCGGCAGATGATCCGCGACCTGGCGGCCTATGATCACCTTCCGGATTACAGCGTGTCCTTCGATCTCGAAACCGACATGGTGACATTTCGCAATCGTGGCTCGATGACGGAGACACCGGCTTCGCCGCCGTGGGACGGGAGGCTGGATTCGGATGCACATCATGACGCACGGACGGTCGCGCCTGGTTGGGATGTTTACGTTCTTGAGCATGAATGGCGCGTTTGGTTGGGTGACAATGAGATCGAGCCCAAGCATCCCGCCAAGCATTTCATCAAGTTCTGTAAGAGCTGGTATGAGAAGCGGGGTCGTCCCTAACCATCTGATTTCATGGAGATGTTCAGCACATTCAGTGTGTGAAATGACGTCGATTATGTCACCATCAAAGAGCGCCGGTTCCTGAAACCCAAAATGGGATCAAGCCCCCCTGCCCTTCTGAGCCTCCAGAAGTTGTTCGAGCCCCTGCCAAAGCGTGAGATTTTCAGAGCGACAATAGCTCCTGAATTCATCGATCACGCGTTTCGGTCCTGGAATCGACACCTTGTCTTGCTCCTCCGTGCGCTTTGGACCGGGTTTTGAACGGGCTGAGGGTTCACGTGAGACAAATCCGAGCTCTAACCCTGCCTGGACAGCCTTCTCGACGTTGGAGCGCTCTAATTTCGGCTTGGGCTTGGCCGGCTCGGTTTGTTTTGGAAGTTCGATCCCTCCTCCGAAACCATATTTGCTCATGCCGCCCTCTCTTTCGTCAGGCTGTGGATCACGGCTTGGGCATAGTCGCGGGCATTGTCGATCGCACCAGTCACCTGCTTGAGGGCTTTTTCTCTAACAGAGGCCGTCTTGCCTTCTGTCTCACGCTTAACGATGTCCGACAACTCAGACAAAAGCACTTCATCCCGGAATATCCGCGTATAAGGCGCGCGCTTAGCGATCCGCACAGGCAAGGTTGGGATGTTGTTGAGTTCCATCTCGTTGCGCACGTCGCGTTCATCCGTGGTTTGGAAGGCCGCATTCGTGCGCGTGAACAAGAGGCTGTAACTGATTGGCGTCCGGATCATGTTTGATGTGGTCTGCACCAAGCGAACGGCAGCGGCTGCCTGGCGAGCTTCCATCGGTGATCCGTCAAGCGGAATGATGCACAAATCAGTACGGGACAGCGCAAAGGTCACGATCTGATCCTTCGAGCCTTCAAGATCGATGATCAGATAGTCGGCCTCCTCGGAGAGACTGTCGATCAGCTCGACGGTCTCTTCGGCCTGAGGGCGGGCATGTACCATAAAAGGCACGTCGCGCTCCTCAGAGCTCCGCCCTTGCGCCCAGGCAAGGATGTTGGCGTTGGGGTCGAGGTCGAGGATTGCGACACGACCGCCCGAGAGGGCGATCTGCTCGGCCAGGAGGATAGCGGATGTGGTTTTCCCTGATCCGCCCTTCGGGTTTGCAAAGGTGATGACATACATGGCGTCTATGATGCCATCATTGCCTCTAAAGTCAAAGATAAAGATAACATTAGAGATAAAGTCAATGTTAGAGTTAACGTTAACTTTGGAGTTAACGTTAACTTTGGAGTTATTGTGCCTATCATCTGTGCGGCCTTTGCTTTTGTCGAAAGCTGTAGGCAAAGGCCATTTTCCAGTTTGGATGAGAAGCCCGATGCAGATACGCTAGGAGGCGTGATCGGAAATTGCCCAACCACGATATTTTGTTTACTCTAGACAGGGGAGGGCACCGGTCACATGAGCCAACAATGATTGCAGAACTTGAGACACAAACTGTCCTTGGACCGTTCAATCCGATCGAGACCAAGAACGCGCCGAAAAAGCTATTCTCAGAAGGTGATCTCACCTTGCTGACGGAAGGCTCGCGCGTGGCTGTTGTGGGTTCGCGCAAAGCGACCGAAGACGGGATCAAACGGGCAAGAGCTGTCACAAAGGCTTTGGTGGAGCAGGGGATCACCGTAGTCAGTGGCTTGGCCGAAGGGATCGATACGATCGCCCATCGCACCGCGATCGAAGAGGGCGGTCGCACCATCGCTGTCTTGGGAACGCCTTTATGCAAAGCCTATCCGGCCAAAAACGCCAAGATCCTCGAAGAGATCAAACACGATCATCTGGCCGTGTCGCAGTTTCCGGAGGGCACGTCTTCCCGATCGCAGAACTTCCCGCAACGCAACCGAACGATGGCCTTGATCTGTGATGCGACAATCGTGATCGAGGCTGGCGAGAAGAGCGGTACGCGTCACCAGGGATGGGAAGCGATCCGCTTGGGTCGCCATGTCTATCTCTTGGAGAATGTTGCGACCAATCCTGATTTGACCTGGCCGAAAGAGCTCCTGGCCTACGGTGCGCAAGTTTTGAAGCGTAGCGATCTGCCGGACATCCTCTTCGACATTCCGAATTTCACAGCCGGGGGCGTGCGTGCCTTCGAGCTATGAGTACGGCACATTCGCGAATTATTCTCCTCGTGGACGATCAGAGCTTTCGGTGCGCTCACGCGGAACATGCGGTGGCATCAAAGCCGGGCGGATCAACATCATTGAATCTGCGATCCCGCATCTGAACAATCCAGTATCCGCCATCCTTCAACCGTTTCTTGCACCGGATGTGACGTTTATCCCAATTCCGCGCTCAGCACCTTTGAAGGACGATGCTCTTTGGCCGGGTAGGGTGATCTGTGACGTATTACATGCGCATGGCTTCGGTAGAGAAGTCCAACCATATCTGGAGCGTGTCCAGGCGGTTACGAGATCGTCCAGTGCTCCCGCCGCCGACCGTCCCCTATACACTGAGCATATGGAGACGATCCAAGCCAATGTGCCCTTATTTCCGCCGGAAAAAATTACGCTTGTTGATGATGTTTTGACGATGGGACGCACATGCTTCGCATGCGCCGAACTTCTGAGACAAGCCTGTCCACAGGCTGAAATTCGTATCTTTGCAATGATCCGTACTCAAGGCTTGCAAGAGAACATTGAAAGGATTGTCGACCCCGCCATCGGTATCATCGTTGGCTATCCATCAGGCAAGACGCATCGCGATCCGTGAATGTGATGGTGCAATCCGTCTTGCGCAACCCCGAGGTGGTCGCGCGTCTGTCCCCCGAGGACTATCGCGGCCTCTCCCCGCTCATCTACCTCCACATCAACCCCTATGGCCGGTTCGAGGTCGATCTGGAAAAGCGGATCGATTTCGAACCCATGGTCGCATAGAGGCATTCATGGCGAAAAGAGAACCGCAAGTCCTGCGGCTGAAAATCACCCTTGAGCATGTCGATCCCGCGCCGTGGCGTGGAATCGAGATCCGGTCGGACAAGACCTTGCCACACCTGCACGATGCTATTCAGGCGGCCTTCCTGTGGAACGACATGCACCTTTGGGATTTCCGGGTTGGTGATCGCAAATATGAGAGGAAGGACGGAGAGTTTTGGATGGAACCGATGTTCGACCCGCCGATCATGGAAGTCACCACGAAGAAGCTCGACTTCTTCTTGAACGCCAAGGTTCCCCCTGTGACTTACACCTACGATTTTGGAGATGACTGGGTCCATCGCGTCGAGCTGGTTTCAAAGCGTTCGGTCGAGCCGGCTGAACCTTTGCCACGTTTTGTCGGCGGTCAGTGGGCGACGCCCCCTGAAGATATTGGTGGCCCACCAATGTACGAGGCGTTCAAGGAGGCGCGTCATGACGCAAATCATCCAGAACACGAGTGGGGCAAAGAGGCCGGATACGTTGATTGGGATCATGATGAAATTCACGCCGATGCTGTCAGTGAGCAGTTCACGAAACTGCAAAGGCAAAAGACACGGCGGACATCACGTTGGGTTATGGAGGGCTAGAAGCGTCATTTAGAGTATACTCAAAGCAGCGCGGCGCATGAACACCAACCGCCGTGGAATATCTGTTCACTTTGGGCCTATTTTGATATATTGAACACATATCGTCATAGGCACACCCAAAATGAACAGATCGAGCCCCAAAATCGGCTATGCCCGAACATCGACCGTCGATCAGAACCTCGATGCCCAAATCGAGGCGCTGACAGCCGCAGGATGTGGGATGGTGCGCCAAGAACAGCGAAGTGGGGCCACGCTTGAGGGTCGTCCCGAGCTGAAGACGATCCTCGACTTCATCCATCCAGGTGAAACCTTGGTGGTCACTCGGATCGACCGACTGGCCCGCTCGATGCAGGATCTTCAGGCTATTGTCGCCAGGCTGAAGGAAAAGGGTGCCCATCTGGCGGCCACCGAGCAGCCCGTGGATACCTCCACGGCGACGGGCAAAGCGTTCTTCGACATGCTTGGCGTCTTTGCGGAGTTTGAGACCAACCTCCGCCGCGAGCGGCAGGCCGAAGGTATCAAGGCTGCCAAACGCAAAGGGGTCTATCGGGGTCGCCCACCCAAGATCGACATGGCCGCCATTCGGGCCAAGCTTGGTACAGGCCTCTCTCCAACGGAAATTGCCCGCGAGATGGGGGTCTCGCGCGGGACTGTCTATAAAGCAAAGGCTGAAATGCTGAAGAGCAACAAGATCATAGAGGGGCGGACTGCATGAAAAAGCCCCCACGCAAGCGACAGCCGTCCGCGTCCAAGGCGCCTGCGCAAACACAGGTCAAGGTGCCACCACCACGTAACCTGACCCCAGAGCTTTGCGATCGGCTGCGCAAGGACATGATGAAGGCATGCCTTGCAGTGGCAGAAACCCACGGGCTGACAGTCGAAGGGGGCGATCTCGCGAATATCGACCTGCGCCACAGTTTTGAGATCAGCTTCCGCGTCGGCATCCCGCAGGAGGACGGCGCGATCTATTCCCCGGACAAGGCCATGTTCGAGGTTCTTGCACCTCATTTTGGGCTAGGGTCTGGACTCATTGAGTTTCACAGCCAGTAGATGACAAGTGCAGCCAGCGCGATGGCCGACAGGAAGACCTTTGGGCATCTGTCGTATCGGGTTGCCACACGCCGCCAGTCTTTCAGC
>Ga0102932_1001650_pt1 | contig 11506 bp, 13 predicted proteins | sample SalPonR1_C_D2_MG_FD_78212 | JGI IMG/M metagenome (GOLD analysis project Ga0102932, IMG submission 78212) | Salt pond soil microbial communities from South San Francisco under conditions of wetland restoration - Salt Pond MetaG R1_C_D2_MG | ecosystem: Environmental > Aquatic > Marine > Intertidal...
CGTGGTGGCCGGACAGGTGCACGCATGAGCACCGAGCCGACCCGTGACCCGGCGGCCACCGAACCGATCCGTGATCCGTCGTCCACCGAACCGGTCCGTGACCCGGCGGCCACCCATGTGACCGCCCGTCCGGCGGGCGGCCCGCCGGGTGCCTGGCGGATCGCCCTGCTGGTGGCATCGAAGGACCTGCGCATCGAGGTGCACAGCCGGGTGCTCACCAACCAGGTGCTCCCGTTCGCCGGCGTCACGATGGTGATCTTCGCGTTCGCCCTCGACGCCGACTCGGTGCTGCAGCGCGTGGCGCCGGGCCTGGTGTGGCTCGCCACCATGTTCAGCCTGCTGGTGCTGGTGCAACGAGCCTTCGCCGTGGAGGCCGAGGACGGTGCGCTCGACGCGATGCGCGTCGCCGGCGTGGATGCGCGGGCGATCTACCTCGGCAAGCTGCTCGGCCTCGGTGTGCAGCTGCTGGTGCTGGAGGTCGTGCTGCTGTTCGCCGCCGTGGTGCTCTACAGCCAGACGGTGCCGCTCGAGGGCGTCGTGCTCCTCGTCACGACCTTGATCTCCGCGACGTGCGGGCTCGCCGCAGTGGGTACCCTGTACGGAGGCCTTGCCGCTGGGTTCAGGGGCCGCGAGACGTTGCTCCCGCTGCTCACGCTCCCGGCGGTGGCGCCCGTCCTGATCGGAGCAACACGAGCGGTCGAAGCAGCGCTCGGCACGGCAGGTGCGGTGGTGTCGGACGGCTGGCCCTGGGTGGGCCTGCTGGTCGTCTTCGCCGTGGCCTTCGGTGTCGGTGGTTCGCTGGCCTTCGGTCCGCTCATCGACGAGTGAACACCGGGCCTCGCCCCGGCAGCGATACGAAGAGAGAGACGGACCCCCACCGACATGACCACGATCGATCCGGCCCGCAGCACTCGTGAAGGCGTTCACGAGCAGCCCGCCCGGGGCGGCACCGGCACGCGGGGTACCCGCATCCTCGGGATCGCCACCATCGTGGCGATGGGGTGGCTCGTGGCCTTCGGCCTCGGGTTCTCGCCCGCCGACCGTGACCAGCAGGAGTCCGTGCGGATCCTGTACGTCCACGTGCCCACCATCTGGATCGCCTATCTCGCGTTCACCGTCACGGCGATCGCCTCCGGCCTCTACCTCTTCACGAAGAAGAAGTCGCTCGGCTGGGACCGCCTGGCCGGTGCCAGCGCCGAGGTCGGCACCGTGTTCGTGGCCGTCACGCTGGTCGTCGGCGCCCTCTGGGGCCGCCTCACCTGGGGCGTGTTCTGGCAGTGGGACGCCCGGCTCACCACCACGGCGCTGCTGTTCGTCACCTACGTCGGCTACCTCGCCGTCCGCCGCCTCGGCGGCAGCCACGAGCAGCGGGCCCGTCGCAGCGCGGTGATCGGGCTGATCGCCGTGCTCGAGATCCCGCTCGTGCACTGGAGCGTGCGCCTGTGGCGCAGCCTGCACCAGGAAGCCACCGTGCTCGACACCGACGGCGACATCGACATGGACGGGCTGATGTTGTTCAGCCTGTTCGTCGGCGTGGTCGCGTTCAGCCTGCTCTACGCATGGCTGGTGCTGCACCGCACCCGGGTGATGGCGATGGAGGACCTGATGGACGACCGTGGACTCGACCTGGCGCTGGAAGCCCGTCGGTCGGAGGGACGCCGGTCGGAGCGACGCACCGGCACCCCCGACCCCCGCCCGGCCGGAGACACCATCGACAAGGACGGAGCACGCTGATGGAAGACGCCGGATTCATCATCGGGAGCTACGTGCTCACCTTCGCCACCGTCGGCCTCATGGCGTGGCGGGTGCTGCGCTCGGGCCGCAAGCTCGCCGATCAGATCCCCGACGAGGAGAAGTACTGGCTGTGACCACCGACCCCACCAGCAGCAGGGCCGGCGACGGCAACGTCCCCGACGACTCCCACGACGAGGTCGACGGCCTCAACCTCACCCCGCGCGAGGCGGCCGCGCCCGCGTCGCCGGCCGGCCGGCGACGCAACTGGCTGCCGATGATCGTGCTCGCGCTGGTCGTGGTGGCCGGCGGCGTGATCGTCACCCAGTTCCTCACCTCCGCCGTCGACTACTACTGCAACGTCGACGAGGTCGGCGTGCGCGACGGCTGCGACGAGGACCGACGCATCCGGCTCCAGGGCACCGTCGACGAGGGCACGGTCGCACTGGTCGCCAACGCCACCGTCTTCACCATCTCGTTCAACGGCGCGACGATGCCGGTCAGCTACGACGGTGAACCGGGCGGCATCTTCAAGGAGTGCATCCCCGTGGTCGTGCACGGCGTGATCGAGAACGGCACCCTGAAGGGTGACCGTGTCGAGGTGAAGCACTCCGACGAGTACGTGTCGGTGAACGACGAGCGGGTCACCGAGGCCGAGGTGGCAGGCTGCCCCGAGGCCTCCACCGCATGATGATCGCCGCCAGCATCAACTCCGCGCTCGGGCGAGCCGGGTTGCTGTTGATGCTCGCCGCCTGCGTGTTCGGGGCGCTGGCGGTGCTCTACGGCATCCGCCGCGACGACCGCAAGCTGCTCAAGCAGGCACCCATCTACGCCTGGCTGGCACTCGCCGGCATCGTGCTGTCGGTGGTGATGATGCAGCGCGCGCTGATCACCCGCGACTTCTCGCTCGCCTACGTGCAGCAGGTGGGCTCGGCCGACACCCCGACGCTCTACAACATCGCTGCGATGTGGTCGGCGCTCGAGGGATCGATCCTGCTGTGGGTGCTCACCCTCGGCGTGTTCACCGCCGCCGTGGCGTGGCGCTTCCGCAACCGCACCGACGACGTCCTGGTGGGCTGGGCGCTCATCGTGATGTTCGTCGTCACCGGATTCTTCGCACTGATGAGCTTCGGGCCGGCCGACCCGTTCGCTCCGGGTGCCCCCGGCATCACCTCCGGTCCGGGTCCCAACCCGCTGCTGCAGAACCACATCCTGGTGCTGTTCCACCCGCCGATCCTCTACCTCGGTTACGTCGGTTTCACCGTGCCGTTCGCCTTCGCGATCGCCGCGCTGGTCACCGGACGGCTCGGTGAGGGGTGGCTGCTCGAGACCCGCCGCTGGGCGCTGTTCTCGTGGGCGTTCCTCACGCTCGGCATCCTGCTCGGCGGCTGGTGGAGCTACGAGGTGCTCGGCTGGTCGGGGGTGTGGGCGTGGGACCCGGTGGAGAACGCGTCCCTGCTGCCGTGGCTCACCGGCACCGCGTACATCCACTCGGTGCTCGTCCAGGAGCGGCGCGGCATGCTGCGCGTCTGGAACCTCAGCCTGCTGGTGGCCACCTTCGCGCTCACCATCCTCGGCACGTTCCTCACCCGGTCGGGCGTGCTCAACTCGGTGCACGCGTTCGGTGACGGCCCGGTCGGGTCGTGGCTGCTGGCGTTCTTCACGCTCACCGTGGTGGTGTCGCTCGGACTGATCGCCTGGCGAGGCGACCGGCTCCGCTCGCCCGGCGCCATCGATTCGCCGCTGTCACGGGAGGGGTCGTTCCTCGCCAACAACGTGCTGTTCACCGTGTGGGCGTTCGTGATCCTGCTGGGCACGCTGTTCCCGCTGCTGGTGGAGGCGGTGCAGGACCGCCAGACCATCGTCGGCGCCCCGTACTTCGACCGGCTCTCGCAGCCGATCGGGTTGATGCTGCTGTTCCTGATGGGCGTGGCGCCCGTGTTGCCGTGGCGCAAGGCGTCCACCGAACTGCTCCGCGACCGGCTCTTCTGGCCGGCCTGGTGCGGTGTGCTCGCACTGGGCATCGCCGTGGCGATCGGCGCCACCGGCTGGGCGCCGCTCGTGGCGTTCGGCCTCGCCGGATTCGCCACCGGCTCGGCGTTGCGTCAGCTGGTGCTGGCCACACGGCGCCAGGGGTGGCGCGGCCTCGTCGGCCGTGCCAACGGCGGCATGGTCGTCCACATCGGCGTGATCATCATCGCCGTTGCGCTGGCGTCGTCGAACAGCTTCACCCACTCCGCCACGCTCACGCTCGAGCAGGGGCAGGCGACGGAGTGGGGCGGGCACACCTTCGAGCTGCTGTCCGTCGACGAGACGTTCAACGACCGTGAGAGCGAGCGGCGTGTGGCCGCCAACGTGGCCCTCGACGGGGGCCAGGCCTACCGCCCGGCGATCACCACCTATCTCAACATCGGCGCCGAGATCGGCACGCCGTCGGTCCGCACCGGCTGGAACGAGGACATCTATCTCACCCTCGACGCCGGTGCCGCTCCCGGCGACACCACGGCCACGATCCGGGTGTTCATCAAGCCGATGATCCTCTGGCTCTGGATCGGTGGCGGCATCATGGCCCTCGGCACGGTGCTCGCCGCGTTCCCGGGTGGGCGCCGCCGGAGCCCGATCGACGCCGTGTCGGCCCCCGTGCCCACCGGCGCGGGGCCGTCCGAGCCGTCCGACGAGGCGCCCGTCGCGGCCGGGGTCGGTGGTCGCACGAGTGACGGTGGCCCGGGCGGCGGTCGGGCAGCGGCCGGCGACGCGGGGGCCGACGACAGCGACGACGTGCGCACCGGAGCGCCCGCATGACCGAGATGCTCACCACTCCCGACGCCCCCGAGCCCGTGGAATCTCCCGAGGGTGGTACATCCTCCGGTCGACGCCTCGCACCCTGGATCGTGCTGGTGATCGCCGTCGCCATGGTGGGGCTGCTCGTGGTGCTGGCGGGCGCCGACAGCGACAGCAGCGCCACCGCAGATTCGCCACTGATCGGCCGCCCGGCTCCCGAAGCGATCGGCACGCTCGACGACGGCCGGACGTTCGACCTCTCCCAGCGCAAGGGCAGCTGGGTGGTGCTCAACTTCTTCGACCCCGACTGCATCCCGTGCATCCAGGAGCACCCCGACCTCGTGCAGTTCTCCGAGGACCAGGCGACGCTGGGTGCCGACGGCGCCGAGATCTACTCGGTGATCACCCGGGGGACGCAGGAGGAGGTCGACGAGTTCTTCGCCGAACGGGGCGGCGACTGGCCGCAGATCTACTCCGAGTTCGACGAGTTCCCGGTGGCGTTCGGCGTGGCCGCCGTGCCCGAGACCTGGATCATCGACCCGAGCGGTGTGGTGCAGCTGCGGCTGATCTCCAAGGTCACCGCCGAGCAGCTCAACACGATCCTGCAGCAGTACCGGGAGCAGTACCGCTGATGACCGACCGCACCATCGACCCGAGCACCGACCCGAGCTCCGGTAGCGGCCCCCGCCCGCAACCGTTCAACCGGCGCATCAAGCGGTGGCCCGGCTGGGTGGTGTTGATCTTCGTGGTCGCCGGCCTCCTCGCCGTCGGCGCCACGCGTTCGTCGGGACCGCAGAGCCAGGAGGACCGCATCGACGCGATCTCCGAGCGCGTCGCCTGTCCGGTCTGCGACGGCGAGAGCGTGTTCGAGTCGCAGAACAACGCATCGCGGGCGATCCGCAACCAGATCGGCGAACTCGTCGCCGACAACGAACTGTCCGACACGCAGATCATTGCGTTCATCGAGACGCGCTACGGCGCGCAGGTGCTGCTCGTGCCTCGGGCCAGCGGCTTCGACGCACTCATCTGGGTGCTGCCGGCGGTGGCCCTGGTGTGCGGCGTGGCCGGGCTGGTGGTGGTGTTCCGGCGGTGGAGCCGTGAAGCCGGGGAGATGTCCGATCCCACCGACGCCGACCGTGAGCTGGTGGCCGCGGCACTCGCCCGCGACGACTTCGACGCCGAGTCGCCGGCTGCCGGGCCACCGATCGCCGAGCCGCCGGCCACCGGGCCGCCGCTTGCCGAGCCGACGAACGGTGACGAGCCGACGGAGCAGATGTGACCGCACACGGCGCACAGCTCGATCGGCTGGCGGCGCTGGAGGAGGAACGACGGTTCCTGCTCCGGTCGTTGCAGGACCTCGAGCGCGAGCACGAGGTGGGCGACGTCGACGACCACGACTACCGGACCCTGAAGGACGGTTACACGGTTCGGGCCGCGGCCGTGCTGCGCCAGATCGACGACCACCAGGCCGCACTGCCCGCCAAGCGACCCCGCCAGCGGGGCCGGACCCTCGTCGTCACGGCGGCGGTCGTGGCCGGGTCCGTCGGCATCGGATTCGCGCTCGCCAGTGCCTGGGGTGAGCGGTCGTCGGGGCAGGAGATCACCGGCTTCACGCCCGGCGACGAGTCACGGATCCTGCTCACCAGCGCCCGTGACGCGATGAGCACCGGCGACTTCCAGCTCGCCAATCAGCTCTTCGCCGAGGTGATCGAGATGGAGCGGGCTCGTGGACGTGACAACGCCGAGGCGCTGGCCTACTTCGGGTGGACGCTGGCCCTGCTCACCCGCGGGTCGCCCGACGAGGCCGAGGCCGAGCGGCGGCTCGATGCGGCACGTCTCGCCCTCGTCCAGGCCACGGAGCTCGACGACGACTACGCCGATCCGCAGTGCTTCCTGGCGATCGTGGAGTACCAGTTCCGTGGCGACGCCGACGCCGCCCTGCCCTACATCGAACGGTGCGAGGCGAGCAACCCTCCGGGTGACGTGGCCACGCTCGTCGCCGGGTTCGCCGACGAGATCCGCGCCGCGGCGTCGTGACGCCCGGCCGCCACCGTTTGGCGGCGGGTGGCGGCGGGTAGCGAAGCTCCATGGACATCACCTCGCTCATCCTCGAGGACCATCACGAGCAGCGACGCATGTTCGCGATTCTCGACGACGTGGATCGTGACGACACCCAGACGCTCAGCGCAGTCTGGCGTCGGCTCTGCATCCTGCTCGAGGTCCACGCCGTCGCGGAGGAGAAGCTCTTCTACCCGAAGTTGCTCGACATCGGCGCCGGTGCGACCGACGCCGACGACGCCGAGGAGGAGACCGAGGACGCGATCACCGATCACAACAGCATCCGTGACGGGATCGCCGAGGCGGCGCGACACGACGTCGGCTCCGAGGGATGGTGGAAGGGCGTCGCCCGGACCCGTGCCGCCAACAGTGACCACATGGGCGAGGAGGAGCGCCAGGCGCTGGCGGACTTCCGCCGACACGCCGACCTGGCGACCCGCCAGGAGCTCGGCGTGGCGTTCGCCGCCTACGAGGCCCGCCATGCCGACGGCGTCACCTCGCGCAACAGGGACCCGGACGAGTACATCGCCCGCCACCGCTGAACCGCTAGAGCGGCGGCGGCCAGACCTTGCCCTTGGTGATCCGCTCGCCCTTGCGCTTGAGCACCCAGACGGTCGCCTTGCGCCAGTCGGGCGGTGACTGCACCTCCATGCCGCGGCGGGCGAGGGCCTGGATGGTGTCGGGGATGATGTCGCCGTGGCTGCACAGCACGGCGCCGTCCTCGATCTCGGCGAGCAGCTCCAGCACGTCCTCGAACGGCTTGCCCTCGAGGAGGCGGTCGTCCTCGTGGACCGTGGTGCCCAGGCGTTCTGCCAGCGGCTCCAACGTCTGGACGCAGCGGACGTACGGGCTCGAGTAGAGCTCGCTGATGCGTTTGCCGGCGAGCCGCTTGCCGAGAGCCTCGGCCTGCTTCCAGCCGGTGTTGCTGAGCGGGCGGGCCATGTCGTCGCCGTCCCACACCCGCCGCTCGCCGGCCTTGGCGTGGCGCACCAGGTAGACGATCTCGGAGGAGCTCACGGCCGGGTCACGATTCGTTGGTGAGGCGGGTGTGGCGCTCGGTCAGCTGGCGCACGAACATGATCCACGCGACGGCGGCGGCCACGTTGAGCACGCCGGCGAGAAGGCCGACGGTGCCGAAGTCCTCGAGGCTCTCGGCGACCGACTCGAGGTCACCGTTGGGGAGGCCGCCGGTGGCCAGCGAGCCGATCTGCACGGCGAGCAGCACGGTGGGGAGGAGACCGAAGAGGACGAACCACACCCACAGCACCGGGTTGTCGGGCGTGCGCTTCCAGCTGTCCCCGGGATCGTCGACGGTGGACGGGTCCGACGCCTTCCACAGCTCGCGCAGCACCAGGAACGGCAGGATGTACAGGATCCCCGGTGGGAGGAACCAGCCGAAGATCGAGAACAGTGGGCTGAACGTGGTGTTGCGGCCGTAGGCCCGCACGTTGGTGGCGATGCGGTACATCCACACGATGGTGAGAATGCCGGTGGCGACGGTGGCCAGGCCCACGAGCAGTTGGACTCCGTTGAGCGGGCCGATGGCGTCGCGGAACTCGTCCTCGTCGATCACGCCCTGCAGGTAGTCGCTCGCATCCTGCGACACGCCGGCGGAGAGCACGCTGGTGACGAGCGTTCCCACGCCGACCACGGCCGTGAGCACCATGACCACCGTGGCGAGGCCCCGGATGCGCCGGACCGACCCGACGGGCGTGGGCGCCGACTCGTAGGCGGCGTAGCCCGGCGGTGGCGTGAGGTTCGCCGGCGGCGGTGGAGGCGGAGATCCCGGCGGTGGCGGGGGCGCACCCGACGCGGGCGGCGGAGGTGGCGGTGGTGGTGAGGGTGGTGTCCGGTCGGCGTCGGATCCGGGGCGCTCGCCGGAGTCCGGCGGTTCGTCACTCACCGGGGCAACGGTAGTGGATCCTTGGCGTCCGACCATCGCCTGAGGACGGCGGTGTCGGTGACGAAGCGCACGTCGACGGCCGATGCGATCCTGCGTTGCCAACGGGCCGCGGCGGCCTGGAGGGCCTCGTCGACGAGCGCCGCAGTGTGATCGGCTCGCGTCTCGGGTGCGTGCACGAGCAACTCGTCGTGGAGGCAGAGCACGATCTCACCGGCACCGAGCTCGCGGAGTTGGGCGCGCACCGTCACCGCCCACGCCTTGAACAGCTCGGCCGCCGCCCCCTGGATCATCGCATTGCGCCCGAACCGGCCGCGGGCGGCAGCGCGCGACCTCTCGGTCCGGTCGTCGGCGCCGTCGTGTCGGGATCCGTCGAGGTGCACGAGGCGGCCCCCGACGGTGCGGAGGTCACGGCCACCCTGTGCGGCGACGTCGGCGGCGGTGAGGAACCCCATCGCCGTGGGGTAGGCGCGTTCGAGCCCCCGCAGCGCCTCGGCGCCACGCCCCGTCGTCTGCCCGTACATCGCGCCGAGGACGGCCACCTTGGCGATCTCCCGTGACACGCCGAGGCGACCGGCGACCGGCGCGTACATGTCGTCGTCGCGCGTTGCCGAGGCGAGTGCGGCGTCACCCGACACGGCAGCGAGGACGCGCGGTTCGATCTGGCCGAGATCCGACCGGACGAGCACATGGCCGGGCTCGGCGGCCACCGCAGGTCGGAGTTCGCCCGGCAGGTTGTGGAGGCCCGCCGTGGCCGTCATCCGGCCCGCCGCACCGTCGGCGCCCGACCACGCGCCGCGTAGACGCCCGCGGTCGACGTGCTCGTCGAGCCAGCGGTAGCCGAACGTGGTGGCGATGCGCTCGGCCCGGCGCCAGCGGAGCAGCTCGGCGACGATCGGGTGCTCGTGACGGAGCTGTTCGAGCCGCCACGCCCGTGTGTCGGGCACCTCGATGCCCACGCGGCGCAACAGCGACTTCACGTCGGCCGGGTTGCGGAGGTCGAGGTCGTCCCGGGCGTGGGCGGGAAGGTGCTGGAGCACCTGCTGGTCGCGGTCGTGGATGCGCTGCCGTTCGTCCTCGGCGGTGTCGGGGCGCGGTCCGACGAACGAACCGATGATGCGTTCGGCTTCGTCGACGTCGACGGGCAGGCCGTCGTGTTCGAGTTCGGCGCACAGCAGTTCCGCAGCCGACTCCGACGTGGCGGTGGACGGTGCGCCCGGCCGGTCGGGCAGCCGGTCGAGCGCGTCGCTCTGACGTCGGTACACGTCGAGAGCGAGCCGGGCGTGGCGGCGGAGCGCGTCGAGATCCGTGGCCCAGCCGCCGTCGAGCCACTCGATCGCCAGGTGCCCGTCCGGTCGCACGGCCGGGTCGTCGCCCGTGGGTTCCTCGGCGGTGAACAGGTCGACCCGGGCACGCTCGGGCACCGTGGCCGGGTCGAGCCCCCGGCTCACCGCCCACACCCGGGCCGGATCGGCGCGCCATCCGCCGTGCAGCAGGCGGTGCACGGCGCCGAGGTCCCAGCAACGTGCCGGACGCACACCCAGGTCCACCAGTGTGCGGGCCGTGTCGATCGACCACCACACCCAGCGCGGGTGTTCGGTCCGCTCGATCTCACCCAGTTCCAGGGCGAGGCGCTGGGGTTCGATCAGCACGTCGGACCCGTCGGCTCGGACCACCGCCGCACCGCCCGCCCGATCGACCGCCACGGCCACGACGGTGTCGGTGCCGACCTGCGACAGACGCGTCGGACCGCTGCCCTCACCTTTGCCGCTGGACCCCGACATCACCGGCGCCAACGTACGGGACCAGAGCGCCGTCGACGCCAGTGCGATGAGCGACACCCCTGGATGCGGTGGTTTGGCTCATGGCCCGGATGTGGTGCGGCGGTGTGGTGAGCGACACCCCTGGATGCGGTGGTTTGGCTCATGGCCCGGATGTGGCGGGGCGGGGTCAGGCCCAGCCGAGTTCGTGGAGGCGGTCGTCGTCGATGCCGGCGGCGTGGGCCACCTCGTGGATCACCGTGACGTAGACCTCGTCGGCGAGGTCGTCGAGGTCGTGGCACATCTCGCACAGCGGCAGCCGGTAGATCGACACGACGTCGGGGCCCTCGTGTCCGGTGCGTTCGGTGTGCGGCACCCCTTCGTAGAGGCCGAGCAGGCCGGGCTCGTCGGGATGGGCGTCGATCACCTGGACGACCACGTTGTCGAGCACGTGCTGGAGGTCGTCGGGCAGCGCATCGAGCGCGTCGGCCACCATCGCCTCGAACTTGTACCGCGCCACGACATCCATTCGTCGGCCCTCCCTCGACGGCTCTCGTTCGGTCCCGCCCCAAGAAGCGACAGCGGGGTCAGACCCCGCTGTCGCTTCTCCGAGCGGGCAAGCGATGACCGATTACAGCACCTTGAGCTTGGAGGAGAAGACCTTCTTCGGCTTCATGTCGACCGCGATCGTGCGGGCGATGTCCTGGAAGATCCCTGCCGCCTCCGAGTCGGGTGCCACGGCGGTGATCGGCTTGCCGTCGTCGCCGCCCTCGCGCAGCTCGGGCACCAGGGGCAGCTTGCCCATCAACGGCACTTCCAGTTCCTCGGCCAGCACCTGGCCGCCACCCGAACCGAAGATCTCGTACCGCTTGCCGTCGTCGCCCGTGAACCACGACATGTTCTCGATCACGCCGCGCACGGGCAGATTGACCTTCGCCGCCATCGCCGCCGACAACGACGCCACCTTCTGCGCCGCGGGCTGCGGCGTGGTGACCACGAACACCTCGCCACGGGGCAGGTACTGGGCGAGCGACAGGGCGATGTCGCCGGTGCCGGGGGGCATGTCGACGAGCAGGAAGTCGGGCTCGTCCCAGAACACGTCGGTGAGGAACTGCTCGAGAGCCTTGTGCAGCATCGGGCCACGCCAGATCACGGCCTGTCCCTGCGGCACGAAGTAGCCGATCGAGATGCAGCGGACGCCCCACTGTTCGGGCGGCACGAGCATCTCGTCGATCACCACCGGGTCACGGTCGGTGCCCAACATGCGCGGGATCGA
>Ga0102932_1001652_pt1 | contig 11501 bp, 7 predicted proteins | sample SalPonR1_C_D2_MG_FD_78212 | JGI IMG/M metagenome (GOLD analysis project Ga0102932, IMG submission 78212) | Salt pond soil microbial communities from South San Francisco under conditions of wetland restoration - Salt Pond MetaG R1_C_D2_MG | ecosystem: Environmental > Aquatic > Marine > Intertidal...
CCCTATTGGCCGAAGTACCGTGGATCGATGTCACGCCGAGCCTTGATGCGACAGCGGATGCGTTCCCTAAAGGAAATTTCGGTTTTGCTCCTACAGCAGACACTTTAGCGTTTTTGCAATACACCTCCGGATCGACCAGCGAACCCAAGGGCGTTGCAATCAGTCATCGCAACCTGCTGCATAACCTGGAAATGATCCGGCTCGGCTTTCGGCAACAGTTCAATCTCGATTCGGACCGCACCCTGCGAGGCGTCTTTTGGTTGCCTCCCTATCACGACATGGGACTGATTGGTGGCATCCTGACTCCGTTGTATCTAGGTGGCACGACGGTCCTGATGTCGCCGGTCTCTTTTCTCAAGCGACCGCGTCGCTGGCTGGAAACCATTTCGAAATATCAAGCCTGTATTTCCGGGGCGCCTAATTTCGCTTACGACCTATGCGTCGATAGTGCCGACGACCAGGCAGGACCTGAACTCGATTTAGCCTGCTGGGATATCGCCTTTTGCGGGGCGGAACCGATTCATGCCGCCACCCTGGAACGCTTCTCCCAAAAGTTTCGTCCCGCGGGTTTCCGCAACGACTCCTTCTATCCTTGTTACGGTTTAGCAGAAAATACCCTGCTGGTCAGTGGACAACTGGAGCGTCAGTCTCCCACCGTCAAGCAGATTCAACGGCAGGCTCTGGAAGATCACCGCGTCGTCTCCGTCGATGCGCGCCAGCAGGCCGACAGTATCGATGTCGTTGGTTGTGGCCAAGCACTGCTCGATGGCGAGATCGTGATTGTCGATCCCAAGACCCACCGCCTCTGTCCGATCGATGTGGTTGGGGAAATCTGGTACCGCGGGGCGAGCGTGGCGTCCCAAGGCTACTGGGAACGGCCACAGCAGAACCAAGAAGTCTTCGAGGCAAAATTGGTCCCCGATGGCGAGGATTCGTACTTGCGGACCGGCGACATGGGCTTCCTGTGCGACGGAGAATTGTTTGTTACCGGACGACTGAAAGAGATGCTGGTCATCCGCGGACGCAATTTTTATCCACAAGATCTGGAACGAACCGTTCAAGCTGCCCATCCCGGTCTGGCAGACGGTGGTGCTGCACTGGTCGTCGAGGGCAAGCGGGGCGAAACGCTGGTGATTGTGCAGGAATTGGCCCGCGCTGCCCGCCAAGTCGAGACAAAGCAGGTGTTCGCAAAAATCCGTGCGGCATTGGCGGAAGTGCACGAACTGCGCCCCGCTTCGATTGTCCTGGTCCGCCCTTACAGCCTGCCTCGTACCACCAGCGGCAAAATGCAGCGACTGCTTTGCCGACAGATGTACCTGGACGATCAACTCAAAGTTGTCGATTGCTGGACACCGCCAATCCAAGCTGAATCAAATGGCGAACCGGTGGACACGTCGCATTCCATCGCCGACAGCGAGACTCTGGCATCGGAATCGCGGAATTCGGAAACGAATCGACGACCACGTTCCCTTCAGCAGAAGCCTCTTGATCAGGCAACGCTCACCGGTTTCAAGCGACGACGACTTGCCGAAGAACTGGAAGAGTGGCTTCGCGGACGCATCGCCGTAGCGGCAGGTGTGCCGCTGGAAGACGTCGCCCCCGAACGTCCACTGGCCGAACTAGGCTTTGACTCGATGACCGCCGTCAAACTGGTCGCGGAGATCGAAGCTCGACAGTCGGTCAGTCTCAATCCAATCGTCCTCTGGAATTATCCAACCGCCCGGGAACTAGCCAAATACTTGGCCGAGCAAGCCGCTGGCAGAGGCCCGCAAGATCTGGCTGACACAGCCGACCTGCCACGTTCAAAAACCTTCAATCATTTTCTTGAAGCGGTCGAAGCGATGGCGGACGATGAAGTCCCATCGCCAAGCAAGGAAACGTCATCGCAGGCCATCGACGGAAATGGGGCACCGAATGATCCTGGCCCTGTTTCGTGAATATGAACAGGTGCTGGCTGCCTGCCAGTTGGTCTTCGCCATGGTCGGAATGGGGGCGACGCTGCGCCCGTCGGATTTTGCAGGCATCTTAGAGCACCGCCGCGCAGTGCTGATGGTGCTGTTGCTGCAATTCCTCTTGATCCCGCCAGCCGTCGTTGCCATCGGACATTGGTTGCAGTTGCCGCCGCCGGTGATCCTAGGACTTGCGGTGTTAGCCGTCATGCCAAGCGGCGCCATGTCGAACCTCTTTACTCATTTAGGACACGGTAACCTCGCCCTTTCGATTACCGCGACCGTTGCCTCCACTCTGCTTTGCTTGGTCGGTACCCCCGTCTTGTTGCAGTGGGTAGGAGGCCCATTGCTGGCCGAGAGCAAGGTCTCGATTCCAGCCGGATTGGTCGTTCGCGACGTAATCTTTTTCTTGCTACTGCCGATGATCGCCGGAATGGGAATCCAGAGGCTATTCCCCACATGGGCACCGGCCTTTTCAAAAGCGGCCATCCGCGCCAGCCTGATCGTGTTGGCAGTGATCGCCGTTGGGTCTTTGCGCAGCGGTCGCATTGATGTTTGGGAATTCGGATGGTTCGTCCCCAGCTTCCTGATCGGTTTATTAGTCCTCCTGTTGCTCGTCACGCGCACCGCGAGCTATGGGTTCGGCTATGCGGCGGGCGATGCTTATGCCTTGGCAATCGAAGTGGCTTTTCGAAACGGGAACTTGGCCATTCTCTTTAGCAGCACCCTGTTTGATACCGCCACACCCCAGGGGCAACAACTCAGCGGCGGTGTACTGTATGTGGCCCTGTTTTATGGCGGCGCGTCCTTGGTGGTGGGCGCCATGATCGTCGTCGCGCAGCGCCGCCTGCCATTGATGCAGTTGCAGCGGCACTACACGATCGATTCTTAAGCAGCTTTCTTCCACTGACATTCTTCGACCGACCTGCTTGCATCGATTTGCATCGGCCGTTTGACTGGGCTTGGAGCGGTCTATGTTATCGCGCCTCCTGGGCGGTCTCTGATTCGTCGCCTGATTGTTTCAAGCGAACAAGGACATAGGTCTCCACACGGTCGCTGCCAAAGTGAACCAGTAGCGGCACCTCATCTTGGGTCAAGTTATACAGCCCCGCTTCGGCGATGATTTCATCGCTCTCCCCTAACCGCATCGCCGCCCGCTGGGTGTCTTTATCAACGCGGCCTTGAATCGCCTCGCTTACATCTGTCTGACGATTGTAAAGTGTCCCCGCAATGATGCCCGACTGATCGACTGCCAGTTGCACCACGCGTGACGGTTCCACATCGGCTTCGTCAGTGGACAACGCAAACGTCCCCAAGGGCAGCCATTCCGCTTTCTCAGCTTGCTCTTGAGAGGCTGGCGGATCGACGGTAGCCAGCGCCGCCGCGCTCTCAGCGAACTGACTCGCCGTCGCGACTGGGGTTTCATTGATGTAGACGCGGTTATCCTGATAGGTCACGTTTCCACTCTTACCGTAGTCGTAATAAATCGGCTCCGACCAAACGGCTGGAGGGGCGGTCCATACAAACCAGTTGACCGTGGTGGTCCACTGAGGGCGCTGCCACCAATAGGCCCAAGGGTAATCGTTGAATCGATGGTAATAGTGCCATCGACAAACGCCGCGAGGATGTCTGTACCACCAGTCTCCGGCAAACCAATGATTGTGATGGTGATAACCGTTCCAGCGAAATCGCACGCTATCGCCCCATCCACGCCAATAGCCAATACGTCCGAGATTTTGACCGGCCCAGCCATGCAGTCCACCGATTTGCGTCTGCCAACGGTTGTTGATCGCTCCCACGGTGTTGCGATCGATGTTCACCCAAGCTGGACGATTGTTGATCGTGTTATTACCGATTTGGATGTTTCCAATCTCAATCGGACGTGGATTTAAACCGGGACGTCCTTGCATTCCCGGCCGCAAATTACCCAGTTCCAGACCGCCGGGTCGACCGATCCCAGGCCGCGGTTCCGGTCGATTCAACTCTGGTCGATTCGCCCAGTCAGGGCGACGGTTCCCGTCAGGCAATTTGCCGGGTAGCGTGGTCGGACGAACGCCGCCCTGAATTCCCAAGAAATCGCCAACGTCAGTAACCGACGGCCGGTTTACTCCGCCGGGTAGCTTGTTTCCGGGCAAAGTGTTGCCGGGCAATTTATTGGCCGGTCGTGTGCCAATGCCGCCCAAAGAATTGCCGCCCAAGCTCGGAAAGCTCGGTCGAGTGCCGGGCTTTGAATTTGGTTGACTCCAATCGGGGCGATTTAGAGCCGGACGATCTTTCGATCCTAGATTGCCGGGCAGCGTCGTTGGCCGACTAGGCAGCGATGGACGATTGCTTGGCAAAGTCGAGGGGCGCGTCGTCGGCTTCCATCCGCCACTCAAACCGGGATTGGTGGGACGCGCGTTCGGTAGACTCGGGCGCGTGTTCGGTAGACTCGGACGCGCGTTCGGTAGACTCGGGCGCGCGTTCGGTAGACTCGGACGCGCGTTCGGTAGACTCGGACGACTGATGCTCGGCCGTCCCGCCGGCATGGATGGTCGCGACATCCCGCCTCCCATGTGTGGGAGGCTCGCCGGCCGAGCGCCTCCGCGCGTGCCAACGGCTCCACTGGCTCGGCCGCCACCGGCCCCCTTGAATCCACCAGCGGTTGCCTCGAACCCTGTATTCAACATCCACAGCGCCAACGCCCAGCCAATGATTAACGTCTTATTCATCTTTTGCTTCCTGGTTATCGGGTGTCGATTCGGAAACGTCGGGAGCAGCCTCGCGTCGGACGGTGACGGCTGCTGTCGAGGGTTGCAATCTGCCGCCAATCTCATGCCCGATTAATTGAATGGAAAATGCGTCTTTGCTTTTTGGTTCCAGCACATAACTCCCCGCTGCGGTTTGTCCGTCGTGGAGTGTTTGCGTTGCTTTAATCAGCCACTGCTGACCGCTCTTGCTCCACTGGCCTTCACCGAACGAGCCATCCGCATTGAAGGTCCACGAACGAATCGTCTGAGCGCGTGGATCCCAACCGATGATTTGAGTGCTCTTGGAAGTCCTCTCGCCTTCGCCCTCTGCCGCTTCAGTAACCACTTCGAACGAACGGATCAAGAACGACCCTCCGTCGGCCAAACGAACCGTCGACCGCACCACCCCAGAACCCGACGAATCACTCCATGTTCCGATCAACCAGTCGAGCTGAGAAATTGCCGCTGCAGCCGACACCGGTTGTGGCACGGCGTATTCTTCCATCATATCAATCATCCACTGCTGGCCGTCTTTTACGAAAACCGCCGAGTACTGACTGACCACGGGCGTTCTATCACCAACGGTCACCATGACTTGGCCGCTCACATGGGCCACCGTGTCGGTCACCATGCGAACCGGCCCGACGGTACCCGAAAGCATTACAGGTTCAGGTTCGGCAAACACTGCCTTGATGTCGCTAATGATTTCGTCGCGGCCTTCCGTTCGCTCTGCCAACGCATGATCGACATGCGTCGCGTTTGGCGACCACATTGCCGACAGTGTCTCGGTATCTTGGGCATTGAATGCCTTGACATAAGTTTCGATCGCCTGCCGGACCGACGCCTCGTCGGCGGCAGCCTCTCGCGACGAGACACCTGCGGCGCAGGTGAATGCCATGCACACCATATAAAGTAATCGCATTTTTCTCTCCGATGACGGTCCCTAGAAACATGCTGCGACACTCGCCTCGACAATGTTCTACAGGTTTTGAATTTCTTAAATCTGTGCCAAAAGCATAATACCCATTTCGTATGACATTAGCGAAGGAATCTAAGTTTTTCCGATTCACCACAATCCCTCAAGAAAAACTGAATGCGGGGACACGTTCCGAGCGGAGGCTTCCGGTTGTTCGTCGTCGAAAGGACCGGCTGCCCACGTTGTTTCGAGCCGGCAGCAGACCCATTGTTTGCCTCGATATTCTGTTTTTGTCCTGCCAGACGCCCCAGTACGAACTAAGTTTCACCGTCCGGTGCCCCAACTGCGATTGCTCACCGCTTCGTCATCTTCAGGAAAGACAATTCGTCGATTCGAGAGATCGTATGCCTGCGAAGGTTTTTTTCGCGGAGGTACAGCCCGCTTCCTGAAAGCGATGTCTTAGCGGTTTCCTCTGGCGATGTCCGGCAACACCATTCGGAACTCTTTTCATTCGTGCCATCCTTAGGTTGCGGCAATGTTGAATCGGGGAAAACTCGCCAGCCATATCTATGAGGCACTGCTCTCGTCGGCACTGGTCGGCGTGCTCTCGACGTGTTCGTTGGCTTCGGTTCTCGTCCAAGCATTCGGTACCCAGCCGGATGTCCCATCCCTCGGATCGGTCAATCCGTATCCTTGGTACGTAGGGACGATCGGAGGATTTCTGTACGCAGTCTTTTGTCTGCCACGATTACGAGCCGTTGGAACAGGGTTGCTGCCGCGGACCGAAAAACATCCATCGGGTTTGATAAAGCAGCCTCAAGAAGCCCCGACGGTGGCGACAGGGCCAAAGCCTCGATCGGACGCCGCGGGGGTGGCATTACTGGGAGCCTTGGCGGGAGCCTACTTTGGTAGTGGCCTGCTGATTTTTTGGCTCTGGTCCGCGGCCAGTCCATGTGCTTGGTCGCAGGCAGTTTCTAATGAGATTCGCCTCCTTCTAATCGCATCGGATCTGCCGCTCGCCCTCTACCTGCTGGGAATCCCCATACTGTTTGGAGCACTCATAGGTTTTGTCGGCCGAACAAATGTCATCCGCCGCAATGCCATAAAGTCGGCTCTGAGTGGCTAAGTTCGGCTGGTCCGGCCTGCACTTGCTTCCACAGCTCGGCTGAATCACCGCGACGGCCTCTTCAAGTGACCTCTTCGAGATCTGCTCAACGTTCGACGGACGCTGCGCGCCGATTGCAGCAAGCTCCACGGCAATCACGTTGATTAACCTGCCATCGCCGTAAGCTGGCCGCGGTCGCCCCTTTGTGGGCCAGGAAAGAATGGATTTGCTTTTTTAGCAAGGTTTGGATCAGGTGGGACAGTCGCTGTCCCTGCGAATCGTCATCAAAACCGATGGGGGATTAAGATAACCGCAACGTCAAAGCATTGGCATGTTCTTGGACCCATCGATGCCTTCTCACCCACCTTCGAGAACGATTCTGCATGAGTGACCCTATCGCTATTTCCGTGGTCTGTAACGAGTGTGACCGAGGCTTTCGCGTCAAATCCTTCGCCGCTGGCCGAAAGGTCAAATGCCCTGGTTGTCGCCAGCCGGTGCTCATCCCGGCCGAACCAAAAGTCACGCCACCACCAGCCATCGAGTTCGAGGCGAATGGTCCGCAAGCGCCGCCTGAGGATTTCCTGAACCATCTTTCGTCACACCAAGCCGAGCCCGTTCCGCAGCCGACACCTTTCCAACAGCACCACGTAGCGGAGTCTTATCAAACACCTCCCGACACTCCTCTAGTGACCGCTTCGTCCAACGTTCGCATCCGTTCGTCGAATTTCCTACCACGACAGTATCCAGCGCTCAAAATCGCTTGTGTCATCCTCCGCGGCTTGGCAATCCTATTACTGGCGATCTGCCTGGTTCTACTCCTGTTGGTGCTGGTCGGATTTGTCGGAAGTCTGGCGGGGGACAGTTACGAACTGTCAGGGGCCATTCTGGGCGTCGGACTGCTATGGAGTGTTTCGACGTCACTACCGCTGCTGCTCGCCGCCTTAATGCTCTTTTCCTATGCCGAACTGATTGCAGTCTTCATGGACATTCAGCACAACACTCAGGAAGCGGCTCATCACCTCCGGCAACGCTCCTAAGTAGGCAGGAGTTATCCGGTACGGATCGTGCGACAAAAAAGTGTCGGGTACCTTTTGCGAGGAACTCGCCCTTCGGGTGCTTCGCACAAAAGGTACCCGACACTTATTTACGCTCCTAAGCAGGCAGGAGTCATTGCTAAATGAGCCGCCTTGGCGATCGCCGCGGTTCCTGAATTCCACCGGGGCTCGCGCCCAAACGGCTAAGCAGAGGCCTGTGGAACGATTCCTGGAAACCTGCTTCATCGAAAGCGTCGAGGCAGCCCTCGATCGACGGCAGACCTCTTTTTTCCCGTCGACAGGGACAACGACTGTCCTACCTGCGTTCCCATTGCGATCTCTTTACCTGTAACCTTGCCAACCTCTGATCGACGACGCAAGCCTTGGACGCAATGAGAGCGAAAACATGGCAAACCGATCCCAACGACACCCGCAATTACTCCGAATCATCGCCCTGGGCCAGGGGAGCGAAACGATTTGCTCACTAGCCGAGGCCTTGCAAGTAAGCACTAAAACCGTGCGGCGTGATCTGGCAGATCTCCGCAAGCTGGGATTTGTGATCAAGGAAGATGGCGATCCAAACGAACCCAAGAAGCTTTCGTTGACTCGCGATGCGATTGCCAAAGTCCATTTGAATTTTGACGAGGCGTTCTCGCTAATGCTGTATCGCGAGGGGAAGCATGCCTTTGACGGAACGCTAATCGGTAAAGCGGCCGAAGTCGCTTTTGCAAAAGTCGGCAACGCACTGGGACGGTTCGAAAAAGACTACGTCCGGCGGATGGTGTCTCGCGTGCGCTGCAACACCGTTGGTGGCGACTATTCCCAACACTCCGAGACCATCGAAGCGTTGATGATTGCGATTGAAGATACAAGAGCAATCTTGCTGACTTATCTGTCGGCACGCAGTACCGAGCCGGTGACCTATACCATCGAACCCTACGGAATTGTCGAGCATCGCGGCACGCTGTACGTCGTCGGCTATTCCCAGCGACATGCGGAAATCCGGACCTGGAAGGTCGATCGAATCCAAGCCGCTGAAGTCACCGAGCGATCCTTTGCGCTACCAACCGATTTTGACCTCGATGAACATTTTGCCGGCGCGTTCGCGATTGTCCGAGGAGAGAAACCGGTTGAAGTAATCGTTCGCTTCATGGGAACGGCGACTCGCTATGTCCAAGAAAAACGAATGCATCCCACACAGCAGGTGGAGCTCCACTCGGACGGCTCAGCACTGGCCCGTTTTCAGTTAACCAGCACGCTCGAAATCCGTAGCTGGATCCTAAGCTTTGGCTCGGCCGCCGAAGTGTTGTCACCCAGCAGTCTCCGATCCGAGATCAAGCAGGAGGTCGTTCAGATGTTGGCCCATTACCATCATCAAGGATCCACCACCGATGGTCGCGATGGACCATCGTAGGACTTTCGAGGGAAACCCGAACTGCGCCGCGAACAACGAGCCACCGGGAGATGGTTCTACCACGCACCTCCGAAACCCGTTCCCCCACCGCTGGATGTGGTAAATTGAGGGCTCGCGTAAGCCTTTGGCTGCGCCTATCCATCGTGGCCAACGGCGCGACCCACTTGGTTGCGGCCTGCAAAACGGCCTAATCCTCCCCAATCGATATCGAACGTCTCTCTAGGGCATCTGACATGACGACAACCGGCCGCTCGTTGCGTTGCCTTTTTCTGTTGGGAGTTCTGCCCGTTGCACTCGCTTTGCTGATACCGCGGCACGCTCATGCGGGCATCGGTCCCGAGAACCTGATCGTCGTTGTCAATGCCGATTCAGAAGACTCCCGAACGATCGCGAATCACTATGTCGAGCTGCGCAAGATCCCTTCGCTAAATGTCATTTTCTTGAAGGATGTTCCGACCGAGTTGGTCACCGGCCTCGAAGGTTTTCGTGACCGAATCCTAAAGCCGCTGCTGGAGGAAATCGACAAACGAGGTCTATCCAATCAAGTTCGCGCGATCGCTTACTCGTCGGGCTTTCCCTACGGTGTCAAAAATCAAACGCATCGGGAGCGTCTGAAAGACGAAACGATGAATAAGATCTTCACGCCCGTCGGATCGCTGAACGGTATGACGTTCTTGTTCCGGTTTGTGCTTGCGGACCGAGAAGACTACTTGAGCCCGACGCCAAACCTCTATGCACGCATGCCTTGGCAACGCCATTTTGCACAACCGTTTTCTGGCGATGACGCAGCACAATTCGAGGAGGCCCAAACCGCATTGGCAGACGAAGATTTCTCGCCCGCCGCGGCAAGCTTTCTCGAACTGCTCGATAAACATCCGGCTCAAGCCCCACTGGGAATCTTGGCCGCTCGGGCCTTAGCGAAAACCGATCAACCTGCGGAAGCGATGGAACCACTGAATCGCGCGGTGAAAGCAGGCTGGACATCGGGAGTCAGCTTGCTTGAAGACGAAGCGTTCGAGGCGTTGCGGGGTAACGAAGACTTTCAGACGTTGGTGGCTGAGCTGGGCGATGCACCCCACGCGACCCAGCACGCGGTTGGATTCGAGGCGACGCGTGGCTGGACGCCAAACGGCTGGTGGACGCGCGCCGACCTAGGTGGAATGGTCTATCTTCCTGCTTGCATGCTGGCGGTTACACGCGGCAACGGAACTTCGGTCGATGAAGCGATCGCCTACCTTACGCGCGCCGCCAATGCGGATCACACGTTCCCCGACGGCACGGTTTACTTCACGTCGACAAAGGATGTCCGCACCAAAACGAGGCTTCCGCAGTTTGCCGAAGCGATGAAGTACCTGCAGTGGTTGGGGCGTGACGCGGAGGTCTTGTCCACGGCAATTCCCGAACAGAAAAAGGATGTGATCGGAGTCACCTTTGGCGTGGCAAATTATGATTGGCCCGCTTCCAAAAGCCAGTTCCTACCCGGTGCGCTGGGCGATAACCTGACCAGCACTTCGGGCGACATGCGAGGCTCTGGACAGACAAAGCTGACCGAATTGTTAAAGGCGGGTGCGGCCATGGCGTCAGGCACCGTTACCGAACCCTACGCCCTGCCCTTCAAATTTCCCCTCCCGCAACTGCACGGCTATTACGCCGAAGGGGCCACGGCACTGGAAGCCTACCATCTGTCGGTAACGTCGCCTTATCAATTATTGTTGGTCGGAGATCCGCTCTGCCAGCCATTTGCACGCCCGCCGGCCGAAGTCATCGGTGCTCAAATTGTTCAACATGCGGGAGGACGAGCGATGTTGATCAAAACGGTCTTGCCACCAGACCAAACGACAGAGACTCTCGACAAACAACGCACTTCCCCAATCAGCGAAGTCGAGTTTTATCTTGAAGGCAAGCTGGTCCGCCGGACCGCACCCCAAGAGGTTTACCCGATTAAGCTCGATGGCTTGCAAGGTGGCAGTTACGAGTTGCGAACGACACTTATCGGCGAACCGCGACTCGCGCCGAAAAAGACCATTTTGACGTGGATCGACGCCAAAGGTTTGTATCCGATTCCCCAGGTTCAAGACTCTGAAAAGCTGGTGGCGACGCAGACAGACGCCATGCGTACCGTGGAATTCCAGGCCAAAGCGATCGGAGCCGATTCCATTCGAGTCATGCATTTTGGCAACGAACTCACACGGATCGATTCGGATCAGGGCCCGATCCGTGTCGATTTGACCGAGTTGGGCGCGGGGCCTATTCGCTTACGATTGATCGCGGATTATCGTGGACAAGAAGTCCAAGGTCGGGAATGGATCGTTAACTGAACCATTGCACGCTTGCCGGCCCGTAACCCAGAATCC
>Ga0102932_1001653_pt1 | contig 11496 bp, 7 predicted proteins | sample SalPonR1_C_D2_MG_FD_78212 | JGI IMG/M metagenome (GOLD analysis project Ga0102932, IMG submission 78212) | Salt pond soil microbial communities from South San Francisco under conditions of wetland restoration - Salt Pond MetaG R1_C_D2_MG | ecosystem: Environmental > Aquatic > Marine > Intertidal...
AATAGCAAGCAGGCCCTGTATGATAACCAGGCATTTCATTTCTTCCAAACTGCATTGCAAATTCTTTTCCCCCATATTTGTTTGCAGCAAAATCTACTCCTTTGGCGCATGCTTTTAGAAATTCTGTTTTGGGATGAGTAACTTTATCCACTAATTGGATATAGGCATCTGCGTCTCCCCATTTTATTTCTAACTCCTCAATATCGGCTTTAGAAATTTTATTACGTTCAACCATCTCAGTAATCCAGGCCAGAATAACACCCATACTCATAGCATCAACACCTACTTCTTCTACCTTATCAATTAATTTAAGCATTTGTGTTGGATCATTAATGCCAACCATCGTTCCTAATGAATAAATTAATTCAAAATCATAACCGACAGGTGTTGTTTTAAAAAAATAGGGGTCGTCTTCATAAGGTTCGCGCAAATAGGCTAAATGTACACAAGCAACCGGACAGTGTGCACAGGCAACTCTTCGGGCAAGATGATTTTTTGCCATCTCTTCACCTGTTAAAGGTTCTATAGACTCACTGGTACTCATTTGCAGGTTTTTAACCGGCAAAGCTTTCAGCGTATTTAATGTTTTAATATTTACAGCTGTTCCAATGTCATGATATTTTTTCATTACGGGTGAGTCCGTAGCAGCTTTATAAATTTCATCATATAATTTTCTGTATTCTTTTTTATTGTTTACTTCAATCATCCGTTTTCCGGAAACAATTAATCCCTTTAATTTTTTACTTCCAAAAACGGCTCCCAGGCCTAATCTTCCAAAGTGGCGGTAAGTTTCTGTAGTAACACTGGAGTAGGTAACGAGGTTTTCACCTGCCTGACCAATTCTGAATATGGCTCTCAATCCTTCCCCTTTTTCATTTTGTCTGATAACCCGGGCAGGGATCGAACTATCTTTCATTCCCCATAACGTTTCAGCATTTTTAAAAAATACTTTTCCATCGCGGATAGAAAGGTAAACAGGTATTTCGCTGGCTCCTTTAATCACTATTGCACCATAGCCTGCCATACGAATAGCAACAGCACTTCTTCCTCCGGCATGACTTTCGCCCAGATCTCCTGTGTGTGGCGACTTAAACATAGCGCAGGTTTTGGAGGCTAATGGAAATACGGCGGTTAAAGGGCCTACAGCAAAAATTATGGGACTTTCAGGATCCAGAGGGTCAATTCCTTCAGGGCATTCTTCCATTAACAGTTGAGTAGCAACACCCGTACCTCCTAAATACTTTTCAAAAAGTTCTCTTCGATCGTTGACCCAGGATTTTTTTTTGGTCAGATCAATATATAATACATTGGATAAAGTGTCATTTTTATTCATGGCTAACTTCCTTTTCATCTTTGATTAATTCTAATACATCATATGGACAGTAATCGGCACAAATTCCACATTGCACACAAATTACAGGTTTATTTTGTTCCTCATTCCAAAATACAGCATCAATGATACAGGCTTCTTTGCATAATCCGCAACCAATGCATTTGGAAGATTTTAGACGTACACCACCATTTTTTTGAGGTACTAATGCACCTGTAGGACAAACACTTGCACATGGAGGGTTTTTGCAAGAGCGGCAAACAATAACAGTGTACCCCCTGGATATTCCACCGGTAGAACGAACACCAATACAGGTGTTTGACAACCCGGCATTACCGCTACGTCTTGAACAGGCGAACATACAACTCTGACAACCAACACATCGCATGGCATCTTTTACGGATAACTTCATAATATCTGTTTTTTTTTCGATTGTAAAATGAATTACTAAATAAGATATTAATTTCCAATAAATCTTAAAAAAATTCAAGTATTTATCCAAAAAAAATATGTTTAATAAACATCTATATATTTATTTTTAAGTAATTATCCATCTAAAACGTTTGCGGAAAGAAATGGAAAGGTTTTACTGAACGATAAAAATAAAGAATTTAAATCAATAAAAACATTCATTATACCCTAATTAGTAAAGCTTATCCTTTTAATATTTTTATAGAAACCTATTTCTTTAACTCGTGATGATCAATAAATTAATTTTTTTGACCGAATAATTTTAATATATATGCCATATTTCTTACTTTTATCTAAAATGAAAAAAACGATGCAACTAAACTTGATTGAAAAATATTTGCTCATTGCCTTAGATGCAAAAAAAGGAAAGTTTGTTATTGATAGTTTGTCTTTGCATTATGGTATTGCCGGAGCTATATTGCTTGAATTGTCGGAAATGAATAAAATTGAAATAGAAAATAAGCGGTTGGTACTTGTCGATGATAAATTTACAAAAAACGAAGTGATTAATGCTTCGATTAAAGTTATTAATAAAGCCAAAAGAAAACGAACTGCTAAATATTGGGTGAATAAAATCGGGAATAGTGCTTCAAGGTATAAAAGACAGATATTAAAAGAATTATCTGGTAAGAATGTATTAAGTATCCATAAAAAGTCTTATTTTTTTGGCCTTTTTAACTTTTATTCTTATCCGTTGCTCGACCGTAAATATAAAGACGATATTGTGGATCACCTCCTGGGAATTGTTTTTGATAATAAAAAAGCAGATTTAGAAGGCTTGTTGTTACTTAGTTTATTGAATAGTAGTAAATTAATCCGTACGCTTTTTGCTAATAAGAAAGATTATAAAGCTGCAAATAAACGTATTAAAGAACTGACTAAGAATATTGAAATTAGCGATGCTGTTCAAAAAACATTAAAAGAGATTCAAACAGCTGTTTTAGTAGCCACCACATCAGCATTTTTAGGAGCTACTTCTTCGTCAACATAACCCTGTTTTTTAAATAGATTATTAAGGTTAAAGCGGAAAGGATAAAAAAGATTATCCCTGATAACAGTAAAGCTGCTTGCAAATTAAAGGTGTCGGTATACCATCCAACCAATGGACCAATGATAGCAAAGAAAATACGGATAACAAAGTTTCTTACAGATAAAACGGTAGCCCGGATATTAGAATCGCATAATTGATTAATGTAGTCTTTCAATACCGGAGTGGCTACTCCCCGCACGAAGTAAAAAATGAATAAGATTGCTATTCCCCATAGTGCATGAATTCTGCTTACGGCAATGTATCCTGCAGGTATTAATATCGTAATCCATAACATGGTTTTGGTTTGTTTTAATTTATTTTCGATTTTGTGTGCAAATATTGCGCTAACACCCACGGTTAGATTTAACATGGTCCAAAAAATGCCAAAAAGAGTTACCGGAAGGGCAACCATTTCAAAATAGGGCTGAACAAACCATGCCATGGTTAATGTAGAAGCGCCTATAACCGATGAGAAAATAATATTCCACTTTAGCTCCTTATGATCATAAAGGGCATATTTAACAATCTTAAGAATATCATTTAACTTAAGTTTAATTACATCTCTGTGTTTTTTAGGTTCAATAAGCATTATTGCTGCCGGAATACCCATAAAAGCTACGATGGTTTGTGCATAATAAGGGTAACGTAAGCTTAGTCCTGCTAATAAACCACCTAATATCCCGGCAATAGCTTCGGCGAAGTTTCCAATAGAAACCATTCTACCTTCATATTTAATATAATCCTTCTCTTTCCCTGACCCCTGCAATGAATCGTAAAGCATAGCCGAATCTGCACCGGATATTAAACTTTGACCGATACCTAAAACAATCTCTGCAATTAAAAACCCGGTAAAACCATACGAAAAACTATAGACTAAAAAACCTAAAAAACCCATTATAGTTCCAATAACAAGCGTATATTTTCGTCCTAATGCATCGGCAAAGTAGCCTGAAGGAATTTCTAAAATAACAATAGATATTGAATAAATAGCCTGTAAAAGAAAAATATGCCGCATTTCAAGCCCGTTATCTTCGTAAAAAAGAACAACAATGGGCATAAACAGCATAAACCATTTGGCAATTTTAATCAAATATAACTTAAAGATATTGTTATTTAGATTATGCTGCATGAGGAATTTTTTTTAAGAAATGCAAAAATAATTGCATATTATTGATAATAAAATTTATTGCATGATTATTTGCTTCAAATCTTAAATTTTTAATAAAATATCAATATCTAATCCTGTTGAATTTATTCTAAATTTGTTACTAAGCAGATAAATGATTAAATTTAAAAATGATAAATCATCTATTTGATAAGTCTATAATTATTGAAGGGCGTGTTTGGCTTATTTATAAAGATAATATTGATACCCGGTTAATTTATCCCCAACAATTTCATGATGCGGATGATTTTAATGAAATGGGTCAGTTTACTTTTAAGGAATTTGAAGGGTATGAAAATTTTGCACAGCAAGCTTTGCCTGGGGATATTATCATTACAGGAAAGAATTTTGGTTGTGGTACTTTTTACCCACATACAATTGATTGTTTTATTTCATTGGGAATACAGGCAGTGATTGCAAAGTCTTTTTGTGAAAGTTATGAAAACAAGGCCATTCATGCAGGATTTCCCGTCATAACCTATGACACGTTGGATGATATTCGATTAGAACAAGGAGATAGAATACGGGTAAACTTTGTAAAAGGTATGATTATAAATTTAAGAAATAATAGATTAACCATGGTAAATTCTTTTTCCGAAAAGCAAATGAATATTTATTTGAAGGGAGGAGTATTTTAACCATACTTTTACTTTAAAAATATAGTGTTTTAGCTTATATATAAAAAACAAAAGCCACTTACGTATGAAGTGGCTTTCGTGATCCCGCCAGGATTCGAACCTGGGACCCACAGCTTAGAAGGCTGTTGCTCTATCCAACTGAGCTACGAGACCTGATGTTATTTAATGAACGCATTGTTTAAAGCGATCCTAAAAGCGATGCAAAAATATAAAAATATCTTTAACCTCAAAAAAAATAACTCTATTAATTATTTATAAGGTTCGTTAATCGTTTTATAGGTGTTTGTTTTGGCCCTCAAAAAATTTTCTTTTATACGAATTGCAGAATTTCAATTATCCATTTAGTATTGAAAAAATCAATAAATTTTGATATCTTGTAAGAATTAAAACAATAGTGAACTACAAATTTTTTATTATGACCAACATTTTACTTAAATATCTTGAAGAAAGACATAAAAGCACACAAAAAAAAGTTGAGGAACCCAGGAAACCGGGACCGGTAATTACCATTTCAAGATCTTTTGGTTGTCCTGCAAATATTTGTGCAGCAGAGCTTGCGGATATTTTAACTAAAATGGAAGGGGACAATAATAATGAACCATGGAAAGTAATTAGTAAAGAAATTCTTGAAGAATCGGCCAAAGAGCTGGGTATAGAAACAGAAAAGATTGAATATATTTTTCAATTTGAAAAGCGAAGTGCTATTGATGAGATATTAGAAGCTTTATCGAGCAAATATTACAAAAGTGAAAGAAAAATCAGAAAAACGATTACAGAAGTTATTCATTCTTTTGGTGAACAGGGTCGTGTAATTATTGTGGGCAGGGCAGGAGCAAGTATTTTATATGATATTAAAAATTCTTTGCATGTCAGGCTTATTGCTCCATTAGAATATCGAATTGAAGGAGTAAGCCGAAGGCATAAAATATCTCATAGAGAGGCCAAAAAACTCACCCTTGATATGGATAAAAAGAGAGCTCTGTTGAGAAAAGATTTTGCCGGCAAGCGTGTTTCTGATTTAGATTATGATTTGATATTTAATTGTAAAACCATCAACGCTGATGAGGTGGTTCAGCTTATTGTGAAAGCTGCTGAGATGCGTGAAATGGTTTAGTAAAATGATGTGTATTCAAGAATAAACAGTCATCCTTTAAAACAAAATAATTGAGTATTTAATAAGTATAAAAAAAGAAGAAAGCCACAGCTGTGGCTTTCTTCTTTTGAGCTATTTTTATCTATTACTGTTTAATGAACTGTTTTGTGATAGGTTCTTTTTCATCTTCAACAGAAATAATGTATGAACCGGCAGGTAAATCTGAAATATCAATTTCCTTTCGGTTACCATTGATTTCTTCAATCTTTATGAGCGACCCAATCATGTTGTAAATACTTATTGTACCTACTCTTGTGCCATTTGCCACCGTTACGGTAATGTCATCAATTGCAGGATTAGGATAAACACTGATATCTGTAGGTATTTCGTTACCTAATTCAGTAGCTTCAGTAAAGGAAGTAAATGAATAGGAGCCGGTAGAAGTTACATTAATGGTATAATCTTCTACTTCGCCATAGCTAAATGATTCACAGGCTGTTGCTGCTGCATTATACTTCATGGTTACCCGCATTCGGGTAGTTCCCAATTGAGCATCAGAAGGAACGGTAAATGTAGCACTTAACTTATCCGCACTACTTGATGATCCGGAAACCATTTTTTCGTCTGTATCAAATGTGCCACTGTGGTCCCAGTCGATCCATACATGCCAGTATTCGGTGTAGCTGCTTCCGCTAAATCCGCAACTTACATAAATCGTTTGTTCTGCGCCACGCGATACGGTTGCGGTTAAATTTGTGTAATCAGTATATCCTCCATCATTTCCTGTAGCATTGCTCATTTCATTCAGTTCAACTAAATCAATCCATTCGTAGGAAGAGTTATTACCTTTAGACTCGCAATACTCAACATTATCGGATAATGTTGTTACGGATATGGTGTTGCTGGCAGCAGAAACATTTCCGGCAGCATCTTTTGCTTTTACATAATAGTTGTAAGTTGTTCCGGCATTTAATCCCGTAACATTGGCCGAGTTATTTTCTACAGAACCTAACAGGCTTCCGTTTTGATATACATCGTATCCGGTAACACCCACATTATCGGTTGACGCATTCCAGCTCAGATCAACTGTTGTTTGGGTAATGTTAGAGGATGCAAGATTTGCCGGAGCACTTGGCGCTTCGGTATCTTCGCCACCACCAGAAGAGAATGTAACGGTATAATCTTCTACCTCGCCATAGCTGAATGTCTCACAAGCTGTTTGTGCTCCGTTGTATTTCATCGAAACGCGCATGCGTGTTGTTCCGCTGGCTGTTGAAGGTACATTGATGGTTCCGTTTATCGTGGTTTTACTTAACGAACCGGCATCAAAAGCTAACTCGTCGCTTGTAAATTCTTTGTCGCCGTTATAATCAATCCAGATTTTCCAGTACTCATTATAGGTAGAACCGCTAAATCCGGGAACTAAGGAAATATCAACAGAAGAACCAGCGTTAAGCGTAATTATTTCGCCGGTAAAATCGCTATATCCGGCAGCACCTGATGAGTTGCTGTAAGTACCAATATTAACTTCGGCAATCCATTCATAGGATGAATTTTCTCCTTGTGAGGCGCAATACTCGCCACCACTTTGATCGCTTGTAGTAACCGATATAGTATTACTTGCAGCAGAAATATTTCCGGCAGCATCTTTTGCTTTAACATAAAATTCGTATGTTGTAGATACCGTTAAACCGGTAACATTGGCCGAGTTATTTTCAACAGAACCTAACAGGTTACCATTTTGATATACATCATAACCGGTAACGGCTACATTGTCGGTTGAGGCATTCCAGCTTAAATCAACGGTTGTTTCCGTAATATTCGATGCGGTTAAGTTAGATGGGGCTGTTGGAGCTTCCGTGTCTTCTCCGCTATCGCTGGTTATCGTTACGGTGTAATCTTCTACCTCACCATAATCAAAGGTTTCACATGCAGTAGGTTCACCGTTATATTTCATGCTAATTCTCATTCTTGTACTTGTTCCTTCAGTTCCTGCAGGAATAGAGATTGTTCCGTTTACCGCAGTGCTGCTAAGTGAACCTGCGTCAAATACCAATTCATCACTGGTGAATGAGAAATCATTGTTATAATCAATCCATATTTTCCAGTATTCGTCATATGAAGAGCTGCCAAAACCCGGTATTAATGTAATTGAATAACTTTCACCTGCATTTAGTTCAATATTTTCACTGGTGAAATCGGTATACCCTGCACCACCTGAGCTGTTCGAATAATTTCCTATTTCTACATTTGAAATCCACTCATAACTGGCATCGTTACCTTTCGAACTACAATACTCATCTTCAGGAGGGGGAGGAGTTCCGCCACCATTCAATGAAGCATAAGCATTCAAACGTCCGCTGCCTAATTGTCCGCTATAGCTTGGATTTAAATTATCAATAGGATCGGCATTATTAATTAAAAGGTCTCTTACACCCTGGGGAGTGATATTTCCGGCAAAATGTGAAACGATGAGAGCAGCTACACCTGATACATGCGGACAGGCCATGGAGGTTCCCGACATATACTGATAACCATTATCGGGTGCACAGCTTGCAATATCACTACCCGGAGCAGATATGTCTACCCAGCTACCATAGTTAGAAAATGAAGATTTTACATCATTATGATCAGTAGAAGCCACAGCAATAGCATTTGGATAAGCTGCCGGCCAGATACTTGCACCGCTGCTTACATTGCTGTTTCCAGCTGCTACAATAACAACACCCCCGTTCATTGGGCTACCATATCCACCTCCGTTGGCAATAAAGTAATCAATGGCATCATTGATGGATTGGCTTTCGCCACCACCACCCCAGCTGTTTTGGGAAATATGAGCGCCCATATCTGCAGCATAAATAAAACCTTCTGCGAAACCACCCTGACTGTTGGCGCCAAAAACCTGAACAGACATCAGTCGAACACCATCATTATTTCCTGTTCCACCGGCTATACCGGCTAATCCTGTACCATTATTTGTTTCTGCTGCTACTGTTCCGCCAACGTGTGTTCCATGACTACCCGGGCTGATAGGACCCTTGTTGTCTCCGAAGTTGTATCCGTAATAATCATCTACATAACCATTATTGTCATCATCAATACCATTATTAGGAATTTCTCCTGTATTGACCCACATATTGCCTGCAAGATCTTCGTGACTATAATCTACGCCCTCGTCTTCAATGGCAACAATTACATTGGTGTTACCTGTTTCAAGTTCCCAGGCTTCAGGCAGATCAATATCGGCATCAGCTGTTCCACCAGATTGTCCGGTATTATGGTAATGCCACTGTTCTGAAAAATACGGATCATCGGGGAGAGTATTTAAAGCCTTGGCATTATTTTTGGCTTTTGGGTGAGTATCATACTGCACCAAAGACTTTTTGGAAACAGGTTCAGCAAACTCAACATCTTCAAGTCCTTTATAGGCATCAAGCAATTGCTTTACAGTATTTTTTGAATTAAAAGAAATTTCATACCACTTGTGCAATCCGAACGCACGGTGTTGCTGCTCAAATTTTCCTGCATAGCGGAATACTCTTTTGTATTCAACCGCATTAAGCTCCTGATTCTTGGAATCCAGAGATTTAACATTGGTTTGTACAAATCCCTTGTCTGCAGGGACTAACTTGTTAGTGGTTTGAGATTTTTTCTGATGCAATGCATCAAATTGATTTACAAGATTGTCCTGAATCTTAATGCGAATAACATTCTTGTAATTACCATTTTCATTAACTGCCTTTTCTTGAGCAAAAACAGCCATAAATGAAAATAGAAAAAGTGTTAAAAAAGTAAAAATTTTCCTTTTCATACTTAAAATGTTTAGGTTAATAAATAGTTAAATTTTAGAGAATATCGAATCCAAAAATATAATAATTATGAGTACCTTAAATATGCTATCGACAGACAGCAACTTCCAACCTATAGAAAAAATGTTTTAACGGTTTATATACTGTAAATGTTAATTATATTTATTTGTATTGATGATAAGAGGCAGGTAATCATTAGTTAATATGTAAATGCGGGCTTTTATTCTAAGAGGAGGTTCCTTTTAATATTCTTTTTAAGGTAAAAATAAATATGGTTTGCTTTATTTGCATTTTGTAAGTAATATAATATTCAAAATATTGTTCAGGAAAAGCTTGTTCGCAACCCATTAAGCTATATCCGTATTCAAAAAATTATGGTTTGAGAATAGATTGCTAATGCCACTACAGGTCTGTTTATGTATCTTTTTTGACAGTGTCATTTGTAAATAGCGATTTTTTAGGAAAATTTATTTAATATTCAGAAACATACTCCAATAAAAAGAAAAGAGACCGTCCTATGAACCCTTTGGACAGTCTCTTTGCAATTAAAGCGTATGGTATGGCCTTGAACCCTTACTTAATAATAATTCGTTGTGGTTCATTATAGCCTTCTACTTTCAGGATATAAACACCCGCACTAAGTTCTTGTACAGGTATTTCTGATACTACGTTGGTAAGCTGTTTTGTAATTCTTGCACTACCATTGATATCATAAATAACGATTTCCACTCCGCTTCCTGTTTCAGGTAATGTAATTGTCAACGATCCATTCGTAACCGGATTGGGGTATACGTTAAACGGCAATTGACTGGAGATCGTTTTCGTACTGATCGATTGTGAACTTGTAGATGCTGATATTTGGCTGTTTTCAATGTCCCAGTAGTATCCGGATAAGGTAACATTCGTAATCGTAAAAGTAAATGAAGAACTTTTAGATTTTAACTCTTCCAATGAAAGCGTACCGTCTGAGCCGGTGTAACCGGAAACAGAGGAGCTTACACCATCCGACCAGTAACCTTCTACAAATGCATTGCTTAAAGGTTGACCGTTAGATGTTATAGTTACTGTTCCAGATACTCTGTTCCATGGACCACTTGTGCGTGTACTTAGGCTGATTGCACTAATCATAGGTTGGTCAACAGTTGTGGAATTCACTGTAACACTTGCAGTGGCCTGGTCTGAGTCGGTTCCGTCACTTACAGTTAATGTGGCGGTATAAGAACCGGCCGTTGCATAAGTATGTGTAGGAGTTGCACCTGTTCCTGTAGCACCATCACCAAAGTCCCAGTTGTAGGTAAGGGCATCCCCATCGGCATCGCTTGAACCGGTACCGTCAAATGAAATAGCAGTACCTTGATCGCCTGAATAGGGTCCTCCTGCATCGGCTACTGGAGCTGTGTTTCCGGCTAAGGTAGTTACATCAAGCGTATTGCTTGCAGCAGAAATATTTCCTGCAGCATCTTTCGCTGTTACATAGAATGAGTAAGTTGTAGCAGCCGTTAAACCACTTACATTATAGCTTGTATTTTCTGTAGAAGCCATTACTGAGCCATCTCTATAGATATCATAACCGGTAACGCCCACATTGTCGGTAGAAGCAGTCCAGCTTAAAGTAACAGAAGTTTCACCCACATTTGATGATGAAAGGTTAGAAGGAGCTGTTGGCGCCTGTGTATCTGCAGGTTCATCCGTAGTAACTTGTAACGTACTACTTTCAACAGAGACATTTCCGGCAGCATCTTTCGCTTTTACATAGTAGCTATAGGTTGTTCCGGCAGTTAATTCGGTAATATTTGCAGATGTTTCTGTAACGCTGCTTACTAAACTACCCTCTTGATAAACATCATATCCGGTAACCCCTACGTTATCCGTTGAAGCGTTCCAGCTTAAGGTGAAGGAAGTTTCCGTGATGTTTGATGCGGATAGATTGGTAGGAGCAGTGGGTGCTTGTGTGTCTTCT
>Ga0102932_1001672_pt1 | contig 11449 bp, 9 predicted proteins | sample SalPonR1_C_D2_MG_FD_78212 | JGI IMG/M metagenome (GOLD analysis project Ga0102932, IMG submission 78212) | Salt pond soil microbial communities from South San Francisco under conditions of wetland restoration - Salt Pond MetaG R1_C_D2_MG | ecosystem: Environmental > Aquatic > Marine > Intertidal...
GCGTATCGGCGGGACTTCGCCTCTCTCCGCGAGACGAATATACGCATCGTCGAACGCGTCTCTGAGCAGCGCCGCCCGTGGATTTGCCAGAGAAAACAGCCAGGCGCTGTTTCTGGTGCGAATCTCGGATTCCCGGATCATATGATCAGTTGTTGGTTCGAGGGTTTCCATAACCGGCTGGCGATAATCCAGCAGATAATCGCCTCTTCCTAATTTGAGCATATCCAGGGCCGAGCGATGGTTGGGTGCCTCCGTAACTCGAATCGAACCCTCACTCTCCATCCATGAGATAAGACCACCATAGGTATAGCCGCTAATCACGATGACGGTTTTTCCCAAAAGCCTGTCGAAGTGCTCAACGGGCGGCGTTTTCTCCAGATACCAGGCGCTGAGCTGAACAGGCAGCGGGCTTGCCCAGCTTTCCAGTACCTCACCTTCAAGGGCAGGTATGTTTGCGACACCCGGCCAGGCATCAATCTTGCCATTGGTTAAATACAGATAAGCCCTTGTCACGGGGAGAAAAAGAAACTCCGTCTCAAACCCCGCCTCACGAGCCACTTTGCGGGTTATTTCAATGAAGGATCCCTCAGCCTGGCCGTTTTCAGCACGGTAGGTGATAGGTGGAAACTCGACGTAGGCGATTCGAATAATCCTTTGGTCCAACGTATCCGCCAGAACCACACCAGGCCTGAGGGCGACAAGTGCAAAAATTAACGAAGCTGCACAAAAAAGACGCCAGAACACTGACGATTTGTGAGTCGTACCCCAAAACCAACTTGTCATAACCACCAGTTCTTATCAGTGTTTTTCTAAAGATTATCAGAATTGCACGGAGTTGCACTGACAGCCTCCGCAATTCCCAAAATACATTCGCAACACTACATTGAGTTTCAGCGAGACAGGTCAATATAACCGTCCTCATCCAGCTCCACTCTGGAAATACCGGGGGTCTCTTTCTCCAGACGCATGAGTTCCTCAACCCGGGGATCAATGCCACTGCTGGCAGTAATCGCGATACCCAAATCCACTTGGCTGCCGGTCTCATAGCGTTTGGCTTTAAGGGCCTGAAAAACCGTCAACATCAGCTCATCATCATTCCACGGCTTCTCAATAAACCTGTGAATGCCGGCGTCATTTATCGCCCGGATCAGCCCCTCGCGTTCGGCATGCGCCGATAACAGAATACGCGAGGCACCCGGGGCCAGTTGCCGGCTCTCGGCGAGAAACTGGATTCCCGAGAGTTCGGGCATACGAAGATCGGAAATGATGAGATCTGGATTCAGCGAACCCAAATCCTGAAGGCATTGGCGAGGATCGGTATAGGTCAGCACCTCAATCCCCAGGCGCTGCAGACAGCGTCTTAACGCCCGGCCTATAGCCGGCTCATCATCCACACAAACAATACGATACCCTGGCTTCGTACTCATGAGTTTTCCTCCAGAGCCGGTTCGATAATATGGATAGGCATCTTCAAGTTGTCCTCAGCCCCAAGGCGCCTCAGTCGGTCAACCATCGTCTGAGTAAGCACGCCACCGCGGCTGATCAAAAGAATACCCCTGTCCGTAACAAGATCCCGGTTCAAGACCATTCCCGGCGCCAGATCCCGATAGCCGACAATGCGTTCCATCGGCGCAAGTGAGGCCACATCAAGTGTGTACTGCGTTTGGGCGATCGCCTCAACAACAGCTGGATCATATCTGCTGCCAGCATTTTTCCGGAGATGGTTCAATGCCTCTTCCGCGTTCAATGGGGTGGCTCGCAGATACTCAGTCTGAATCCCGATGAACTCCTTGCAGGCCAAAAGAATGCGGGATCCGAGCGGCGCTTTCTCCGCAACGAGCCGGTCGGGATAGCCGGAACCATCGAAATGCTCATTTTGGTGACGTATCAACAGCGCAGCCCTCTCCAGCGCTTTTATGCCCGTCAGTGACAACTCGCCGATGACCGGGTACTGGCGGTACTCATCAAGGTCTCGCCCCGTCAACCTGATTTCGGACCGGCCCAGAACATCATCCGGCAAAGTCAGCTTCCCGAGCTCATGCAGTAGCGCCGCATAGATAACATGCTTTTGATCGGAATTGCCCACCTGCAGTTGGTCGCATACCCGGGCACACAAGTCAGCCACCAACTGAGACTGTCCTTTAATCAGATGGGCACGGTTGCTGATAAAGTAAGAAAAGGTTTTCACGAAAGCATCGTAACTCGTTTCCAACTGGCGCATTGCGCGACGAAGCATTTTCGTCCGGGCGAGCACCCGGTCTTCGAGCTCCGCATTGAGACGCTTCAACGACTCGGCCTGTTCCCGAGTCGTTTTCATTAAACGTTGGTTTTCTCGCTCAAGTCTTATGATCTTGAGACCCTCTTTCAAAACCTCGATGAACTTCTCATCATCCCATGGCTTATGGATAAAACGTGTGATTCCACCATCGTTCAATGCACTGACTGTGGATTCCAGATCAGACTGGCCGGTCAGGAGGTAGCGCACTGTGTCGGGATACTGCAGCTTCACCTGGGCAAGAAATTCATGGCCCGTCATCTCGGGCATGCGCATGTCTGAAACCACCAGATCCACAGGCTCATGCTGCATGATTTCAAGCGCTTCGGCGCCACTGCTGGCAAACAGGCATTGGAAGCTCTGTTTGCGTGTTAGCCGTTTCAAAGAATTGAGGATTGGTAGTTCGTCGTCAACAAACAGAACTTTTCCAGCGTCCCAAGATCCTTGATTAGAAGTCCGATCCATCTTGGCTCTCCCATGGGTTTAAGTTCAACTCGGTAGGTATAGACTGCACCGTTAATCAGACATCAAGCACTCAGCGCTTCCTGCTCAAGCAGTAACTGCTGCCTCGGGAGCCTGATTCGAAATTCCGTGCCCGTCCCTTCTTCACTGACCACCTCGATGTGGCCACCGTGTCGATTGGCGATGATGTCGTACGCGATGTTCATACCAAGACCTGTACCTTCTCCCACTTTTTTCGTGGTGAAAAATGGATCGAAAATCCGGCCAATGTGTTCTTTTGCGATACCACACCCATTGTCAGAAAACTTGATGAAAATGCTTTCGGGAGAATCCGTTACGACAATTGAAATCAGCCCTTCGCGCCCCACTTTCTTGATCGCGTGGACTGCATTGATAACCAGGTTGGAAACGACCTGAGAGAAAGGACCTGGCAGCAGATCCAACTCAATTTGTGACGGGCATACCAGCTCAACCCGACTATTGTATTTGGTCTCGTTCTTGAGCAAATTCAGGGTTTTCTCCAAGAGTTTACGAAGGTTTTTATGCTCGAATGTATCCCTCGAATTATCCGCGCGGGAAAAATCCTTTAGGTTCTGGATGATTTCCTTTACCCGACCACCACCCTCCACGCAGTCTTCTATCAATGAGGGTAAATCGTCCTTTATGAATTCGTAGTCATAACGCTCCAGAGCCTCAGTGAGCCTGGCCGCAAACGCCGAAACCGTTTCCATTTCGTCTGCATTCAGCCATGAACGGGACTGCTCAACGATCGCGATAAGGTCATTGATATACTCATTCAGTCGGTTGATATTGCTGAGAATGAACCCAAGAGGATTGTTGATCTCGTGTGCAACGCCGGCCGCAAGATGACCGATGGAGGCCAGCTTCTCCTGCTGTGTCATCAGCACTTGAGTACGTTTAAGCTGTTGCAGGGATTTCGAGAGTGCCTGGTTAGCCTGGTAAAGCTCAGTCTGTTTCTCTAGAAGTTCAGCCTGGGTACGCCGTTCCTTGTTTAGCGCCAGCATCAGTGATTCTTTTGAATTTTCCAGATCCAGGGTCCGCTCGGTAATTTTTCTCTCAAGCAGCCGGCGACTCGATATGACCGACTCGGTCATGTACCTCGAGATCAGCATCACAATAACCATCAAAACAAACGAGAGCACCACAATGCCCCATTTCGAGAAGGTGAAACTGGTCTCCAGCTCTGCCATCAGCCGATTTCTGAGCAACTGCAACTCTGTCGTTCTGTCAGTCAGCTGGGCTTCAATAGACGCCTCATAGTCCAGACTCAGCAGAACCAAAGCCTGGCTCTGATCTCTAGCCAACACCCGTTGTAGGTGAAGCTTATGAAGCTGACCATCAGGCTTGATCAGACTTCGTAAGCGCTCGAAAAGAGGTTCTATACTTGTATCAAAAACACCCGGGAACACGTGGTCTACCGAAACCCGGTTACGTTGTATCCAAAGAAAGGCGTCGTATACTGACTTATTCAGGCTGTTAAGGGTCACCTCGACTTCATTTGTATTTTCGGCTCTGGCAAGACTGTCGAGGCTCTGATACCCCAGTTGGAGTACCGCATCTGCCTGGTTTGCAGCACCGGAGATAAGGCTCGCCGCGTCTCGGGGTGAGTCCGTCGGCATGGTATTGATCAGATCGATCAAATTCTGACCGAGGCGGTCAAGCACGCCAGTTACGTCCTCATGCGTTGCACGAACTTTCTGTCTTATCGCTTCAAACTCCTGCAAAGCAGTTATGGTGGATTTGAAAACCTCAGTTGCCCGGCGCCCAAGACGCTCATCGAACACCACATCCCGGTTACGTTCGATAAGCTCTGATGCCTTCTGCGCAAGAGAGATAGGGTCGCCCTGAACCTCGTTCGATCTATCGGAAAACGCCCGGGCCTCCAGGATACTGAGCGATTGTCTCGCCAGCATCAGATCCAGCTTCGCGGACTGCAATGAAACCAGATCGGGCACAACCTCTCGGTGAATCACCCCGCTATCCTTTTCGACCACTGCAATCAAATACATCGCTGCAAAAAACAACACCAGGATCGTTGCAGAGATAAACCCGAGACTTATGATGATCCGTCTGGTGTATTTTCCCGGGTTTGCTCTATGCATTATCAGGCCTATGAACGGAATAGACCTGATCACGCTCCAACAGTTGAATGATTCGACTGAACTGGCATGGCGTATTCAGGAAGAAGAGAGTGAAACCGGAACCTACAACCCGATTCCTGACAGCTAGCAGGCAATCCAGCCCTGCTTGATCAATTTCCGAGACCTCTTGAAGGTCGAAAAACCAGTCGCAACAGACTGGTGTCTCCTGAAGAAATGTCTGACGAAGCCTAACGGATGTAAAAACATTCAGCCGGGAGGGTAGCCGCCAGACATCATCTTCTCTGGCCACGGTTATCAAAACTCCTCCCTGCCATTTGACTCGATTCCGGGGCCGCAAGCTGGAAAATTCTGAGCCCCTCTACCAGTCATAGCCAGTTTCTCAAGCATGCGTGACTGGTAAAGCGCGTAGCTTCGTAACGCAGCCAACGCCGCGTTTACCTGGAAGAATCGCTGGCAACAAAACCAGAAACCAACACCCGCAGAACCGAGAGACAAGATCAAAAACAGCAGATTTCCATTCGCGCCGAACAGAATGGCAGCACAGATATGGCTCACCGAAAAAGACAGAAGAAGGGAAAACTCAACGAGTAATTTTTTTACTCGGGGAAGATCTGCCACGTGCGCCACTCCGCAAAACTATATTTTCATCGTTTTTGTGACACTGGTCACATTTTTACTTAATCTAGCGTAGCGACAGGAACAGGGTGTAGCGGCTTAGAGTAGCTTTTTGTATGTAGTAATTAACGACATGTAGTGATTTAGTTAAAGCAATGTAAAAAAAAGAAAAACGCACCCCAAAAAAGATGCGTCTATTGATACGACTGCGGAAAAAATTACGCCGGATTAGCGGTCTCAGATGTAATTCATGACCATATAAAGCCCTACCCCACCCATAACAAGCATGTAGGGGAATGCCATAACCACCATCTTGCCGTAGGACAGGCGAACCAGGGGCGCGATGGCAGACGTCAGCAGGAACAGGAAAGCTGCCTGGCCATTCGGGGTCGCCACACTGGGAAGATTGGTACCGGTGTTGATGGCGACCGCCAGCTTCTGGAAATGTTCGTAGCTGATAGCACCGGCATCGAGAGCTTGCTTCACCTCACTGATGTACACGGTGGCCACGAACACATTATCGCTGATCATCGAAAGCACACCATTGGCGATAAAGAACATGCCCGGCTGACGGGCTTCGGGAAGCGACAGCACGTAGTCAATGATCGGCTTGAACAAGTGCTGCTCGTGGATCACGGCAACCACCGCAAAAAACACCACCAGCAGGGAGGTAAACGGCAGGGATTCCTGGAAGGCCTTACCAATCTGGTGCTCGTCGGTGACACCGGTAAATGAGGTAATCAGGATGATTACCAAAAGGCCAATCAGCCCGACCTCTGCCAGGTGGAGAGCCAGGCCCACAACAAGGATTGCAGCAGCGAATGCCTGCACCCAGAGTGCCGCCTGATCAGCCTTGGTACGCTTCGCCCGCTCGTTCTCGGCAAACTCTTCCAGCACCCGGCGTACGGGCTTGGGCAGGCGTCCACCGTAGCCGAACCAGCGCAGCTTCTCCAAAGCCCAACAGGTACAGAGCCCCGCTACCAGCACCGGCACACTCACCGGCGCCATGTGCAGGAAGAAACCCGCGAAATCCCAACCCACCACCTTGGCAATCAGCAGGTTCTGGGGCTCGCCCACCATGGTGGCCACACCACCCAAAGCTGTACCGATAGCGCCGTGCATCAACAGGCTACGCAAAAAGGCCCGAAAGTTTTCCAGGTCTTCCCGATGCAGCTCGATCACTTCTTCATCGCTACCGGCGTTGTGGTCCTTATGCTGATAGCCCTTACCGGACGCCACCTTGTGGTAAACCGAGTAGAAACCCACCGCCACGCTGATAATCACCGCGGTAACGGTCAGGGCGTCCAGGAAGGCCGAAAGAATCGCTGCCGCGCAGCAGAACAGAAGAGACAATGCCGATTTGGAACGCACCCCCACCAGAATCTGGGTGAAGGTCACCAGCAGCAGTTCCTTCATGAAATAGATGCCCGCCACCATGAACATCAGCAGCAGGATAACCGGGAAGTTGGTGAGCACCTCCAGATAGACCGCGTCCGGCGTAGTCAGCCCGATCAGCAGTGCCTCCACCGCCAGCAGACCACCCGGCAGGAGCGGGTAGCACTTCAGGGCCATGGCCAGAGTAAAAATAAACTCGGCAATAAGAAGCCAGCCGGCCGTTCCCGGGCCCAGGGTCCACATGACAATCGGGTTGGCGACGAGAAACAGCAGAATGACCTGCTTGTACCAGACGGGCGCCTTGCCAAGGAAATTGTGGGTGAAGCCTGAAATAACGGTAGTGGGCATTAAGGAGGTCTTCTGAAAAAACGGGTTTTTAATATTATGTGGCTGGAGGCCCGAATCGTCCTTGATATTTATGTACCGGAGAATGCTCCATAGGCACGTTTTCAGACCTTATTTGGTCGTATAACAACAAGAGAGGCAGATGAGCCCAACCACGCCGGCGGTTTCTGAAACAATACTCGCTAATAAAAATACAGCGGCGCGTATTTTAACCGATTCCTGTCGCGAATAGGTCGCTTTGTGGAAAAATATCCAGATGACTTCGAAAGTACGCGTTACGCCCCTGTTCGATACTGAGTCATTCAGAAATCACGCTTTTCTGCCAACTTCCGTTGCAATATCCGATTCAGCTCCTCGAGATTCCTGATTCTTTCGTTATAACGGGATTTTTCCCAGTAATTGCGCTGATTCACGAGATCGATCTGCAAGGCTAATTCGCCGACTTCATCCGAACCACGATCATTTATTGTTTCGTAGGCTTCTCCAGCATTGATCCTCTCGAGTATTCGGCTCATGCGGGTAAGTCTGCGCACAAGATAGTAGCCAGCTCCAATGGAGAACAGAGCTGCCATCAAAACCTCCACTGCGGCGATGCCCAAACTGTTACGCTGCAGAGACTGAATGCTCTGTTTCTGCGCCCGTAAATCAAGACCAATTTCTATCTCGCCATAATAAAGGCCGGCTTTTACGATAGTCGCATTGGCCATGAACAGGCTGGGCAACTCTTCTTCATCCAGAGAGCGTCGGAAGTGCCTAGTCAGATGCTCCGGATTACCCGCCTCGGCAAGCAAGCGCCCTTCGTAATCCACCACACGGGCAAAAGACGTGCCCGGTGTTTTTGCCACTTCATCAACAAAAGATTGCAAAGACGCCAGATCCAGCGATAAGACGTCGTCGGCAGCCGTTTCAGCGAAAACCCTCGCAATAGACTGCGCACGACGCTCTACCTCGTCCCGGGTGGACTTATCAATAAAGTGAAACACCGAGTAAAGGAGCACTACTAACATTCCGACCTCAATAAGGCCGATGCCAATAACTGCTTGGGTTCGGAGCGAGAACTTCACGGCGTTTGTTCTGTCTTTATAAACTCGAGGCCGAGGTCACGAACGTCATTCCAGTCGCTGTCATTGGCTCGAACAAGTGTCTTCAGAGTAATCCGCTCCAGTAGAGCCCGACCTCGTTCGCTTTTGGATAGATCCGCCAGAAGATCGCCAATCTGATCCATCTCTCGTTGCGGAAGATCGGGGTGAACAGCAAAGGCATGGGGTGTATAACCCGGTGACCGCCAAAGAACCCTCACATTTTCGAGCTCCTGCTCCAGCGCCGCAGCATAAGTCCGTTCGATGCCTCCCCCTGCTTTAACAAAACCTCTGGAGACATTCAGATAGACGGAATCATGGGAAGACACATACTTTGGCGTATAAGACACCCCCAGCCTTTTCAACTCCGCCCTTACCAGAATTGTCGCGGCGAACGCCGCCGGGGCCGGGAATGCCAGAGTTTCGCCCTGCAGATCAGCCAGTGTCGTGGAGGGATCTGTTTCACTTACCACAACAATGCCCCGAATGCGCTTTTCCTGCTCCCGAGCGATAGCCCGATATCCAGGTACCTGGCTGAACTCCACATAATGATAGGGATTCATATAGGCAATGTCGTATTGGCCCGCAAGCACGCGTTGCTCGAAGGTTGGAATATCCGGTGCAGTCATGAATCGGACGGGACGGCCGATCCGCTCGGATAGATAGCTCATTAGCGGTGTCCACTGTTCAGCTAATCGGCTTGACGACTGCTGCGGTACGATCCCAAAACTCAATGGTCGGGAATCTGCTTGGGCAGAGACGCAAGCTGTTAAAAACATCGTCAGTAAAATACCTTGCAAGAACGTCATTCCGCCAAAACTCCCGTATTTCATACAACGTCAGAGGCAAATTGCCTGTTGGTGGCAAAGCGCGACGCTGAATCTGTCAGCACCGCCACAAAATCATTCAGGGGCATGGGTTTGTGGGCGAAGTAGCCCTGGATAAAAAGACCTTGATGGCGCGCGATCAAGTCCCACTGTGCCCGATTTTCAACACCCTCGATTACCGTTTGCATATATGCCTGGCCTGCCATGGCTATGATGGAATCGAGGAACCGCAGCCTATCCTCATCCTCCTCAATGCCAGTTACGAAACACCGGTCGATTTTTAGCCGCTTAACACATAGCTCCCGCACATACTCCAGAGATGAATGCCCGGTTCCAAAGTCATCCAACGCAAAATTTACACCCAGGGCATCCATTTGCCCTATCAGTTCATTAACTTTCTCGAAGTCGATAGCGGCGTTATCTTCCGTTATCTCCAGACACAAGGCGCTGGCTGGAATACCCTCGTTAAGCAGCAGACGCTGAACGTCCGAGACCAGGCCTTCACTCAACATCGCAGGATTCAGGTTGATTGAAAGACAGCCCCTGAATCCGAGGTCCTGGAACAGTTGTTTCGTTTCTTTGGCAATCTGTCGGAACAACCAATGACCCAGATCAACACCAAGGCCATGCCTCTCGCATAAGTCCACGATTTTATTGGGCGGAACAAAACCGATCTCCCGGTCTGCGCAACGCAGCAGAACTTCTGCACCCGAGACGTAGTTAATATCCTCTGCTCTGACAATCGGCTGGTAGACAACACTCAGAGATAACGAAGAAGGCTCTCCACTTAGAAACCGGACCAGACCATTGTGGATAATGCGTTCTTCGCGTAAGCGTGTTTCGAGGTTCTCATTACTCACGTAGAAACGCTCACCTTCGAGACGCGCTACAGCCAGTGCCCGATAAGCTTCCTGGTGGCGTGCAGACCAGTCCATAGATGGAGCATGGCGAGCGGGCGAAATACCAAATTCGGCTGAGATCGGAATAACCGTTTGATAAATCCGCCAGTCAAAGACCGTTGCGGCTATCAAACGTCTCGCGAATTCCTCTGTGCGCTCTCTGTTCTGCGTTTTTGCGAGAAGCACAAATTCCCCTTGAGAGACATGGATTAATTCATCCGCGCTACCCAATTCTTTTCCCAATTTCCGGGCAAATGCCTGAACAATTTCGTTTGCTCGATCATTTCCATGTTCGCTGATGATCAGGCCCAGATTACGAATATGGCAGGCAACGATGTTTTTCTGTGAATCAATCTCATGGAGTGACTGAAGGTAATTACCATTGGGCAGTCCGGTCAGACTGTCCGTTCGTGACTGGCGCCGAATGTATGCAAGCGCGAATGCCATGTACCCAAACACAACAACCAAGGCACTGAGTGTAAGAAAGCGAAGGTTGGCAAGCCGGTCCCTTGAGGCTTCCATCCCCGTCATAAGCTGGTTGGTTTCGTCACCGACAAAGTTGTCCGTCAGCAGCATCTGTATCTCTTTGTGCTGAACCTCCCAGGCAGCCACGAAAGCTGACCAGTCCGGTCGTGTCGAATTCAGAAGGGTCTCAAGCGTCGGTTCTAAACCACGGAGTTTCTTGAAGAGGTTTTTAATGCGCCTGAGGTTGTTCTCGTGCTGTCGAGTTGGCAGGGACTCCGTGCTGTTAAGCAGATAATCATACCGGCTCCACAACACATCGAATCGAAGCATAAACTCATCCGGATCACCGACACCTTTCGCCATCAGCGCCACTTCACGATCAAAAGCGGCAGCTTCATCACTCATTCTGGCGAGGTTCCAGGAAGCCATCCTCAAGGCGCCCAGAGAGACCGTCTCAAGTCGTCTGTCCTGAACATAGGTATAAAAACTGGCGGCTAACAGGACGCCAATGACGATGAACAGAAAGATCATCGTCGTACGGGAAAAAAGACGTTGCTTGAAAGATCCCGGTTTCATGGTTAGTTGAGGGTAATCCCCTCAAGCTGCCAGATCATGAACCTATGGAACGCCTGATCATCAAGCTCCGGCCGATCTGACAGTGGTAGTATGATCCAGAAAGGTCCGCGATCACGAACGGACATAGGTTTGCCATCCATTCTTGTGGCGATGATCGCGTCCATCTCCAACAGCTCCTGAATATTGCCATCGACCTCGTAGTCGTTGAGAGCTCTGAAAACCACTCGGGATTCTTTTTCAAGCGAAAAAAATTCCAGGACCCGTCTCAGGGAAGGACCAGTAAATTCGGCCGTACCCTCAAAGTAGGGACTGGTCGTAACGATCCTGGTTTGTGGAAACGCTTCCAGCTCTGTGCGATCAAGCGCCAGGGTATTTTCTCCACTAGTGA
>Ga0102932_1001673_pt1 | contig 11447 bp, 5 predicted proteins | sample SalPonR1_C_D2_MG_FD_78212 | JGI IMG/M metagenome (GOLD analysis project Ga0102932, IMG submission 78212) | Salt pond soil microbial communities from South San Francisco under conditions of wetland restoration - Salt Pond MetaG R1_C_D2_MG | ecosystem: Environmental > Aquatic > Marine > Intertidal...
AACTTCTCCAGACGGTCGAGGACGGGGTGGTCCGGGTCCTGGCCAAGCGGTCGGTTGCCGAAGAGGTCGGCACCCAGGTTCGGCTGCGCGGCGAAACCGAGGCGGCGCGCCAGGTGTCGGTGGTGGCGGAAGTCAGCGGCAAGATCGCGTCGCCGCCCCTGCGCAAGGGCGCCTTCGTGCAGGCGGGCCAGTTGCTGTGTTCGGTCGATCCCGGCACCCGTCAGTCCAACCTTGCCGAAGCGCAGGCCCGACTGGCTGAGGCGCGGGCCCGCAGACCCGAGGTCGAATCCCGCATTCCCGAGGCACAGGCCCGGCTGGCCGAGGCCAAGGCGCGGCTGGAAGAAGCGCGCATCAATGCAACCGCCGCCGAACGGCTGAGCGAGGGCGGCTTCGCCAGCCAGACCCGCGTCGCCAATACCGAAGCCGCCGTACAAAGCGCCCAGGCCGCAATCACCACAGCCGAAGCCGGCGTGAAGGCCGCCGAAGCCGGGATGGACAGTCTTCAGGCCAACATAGAAAGCGCCGAAGCCGCGGTGAACCGCGCGCAGACCGAAATTGACCGGCTCGAGATCAGCGCGCCGTTTTCCGGCGTTCTGGAAACCGACACGGCCGAGCTGGGCAGCCTGCTGCAACCCGGCGGGCTGTGCGCGACGGTGATCCAGCTTGATCCGATCAAGGTGGTCGGCTTTGTTCCGGAAAACGATGTCAACCGCGTCGAGGTCGGCGCGATGGCCGGGGCACGGCTCAACGAGGGCCCGGATGTGCAGGCGCGTGTGACCTTCCTGTCAAGATCGGCCGATCCGACGACACGGACCTTTCGGGTCGAGCTGACGGTTCCAAATCCCGATTTTGCCATCCGCGACGGCCAGACCGCCGAAATCCTGATACAGTCGCAAGGCGTGATGGCGCATCTTCTGGCGGCGTCTTCGCTGACGCTGAACGACGAAGGCACGCTGGGTGTGCGGACCATCGACGATCAGTCGCAGGCCGTCTTCATGCCGGTCTCCGTCCTGCGGGACACCGCGGAGGGCGTGTTGGTGACCGGCCTGCCCGACCAGGTGGACGTCATTACCGTGGGACAGGAATTCGTCACCGATGGCGTGACCGTCGCGCCCAGCTTTGAAGAGGTCATCCAATGACCGGGATCGTCGACTGGGCCGCCGAGCGCGCCCGCATGGTGCTGGCCTTCATCGCCTTGTCGCTGGCCATCGGCACCTTTGCCTATACCGGTCTGCCGAAAGAGGGTGAGCCGGATATCGAGATCCCTGCCCTTTTCGTGTCGACCGTGTTTCCGGGCATTTCGGCTGCCGACAGCGAAACACTTCTGGTCAAGCCGATGGAGACCGAGCTGGCCGACCTGGACGGGCTGAAGACCATGTCCGGCACCGCCGCCGAAGGCTATGCCGGTGTGGCGCTCGAGTTCGAGTTCGGCTGGGACAAGTCGCAGGTCATGGCCGATGTGCGCGACGCGATGAACAAGGCGCAGTCGAAGTTTCCGACCGGCGCCGAGCAATACTCGATCAACGAGATCAACTTTTCCGAATTTCCCATCGTCATCGTGAACCTCACCGGCCCGGTGCCCGAACGCACCATGGCCCGCGTCGCCAAGGATTTGCAGGACCGTCTGGAAACGCTGGATTCCGTGCTGGAAGCCGGGATCGCCGGCAACCGGGACGAGATGCTCGAGGTGGTGATCGACCCGTTGAAGCTGGAAAGCTACAACGTGACGGCCAGCGAATTGATCAGCGTCGTGCAGAACAACAACCAGCTGATCGCGGCCGGTGAGCTGCGTAGCGATCAGGGCAGTTTCGCGGTCAAGATCCCGTCCAGCTTTGACGATCAGCGCGATGTCTACGACCTGCCGGTCAAGGTGAATGGCGACCGCGTGGTAACTTTGGGCGATCTGGCGACGATCAACCTGACCTTCGAGGACCGCCAGGGCACCGCACGGTTCAACGGGGAAAAGACGCTGGCCTTGCAGGTGGTCAAGCGCAAGGGCTTCAACCTGATCGACACCGCCGATGCGGTCAAGGCCGAGGTGGCCGCGGCCGAGGCGCTCTGGCCGCCCGAGTTGCAGGCGGCTGTCACGGTGGGCACGTCGAACGACCAGTCCCGCATCGTGGACAGCATGGTCCGGCAGCTGGAAGGATCGGTCCTGACAGCCATCGCGCTTGTGATGATCGTGGTTCTGGCGGCGCTCGGCCTGCGCGCGGCGCTGCTGGTTGGGTTTGCCATCCCGACCTCGTTCCTGCTGTGCTTCGTGTTCCTGTCGATCATGGGGGTCAGCATCTCAAACATCGTGATGTTCGGTCTGATCCTTGCCGTGGGGATGCTGGTAGACGGAGCGATCGTCGTGGTGGAATATGCCGACAAGCGCATCAAGGAGGGCACCGGCCCGATGCACGCCTATGTCGAGGCGGCCAAGCGGATGTTCTGGCCGGTGGTGAGTTCGACCGCGACAACGCTCTGCGCCTTCCTGCCGATGCTGTTCTGGCCGGGGGTTCCGGGTGAATTCATGGGGATGCTCCCCGTGACGCTGATCTTCGTGTTGTCGGCCTCGCTTGTGGTCGCGCTGGTCTATCTGCCGGTGATGGGCGGTGTCACGGGGCGGTTTTCCCGGATGCTCGACCGGGCCTCGCAGGGATTGCGGGCGCGGACCTCCTGGCTGGTACGCGCCGCCCTTGTGCCGCTCGTGTTGGGACTGCTGCTGATTGGCGCGCTGCTGCTGCTTGATCCGGGGTTCCTGTTCCCGCCGATCGCGGACGGGGCCGCGGCGCATGTGCCGGGGATCGTGCTGTTCCTGATCGGGTCGATCCTCGCGTCCATCGTGCTGGACGCGGCGTCGATCAGCTGGAAGCGTACCCGCGTCGAGGGCCATCGCCGCCGCACCCTGTTCGGCATGTTCATCAAGCTGATCGCCGGCAACCCGATCATGCCGATTGTCGCGGCGGCGGGTGTGCTGGCCTTCGTGTTCAGCGTGTTCACCTATTTCGGCGAGAACAACAACGGCGTCGAGTTCTTTGTCGAATCCGAACCCGAGCAGGCGATTGTCTATGTCAGGGCGCGCGGCAACCTCAGCCTCGAGGAGAAAGACGCGCTGGTCACGCGGGCCGAAAGGATCGTGCTGGCCCATCCCGGCGTCAAGAACGCGTTTTCGTTTGCCGGAGATGGCGGGCTCAACACCGATGCCAGCGGCGCGGCAGTGCCCAAGGACACGATCGGTCAGGTGCAGCTTGAAACGATCCCTTGGGAAGACCGCGCCGACCGTCCCGATCTGGACGGCGATCTGGTTCTCGCCGAACTGACCGAGCAGTTGCAGACCATCCCCGGCGTCGAGATCGAGATCCTGTCGCAGAACCGCGGGCCGGCCAGCGGCAAGCCGGTGCATCTGCGGCTCAAGTCCGACGACTGGGACACGCTGCTGGCCGCGACCGCAACCGCGCGCGAGACATTCGAGGCGACGCCGGGCCTGACCCTGATCGAGGACACGTTGCCCCTGCCCGGCATCGACTGGCAGATCGACGTCGACGTCGAGAAGGCCGGGCGTTACGGCGCCAACGTGGCCGTTGTGGGCGCGATGGTGCAGCTGGTCACCCGCGGCATCCTGCTCGACACGATGCGCGTGGACAGCTCGGACGAAGAGATCGAGATCCGCGTCCGCCTGCCCGAGGAGGACCGGTTCCTGTCGACGCTCGACACGCTGCGGGTGCGGACCGCCGACGGGCTGGTGCCGCTGTCGAACTTCATCACCCGCAAGCCGGTGGCCAAGCTGGCCGAGATCAACCGCGTCGACCAGAAGAGGCATTTCGACGTCAAGGCCGATGTGCTGCCGGGGCTGTCCAAGGTGATGGTCGACGGCCCGGACGGGCCCACGACCCTGGTGACGCTGCGGGAGCGCGCGGATGGCGAGATCACCGCACCGAACGGCACCCGCCATGCGCTGTTTCCCTCGGGCGCCGCAACCGCCGCAGAGGTGACGGCGGCGCTCGAGGACGGGGCCCGTATCGTGCCGGTGAACCCCAACGAACGGATTGCCGAACTGACCACATGGCTTCAGACCAACCCGCTGCCCGGCGTCGATTGGGAATGGACCGGCGACCAGGAAGAGCAGGCCGAAAGCCAGGCGTTCCTGGGCAAGGCCTTTGGCGCCGCGCTGGGACTGATGTTCATCATCCTGCTGGCGCAGTTCAACAGCGTCTACAACGCCGTGCTGGTGCTTCTGGCTGTGGTTCTGTCGACGACGGGGGTGTTGATCGGCATGCTGGTGATGGATCAGACCTTCAGCATCATCATGACCGGCACCGGCATCGTGGCCCTGGCGGGGATCGTGGTGAACAACAACATTGTCCTGATCGACACCTACCAGGAATACGCGCGCTACATGCCGCGGATCGAGGCCATCGTGCGCACCGCCGAGGACCGCATTCGACCGGTTCTGCTGACCACGATCACCACGATGGCGGGGCTTGCGCCGATGATGTTCGGCCTCAGCCTGGATTTCTTCGGCGGCGGCTATTCGGTCAACAGCCCGACCGCGCTGTGGTGGAAGCAACTGGCCACCGCCGTGGTGTTCGGGCTGGGCATCGCCACGGTTCTGACGCTGGTCTTCACGCCATCCATGCTTGCCCTGCGGGTGTGGTTCACGACCTACGCGCTGTGGGTTTTCCGCCTGCTGGCCCGCCTCGGCGGTGGTCGGGCCAGCCGCGCAGGCCGGGACTGGGCGCTCCAGCGCGCGGCGCGGAAGGTGACGTCTCCGACAATCCTGTGGGAGGATGACGGCCTGTCCGGAACCGAGTACGAGGACGGCGCATCGGGCGCGCCCCGGTTGGAGGATCTCACGACCGTATTGCGCCGCAGACGGTCGGATGACAGCGAACCGCCGGTGCAGGCGGCGGAGTAAGCTGCTTCGAAGCAGCTTGGGTCAAGCGCGTTCGAACGCGCTTTTCACGCCGTTTCGAAACGGCGTCGCCAATGCCTTTCGAAAGGCATTCGCCCTCCCCTCAGGCCGCTTCCTCGTCCTGCATCTGCCGGTTCCACAGCGCGGCGTAGCGCCCCTGGCGGGCAAGCAGGTCGTCATGGGTGCCCTCTTCCATCACCCGCCCGTTTTCCAGCACCACGATCCGGTCGGCATCGGCGATGGTCGACAGGCGGTGCGCGATGGTGATGACGGTGCGGCCTTCGCTTGCCAGCTTGAGCGCCCCCTGGATCGAGGACTCGGTCTCGGAATCAAGCGCCGACGTCGCTTCGTCCAGAATGAGGATCGGCGGGTTCTTGAGCAGCGTGCGGGCAATGCCCACCCGCTGCTTTTCACCGCCCGACAGCTTGAGCCCGCGTTCACCGACCATCGTGTCATAGCCTTCGGGCAGAGTGCTGATGAAATCGTGGATCTGGGCGGCGCGCGCGGCGGCGATGACCTCGTCCTGGGTGGCGTCGGCGCGGCCATAGGCGATGTTGTAGCGGATGGAATCGTTGAACAGCACCGTGTCCTGCGGCACCACGCCGATGGCGTCATGCAGGCTGTCCTGGGTCACGTCCCGCACGTCCTGACCGTCGATGCGGACGGACCCGCCGCTGACGTCGTAGAACCGGAACAGCAGCCGCCCGATGGTGGATTTGCCCGACCCCGACGGACCGACAAGCGCCACGTTCTGCCCCGCCCCCACCTCGAGCGTGACACCCTTGAGGATCGGCCGCGCCGGATCGTAGCCGAACCTGACATCCTCGAACCGGACAACGCCGCGCGCGACCTGGAGATCGGGAGCGCCGGGCTTGTCGGACACTTCCTGCGGCTGTTCGAGGAGGTCGAACATTTCCCCCATGTCGACAAGGCTCTGGCGGATCTCGCGGTAGACCGTGCCAAGAAAGTTGAGCGGCATGGTGATCTGGATCATGTAGGCGTTGACCATGACGAAATCGCCCGTGGTGAGCGTGCCGTTCTGGACGCCGAGCGCCGCCATCACCATGACGGTGATCAGACCCGCGGTGATGATCAGGCTCTGGCCGAAGTTCAGCATCGCCAGCGAGGTCGCGGTCTTGATCGCGGCGCCTTCATAGGCGCGCATTGAACTGTCATAGCGCGCAGCCTCGCGGGATTCCGCGCCGAAATACTTGACGGTTTCGAAGTTCAGCAGGCTGTCGATGGCCTTCTGGTTGGCATCGGTGTCCTGTTCGTTCATCTCGCGGCGCAGGCGGACGCGCCATTCGGTGACCTTGAAAGTGAACCAGACGTAGATGACGATCGTGATCATCACGATGATCATGTACCAGGCATCCAGCAGGAACCACAAAAATCCCATCACCAGCAGCAGTTCGAGGATCAGCGGCCCGACGCTGAACAGCATGAACCGCAAGAGGAAGTCCACGCCCTTCACTCCGCGCTCGATGATGCGGCTGAGACCGCCGGTCTTGCGGGTGATGTGATAGCGCAGCGACAGCTGGTGGATGTGCGAGAAGGTCTCGAGCGCCAGCATCCGCAGCGCCCTCTGCCCGACCTTGGCAAAGACGCCGTCGCGCAATTGCTGGAACCCCACGTTCATCAGCCGTGCCACGCCATAGGCCAGCGTCAGGCCTACCCCGCCCAGCAACAGGTCGGGCAGTTCGCCGCTCAGCGCGTCCACCGCGCGACCGAAGAGCAGCGGCGCCATCACGTTGACCAGCTTTGCCGCGATCAGACAGACTATCGCAATCACCACGCGGCGTTTGACCCAGGGCATGTTGGCAGGCCACAGATACGGGCCGACCTTGCGGATGGTCCTCAGACCCGAGCGGCGCTCGTCCGCTGCGATATCTGCGTCGGTTCTGGTATCGGCTGGCATGGATTGATCGGCTTTCGTTCTGTCTCGAGCCACTCACTTAGCCCGTGCACGGCAAAAGAACCAGTGCTCAGCGTCCCCGGAACAGGCCTCCGAGGATGCCGCGTACGATCCGGCGGCCGGTCGTGCCCTTGAGCTCCTTCACCACGACCTGTGCGATCGCGCCGCCGATGCTGTCGGTAGTGCGGCTCCGGCGGGCGGGTTGCGAGGTCGAACGCCCGACGCGTGTGCCAGTGTAGCGGCGCCCAGCAGTGTATTCGCGCATCGCCGCATCGAGGTCGGTTTCCTGCTGTTCCGCCTTCTGGGCCTCTTCGGCAGCCTGCCTGGCCCGCTCGGCCAGGATTTCGAAGGCCGAGGTGCGGTCGAGCGTCCTTGTGTACTTTTCGCCCAGATCGCTTGCCCCCATGATGCCGCCGCGTTCTGCCGGCGTGATCGGACCCAGCTGCGACGAGGGCGGCCGGATCAGCGTGCGTTCGACCCTGCCGGGGATGCCCTTGCGCTCCAGCATGGAGGTGACCGCCTCGCCAACGCCGACCTCGCGGATCGCCTGTTCGGTGTCGAAGACGGGGTTCTCGCGGTAGGTTTCGGCAGCCATCCGCAACGCCTTGCGGTCGCGGGCGGTAAAGGCGCGCAGCGCATGCTGCACCCGGTTGCCCAGCTGGCCGAGGATGTCCTCGGGAATGTCATCGGGGTTCTGGGTGATGAAATACACCCCGACCCCCTTGGAGCGGATCAGGCGCGCCACCTGTTCCACCTTGTCCACCAGCGCCTTGGGCGCGTCGTCGAACAGCAGATGCGCCTCGTCGAAGAAGAACACCAGCCCGGGTTTGTCCGGGTCGCCCACCTCGGGCAGCTCCTCGAAGAGTTCCGACAGGAGCCACAGCAGGAAGGTCGCGTAAAGCCGGGGCGCGCCCATCAGCGTGTCGGCGGCAAGGATGTTGATCTGTCCCAGCCCATCGGCATCGGTGCGCATGAGGTCGCGCAGATCAAGCGCCGGCTCGCCGAAGAAATCCGCCGCACCCTGGTTTTCCAGCACCAGAAGCCGCCGCTGGATCGCGCCCACCGACTGGACCGCGATATTGCCGTAGCGCAGCGAAACGCTGTCCCGGTTCTCGCCCAGCCAGACCAGCATCGATTGCAGGTCCTTCAGGTCGAGAAGCGGCAGCCCCTCTTCGTCGGCGACCCGGAAGGCGATGTTGAGGATGCCTTCCTGCGCCTCGGACAGTTCCAGCAGCCGCGAGATCAGCAGCGGCCCCATCTCGGCCACCGTGGTGCGGACCGGGTGGCCCTGCTTGCCGAAGAGATCCCAGAACGTGACGGGAAAGCCCCGGTAGGTGTAGTCGTCGAAACCGATGGTCTGCGCGCGGTCCGTGAATGGCTGGTGCAGCTTGAAATCGGCGCTGCCGGGCTTGGCGAGGCCGGACAGGTCGCCTTTGACATCAGACAGGAACACAGGAACGCCCTGCGCCGCGAACCCTTCGGCGAGGATCTGCAACGTCACGGTCTTGCCGGTGCCCGTCGCCCCGGCGATCAGCCCGTGCCGGTTGGCGTAATCCAGTCGCAACCATTGCTTGACGCCGTAGCCGTCACCGCCGCCGCCAACAAAGACACCGTTTTCCATGCGCATCCTCTCGGTTCTGCATTCAGGTGTCGAACATACAATCTTAACCTTTTGCCGCCAGTGTATTTTTTGCCCGAACCCTTTCGATCCGTATGCGGTTCGGGCATTCCTCCCTGTTGAACTGGCCGCGCTGATGGGCGCGGCCTTTTTTGTGATTTAAGGATTGAATTTTGCCTGTTGACGGTATGGATTTCATTTCGTAGCGTCACGGCAATAATAGTCGGCCGGTCCGACAGGGAGCAAATCGGGGAGATGCGGAAACGCATCTTCCCTTTTCTTTTCAGGGCATTCGCTGCCACGCGTAAGGTGATGGATCATCCTGGCCCGGCGCGCTCGGCCCCTTGATGATCTGCAAGATTCCGCCGCCCCGGCGGTAAAACCCTTGCGTTTAGCACTGACACTCCGCGCCACGCATGTTAACGCATGCTCAAATATGACCCGACGTTTCGGAGAGGACTTCATGACCAAATCGCTGTTTCTTCTGACCACCCTGGCAAGCTTTGCCTTGGCGGGCTTTGCCACCGCGCAAGAGACCACACAGACCGAAGAGGCGCCAGCCGCCGAGGCGCCGGCAGCCGGTGCCGACCTGTCGGTGCTGGATACCGGTGAGCCGGTGAACGACGCGGCCTCGGACGACAACACCTATGTGAAATCGACCCATGGCGACTGGGAGGTGCAGTGCCTGCGCGTCGAGGAAGGCGAACCCGAGCCGTGCCAGATGTACCAGCTTCTCCAGGATCAGAACGGCGGCAACGTCGCCGAGGTCAGCATCTTTCGTCTGAACAATGGCGGTCAGGTCGTGGCCGGCGGAACCTTCGTGGTGCCGCTCGAGACCCTGCTGACGGAAAAGCTCAACGTGCGGGTCGATTCCGGTCAGGCCAAGCGCTATGACTATTCGTTCTGCACTCAGGTCGGATGTTACGCCCGCGTCGGCTTCACCGACGAAGACGTCACCGCGTTCCGTCGCGGCAGCGCCGCCAATGTCACCATCGTGCCTGCCCTTGCCCCCGACCAGCGGGTGACCGTGACGATGTCGCTGTCTGGCTTCACCGCCGCCTATGAAGAGATCTCGGCGCTCGAGCAGCAGGGCGAATAAACCCACTTCCGACAGCATGTGACGGGGGGCGGATCAGGAGGTCTGGCCCCCGTTTTCGTTCAGGCCGTCGAGAACCGCGCGCGCGGCGCGCGCGCCGGGCGGCACCCCGCCCTTTCCCAGACGCGCCATCGTCAGGGCCATCGCGTCGATCTGCGCCGTCGGGTGATCAAGAGTTTCGATCATCGTCGCGGTGATCGCGTCGGGCTGACACGCCGGCCCGATGAATTCCGGGACCACGCGGGTCTCCGACACAAGGTTCACCAGCGTGACCGTGTCGACCCGCAAAAGTCGCCCGATCACCTGTCGCGACAGCCAGTTCATGTCATAGGCGATCACCATCGGGGTTCCGGCCGCCGCCAGTTCCAGCGAAACGGTGCCCGACGCCGCAAGTGCGACATCCGCCGTTGCGAAGGCCGCGCGCTTCGCTGCCGCGCCGTCTTCGGCCGGGTTCACGATCACAAGCGGCACCGGCCAGTCCCTGACCGCGTCACGGATTTGCGCCGCCAGATTGGGCGCGGCGGGCAGCACGAAGGCAAGGTCGGGTCGCTGGTGGTGCAGCCGGGTCGCCACCTCGCGGAAGATCGGCAGCAACCGGGTGACTTCGCTACGCCGCGATCCGGGCAGGATCAGCGCAATCGGCACATCCTCGAACCCGTGCCGTTGACGGAAATCCTTTGCCTCGGCTTGTGTCGCCACCGGGTCGGTGACCACCGGATGGCCGACGAAATCGCAGCGCATACCGGCGGCTTCCATGTAGGGCGGCTCGAACGGCAGAAGCGCCAGCACCTGGTCGATATGCGCGGCCATCTTGCGGGCGCGCCCGGGACGCCAGGCCCACACAGTAGGGGCCACGTAATGCACGGTCCTGATGGTGCTCCTGGCCTTGACCTCTTTCGCCACGCGCAGCCCGAATTCCGGCAGGTCGATGGTGATCAACACGTCCGGTTTCGCGGTCAGCACCGCCTCGGCCGTTTCGCGGATGCGCGCCTTGAGCTGGCGGTATTGCGACAGGATCTCGGTGATCCCCATGATCGAGATCTCGTCCATCGGAAACAGGCTCTGCAGCCCTTCGGCGATCATCCTGTCGCCGCCGACCCCGTGAAATGTCACATCGGGCACCTGGGCGCGCAGCCCCGCCATAAGGGCCGCGCCAAGCTTGTCGCCCGAGGCTTCCCCTGCCACGACGAAGACCTTCATCCGCCGCCCTTTTCGCGGACCCAGAGGAACAGGCCCAACGCATCGCAGCGCGCGACGGTCCGGGTCCGGTCGATCAGCATCACGCCGCCGGCTTCGATCACGATGCCGCCGAGGCCTGCCGCCGCCACCGCATCGGGCGTGCCGGGGCCGATCACCGGCAGATCGGCGCGCCGGTCCTGTCCGGGCTTCGGCCCCTTGAAGAGGATGCCGCCCTCGCTTTGCGTCGCGCCGCCGCCGAGCCAGTCGGTCGCATCGCCCAGCAAGCCGCCGAACATGTCGCTTGCGGTGCTGATCGGATTGGTCAGGAAATCCCCCGAGCCGGTGGTCCTGTCCCGCGCCAGCCGGGTCAGCATGGCATCGGTGCCCGCCGCGTCTTCGCGGGCCAGAACCAACTCGCCGCGCACCACGCACGCCTGTCCGGCATCCCGCGCGCCCATGGCCGCGACGGTGCGTTCGCCCAGGGCGGCCTCGACACTGTTCTGCGGGGCGTAGGACTTGAAGGTCGGGACACCCGCTGCCGGAAGCAGGTCCGGCACGAGATCATCAACCGGGACAACCCGCAGCCCGGCCTCTTCGAAAAGATCCATCACGATGCGCAGCGCCCCGTCATCGCCCGAGGTCAGCGCGGTCTGCAAGCGCGGCACAAGCGGCGCCGTCTTGTCGTCAAGCCGCGCCGGGTCGATCGGCGGGCGTCGGATCGCGCCGCACAGACACACCCGGG
>Ga0102932_1001675_pt1 | contig 11429 bp, 7 predicted proteins | sample SalPonR1_C_D2_MG_FD_78212 | JGI IMG/M metagenome (GOLD analysis project Ga0102932, IMG submission 78212) | Salt pond soil microbial communities from South San Francisco under conditions of wetland restoration - Salt Pond MetaG R1_C_D2_MG | ecosystem: Environmental > Aquatic > Marine > Intertidal...
AATTAGTTTAATGTGAGTTTGATATAAAATTCAAAATTCAAAGTCCCCCTTAACAAAGGGGGATGTTCATCAAAAATGGAGAAAAACCCTTTGGACACCCCTCTTAATTTCGTTTCACGTGTCGCTGTCGCTCGGAGCCCCTTTTTAGGGGAGAATTAGTTAAATCCGTCATCAGTTTTTTATGTCGAACTCACATTAGTTTAAATAATCAAATTTCGATTGGGCCAGCTTGGATCTGATCAAAAAATCAGGTTTAAAATCACTTTATTACTTAATCACCCATCCAGCAATCGGTAAATAACATACAACTGCCCCGTATGGTAGGCGGTATGTTCGATAATCAATTCTGCCTGGCGAAGCAGATTATGATCCTCATTGGCTTCGAGCGGATTCATCAAATCTGTGTCCGGCCGGAGGATTAAGTCGCAAAATTCTTTTCTTTCTCTAAAATATGCATCCATAAGATTTTTCCATGCTTCAGCAGATGCCGGGGCGGGGTTATCCGGCCAGTAGTCGTCTGGCCATTCAGGTGCCGAATAATCATCCTTTGTGCAGTATTCCAGAATATCCAGTTGGGAAATGCGAATGTGTGCAAACAGCTCATAAAACGAGTAGGGGAGACCGTTTGGCCGTTCCCCAAGGTCTTCAAACCGGATATTATCCAGTACGGTACTGATCGGCGAGAAAGCCCGGCCACCTTCGAGATGTTTTACAAGCTGCTGTTTCATACGGGATTGATCATTCATTTTCTTACCTAAGTTAGCAATTGATATTTATTCAGCTTCATAATCAGAAAACGTGAGAACCCGACCCTAAGTTCGGCATGGATCTCCCCAACATTTAAGAGGCTTGATTTACAGCCAATACGTTATGCACTCACCTTAATTTGATTAGAAGCAGAACTCACTCACCAAACAACCTCTTCGCTTAGTTTTATGTCGCGAGAGGAGTTGCCCACCTGTACTTCATAACTGCCGGGTTCTAGTACCCATCGGAGCTCTTCAGGATGGTAGTACTTAAAGGCCGACTCATCCAGCTCGATATTTACAGTAGCCGCTGCTCCGGGCTCAAGCTCTACTTTTTCAAACCCTTTTAATTCCCGGATTGGCCTGCCAACCGAAGGCTCCTTGTGATGGACATAAACCTGAACCACCTCAGCACCTTCTCTGTCTCCGGTGTTCGTGACCGTTGTCTGTACAATGACCTTATCTTCCTGCTTTGTTACCTGAAGGTCTGAAAATTCAAAGCTTGTGTAAGTGAGTCCAAAACCAAATGGAAAGATTACATCTTTATTTTGTGTGTCGAAATATCGGTAGCCTACATAAATATCTTCAGCATAGTCAACGGTTCCGTCGCCCGGAAATTCGCCAATGGAATGCGAAGGATAATCTTCATGTGAATTGGCAAATGTCATGGGCAGTTTTCCGGAAGGATTCACTTCTCCAAAGAGTATTTCGGCTATGGCTGTTCCTCCTTCCATTCCCGGATACCATGCGTGCAGGTATGCGGGGGTGGCCGGCAGCCAGTTTTCCATTTCCACGTTGCTGCCACCCATCAGCACTACAGCCGTTCGGTCATTCACGGTGTTGATTTGCCGGATGAGATCTTCCTGGCCGAAAATTAGTTTCAGGTTCAGTTTATCCCGGGCCTCAGCGTCATATGTGCCCTGGCCCCACGGCATTCCTTCATGACCATGAATCCAACCGCCTACAAAAATAACAGCATCAGCCTCCTCTGCCAGGTCTACTGCCTCCTGCATAAGATCTTCATTAGCGGTCCGGGCCAGTTCAACATCCTCCCTGTTTTCTCTGGATTGAGAAGCCGCATCCCCACCTTCTCCCCTGAAAAGACTCTCATCATAATAGGGTTCGTAACCTTCGGCAAACACCACTTCAACATCATCACCCACAAGGTTGCGAATTCCTTCAAGTGGAGTGATTTCGTAGAGAGCGTTTACCTGCGAACTGCCACCTCTGCCGGCAAAACGCCGATTTGCATTGTGACCAATCACAGCCAGGGTTTTGATCTCCGTTTTATCCATTGGAAGCAGGCCATTGTTTTTGAGCAGTACAATTCCTTCACGAGCTACTTCGAGGGCTTTTTGCTGATGTTCGGTCACATTTCTTTTTCCGGGGCCGTGGTCGGTAAGAGCTGTGGTCCGGTGCATCAGGCGTAGAACGCGTCGCACTTTATCATCCACAAAACGTTCATCGACCTCACCGTTTTCAATGATCTCTTTGGCAGGGTTTGCCATATAAAATTCAGCATAAACTGGATTATTGAAATCTCTGAGCAGTTCGGTACCCATCTCAATATCGGTTCCATAAAGCAGGGCTTCACGTGTATCTTTCACTGATGCCCAATCGCTAACCACTACACCATCAAATTCCCAATCGCCTTTTAGTACAGTATTGTTAAGATATTCGTGATGCGTTGTATACTGGCCGTTTACTTTGTTATATGCTCCCATAATACTCCATGCACCGCCATCCTGAACCACATCCTTAAACGCGGGTAAGTAAATTTCATGAAGAGCTCTTTTACTGATAAGAGCATCAATATTGTGTCGGTCGGTTTCCTGATTGTTGGCTGTATAGTGTTTGGGACATGCGGCCACACCCTGAGCCTGCAACCCTTTCACATAACCCACTCCCATAGCTCCGGTTAGAAAAGGGTCCTCACTGAGATACTCAAAATTTCTCCCGTTGAGAGGGCTGCGAATAATGTTGATTCCCGGTCCAAGCAGAACATTTTTACCTCTCTCTTTAGCTTCATTGCCCAATACTTCGCCATAATCATATCCCAGGTCTGTGTTCCATGTAGAAGCGAGGCAAATCCCGACAGGAAGATAGGTGGCTTCGTCGTCGGCATCTTCCAATGCATACCAACCGCGCCCATGCTCATGACGTACCCCGTGCGGGCCATCAGAAAAGACAAGTTCAGGAATATTTAGTCTGGGTATACCGCCGGATGTAAAGGAAGAACTGGCGTGGATTAGGTCTAGTTTTTCATCAAGTGTCATGAGGTTGATTAAAGAATCCAGTTTTGCTTCGGATACTTCATCAGAACCTGTATCTCCGATTGACTGATTACGATCCGAATTGCATGAAGTGAATAAAATGCTGAATGTTAAGATGCTCAAAATGAAAAGTTTGTACTTCATAGTAAATTAGTTAGTAGGTGGAGACTAAAATAATTCGATGATTTTGCAGAGTTGTTTTTGTTCGGCCTCTTTCTCGTTGCCGTTAGATATACTTAAAGATTCATATCTTAAGTATAAGTCTTTTAACAACTTTTGCACTAGAGATTAATATATTCACTTTTTTTCTTTTTTGTATTTATGTAGTAAACAAACTATTGAATTTGTTCGTCTGAATTTTCATAAAAAATTATTATTGGTAAAACTTTTTTGGTTGTCCCATGGCTTTATGTAGATAAAAGCCTTTGCTATTCCAGACCAGGGTATCGGTACATTAATCTGGATTATTTTACAATATCAGTCTTTTGGTTTATGATTAAAATATTTAATTAGAATTTCTTAACTTTTAAGACGTTTACCATACTAAAACCATCCAGTATTGAATTTAATAGATCAGACATATTGGGTTTGGGATGTAGAAGATCAAGAGATTAGTTGTGATAATAGATTTCTGAATCAATTCGAGCTTACTGATAGTGAATTTTTAACACCTCTTCATTTTTGGGAAAGCCTTATAGATCCGAAGGATTACACTCTTTTTTTAAGAGAGATAAAAGATCTTTTACGAAACCCGGACAAATCTTCATTCTCCATTAAAACCGGCTTTAAATGCCAGGCGGATGAATTTAAATGTGCAGAAATAACGGGAGAGTTGCATAATCCAAAACGGATAGCAGGAGAAATCAAACTACACAGCCAAATGCCATTCGAAGATGATTCTTATCTGATAAAGCTGATAATGGATCATTTACCGCACAGTATCTTTTTTAAAGATAAGCAGAGCCGTTTTCTGCGAATAAATAAAACCTGTGCAAAAAAGTTTGGGCTCAACAATCCTGAGGAAGCAATCGGTAAAACCGATTTCGATATTTTTGAAGATGAGCATGCACAGGCTGCACTGGATGATGAAAAAAAGATATTAAAAACCGGCAAACCCATTATCGACAAAGAGGAAAAAGAGGTGTTTTCTGATGATAAAAGCGTGAGATGGACGTCTACCTCAAAATTCCCGATGTACAATTCTGAAGGAGAGATCATCGGCACGTTTGGAATCACGAAAGACATCACAAAAAACAAAAAACAACAGGATGAACTGAATGAAACGATCGATATCATCAGCCATCAAAACAGCCGGTTTCAGAATTTTGCCCATATCGTTTCGCACAATCTTCGGAATCATGCCGGGAATATAACGATGATTCTCTCCCTGATTGAAACAGCTGACTCTGAACAGGAGATGGAGGATTTCATGGAATACCTGGCCACTGCTTCAGATCGTCTCAACGAAACCATTCAGGATTTAAATAATATTGTAGATGCTCAGTACAATACAAACCTTGAATTCAAGCCGCTGAATCTTTTTAAAAATCTCAAGGATGTGAAGGATATTCTCTCATCAGAAATCATGATTCACAATGTAAAGTTTAAAGAGTCGGTTCCTGAAGAATTGGAGATAGAGTACAATCCGGCCTACCTGGAAAGTATTCTGCTAAATTTGATCTCCAACGCTATTAAGTACAGTCACCCCGACCGTAAACCTGAAGTTGAGATTTCCGCAAATCAGAATGGAGAAGAAACCATTCTTACAATTTCTGACAATGGGATAGGGCTGGACCTCGATAAGTATGGGGATGACCTTTTCGGTATGTATAAGACCTTTCATTCCAACAAAAACTCCAAGGGAATTGGGCTCTACATCACCAAAAATCAGGTAGAAAGTCTTGGCGGCCGGATTAAAGTTGACAGTAAACCCGGGAAAGGAACCAGTTTTACCATCTATTTTGGTTCCTGATTCTCATTTATTCCGGATATATCCGTTACTGTAACTCTGTATTAATGCACCCATTTTAAGATATCCCTGCCATGGATCGAAACTCAGATCATAGCCCAAAACCGCTATATAAAAGATGGCGATTTTATATCTATTTACTATCAGGATTCGCAGCGACTCTTTTTTTATTACTCTTGTTATCCCTGATTACCCTGCGCTGGGTAAATCCGCCTGCAACAAGTTTTACGTTACAAGAGAATTGGTCTGAACTCGAGGCGGAGCCCTATAATCTCAGGGAATTTTGGGTTAACAGTGATGAAATTCCTGAACAAATGAAATGGGCTGTGGTTGCTTCCGAAGATCAGCTGTTTTGGGAACACCGAGGGTTTGATATGGAGTCTATTCGCGAGGCATGGGAAGAGAGACAGAGCGGTGAGCGAACTCGCGGGGCCAGCACAATTTCCCAACAGGTTGCCAAAAACCTCTACCTTTCACCGGCTCAGTCTTTCTTACGGAAAGGTGTTGAAGCCGGAATTACAATACTTATTGAGCTTTTCTGGCCAAAAGAGAGAATTTTAGAAGTCTACTTAAATATAGCCGAATTTGGTCCCGGGATTTTCGGTATCGGCAAAGCTGCCGATCATTTCTGGGGGATTAGCGTGCCGGAACTTACACCTGAAATGGCCTCCCGGCTTGCTGCCGTACTTCCAAACCCAAAACGGATGAGAGTAGAACCGCCTTCACCTTTTGCAGAGGAAAGAAGCTTATGGATTCTCCGGCAAATGACTCAACTGAGCGGAATCTCATACTATCAACCGGAGGAGCCGGAAGAAACTACCGATGAATTTGAAGATATCGATCCCTTACTGTTAGAAACTGAATTTGATATGGACCAATATCTCATTTCAGAAGAACGAGACACCATCTTGCCGGATAGCAGTGAAATTGAAGAGCCGGATGAAGATCAGGAGCTTATTGAGTTAGATTTACCCGACTCTCTTCTTCAATTAACCGAGCCGGACACGTCAACGGCTAATTCCGATTCAGTAAATTTATTTTAACTTGAGTTCGAGATAAGAAAACCACCCCCGGCCCCTCCTTACGAAGGAGGGGAGACACTTTTTCCAAACTCAAATTATTTTAAGATTTCAACAATCGGAGTTACATCGCAATCCGTGCAGATGATCTTATCGTTTAACTGAACATCCGTCACCACTATCTCTCCACAACATCCTACATCCCGATAGAGCGTATTTACGTACAATGTGTCTGTTGAAAGTTCTCCAAGGGTAAGCTTTATAACATCTGACACTGATCCATAAATCAGAGCAATTTTTTTATCTGTAAATGTACTATCGGCAGTGACAAAATATTCCCGGTCGGATTCTAAACTTACTACAGATAAATCATCGATTGAATAGGAAGAAGCCTCTCCAAAAAGAAGATTTTCCCCTGTTTCTGAGTCCATGTAATCCAAGCCAATCGTAAACATCGGGGCGTCACAAAGTACTCCGGAGCAGCTATTATCCTCCACGCCCTCACACGATATAAAAACCGAGAGTGACAGTACAAGAAGTAAAAAAAAGTATCGATACTTCATAATATCCTCACCGAATCAATACTGTAATTTATCATTTATTAGGAAAAATGTGCCAAAATGAATCCGAAATAACATCTTTGAATTTGAGCAGTAAAAAAGTCCCCTCCTTTTCCAAGGAGGGGATTTAGGGGTGGTTGTAAACACACAATGGAAATTAACTTTCCTACTCACATAAAATCAATTCTCCAGCAGGCGCCGGTTTCTGGATATTACCGTTTTAGATCGGTTTTTAAGCAGATCGGTCGCATCCATCAGCATCTGTTCATTCCCGGGAAATGGCACTGCGCGTCCTCCAATAATTTTTTCTGTCTCTTCAGTCAGCGCTTCTCTGTTTCCTGTAAACTCACCGTACCGATGTTGAAATACAGCCTCCACCGAAGCAGATTCTGTACGCAATAGTTGATCCGATCTCAGATCATAGATATCAAGTGAACCGGCAACAAATGCAGTTTTTTTCTGCTCTGATTCAGTGATCTCCGCGGTTACCGTAACCATGTTGGGCACTTGAATATCTGTTCCGGTTGAATCTTTTTTCACATTACCGTCTTCATCCAATTCATACCTTAACCCATCCTGTATTTCCTTGCTTTCAGAATATATTCTTCGTTCCACGGTTTCAGGTGAATAGGCGATCTCCGTAACATTCAGCACCAGAAAATAGTCATATTCAATATTTTCATTTTCGTAGGTATCGAAGTTTAACCAATGGGTGTTCAGGTCTTTCAGTGTGGTTTTCTTCATCTCTACATCAAAAAACTCAGGCAACACCATACCGGAGTTATTTTCAATAAAGTAGAGCGCGTGATTCATCCCCAATTGGTGACTTTCATACAGTTTTTGATCTACGTCTTCAAAGCCCGGGTAGATCTGTGCCGCTCTGTCAAACTCGTTATAAGCCTGCCTGGCACTCAATTTATCTCCGCGCTCCAGGAAGTCGATTCCGCGTTTATACGACACCTCAGCAGCGGCCATTTTTGATTCTACAATTTCATTGTCATAGTTGTAGAAAGTGAATTCATTTCGAATTTGCGATGGCAATCTGCGGACTTTGTTCTGTCTCCAGTTCAGTTGCTCGTAGAGCTCATAAATTTCAACCCAGCTCTCTTCCCGGCCTTCCAGCTCCAGAAACTCAATTCGCTCCTTGTCGAACATATTCGCCAGCTCATAAGCCTCTTTTAAAACGCCCAATTCTTTCGAGTTGTTAGGCTTTTTCATCAGTTTTTCAGTTGCTCGATCAATCGCCCGGTCGTACTGACCACGCTCCAACATCTTTTGTGAAGAGTTGCACGAGATGAGGAAAAACGACAGGATCAGCAGATAACTTAATTTTTTCATGAAGGCCACCATTGATTTTATTTGCACTTAGGTTACTGAAATCACTCACAAATGCCAACAATTTGATCGTTAAAGAAGTATTTATGTTCCATTGTTAAAACAGTTTAATCTCACTTTTTTTCCGCACCAATCATCTTGTATATTGTTTAAAACAAACTCATGATGCAAGATAAGGTTCAGCTTTCAGTAATACTTACCACACATGCCCGGAAGGCGCATTTTAAAGACCTTCTTACCAAAACAACCGAATTTGGCATACCCGGTATTGAGATTATTATAATCAATGATGCCGCTGATACTGAGACATCACAGTTCATTCATCAGACACTGAATACCGCGAACAGTGACAGGATTTATCTTTTCGAACATGAATCATTCACCGGGCGCGGAAATTCTCTGAATGAAGGGCTACTGGAATCCACTGCTCCATTGGTATGGGCGCCCCTGCAGGCCGACCGCCTAAATGAATCTCTTCTGTCTGAAGCTATCCGAAAGTTTAAGTCTGATCCGGCGGGCATCTGGATTCTGGATTATTCTTTGCCTCAAACTCCCGATGATTGGATTAAAGCTGCCACTGAAGGCGATTTGCCTCTAGACGGTTGCCTGGTCTGGAACCGCAGTGTGCTAAAAAATTCTGAATTCTTCTTCAATCAACATCTTCAAAACTTACATGGCGCTGAACTTGCCCTGAGACTGCATCAGCATAACGCTTGGCATCAAACCGACCCGTTCTTTGTTGCCTCAGAAAACCACCCAGTTCACGCTTCCTCTTCCGATCTTCGCGAGTTTCTGTTTTCTGCCATACGTATTTCAGACGGTAAAAAAGAGCAGCAGACTTTGATAGACCTATTGAAGAACATTAAATCAGATGAAAGTAATGCGCAAACTGAAGATGACCTTTTGATGAAAGCGCGTCAGCTTCTAACGCAGGGAGATGCCAATAAATCTCTGGATATCGTAAACAAACTTCTGAAAAAAGAGCCGGATCACTACGAAGCTTTCCGAATTAAAATTCAGTCTCTTGAAAAACTTCGCCGTCACGTTGAGGCAGCTGAACTAAAACACTCTCTTCATCAGCTGGAAAAGCGTCCACGCCCACAATCGGAGCTGTTCAAGGAAGAAGCTGAAAAGAGTGAACACGCAAAACCGAAGGATATAACATTAAGTATAGTCATTCCAACTACCGGAAGGGGGAAAGGTCTGTTGGAAAACACCTTGATTCATTTGGATCAAATTTCGGACCCGGATTCAACGGAACTGATTGTTGTTGACAATGCCAGTATTGACGATACCTTTGAATACCTCCACCAGCTTGAAAAAGAGAATTTTCTCAATATAAATGTGATTACAAATCCACATAATCGAGGATTTGGTGCGTCTGTAAATCAGGGATTAGAAGCTGCCGGGGGTGAAAACATTCTGGTAATTCATAATGATCTGCTTCCCGACGAAAATTGTATCTCCGAACTGATAAAGGTTTTTAAAGAACATGAAAATACAGGGTTGGCAGCTCCCCTTATACATTCCGGCGATAACAATTCAGATCTCCCGGAAGAGGAGGTGACTGAGGCTGATGTGGTGGATAGTTGCTGTTTTATGGTTCAAAAGAAGTCCGGCATCCGGTTTGATGAAGAGTACAGGCTTTGCCACTTCGATATGGAAGATTTCTGCTTTAAGATATTGGATTCAGGTCAAAAAATTTATGTGTCCAACAGGGCAACAGCCTCTCATCAAAATGGCAAAACCCTGGATATGATGGGAATGAAACTCGTTCCCCACCTAAAATGGCAAAACAGAAAGCGATACTTTGAAAAGTGGGATGGAGCACCTCAGTTTTCGATGCCAAATCAAGGTCCGCACCCCGATCGGTTTGAACTTCTTGGCATGCCGGAAAATCCGCTTGAACCTGAATCGGAATGGATTCATATCGTACAGGACTATCTGACAGATGAAGTAAAAACCGAAATTTTACGTACCGAGTGGAATCAGCGTGAATTGTTAACTATCGTTTCCGCTCTGCTTATTGCCGATGAAAGGGAGCTTCTCCGCACGCTCGAAGACAGACTGGATGAGCTTGATCTGCCGCCTGCCTTGTTGATCCTTTTTGTACACTACTATTTTGATAAAAATATCTATTCCCGCTGTAAGCACTATCTTGGCAAGGCCGGAAATTCACATCCCGTATTTGATCTGTTCCGGTTAAAAATTCACGTTGCTGATAAAGAGACCGATCAAGCAGCCCCAATCCTTACCAAAATGCTGGATCGATACCCGGCCAGCCCGGACCTTTTCTACCTGGCCGCTGAGCTTTACTCACAAACCGGTGATAAAGAGGAGGCGGAATCGTTTCGCACGATGGCATCACAACTGGATCCGTACCGGTTCTCTTCAGAAGAGGATACTATTGAGTTTACGTTGTAAACTTGAAGTGATGAACAGCAATTCGCAGTTAAATTAAATATAAGTTCTAGATAAGAATTTGGAAACAGTGTTTCCCCTCCTTCGCAAGGAGGGGCTGGGGGAGGTTTTCAGATTTCGATATGGATTTATACTAGAGGAATTAACTCATTAACGTAAAATAACCACCCCTCTAAATTTCATTTCATGTATCGCTGGCGTTCGGAGCCCATTCTTAGGGGAGACTTTTCTCTTCGATTGTAAACAGTAAAGGTACTAAGCCATAATGGTCATCTCCCCCTCAAGGGGAGCGTCCCGGCACATTTTGTCGGGAGGAGGGGTGTTTTTAGCACTTTGTCATCCCTCGTCTCGGTACTCTGCTCCGAGACGACAAGCAAGCAGCTCCGCTGCAAAAAATCTATCTTTACATCGCCTCTTTTCCATTCAAAATCTGTCATCCCTACTAAAAATCCGTATTTTTCAGATTGCAGTGGACGGATCTCCAAAAAAGCGTTAATTATTTGACCTCGAATTTACGCTTATAGAATCATCCCCCTTATTCTTGCTTCAATGGTGGGTGCTTTCTTCATTTTCTAATAACCTGAGTTTAAGTAATGAAAAAATCCGATAAACACCCCTCTAAATCTCCCCTTGCTAGGGGAGACTTCTTCAGGAATCGAACTTAGGTTATTAATTCACCCTTTTAACTCGACCAATTGGAGCAGTTGGCGTAAATCTTTCACTTTTCTCTCCTGCCCGGCCTTGCTATAACTGTGGATCAGATTACGGATACATCGTGCAAGAATTTGAATCTCATCCGCTTTTTTTAGGTGATCGGGTTTCGGTTCTACACCATTTTTTTTGAGGAAGTAGTAGCATTGGTCATAACTCACAATCGTGCCGCCATCAAACGGGTCTATGAGAACACCTTCGTTAGGTGTTTCATATAAAATTAGAAAGTGAATGGGCATATTAACTCCGTAGAATGGAAGGTTAAGTCGCCGTGCCAAAAATACAACCACAAGCCCCAGCATAATAGGTATTCCTTTCCGCCTGTCAATCACACGATCCATTAATGAGTTGTCGGAAATATGGTAATTGGCGGCATCCCCCCGAAACCTGAGTTC
>Ga0102932_1001679_pt1 | contig 11425 bp, 10 predicted proteins | sample SalPonR1_C_D2_MG_FD_78212 | JGI IMG/M metagenome (GOLD analysis project Ga0102932, IMG submission 78212) | Salt pond soil microbial communities from South San Francisco under conditions of wetland restoration - Salt Pond MetaG R1_C_D2_MG | ecosystem: Environmental > Aquatic > Marine > Intertidal...
ACGCTATTTATTTCAAAAACGCCATCTAAGAGATTAAAGTAAGTGAGTTCTTTAGCATCAGCATCGGGAAAAAAACCAAGATATCTGGTTAGATTTAATAAGAACAAAAGATGAAAATTGGCGATCTTATCATGCAGATCCAGCCACATTAGCGCGTTTTCAAGATACTTAAACAATTGCGGATTAGTTTCTTCTTCCCGAATAGCATTTTTTAAAACTTCAGCCAGAAACATAAGCATTGCGCCTTTCACCATATTGGTATGCAGGCTGGTATAAGTATGAAGCACTTTAGCATCTTTAAGATACTCCATCTTTCCCTGGTTGCGATGGTTTGCCACGATCTCTAACTGGGTAAGCAACTGAAATTGAGATGCCTTGAATTTCCCCTTTTTAGATTTCAGGACTCCTTTAAGCATATAGGTTTTTAAACCGTCGCTATAAGTATAGGCTTTTACGATCAAATCGGCCTCGCCATATTTTAAGGCACTAATTATAATTGCCGGAGTGGTAACAAGCATTTTTGAGAAATTTCTTGTTCCGAAGATAAATAAAAAAGGCCGCTAAAAAGCGGCCTTAGTTTATGATTTCAATAATTATAATTATACTACTCCCTGGGCAAGCATTGCATCAGCAACTTTTACGAAACCGGCAATATTCGCTCCTTTTACGTAGTCTATATACCCATCTTCTTCTTTTCCAAATTCTACACAGCGGTCATGAATATCGTTCATAATCTCGTGTAATTTTGCGTCCACTTCTTGAGAAGTCCAGCTGTAGCGCATAGAGTTCTGGCTCATTTCCAGGCCTGAAGTAGCAACCCCACCAGCGTTAGAAGCTTTACCCGGAGAGAAAAGAATTTTTGCTTCTTTAAATACCTCCACGGCATCTGGAGTACAAGGCATATTGGCACCTTCTCCAACGCACATACATCCATTCTCCACTAATTTCTTAGCATCAGCTTCTTCCAGTTCGTTCTGCGTTGCACAAGGAAGCGCAACATCACATTTTACTCCCCAGGGCGTTTCCCCTTCAAAATATTTAGCTGAAGGATACTTATCTATATATTCGCTAATTCTTCCGCGTTTTACATTCTTGAGATCCATGATAAAAAGAAGTTTTTCTGCATCAATTCCTGCCTCATCATAAATATATCCTCCAGAATCACTCATTGTTAGGATCTTCGCTTTAAATTCCAGGGCTTTCTCAGCAGCATATTGTGCAACATTTCCAGATCCTGAAACCACTACAGTTTTTCCCTCAAAAGATTCGTCTCTTGTTTTTAGCATATTTTGTGCAAAATATACATTTCCATAACCAGTAGCCTCAGGACGAATAAGTGACCCACCGTAAGCAAGTCCTTTGCCGGTTAAAATTCCTGTAAATTCATTTTGCAATCTTTTGTATTGGCCAAACATGAAACCAACCTCACGAGCACCAACTCCAATATCTCCCGCAGGAACATCGGTATCTGGCCCTATATGGCGATAAAGCTCTGTCATAAAACTTTGGCAGAAACGCATCACCTCGTTATCAGATTTTCCTTTTGGATTAAAATCAGATCCACCTTTTCCTCCACCCATTGGTAAAGTTGTAAGGCTGTTTTTAAATACCTGCTCAAAAGCAAGGAATTTAAGGATGCTTAGATTTACAGAAGGATGAAAACGCAATCCACCCTTATAAGGTCCAATTGCAGAATTCATTTGAATTCTAAAGCCTCGATTTACCTGAATATTACCTTCATCATCCAACCAGGAAACCCTGAACATAATTACTCGCTCTGGCTCTACCATGCGTTCCAGCAATTGCATATTCTGATATTTTTTATTCTTTTCTATGAAAGGAATAATTGTTTCAGCAACCTCGTGCACTGCCTGCATGAATTCCGGTTCGTTTTGATTTCTTTGAGATACTTTATCCAGGAAATCTTGTATATTTTGTTCCATATTGTGTGATAATACAAATAGTTTATAAAAAAAACTGTGTTTTACGTTGCAAATATATGAGTTCTATAAAAAATGACCTCAATTTTTTATCTTTTCATATAATATTAACGTCTTCGCATTAAGCATTTATAAACAGACTGAGATCTTTAATTTTTGTTAAAGTAGTTTTTATATATTTGTTGCTAGCCCAAGCCTGAAGTAATGCACAATTACAAGATATTTTCTGCTCTTATTACTTTTATTTTACTCTTCCAGGTAAAGGCTTATTCCCAATTTGGAATAGCTCACGAAATTGCTGTTAAGGCCGGGCCTGCTTCGTTTTTTACAGATTACGGCGAACGTTGGAATGTAAAAAACAACCTTAACAATGCCGGTTACGGGATAGGAATTTCACACTACATGAATTTTGCCTATAAAAAGGATTGTCATTATTCTCAAACTGCTTCTTTTTTCGCTAATCACTTTAGAATAAGAAATGAGCTGGATTATTTCTACTCTAAATTAGAACATTTTGGTCCCGTGGCCAGGAAAAATAGCCTGGGCGGTCAGTTATTAAGAGCTATGCATGGGGAAAGTGAGATTATTGAAGGCGGAATACACCTGGAATACCATCCTTTTCGAATTCGAGATTTCACCCATTCAGGATATATGTTTTCCCCCTATATAAGTTTAGGCGGACATTTTGTTTCTTATAAGGCTGACGCGTATTCTGATCTAGGTTCGCTGGAAAATCCCAAAAACGTATTTCCAACTTTTATTGGCGGAATGGATTTTGAGCGCGGCAGCACCTATGCTATAGTGGGGGGCGTGGGAGTTCGTTACCGTTTAGGTTTTAGACACGACCTCTTACTTGAAGCCCGGGGACAATATTACGGAAGCGACTGGATTGACGGATTAAACATTAATGCTCCCCAAAATAAGTTCAACGACTATATCTTCTGGTTGAATGTAGGCTATGTTTATTATATCAATTTTCAATAGTTGATGAAGTAGTAATTCCCCCCCCTAAATCCTTTAATTCTGCTTTAGCTTTTTCAAAATCTTCTTTGTTCAGAGCTCTGGTAGCATCTTCAATTATTGTCGCCTTAAAACCTTCTTTGATCGCATCTTTGGCGGTAAAGTGCACACAAATTTCGGCTGCAAGTCCACAGAAATAAAGATCTTCTGCATTCTTCTCCTTTAAAAAACCAGAAAGGCCTGTAGATTTCAAATGCTTATTATCGTAAAAGGCACTATAACTGTCAATTTCAAGACTGGTTCCTTTCCTAAAGATTGCTTCAATTTTTCCGGTTTGTAGATCCTTATGAAATTCAGCGCCTTGGGTATTTTGAACGCAATGTTCCGGCCACATCACTTGCTCAGTTCCATTCAGGTCTATGGTTTCGAACTCATTTTTTCCTTTATGGCTACTGGCAAAGCTGGCATGACCTGCAGGATGCCAATCCTGGGAGGCGATTACCAGATCAAACTTTTCCTGCAATTTGTTTATTATCGGTACGATTTCATCTCCACCGGGAACCGCTAGTGAGCCACCGGGCATAAAATCGTTTTGAGGATCTACAATAATTAGCGTTTTCATAAATCTTATTTTTGGTGAGCATCAATTAATTTATCCCTTTCTCCCTTTAAAGCTTCGCTAATCCCCACCTTATAAATATGCGGATTGTTGAAGCGTTTATATTCTATAGAAAGCTCTGCTAGCCGTTTCTTACTGTATTCTGCAATTTCCTGAAGTGATTTAAATGCCAATTTATTTTCGCCATTTTCCATCACCGGCTTAAGTAGTGGCTCTTTTTCTAATTTATCAACCTTCATTTGTTTATAAGGCTCGAAAGGATGAATCATTTTTTCAATATTTTTCTCTTCAAAAAGCGCAACCAGATCGGCTCCAATGCAATTTCCTTCAGAATCCCTTAGTCGGTATACTTGTTTTTTATGCGGAAGCGTCACCTTAACGATACTCTCAGAAATTTTAATCCTTGGTTTCCCGTGAGAATAAGCCAATTTATAAACCCCGTCTAAAGCGGCATCAGGACTTCCTATAACTAGATTGGTGCCTACGCCAAAGACGTCTATCCTGGCACCTTGTTCCAGCAGGCTTTTAATAACATTCTCCTCTAATTGATTAGAAGCAGCAATTTTAACATAATCAAGTCCGGCATCATCCAGCATTTTTCTACTTTGTTTAGAGAGATAAGCTAAATCGCCACTATCCAGTCTAATAGCCATTAATTTCTCTCCGCGCTCCTCCATTTCTTTGGCAACTTTTATTGCGTTTGGAACACCACTTTTAAGCGTATCGTAGGTATCTACTAAAAACACACAATTTATTGGTCTAGCTTCAGCAAAATCCCGAAAGGCAGAAATTTCGTCATCATAACTTTGAATAAAGGAATGGGCCATAGTTCCTGAAACAGGAATATCAAAATCTCTACCGGCAATAACGTTACTTGTACCATCAAAACCGCCAACCATAGCCGCTCGAGTTGCATAATAGCCGCCCGGCCCTTGTGCTCTTCGCAATCCAAAGTCCAATAAAGTACGTTCCCCTGAAACCAGTTTTATCCTACTCGCTTTTGTAGCAATTAAGGTCTGGAAGTTAAGTAAATTCAGTAGAATAGTTTCAATAATTTGCGCTTCAATAATATTGGCTTCCACCTGCAAAACGGGTCGCGTAGGAAAAACTACATCCCCTTCCTGAACCGAATAAATCTTTCCGTGGAATTTAAAATCTTTGAGATATTCCAGGAATTTTTCATCAAAATTCTGATTTTTAAGGTAATCCAGGTCTTTGTCGCTAAATTTTATATTCTCAATGATTTCCAATAAATCCTGAAGCCCTGCAAAAATGGCGTATCCTCCTTCAAAAGGTAGTTTCCTAAAAAAATAATCAAAAATGGCTGTGTAATCTTTTTGTCCCTTTTTAAAATATACCTGGGCCATTGCCAGTTGATACTGGTCGGTATAAGTAGCTGAAAAATTTAGCATAGGTTCTTGTTAGTTTAAACTTCGTCAAGCATCGCGTTATAAATCTCCAGATCTGCTTCACTGAACAGCACAAATTTAAGCTTTTGCAGGTGTTTCAGCTTTGGGATTTCGGCTAAAATTGTATTAAATGCGACTTTAGTCGCTTCTTTTATCGGGTAACCAAAAGCGCCGGTAGAAATAGCGGGAAAAGCCACAGACTCAACTTGCTTCTCTTTTGAAAGTTTCAATGCATTTTTATAGCAATTTTCTAAAAGCTTATCCTCTGGTTTATCCTTACCGTAAACCGGTCCCAAACAATGAATCACATAATCGTTCGGTAAGTTATGCGCCCCGGTAATAACTGCTTCCCCGGGAGTAATTGGAGCCAGTGGTTTGCATTCCTTGTAAAGTCCTGGTCCAGCGGCGCGGTGTATAGCTCCTGCCACACCCCCGCCAGTTGTAAGCTGCGCATTAGCAGCGTTTACTACGGCTTCCACCTCCGGTTGATCGGCAATGTCTCCTTTAGAAACTTCAATTTCTATATCCTTAAAACGCTTATTCATCCTTAAAAATTACGAAAATTAACAAAGATGCTGAAATTAAGACCAATAAACTTGCGGATAAAAGAATTAAGATTTAAATTGACTTGCTTAAATTCTGAATGTAAAAATGGTACAAGCTGCGGAAATAATAAACAACAATCAAGCTGAGATTATGGATGCCTGGGAAGAGCGCGTGCTTAAAGAAATTCCTGCGGCCAAAACATCCAGTAACCTCGCGCTAAGAAATCAGTTACCTAATGTGCTTGATGACATAGCTGATATATTAAAAAGACATCAGGGTTTTTTAAATATAGCCAAGGACGAAAAATACGAGGAAATCATAAAAAACAGCCTTGATCACGGCCGGCACCGGGCTACTACTTCTAACTATACCGTAAAACAAATTTTAAAAGAATATGTAATCTTTCATAGAGTTCTCACAGAACTTTTACTGGATAATAAGGTTTATAACGAGGAGGTGGGAATTATTCTTAAGTATACTTTAGAAACCGCTATGCTTAACTCGGCAAGTTCCTTCAACGATTCCATGCAGGAAATGAGGGAAAAACTAATTGGTACCCTCGCCCACGATATCAGGAACCCCATATCTACAGCTTATTTTGCCTTGCAAATCATAGATCCTAATGCTGACGAAAAACGCATTGAAGACCTTAAGAAAATGGGGTTAAGAAGTCTTGACAAGTCCCTGGAACTGGTGGAAGGTCTTTTAGATGCTATTAGTGTAAAAGCCGGTGAAGGGATTACCTTAAATTTCGAAGAAATAAATTTAGCGAAAGAAGTAAAATGGGTAGCCAATGAGGCTTCAGAAATTTATACTAATGAAATAAATTTCGAAAGTAACGCAGAAGAAATATCAGGAATTTTTGATGGTACTGCTATTCGGCGTGTTGTAGAAAACCTGGTCACTAATGCTGTAAAATACGGTTCTAGAAATAGCGCGGTAAGCATTCGGCTTGAAGACAGCCCGGAAGAAGCATACATTAAGGTGCACAATTTTGGAAAAGCCATTTCCGAAGAAAATAAGACTGATATATTTAAGTTTTTAAACCGCGGAAAGAAATCAACGGATTCTACTCTAGAGAGTTGGGGTATGGGCCTAACCCTGGTAGAAACAGTAGCTAAAGCACACGGGGGCAAGGTTCACCTGGAAAGCACAGATGAAGGAGGAACCACATTTGCCATCAGTTTAAAGAAATCGGCAAACTCTCCTGGCAAGGTGCGTACTAAACTGAATTATATAGAAAGTTAAAGCAGCCTGTTTAATTTATTCGCCTTTCAACTATAGAGGGGGTCTTGAGATTAGAGAAACAAGATACTTTAAGAAATAAGATCCGGTCTCTCTAAAGGCTGGGTTTTTTATTTATCGTCCATCCATATAAAAATAAGGAGAGACATGCGGCTTGAACCAATGATGCTTATATTAGTAACAACAATCGTATCAAGAGGTCTTCAATAAGGCACAGGAAAAGTTTATCTATAAATTACTCGAAATATTTCCACTAATTAAAATATTCGGTACCCAAATGCAAGACCAAATGTAGGAGTTAAAGCCGTGCTATCTGCATCAAAATCGCTAAGAAAACCCATTCCTATATGAGTGTTAAAAATAAAATTCCCACCTAAACTTCTTTGCAGCCCCCAATGCACCTCTGTAAGTAATGCAGGATTATAGGCAAAGCTACCGCTTTTTCCGAATGAATATTTAGTTTGTAGCGAAACATAATTACCGGAATTGTGTACGGTGACTTTCTCTTTTCTAATTCGTTTTTCGATATTATACACAAACTTAAGTTTGGATTTTAAGAAAGGAACAGGTCTTACAACATCCAAGGTGTAACTGGCACTATTATCTTCTGCATTCATTCCCATACCAGCGCCAATTGCATTTTCCCAAACAAATTTATTCGAAATAGGTAATTCATATCCAAAACTCAATCCGTGAAAGCCCAATTCAATCTTTCCAAAGTTATCTAGTTGTTCGTTCTCATTTTCTTGAGCGATGGCGTTAAAACCTAAAGTTGATAATAGAATTACAAGTAGTATTTTTTTCATAATAGATTGGGTTATAAAATCGAAGAGGATTTTAAGTGATGAAGTTTTTTTTTTTGATGAATGACTAATTATATTTTAACAATAAGTATCAAAAATTTAAAAAAGTTACACCTTAAAACCATTATTCTAAAGAAATAATCAAATGAATGGAAATTTGATGAAGAAAAAATAAGACTGAAGAAAATTCGGCGTAGAAGAAGATTACAATTTGGAAGTAGTATGAATTTGTCCTGATTGAATTGTAATACAGATATCTTTAGGAATAGCTGTAAAACAGGAAAGCCTTACATTTCTGTAAGGCTTTTCGCGAGTTGCTCCCCCTCTTGGGCTCGAACCAAGGACCCTCTGATTAACAGTCAGATGCTCTAACCAACTGAGCTAAGGAGGAGTGTTTTGCTCTTTTGCGGTTGCAAATATAAACCAAATTTTAAATCACCGCAAAACAAAAATTGAATTTTTTTCAGGTTTTTTTCTAATGGAATTCTATTACTCAAATAACCAGCGATATACATCGTTACCATTGGCATAAAGTACCAAAGCAATTAAGATAAAGAAACCTACCATTTGAGCAACTTCCATAAATTTATCGTTAGGTTTTCTTCCGGTTATCATTTCATAAAGCAGAAACATTACATGCCCACCGTCCAAAGCCGGGATAGGTAGAATGTTCATAAACGCCAGGATAATAGAAATAAGAGCAGTAGTATGCCAAAATCCTTTCCAGTTCCAGGTATCAGGGAACATATCGCCTATGGCTCCAAATCCGCCTAACTGCGTAGCTCCTTTTTGTGTAAATACGTATTTAAATTGAGCTACATAATCGTGTAGCGTCCAGTAACCGTAATCAAAGCCTTGCTTTATACTTTCAACAAAACTATATTCCTGGTTTTTTATTTCATAATTCCGTTTTACAGCGAAGCCAAGCATTCCTTCTTCATCTGGCGATACCATAACGCTTTTTATTTCATTATCACGTTTAAACACCAATTCCAACTCCTTATTTTCGCTTTGTTGAATCAAAGCTCTTGCTTCGTGCCAATAACCAATTTCTTGCTCATTAAGCGATATTATACTATCTCCCTTTTGAAGCCCGGCGATACTGGCTACTTTACCAGGTGCCACACTATCAATTACCGGGTTTTGAATAGGAACAAATGGTAACATTACTCCTTGTTCCCACATTTGTTCTCCAATATTTTCAGGAACTTCAATTACTTCTTCTTGCCCATTTTGGTGTAACACGGTGATACTATTTACATCACGCATAAACAAATAGCGGTTTACCTCATCACTATTTTGAAGGTCTTCACCGTTAATCTGTAGAACCCGATCTCCGTCTTTAAAACCATATTGTTTAAATTCTTCGGCAACTGCAAATCCTTCTGGCATTTCGTCTGGACCTACATAGTTTTTACCCCAAACGAACATGATCATCATATAAATAAGAAAACCAAGCACCAGATTTACCGTAACACCACCAAGCATAATAATAAGACGTTGCCAGGCCGGCTTACTTCTAAACTCCCAGGGTTCAGGCGGCTTTTCCATTTGCTCTTTATCCATACTTTCATCAATCATCCCAGATATTTTTACATATCCTCCCAAAGGCAGCCAACCAATACCATACACGGTTCCACCAATCTTTTTCTTAAAAAGAGCGAATTTCACATCAAAGAAGAGGAAAAACTTTTCTACCCTGGTTTTGAACAATTTGGCGGGAATAAAATGCCCCAACTCGTGTAAAACTATAAGTAAAGACAAGCTTAACAGTAATTGTACGGCTTTAACTATAAATGGATCCATGCGTAATGCTTCAAATTTTAAATCGCACAAAAGTAACCTTTTCTAGTCTCCTACAAAAGTTAAAAGCCTTCCTGTTTTTGCTAGCTGAAATTTTAAGTTTTAAACTGCGACTAATTGATTGCTAGGACTTAATTTTGCAATAAATTTCCCTTGGATAAACTTGCAGGGATCAATTGAAAAAGTCGATTTTTCAACACTGCCTGGGAAATTTCGTAAAATTTAAAAGCTCATCTATTGAGAAAATCACCTCGAAGCAAACTCGAGAGATATTGATAAGGAACATAATTTTATTTGCGAGGCAAGCCTCAGAGCATTTAATCTCGATTATCGAGTAAATTTTATAATATGCGTAATCTCTTTAACTGGCTTAAGAAATTTGCCATTGTTTTATTTATACTTTCAGTAATTATAATCTATAGTATTTATTCGCTTTTAAAGCCGGAAGAAAGACTACCCGTTTACCAACCAGATATGGTAAATGCCGAGCTGGTAGATTCTACGGTGCGTTACGTTAGAAAGTACCATACAGTAAAAGACTTTGAGCTCATAAATCAAAACGGCGATACTATTACCCAGGATTATTATAATGATAAAATTTACGTAGCCGATTTCTTTTTTACTACCTGCCTTACCATTTGCCCCGTAATGACCGATCATATGTTGGAAATTCAGGACGAAATTGAGGAGGATCCAGAAGTCTTATTACTTTCCCATACTGTTTTCCCTAAAACCGACTCTGTACCGGTTCTTAAAGCTTATGCTGAAGAAAAAGGCGTAATAGATGAAAAATGGAATCTTGTTACAGGCGATAAGAAACATATTTATGATCTGGCTAGAAAATCTTACCTCGCTTCAAAAAGTAATGGCGATGGCGGACCTTACGATATGATTCATACCGAGAATTTTGTGCTGGTAGATAAAGAAAAACGAATTCGAGGATTTTATGACGGTACCGATGCCGAAGCCATAGAAAATTTAATGCACGATATAAAGGTTTTAAAACGTGAATACCGCTAAAAGGGAGTTTTTCTACTGAAATTTTTTACTGCTGAAATTTTACCTTACTTTTGCCTTGTTTAAAATCAATCTAAATAAAAGTGAAACGTACTCTGGCCGACTTAAAACGTGGTGAACGCGGGATTATCAAAGAATTTTCAGAAGAAAATATTCCGCTAAAATTACTCGAAATGGGTTGTTTGCCGGGCAATGAAGTAGAAATGTTACAAATGGCTCCATTTAGAGATCCTATGTATTTAAATATTAATGGCAGCCACCTGGCCATTAGAAGAGAGATCGCTTTACTTATAGAAATTGACCTTATAAGCTAAAATGGCTAAACAAATAAATGTTGCATTAATAGGAAATCCCAACACCGGAAAGACCTCTGTGTTTAATCAGCTCACCGGTCTTAATCAAAAAGTGGGTAATTATCCCGGCATAACAGTTGAAAAAAAAGAAGGAATTTGCAAACTCCCGCGCGGCCTTAAAGCTCATATTCTAGATCTTCCGGGGACTTATAGCCTTAACGCTTCTTCTTTAGATGAAAATGTGGTAATAGAATTATTGCTAAATAAAAGCGATAAAGATTATCCCGATGTTGCAGTTGTGGTTAGCGATGTAGAGAATCTAAAACGAAATTTACTCTTATTTACCCAAATTAAAGACCTTGGCATCCCTACCATCCTGGTAATTAATATGGCCGACAGGATGGAGCGTAAAGGAATTTCTCTGGATGTAGACCTACTTGAAGAACGACTAAGCACTAAAGTTGTACTTGTAAGTGCACGAAAAAATACAGGAATTGACGAACTGAAAGAAGCGATAATCAATTATCGCCATATATCAGACGAACCATGTGTGAATGCATCCGTAATTGCTCCTGAATATTTTGATCGCCTAAGAAAAGCTTTCCCAAACCAATCACTTTATAAACTTTGGCTTGTAATTACTCAAGATGTAAATTTTGGGAATATCAATAGGAAAGAGATTACTGACTCCAATTATTTTGACACAAAATCCCATACCGAGCTAAAAAGACTTCAGCATAAAGAAACCATCTTAAGATACCAGTTTATCAATGGCGTTTTGAAGGAAACG
>Ga0102932_1001681_pt1 | contig 11406 bp, 9 predicted proteins | sample SalPonR1_C_D2_MG_FD_78212 | JGI IMG/M metagenome (GOLD analysis project Ga0102932, IMG submission 78212) | Salt pond soil microbial communities from South San Francisco under conditions of wetland restoration - Salt Pond MetaG R1_C_D2_MG | ecosystem: Environmental > Aquatic > Marine > Intertidal...
CGCTGCGGATCGAGCGGTGGCGTCGGCATCTGCGATGTCTGGGCTACCGACCGCGGGTTTCTCGGTCGACGGGTCGAACTCGGCCAGTTCGGGCAGCGGGACCCGGTCGTCCCACTGCTCGGCCTCGACCGCGCGGTAGGTGTCGCGGTAGTTCCGGATCTTGCGGTAGAGGTAGTAGCCCGCCAGCGCGTCGAAGGGGACGACGAACGCCATCGTCGACGCGAGCGGCGACAGCGAGGTCGACTGGTAGACCAGCCCGGGGACGATCGACGCGCCGACGTTGTACGTGCCGTGGAGCAGGGCGGCTATGAGCAGCCCCTTCAGCACCAGCGGCACGGCGTACTCGCGGTTGAACTTCGCCAGCCCGAGGTAGAAGCCGGCGACGCCCGAGTAGATCACGTGGCCCGGGCCGGCCAGCGCTCGCGCGGCGGTGATGCCGTCGGCCGCCGCGATCGTGTCGAGCGCGGTCGCCGCCGGCTCCAGCGCTCGCGTGATGTACAGCGCGTTCTCGATCGTCGCGAAGCCCAGGCCGGCGACGGCGCCGTACACCGCTCCGTCGATCACGGCGTCGAAGCGGTCGCTCCGGTAGGCGTGGAGCCGCACCGCGAGTAGCTTGGCCGTCTCCTCGACGGGGCCGACGACCAGATAGTAAAACAGGATCGTCCCGAGCCCGAAGGCGCCCTCCCGAACGCCGAGCACGAGCCCGCCGAGCTCGTTGAGGATCGCGACGAATCCCGCCAGCAGCAGTATCAGCAGGAACGTGACGGCGAGCAGTCCGATCGGCTCGCCGGTCGTCACGTCGGCGCGCCAGACGTAGCCCGCGAGCGCGAGCGCCGGCACGACCGACAGCACGACCAACGCGGTCACGACGGGATCGGTGACCGCATCGAGATTCCCGATGCGGAACTCCGCGAGCAACACCCACAGGGAGAGCGCGACCACCGAGAGTCCGATCAGCCCGGCGACGGCGTACACGAGCAGTTGGGCGATCCGGCGAACGCCGCCGTCGATGCCCACGATGAACCGGTCGAGCCGGGAGCGCGGTTCCCAGGTCGACACTTCGTAGAGGTCCCGATCCTCTCCGGCGGCCTGCTGCACTGGGTCCCGGCCCGAAGACATGTCTCGACCATAGGACGGCCCGCGGTTAGGTTTTGCCCAACGTGGCGGGACGATAGTTGCGACGGCGGCCGGCAAAATCTGCGACAGCGAGAAGTTGCGACGGCGGTTACGACTCGCGCTGGTACTTGTTCCGGATGAGGATCGCGCTGGCGTTCATCAGGAGCAACACCGCGAGCAGCGTCACGACGCCGGCGGCCATCACGCCGTACTGGAACTCCTGTTGGGGCATGCCGACCCACGCGTAGATCTGGCGCGGCATCGCCGAGAAGCGATCGAACAGGCCGCTCGGCGGCGAGTACACCGACGCGGCGGCACCGATCATCAGCAGCGGCGCGGTCTCGCCGATCGCGCGGCCGAGCGCGAGGATCGTCCCCGTCAGAATGCCGGGCAGCGCCTCGGGCAGCACGACGTTCTTGGTCGTCTGCCAGCGAGTCGCGCCCATGCCGAACGACGCCTGCCGCCGGGAGTCCGGAACGCCGCGCAGCGCCTCCTGCGCGGAGATGATGACGATCGGGAGGATCAACAGCCCGACGGTGAATCCGCCGACGATCACGGTCCCCATTCCGAGGTTCATGATCTGGACGAACACCGCTAGACCGAGCAGCCCGTAGACGACCGAGGGGACGCCAGCGAGGTTCCCGATGTTGATCTCGATGAACCGCACGAGCTTGTTGTCCGGCGCGTACTCCTCGAGGTAGATCGCGGCGCCGACACCGATCGGCAGCGCCGATAGCGCGATCACGCCCATCATCATCACCGAGCCGATGATCGCGGGGTACAGACCCGCCTGATCGGCGAATCGCGACGTCGCGTTCGTCAGGAATCCCCAGTCGAGCCACGGTGCCGTGTTGGGCTGGCCGATGGCGAACGCGTCCATCACCACGTACACCAGCAGGATCATCACCATCCCGATGCCGAACAGGGTGGCACCGAGACAGGCCCACGCGAACAGCCGTCCCTTGATCGCACCGGTCTCCGTTCCGTCTCCGAACCAGCCCGAATCGGACGATTCAGTCGCCATCAGGCTGTCACCTCGGCGTCGAGCGTCGTATCGTAGCGCGTCTCGATCATTTGTACTCCTCCCTGTAGCGCATCTCGATGAGGTTGCTCGCGAGATTCAGCGCGAACGTCATCGCAAACAGCGTCAGCCCGATCGCGAACATCGCCTTGTACTGGGTCGCGTCGGCCGAGATCTCTCCGGTGACGAGCTTGACCATCGCGACGGTCATCGTCTCGATCGAGGAGACGACGACCTCGTCGATGTTGCCCGGGTAGATCATCTTCGCGCTCTGGCCCGCCGCGACGACGACGATCATCGTCTCGCCGATCGCCCGAGAGATGCCCAGGATGAACGACGAGAAGATCCCGGAGACGGCCGCGGGGACGACGACGCCGGTCGACACCTGGAACTTCGTCGCGCCCATACCGTAGCCTCCCTGTCGGAGTTCGTCCGGAACGGCGCTGAGCGCGTCCTCGCTGATCGAGGAGACCATCGGGATGATCATCACGCCGACCATGATCGAGGCCGACAGCGCGTTGAACGTGCTGACCTGGAACAGGTAATCGTCGATGAAGGGCGTGATGTACACCAGCGCGAAGTAGCCGTACACGACCGTCGGGATCCCGGCGAGAATCTCCAGGCCGGGCTTGATGATCGACCGCATCCGTTCGCTCGCGTACTCGCTGAGGTAGATCGCCGCAGCGAGGCCGACCGGTAGCGCGATGAGCGCCGACAGGACGGTGACAAGCAGCGTGTTGAGGATCAACGGCAGCACGCCGTAACTGTACGGCCTGATCACGGGGCTCCAGTCCGTCCCGGTGAAGAAGTCCACCGGCGACACTCGGGTGAAGAACTCGATCGCGTCGAGCCCGAGCGTCAGGATGATCCCGCCCGTCACGAGGATCGATAGGGCCGCGCAGCCGAAAAGCACCGCCTTGATGGCGCTTTCCTTGAGCGACCGGCGGGAGCCGTCCGTGGTTAGTGTGGGCTGTTCTCCGGACATGAATATAGGTCTACTGAGGGTGGGGGGTTAGTTACCGTCTTCGGAAGCGAATCGATCAGGCCGACTCGTTGCCCGTCGACTCGTTGCCTGCCGACTCGTTCCCGGCGCCGTCGTCACCGCTGGTGATCGATTCGAGCTTGTCGAGGTTCTGCTGCTGGATCTCGTCGCTGACCGGGACGTACCCGATCTCGCTGACGATGTCTTTGGACGACTGGGTGAGGTAGAACTCGACGAACTGTCGGACTGCTTCGTTGTTCTTGATCTCGTCCCGGTTGACGTAGATGAACAGCGGTCGTGCCAGCGGGTACGAGCCGTCCCGCGCGTTCTCGAGGCTCGGTTCGACGCAGCCGTTACCTGCGTCGATGCTCAGTGCCTTGAGCGAGTCCTTGTTCTGCTCGTAGTAGGAGTACCCGAAGTACCCGATCGTGTACGGCCCTCCCTGAACGCCCTGAATGAGCGTGTTGTCGTTCTCCGAGGACTGGTAGTCGTCGGTGTGGGAACGAGCCTCACCGATGATGTGCTCAGTGAAGTAATCGAACGTCCCCGATGTCGTCGCGGGACCGTAGCGCTCAAACTCCTTGTCGGGCCACTCCGAGCGAACGTCGCTCCACGTCTGGGCCGGGTCGGGCTTCCAGATCTGACGAAGTTCCTCTTCGGTGACACACTCCGCCCAGTCGTTTTCGGTGCTGACAGCGACCGTCAGCGCGTCACTGGCGACCTGAAACTCGACCGGCTCGACGCCGTTGTCTCGGCAGTGCTGGAGTTCGCTGTCCTTGATCGGCCGCGATGCGCCGTTGATAGCGCTGCTGCCGGTACAGAAGTTGTTCTCGAACCCGGCACCCGTTCCCGTCGGGTCGACGGACATCCCGACGTTCGAGTTTGCCTTTTTGAACTCCTCGCCCATCGCGTTCGAAACCGGGTACACCGTGCTCGACCCGGAGATCACGACATCGCCCGACAGTCCACTGCCACCGCCGCCCAGACAGCCGGCGACCGAGAGCGCCGCGGCGCCGCCGGCTGCGCCCAAGAACTTTCGTCGGGAGACGATCGAACGCTGCGAGTCGGGTCGGTTGCTTGCCATCGAGTGTACCAAGTCGACACCCACTGAAATACCGTTCTAATTTTGCTATAGTCGAGACCATAGCTCTATATAGTTTTTGCTCATCGGCTTATATCGGGCACAGTACGGCGATTATGGCCACTTCGGAGAACGGGATCGATGGACAGTGTGCGGAATCGTGGCGTCCTTCATAGACGTCAGTTCCGTCCGTATCTGCTCAGTACGAGTGGTTCCTCGTACGTAGTTCCGTCTCGGTTTCCGGATTCCAACCGGGCAGTACTGATAAACACGTTTCCGGAGTCACGAAGTGAACACGAACTACGACAGAGAAACGGAAACACCGCGAACTCGGTATCTGCGTCGAACGCGAGTTACCCGAACTTGCCGGTGATGTAATCTTCGACGCGCTGGTGGTCGGGGTTCTCGAAGATCTTCTGAGTGTCGTCGAACTCGACGAGTTTGCCCCCGGTGAGGAACACGGCCGTTTTGTCGGAGATTCGTGCGGCCTGCTGCATGTTGTGCGTGACGACGATCACGGTGTAGTCTTCGGCTAACTCGGCGATCAGGTCCTCGATCTTCGAGGTGGCCACGGGGTCGAGCGCGCTGGCGGGCTCGTCCATCAGGATCACTTCCGGATCGGCCGCGATCGCCCGAGCGATGCAGAGCCGCTGTTGCTGGCCGCCCGAGAGTTCCAGCCCCGACTCGTCGAGTTGATCTTTGACCTCGTCCCAGAGCGCGGCGCGCTTGAGCGCCCGCTCGACGCGCTCGTCGAGGTTTTTGGTGTCGCCTCGGACGTTCAGTCCATAGGCGACGTTGTCGTAGATCGACTTCGGGAACGGGTTGGGCTTCTGGAACACCATCCCGATCTTCCGGCGCAGCGCGACGGGATCGACGTCGTCGTCGTAGACGTTTTTGCCCTTGAACCGGAGTTCGCCGTTCATCCGCGCCGCGTCGACCAGATCGTTCATCCGGTTGATACAGCGCAGGAACGTCGACTTGCCGCACCCGGAGGGGCCGATGATCGCCGTGACCTCCTCCTCCGGGATACCCATCGAGACGGGTTGGAGCGCTTGCACGTCGTCGTAGTGGACGGTGAGTTCGTTGGCTTCGACGACCGGGTTGTCGACGGTCGTGATCGTCGGGTCCGCTTCGTCGCCTACCGCCGCGTCGGCGACGGATTCGGAACCCGTTTCCACCTCGCTCTCTGTCTCCGTCTCTATCTCGGGAGCTGTCGTATCGCCGATTGAGTCACTCATTGATCGCTCACTGAAGTTCGGGGGCTGTGGCCGGTACGGGCCGCGGACGGTCCGATCTGGCGCCGCCGTTCGGGGGCGACGGCAGCGCGGACTCTTGCCATCGTGGTAAGGACGGGTACGAGGGTGTAAATACGCTTCTATGATCGGTATATAGTGCTACATAGATTTTGGAAGGCGCTTCGTAGAGATCTGTGCCGTCAGCTATTGCGGACGTCTACTTCGTGCTATCTCGAGGTATCTCGCGGTGATATGTGGTCTATAGATTTTGCATGTCTTTATGTAACTCCGACCGATAGCTCTCCACATGGAAACGCGGAAGGTCCAGCTCACCGGCGGCTCGACGTACACCGTCTCGCTCCCGAAGTCGTGGGCGACCGAGAACGACGTCAGCGCCGGTAGCGAGGTCGAGTTCCACAGCGAGGAGGACTCGCTGCTGTTGACGCCCAAGACCGAGAGCGAACGCACCGAAGGCACGCTCGACGTCACCGACCTCGAGGGCGATCGACTTACGCGAGCCGTGATGACGATGTACGTCAGCGGCTTCGACCGCATCGCGCTGGAGGGGACCAAGATCACCAGCGACCAGCGTCGCGCCATCCGGAGCGCCACCCAGAGTCTCGTCGGCGTCGAAGTTCTGGAGGAGACCGGCGAGCGCGTCGTGCTACAGGATCTGCTGGACTCCTCGGAGCTGTCGATCACCAACGCCGTCACGCGGATGCGCCTGATCGCCGAGTCGATGCTCGAAGACGCCGTCACCGCGCTCGTCGAAAACGACGAGGATCTCGCGCTGGACGTCATCGAGCGCGACGACGACGTCGACCGGCTCTGGTTCGTCGTCTCGCGAATCTTCCGGGCGACGCTGCGCTCGCCGCGTGCGGCCAAGGAGCTGGGGCTGCCCCGTGAGGACTGTTTCGACTACCACTCATCGGCCCGCCAGCTCGAACGGATCGCCGACCACGCCGCCAAGATCGGCCAGCTGACGCGCAAGCTCGACGACGTGCCGGAGGACGTCGCCGACGAGATCGAATCGCTCCACGACGACGCCGCCGAGATCGTCGATCGGTCGATGGACGCGTTGCTGGCCGACGACAGTTCGACGTCGACGGAGCTGGCCCACGAGGCCCGCGAGTCGATACTCGCCCTCGACGAGCGCGCCCGGCACGTCGACGAACTGCTTCGAGAGCTCGATCCTCACGAGGCCCAGCTGCTGGGGCTGATCGTCGACTCGCTGTCCCGGAGCGCCGACTACGGCGGCAACGTCGCCGAGACTGCTCTGCAGAAGGCGGCGCCGCGTCCCTGACGACGGCTGATTCGATCCCCGCTTTGACCGTCTGGACCTACTTCGGTAGTCCCGCTTTGACCCGGCGCCGACAGTTGCAACCTACGTGATTTTACTTGCGATATAACGGCCTTACCGCACCGACCGCGCTCGAATGTATCGACTTCGATTTCGGAAGGTGGCTCTCTAACACCCATCTTGTTGCGTATATATACCGGGGTGTCTCCGGTCAGCATCTCGTGTGGTGTTCCCGGGTGAACCGGGGGCACACGGTGAAAGCATGTCGAAGGAATCCAAACCGCACATCACGCGACGCAACGTCCTCGCGGGTATCGGCGCCTCCGGCGCCGGGATCGCGCTGGGCGCGCACGGCGTCGCCGCGGGCGAGAAGAACTACGACGACAAGTACGACGTTCCGGTCGCGATCGACTGGCAGGAGGCGTTCTACAAGGGTGGCGAGTGGAAGAACGTCGAGGCGTTCCCGGACGAGAACAACGACCGCCACCAGGACGACGACATCGATTACTGCGACGGGGGGATGATGAGTGACGCCCTGATCGACGTCGAGAACCCCCTCAGCTCCGACCTGCGAACGAACGACGACTACACGAGTCCGGGCGACCCGCTGATCGACTACCACGGCGTCAAGCCCGGCTACGGCGGCGAGGTGACACTGAGCTACCATCTCTGTGACCAGCCGGGGAAGCTCAAGCTCAAAGCGAAAGACGTCCACGTCGACAAGAAGCTCGCACACATGGCTCGGGCGCGCGTCTGGTACGACGAGTTCGACGGCGCCGAGCCGCCGGACAACGGCGACAACGGCGACAATGGCGACAACGGCCCGATCCTCTCCCCGGTTGTCACGGGGCCGGTCGACGACGACACCGACGAGATCGACGAGATCATCGTCACGGGTGACGACCCGCGGTTCCCCGAACCCGGTGCGCGGAACTACAACTGCGACGATTACGAGGACCGACTCACCCGATTCGAAGACGGCGACCTCGAGGGGGACGAACTGTTCGGCGGTGACTTCGTAGCCGGCGACGATGCAACCGGGAATTGTGGTACGATCACGGTCGACGCCAGAACGTCCGGTACCGTCACGCTGTCGTCGGACGAGCCCGTCCTGATCGTGAGCATCAAGGGCGGAAACGAAGGCGAGAACGTCTACGTGTTCGAGGAACCAGTCATCCTCGACGAAGCTACGTTCTCGACGCCCACCGGCCAGGGAATCAGCAACATCGACGTCTGCTGTGCGGTCGACGATAACGGTGGTAACGGCGGCAACGGAAACGGCGACGGCCACGACAACCGCGGCGACAACGTCTACCAGCCTTACGAGCCGATCATCGCCCAGGGATCGCTCAAGAAGGTCCTGCGCAAACTGAAGAAGGGCGTCCACGTTTCGGGCGACCCCTACGTCGCGGGCCCCTTCGATCGCGAGGGAATTCACTACTACGCCTACCCGCGGGACAACACGAGCAGTATGGAGACGCCGCCTGCGGAGAAGTACGATCCTGGGTGGATCACTGACGACAACGTCGACGAGTGCGTCGACGAGAAGAAGGTCAAAGAGCTGAAACACCTCGACGACGGCGTTAAGCTGTGCATCGACGGGACCGGCTACGTCGCCCGGAACGAGGACAAGCCGCTTCCGGACCTTTGCATCTACATCAAGAAGGTCATCAAGGGCAAGAAGGGCAAGCCGGTCGGCTTCGAGTGGGAGAGTAACCTGCCGATCTGTCGGATCGAGATCGCCGCCGGCGACCGGACGGATCTAACCGTGTTCGATCGCGCTCGGGAAGGCACCGTGATGGCGCCGCGCTACGACGGCCACGACGATAACGACGACCACGGCCGACGGCGTCCGATGACCGGCGTCCGATTCGGCGTCTGCGGCGACCACGACGAGGACGACTGGTGCATCGAGAACTCCAACACGGGGTACATCGGCTTCGAGTGGTGGATCCCCAAGCACGCGAACCTCAAAAAGAAGGGGAAGATTCAGGCGAACTTCGACTTCAAGGCAAAGCCCTGCGACGAACCTAACAACTCGACGTAGCGGGCCGCCGTTCGCACCTCCTTTTTCCCGATCGCGTCGATCCGTCGCGAACAGAAACCGATGCCGGCGCCGCCGGGCTAAAACAACTACCTTGGCGGCTGTCCGTCGCTCCCGACTCGCATCCGTCGTTCGTAGAGCCGGTGGCCGATGGCCGATCCGAGGAGGAGGAGCCCGACGACCAGCGTGCCGCCGCCAGCCGGCAGGAGGCCGAACGGGAACGCGCCGACGAGCGTGAGCGTCGCGAACGCGATCGAGAGCCCGCCCAGTCCGGCGTAGTACGAGCTCCACGAGATGTCGTCGTGGGGGACGACGTCCAAATAGACCTCAAGATCGCTCGCACGCTCTGTCAGCGCGATCGTCCCGCGATCGGCGTCGTACTCCACGACGCCGCAGCTGTCCATCTTCGGCAGATGACCCTGCCGAAGCGCGGTGTGAACGCGCGCTCGTTCCTTATATGTCACCGCCTCGACCGGTTTGTCGTTCTCCCAGGCGGCGATCTGGCGCGAGAGCGGGCGCAGCTCGGTTGTACCGCCGTTCTGGCGGAGGTGGTGGAGCACGTCGCGCCGTCGCTCGCAGCTCAACATCTCGAAGGCGATGTCCTGCGAGAGCGGTTCGGTGTCGCCTTCGCTCTCGTCGTCGATTCCCGTGCGTCGCGGGGTCGCATCCGTGCTGCCGGCGCCCGGCGTCGCGGCGCTGCTCACTGTCGACTCCCTCCCGATCTGCCTTGGCAAGCTCTCGGCTGGCCGATGCGTACCGCAGACAGTTTCCTTGCAGTTCGGTTGCTCGGTAGCACTGTTCTACGATAGATTCACAACATCCTCTGATTGTTATGTACGGTCTGTCTACGGAAAGCTACCGTTAGAAGCCGGTATGTTGCGCATAAACATCGAAATTGCGGGCGCTCCGCGTAGCGTCAGGCACGACGCGGCCGTGTGATGGCGCCCGCCGCTCCACTGCCCCACCGCCCTGTTATCGGTACTGGTTGAGCCGCCGCTTGAGCCGCCGCGCCGCTTCGCCCGAGGCGCCCGCGAACTGCTCCTCGTCGCCCTCGGTCGCTCGGCGGCGCGACTGGTCGTCCTCCCAGGCGAAGATGATCCCGCGCGAGGAGTTGACGACGCCGACGCCGTCCGCCAACCCGTGTTCGACCGCGGCTTCGGCGTCGCCGCCCTGGCTGCCCACGCCCGGCACGAGGAAGGGAATATCGGGAACCTGCTCGCGGACCTCTTCGAGTTCGTCGGGCGTCGTCGCGCCGACGACGAGCCCGACGTTGTCGTTGCCGTTCCAGCCGTCGGCCAGCGCAGCCACGCGCTCGTAGACCAGATCCCCCTCTGCGAGTTCCAGATCCTGTATGTCGGCGCCACCGGGGTTCGACGTCCGACACAAAATAAAGACGCCCTTGTCCTCCTTGTCGAGAAACGGCTGGAGCGAGTCCCGCCCCATGTAGGGGTTGACGGTGATGGCGTCCGCCGCGGGGCCGTCGGCCTCGTCGTCGAGCAGGTCGGCGTACTGGCGCGTCGTGTTGCCGATGTCGGCGCGCTTGGCGTCCAGAATCACCGGCACGTCCTTGCCCTTCGCGTACGCGATGGTCTCCTCCAGCGCGCACCAGCCGTCGGGGTCCTCGTAGAACGCGGCGTTCGGTTTGAACGCCGCGGCGTGCTCGTGAGTGGCGTCGATTATCCGGCGGTTGAACGCCCAGCGGGGCAGATCGCGATCGAGGAGGTGCTCGGGAAGCCGATCCGGGTCGGGGTCGAGGCCGACGCTGACGACGCTGTCGACGGCGTCGATCCGGTCGGCGAGGCGCTCGAAGAATCTCATGGACGCCCGTGGGCGGGCGGCCCACTACAAGATATCGATGCGCGTCGAGAGCCGGCACGCTCAACTTCTCGCGGCGACTACGGTCGGGTATGCCTCCGGACGCGGTCGTCTTCGACCTCGACTACACGCTGGCGGTCCCCCGCCGCGACCGCGCGACGCTGCTCGCCGAGGCGCTCGACGCCGTCGACGCCCCGCAGGCGTCTCGACAGGAGTATCTCGACGCTCACGGTCGGAACCTGACCGGCGAGTCCCGGGCGCCGATCTTCGCCGAGCTATTTGAAGGGCGCGCGACCGACGCCGATCCCGAAGCGGCGGCCGACGCCTACCGCGCAGCGATCGCCGACGCGCTCGAACCCGTCGACGGCGCCGCGGGCCTCGTCGCCGACCTGCGCGAGGACTACCGCGTCGGGCTGCTCACGAACGGGCCCGTGCGCGCCCAGCACGACAAGATCGAAACGCTGGGGTGGACCGACCTGTTCGACGCGACCGTCGTCACGGGCGAACTCCCCGCGGGGAAACCGGACGAACGCGCGTTCCGAGCCGTCCTTGGCGCGCTCGGCATCGACGCCGACGCGGCCGTCTACGTCGGCGACGAGGTCGACGCCGACGTTCGGGGTGCGACCGAGGCCGGGCTGGCCGCGATACAGGTGGTACTCGAGGACGGCCCTGACCCTGATCCCCGCGCCGTCGCACACGTCGAGCAGGCGCAAGTCGCGACTGCGGTTCCGGAACTCGTTGCAGACCTCGAGTGAGAGGCGGGTCGGCGAGAGTCGTGACGGAACGATATGATTTTTAACAGATGTTTTGAA
>Ga0102932_1001685_pt1 | contig 11395 bp, 7 predicted proteins | sample SalPonR1_C_D2_MG_FD_78212 | JGI IMG/M metagenome (GOLD analysis project Ga0102932, IMG submission 78212) | Salt pond soil microbial communities from South San Francisco under conditions of wetland restoration - Salt Pond MetaG R1_C_D2_MG | ecosystem: Environmental > Aquatic > Marine > Intertidal...
AGCACCGGACGGATTGAGCAACCCAGGAGAATATGGATTTACGGTCACGAACGGTATTGCGGAAACGGTTACCGTCTCTGTTACTGCCGATGGTGTAGAGTTAACGGATCAACCGGAGATTCTATTCGAAGAACCACAACAGGTTGTAGATGAGGAGTTATCCTCTGTAATGGCGACCTCACCGCACCTTGCTAATGGAGAAGACCAATCACTTGTAACGGTAGCTCTTAAGGATGCAGACGGAAACCCGATTGATCGTTTTGCAACCGGAGATCTATTGATTCAGGTAAGCGGCAGCGCCGAATATACCGGTGCAGATAATACGGGAAATCCCGGAGAATTTGTCTTCACCGTGACGAACACAATCGCCGAGACAGTAACGGTATCAATCACCGTGGATGATGTACTTCTGACCGATCAACCTGAGATTTTGTTTGAAGAAGTTGAAATTGGTATCCCATCAGTTCCGATACTGACATCGGTGATAGCTGAAGAAGGAAATGCTGTCATTAACTGGTCAGTACCTTCAGTTGATTTTATAGACGGATTCTTGCTTTACAGAGGAGATTCAATTCAGAATCTTTCGGTCATAGATGAATTGAATTCCGGAATCAGATCTTACTCAGATCAGAATCCATTAGAAGGTACATCCGTTTATGCAGTAGCTGCCGTCAACAGTAACGGAGAACAGAGTGCTCTATCAAATGCGCTTATATTTGTGAACAGTGAAGTTGTAGCTTCAACCGAATGGCAGCTTGTCAGTATTCCACTTTTAGAGGAAACATCAGAAATGGAATTGGCTACGATTTATAGTTTTAGTGATCGATATGATCTGAATACATCATTTGAGCCCGGTAAAGGGTATTGGGTGAAAACCAAAACATTTGATGAAGAGAGGTTGCCTGCTTCCGGACCCGGATTGGATAGTTTGAATATTCAGCTGAATGCCGGCTGGAACTTGATTGGGAGTCTGAGCATACCGGTTCCACTTTTAGCGATATCTGATCCAGAGGAAATCTTAACCGAGACTCCGGTTTATTTATACAGAGATTCAAACTATCAGGTAACGAATGAGCTTATTCCAAACTTTGGTCACTGGATTTACGCAGGTGAAAGCGGAGGTATTACCGTAACTGTGAAGAATACTCCTCCTGTAGCAGGTGCTGAATTGTCTGATTTCAAATCGAAATCTTATGATTCAAATACAATTGAGAATGAAATGGCAAAAATCGAGTTTCGCCACGGAGATTATAGTGCGGAGGTATTCGCCAGTAAAAACTACTTGTCAGAAAACGAACAGTTAAGATTCTTGCTGCCGCCCATCTCTCCTGATCCTAAACTAGATGTACGGGTAAACAGTAAGAGCAGTTTGATTAACAATGAGCCTTCTAAACTTCAGATTACGGCTAAGCAGTATCCGATCGAAATTAAGGTGAATGGAATCGATGAAAACTCAGACTATGCATACAGGCTTCATGCAGAAAAAGAGGGGAATAGCAGGACCATTGATTTAATTCCCGGCAACACTGAAATATTGGATCAGGAATACGACAGTATAGAAATTGAGATGATACATGCTGATGAGATTGTGACCGAAAATCAGCTGATGCCAAACTATCCCAATCCATTTAATCCTACTACAACAATTCAGTATCAACTGCGGGAACAGACACACGTTATGATTGAAGTGTATGACGTGATTGGACGAAGAATTCAACTATTAGCCAATGAAACTCAGCTTTCTGGCCAGCACAGGGTAAATTTTGATGGTACGAATCTATCCTCCGGTCTTTATTTTATTCGATTTCAAGCCGGTAATGTTGTAGATATTCGTAAAATGACTCTTATTAAGTAGAAGAAAATGAAACAGATAATTTTTGTAATAACCTCTTTGTTTTTTTTGATTACCGGCTGTGGTGACGTTTCCGGCCCCTCAGATCGAGTAAATATATCCATTACCGTAGCTCCCTCTACGGCCGGAAATGTTCTTACAAGCGGAGGAGATGCAGTGGGGGCAACCGCTGAATTTTTGGCTGTTGCTAATGATGGCTGGCAATTCACCGGATGGACGGGTGATGTTGAATCTTCTGAAAATCCACTCAATGTTGAATTACAAAGCGATATTGCACTTACAGCCAATTTTGAAGTATTGAGTAACAATTATCGTTTTGATATGCAGTTAACTGACGGTACTACTGCAGAACTTTCTTTTGGACAAAAACCGGGAGCAACAGACTCGTTTGATTCTGGAATTGATTTAGAATCTCCGCCGGCTCCACCGGAAAATGTACTTCATGCGTGGTTAGAAAATGACGAGAGAGAGCTTCGCCACGATTTTAGAAATTCACTGAATAGTGAAATTGTCTGGGATCTGATTGTTGAGCCGGGAGAGACCGGAATAGTGGAAATTAACTGGAGCCGTGATGATGGATTTTTTGAGGGATCAATGATTTTGACTGATGAAGAAGGAAGTTTCAATATAGATATGCTTGAAACCAATCAGGCTACATTGGAAATAAATTCTACACGAAATCTTCAGATTCAATTTGGTAATTAAACGTTCGATCTTTTCAATTAAATAGGCGTTTAGGTAATACAAATCACTCAAGAGAATGGATATATAAATAGGTATCTTTTATTAAAATGAATGTGTGTGGAGCTATCCACATCATAATGGATACTTATTTATGCTTAAATCTTTACCGGAATTACGACATGCGGCTGAGGAGTTCGCTAGACTTGGCGGTGACTCCACACTAAATTACTTCAAAAAATCATTTCAGCTAGAATTTAAAGAAGACGACTCACCCGTTACCAATGCTGATCAAACTGCTGAAAGGCTGATTCGTGACCAGATAAATCAACAGTTCCCAGATCATGGCATCATTGGAGAAGAGTTTGGGGAAGAGAACACAGACAGTGAAGTTGTTTGGGTACTGGATCCAATCGACGGAACTCAATCATTTATACACGGAGTACCTTTCTATACAACTCTGATTGGCATTTTGATTGATAACAAGCCTGAAATCGGGGTTATTTACGCCCCGGCACTTGAAGAGATGGCATCCGCAGCTGTTGGGCACGGTTGCACCTTAAACGGTAAAAATACCGGGGTAAGGGAGTGTACTGATCTCTCGAAAGCTACTTTTCTATCCACAGAAGTTACCACGTTTGCCCAGTACGGATTTTCTGCCCCATTTTCGGAACTTTTGAATAAAACAAGACTTCACAGAACCTGGGGCGATGCTTATGGACACATGATGGTTGCGACCGGCAGAGCGGATATCATGATCGATCCGATTTTAAATATCTGGGATGCTGCTGCGTTATTACCCATAGTTACGGAGGCCGGAGGTTCATATTCCGACGTTCATGGAGAACCATCTATTAAAACCGGTAACGCTATTTCAACTAATTCATCACTGCTACCTGAAATTCTATCACTTTTTGATACAAAAGATGATTAAAAAAATTACGCTATCACTTCTTTCGTTTATCTCTATTTTTGCACTTATTCAGGATCTTTCCGCCCAAAACTGGGACTACAAAACGTATCCACTCTTACCGTTCGAGATCAGCCATTTGGACGCTGAACTGAATATTAGTGGTACGGGGTCTGTAGAAGGAGATATTCTGTATTTGATTCAGCTTAAAGATGAAAACCTGGATTCTCTTGTTCTAGACTCTCGCGATATTGAAATTTTAGGCACAGTGATCAATAATGAGAGTAAAGAGTATTATATAGAAAATAATCAGTTAGTTGTTTTAACGGATGGAGACTATGAAAGGGGGGATGAAATCTCTCTTAGAATACAATACAGAACTACTCCCGATTTTGGATACTATCAAACCGCAAAAGGAACATTTTTTACATCCTTTTTACCATTAACCACTTCTCACTGGCTTCCTGTTCCGGATCATCCCAGAGTAGAGTTTACTTCCGAGTTTATTTTTACTCATCCGGCCGGAAAAACAATAGTATCGAACGGCAGAAGAGCATCAATGGAAATTGAAAGTGTTTCAGAAGAGACAACCAGTTTTACTTCGAGTAAAACGCTATCACCGGTTGATATTAGCTTTGCGATGGGAGATCTGGAATTGATAACTTCAACTCAAAGCGGTATTGAGTTTCAGTCAGAATACAACTCTATGTTTGAACGCCGTTCTGACCACCAAATCAATATCTATTCTGAAAATTCTGATCTTCAGGCAGACCAACTGCTTCAATCTGCAGTAGATGCATACGGTAAATTGTTTGAGAACCTGAATATCGGGTATCCATTCAGGGATCTATCTATTGTGGTACTTGATGATAATTTCTGGGAAACAAAATCCTACGGCGCCGGGATCATTTATCTTTATCTAAACAAGGGAGATTTAGAAGCACAGTTGAAGCGTGCAATGATAGGCGTTTGGCTTGGGGCTCATTACAGGGCTGAGCAGTGGAGTGACCCGGATGCTATTACGGCACTACAGGGATGGACACAAAATGAATTTTTCGACCTGGGTTATGTGTACGATAAAACGGATGAACCATATTACGTTTTTGACGGAAGTTTAAGTTCAAAATGGCAGTACAACTTTGCGGAGGGACACCATGAGAATTTCAGCAGTCACTTTGAGAGAGTTTTTAACTCTTTGTTATCTGAAACATCTCGAGTTTTAAGCTGGTCTGATCTTGCAAAAGAAATTTATAAAGATTCAGGAATTCCTTATTTCGATAAACCGGAATTAGTTGAAATAGCAAGAGAAGAGACATCAGATCACGTGTATAGAGCTGAGATGAGCTGGGATGAGGACCGCCAAAATATTACTGTATCATTTGATGCTTCCTCTGATCCTGTTAGGGAATTGGTAACCGTCCGGGTAAAAGAGTACACGCTGCTTGATGAAAAAGAGAATGAAATTACATTTACCGGAGAATCAGACAGTATTGTTTTAAATGTGTCTACAAACACTGAGAACATTGAGCTGTCTATTTCAGGAAGGGATGATATCCGGCTTGAAGTTCGAAAACCCTTTGAATTCTGGATGCATCAGTTAAGAAACTCTGATGATCCCGAGCGTAGAAAAGAAGCTGCTATAGGATTGGTAGATTTTACGGACAATCCTGATCTTCAGCTGGCGCTACAGGATCAAATGCGGAATGAAGACAATCCCGGGGTCTATGCAGAACTTCTAAGAACTTTTTCGGCAGTTACCAGAGGAGCTACCGGAACAGATCAAACACTGTTTAACAATCTGTCGTCCGGCCAAAGTGCAGAAGTTCGATTGGCTGCAGTTGAGGGACTGGCACATTTTAGAGGGAATGACAGTGTAATCAGCCGATTACGGTCTATTGCAAATCAAACTGATAATAGTGAGATCAGAACAGCAGCTGTACGATCACTAAATGAAGTAACAGATGTTGATCGTTTCAAAATTATTGCTGAGGATTTAATTACACAGGAAAACCTGCTTCAGGATGTTCCGCTTATTTTAAATTTATTGTCAGATAAGGGAGAAAAAGAAGCCGCAGTACAGTATGCCGGCACCTTTTTAGCTGATGGGTTTCCCTATTCTATTCGATCAGAAGCTCTGGATTTGATTCTTGAGACGGATCAATCCAGAGAAGGTTGGGAAAACCGATTACCGAGTCTTTTGGAAGATCGTGATCCAAGAATAAGAATACAGTCACTGAATGCGATGGATCGCGTTAGCAGCTCATTTAGAAGCGATTGGATAGAACGCAGAATGACAGACGAGTACGATGAACGTGTCAGGAGAGCGTTGAGCCAGTTTTGAATTAGTTAACATGAATTCGATATAAGAAAACTGACGATAAATTTGATCGACTCTCCTCTAAAAAGTGGCTCCGAGCGACAGCGACACGTGAAACGAAATTATGAGGGGTATCCAAAGTATTTTTCGTCATTTTTGTATTAAACAGCCTCTTTATCAAAGGGGATCTTTAAGTTCGGATTTTTATCTGGAACTCACGTTATCTAAAACCAGACCGCAGTTAGCGGCCTGACAAAAGTTTTTACTTAGGACTGCTTAATCCATTTAGCGAGATCTTTGAAGGTGGCTGTTTTTCCATAGCTCAAAATCCCTACCTGATAGATCTTCGCGCTCAACCACATCGTTCCAACGAACGAAAGCATCATCAAAATTATAGCGGTTGAGGTTTGCCAAAAAGGTACTTCTGTAATGGCAATCCGGGTAATCATCAAAATAGGAGAGAAGAATGGAATCAGAGATCCAACCACAGAAAGTGTGCTGTCGGGACTCTGCATGGCATGAAACATGATAATGTATGCAATGAAGATCGGCGCGGATATCGGAAGCATCAGCTGCTGTGTATCCGTTTCTGAATCCGCAGCTGAACCAATGGCCGCGAAGAGCGAACTGTAAAGCAAGTAGCCCAGGAAAAAGAAAATAACAAAATAGACAATAAGAGAAGTTTCCAGGGTTGGGATATCTAAAATTGCAGGGAGTTGTTCTTCAGCTTGAGCAAATTCACCGGGCATTTGCGAGGATGCGGCGTCAGATCCAAGTACAGAAGCTGCAAGGGGTCCTGCAATAGCTGAAAGGCCCGTAAAAGCTAAGATCCAAATGCCAAACTGCGTGATTGCAATAGCCCCAACGCCGGCCATTTTACCGGTGAGAAGTTCTATAGGCTTAACTGAGGAGGCGATTACCTCAATAATTCTGTTGGTTTTCTCCTCAATTACACCGCGCATTATATATCCGCCGTAGCCAAAAATTGCTCCAAAGATGATTAAACCCATAAACATTCCCACAACGGAGAGAAATTCTGTATCATCATCGGTCTCTTCACCTTCAGTATTTAATCTTCGGGAATCAACTACAACATTGCTTTCAAAGATGTTTCGAATATCCTGACTGACTTCTTCGCGCCGAAGTCTTTCCTGACGGATAGATTCCCTGAAATCAGAACGAACGGCTGATAATAGCTGTAACCCACCGCTTCCGCTGTATATCAGCTCGAGGTTCTGGTTCTCGCTGATGTGAGTTTCGGTAACAATTACATAACCGGTTATTTCTTCCCGTTGAACCATAGCCCGAAGCGTATCTACAGGAACGTCGGAATAGTCGGCATAGCGGTTTTCGTCGATCTCCTGAAGATTTGCTACAACTTCCCCGGTTTCGTCAAAAACGCCAATGGTAAATTCGATTTCACTGTCCCAGGCGGCTATAAAAATTCCAACGCCGATTAAAACGGCAAATCCGAGAGGAACCAGGATTGTAGCCCAAATAAATCCTTTGCTTTTAACTCTTGTAAGATACTCCCGTTTGAGTACTAAGTAGGTTTGCCTCCAGTTCATTGTAATTCGGCCTCCTGCTGCATTTTGATGTTATCTTCTCCCACTGTAGATATGAAAATTTCGTTTAACGAAGGTTCAACCAGTTGGAATTTGTGAATTTCTGAATTCTGCATTGCTTTTTTTAGAATCTCCTGCGGGTTTAAACCATTTAAAATCCTGATTTCGGCAAAATTTGTTGATCGATTATTGATTCGCACGTCGTCAAGTTCATCCAGAAAACTGCTGTCTCCCTGAAATTCCAGAAGAACGGTGTTTTTGCCGTAATCCTTTTTGATTTGTCTTAAATTTCCGGTCAGTACAACTTTTCCATTATTGAATAGGCAAATATCATCACACATCTGTTCTACCTGCTCCATTCTGTGTGTAGAAAAGAGTATGGTATTTCCCTCTTCTTTCAGCTCGATTATGATCTCTTTGAGGAGTTCACTGTTAATTGGATCAAGTCCGCTAAAGGGTTCATCGAAAATGTAAATTTCAGGGTTGTGAACAATCGTTGAGATGAATTGAATTTTCTGGCTCATACCTTTAGAGAGTTCACCAACAACCTTTGAGTGCCAGTCGTATGCATTAAATCTCTTCAGCCAGTAGGTGATTTTCTCCCTTGCATCCGCTTTGTTCATTCCTTTTAGCTGAGCGAGATACATCAGCTGTTCACCAACTTTCATCTTTTTATACAAGCCCCGTTCTTCGGGCATGTAGCCAATCATTTTTTGAGTTTTCGGACTCACAGGCAGGTCGTTAATGAAAATTTTTCCATTATCCTGCAGCGTGATGTAGTTTATCATTCGAATAGTTGTGGTTTTTCCTGCACCGTTAGGCCCCAGTAAACCAAAAATTCGTCCCTTTTCTGCTTCAAATGACACGTTGTCAACTGCTTTTGTCTCACCAAAGCTTTTGCTGACATTCTGTACAGATATAGTAACACTCATTCAAATAGGATATTTAAAGGATTGATTTTAGATGATGATAGCACATAGATTACTTTTAACAAACCAAAGAATGCAAAAATAAGTGATTCGTAATAAATTTCATCTTTTATTAATGGAGAATTGTTAATCTGATGTTAGATTGCAGATCTTGTATTATTTTCTTAATTCAATAATCGATACACGCTACGATCTTTTTTATTAATAGTTTCAACAACGAAGTATGAATATTGTACACATTTCGGCTGAGTGTTATCCTTATGCCAAAGCCGGTGGACTGGGTGATGTAGTCGGGGCTTTGCCAAAATATTTAAACCAGAGCGGTCATAACTGCATGGTAATCCTTCCTTACTATCATAACAATAAACTGACAGAGGCTAAAAAGACTCAAGTTTTTGAAGGACAAGCACCTTTCCATAATGACTGGTTCTACTTTAGAGTATTCAAAATTGAAGAGAATAAAGAGTTTGATCTATATGTAGTAGATATTCCCGGCCGCTTTGATCGGCCAGGTGTTTACATAGATCCCTGGTCGGGTCATGCTTACTGGGACGAAGAAGAGCGTTTTTTCAGCTTTCAAATTGCAGCTTTAGACTGGCTTAAAAACTTTGATTTTAAACCGGATGTGGTTCACGCACATGATCATCATACAGGGCTTGTCCCATTTATGATGAGCCAGGCATTTCGCTTCGAAGAATTTTGGGATATACCGTCCGTACTTACTATTCATAACGGGGAGTATCAGGGCAGATACGACCAGGACGACTATGAACTCCTACCGGCATTTAATCTTGAAAATATCGGTTTGCTTTATTGGGATGGAGCACTCAATTCCCTGGCAGCAGGAATTAAATCAGCGTGGCAGGTAACCACAGTTTCTGAAGGGTATATGAATGAGCTTCTGGAATATTGTCATGGATTGGAACAGCTGCTCCGTCATGAACAGGAAAAAACAACAGGTATTGTCAACGGTATTGACTCTGATGTTTGGAACCCAGCCGACGACTCGTATATATCTGATCATTTTTCTATCAAAAATTTCAAATCGGGGAAGAAGAAAAACAAGAAAAAACTTTGTGATGAATTTTCAATAAACCACGAACGTCCCTTGTTTTCTTTTATCGGACGACTGGTTCGCGAGAAAGGCGCTGATCTTCTACCGGGTCTTATAAAAAGTTGCCATGAGAATGGAATTGAAGCTTCTTTTCTGGTATTGGGAACGGGGGATCCGGGTTTACATCAAATATTTGAAAGCCTGCAAAGTGAATATGTGGGTTATTTTGATACACGTTTGGAGTACAACGAAAAGCTAGCTCATCAGATGTATGCCGGTAGTGATTTTCTGTTAATGCCTTCCAGGGTTGAGCCATGCGGATTAAATCAACTATATGCCATGCGATATGGCACAATTCCGGTGGTTAGAAAAACGGGCGGCTTGGCCGACACGGTCATAGATTTCGAAGAGAAAGATGGCTACGGTGTTGTATTTAATGAGTTTGATCAAAATGAAGCCATGAGAGCAATAAAAAGAGGAGTGGAACTATTCAATAAAAAAGAGTTATTTAATAAGAGAGTAAAGCACGTGATGTCGCTCGACTATTCATGGAAAAGTTCTACCGGCAATTACATCAAATTATATCGTTCATTGCTTAATCAATAAAGGGCAAATATGGAAGAGAAAACAATAGCTATTATCCTCGGGGGAGGCAGGGGAACAAGATTACATCCGCTAACATATCACAGAAGTAAACCGGCTGTGCCTGTTGCAGGGAAGTATCGGTTAGTGGATATCCCGATTTCCAACTGTTTGAATTCCGGAATTCGAAAGATTTTCGTACTTACCCAGTTCAATTCAGCTTCGTTGAACAGACATATAAAAAACACTTACAATTTTGATCTTTTCTCACACGGGTTTGTAGATATTCTGGCTGCTGAACAGACTCCCAAAAGCAGTAATTGGTTTCAGGGGACAGCAGATGCCGTACGTCAATCCATTCATCACATGGCTAATCATGAGTATGATTATGTTTTGGTCCTGTCGGGAGACCAACTCTATCAAATGGATTATGACAAGCTTATTAAAGATCATAAAGAGCAAAAGGCAAACCTAACGGTTGCTACAATTCCGGTTGATGCAAATGATGCTCCCGGATTTGGTATTATGAAAACCAATAAAGAAGGAGTGATTGACTCTTTTGTGGAGAAACCGGCTCCGGATGAGTTATCCAAATGGTCTTCCGAAACATCACCCGAGCAAAAAGAGCAGGGGAAAGTCTACCTCGCATCCATGGGTATTTATGTGTTCAACAAAGCTGATCTGATTCGATTATTTGAAGAAAATCCGGATGCGACCGATTTTGGGAAAGAGATTATTCCAAAGGCCATTGATGAGGGAGCCAAGGTAAACAGCTATCCGTTTATTGGATACTGGACTGATATTGGTACCATTTCCTCCTTCTTTGAAGCAAATATTGCTCTTACCGAAACACTGCCAAAATTTAATCTTTACGATAACGAGCGTCTGATCTATACCAGAGCCCGTCTTCTGCCCACTTCTAAACTTACAGGTACCTCATTGGAACGGGTCATTGTTGCAGAGGGATGTATAATTGAAGCCAGCCGTTTAGAACGGTCGGTGATTGGAATTCGATCCAGAATTGGGAAAGGAACCACCATTGAATCTTCTATCGTAATGGGAAATGATAATTTCCCTACTCCGAATGATTTAGACAAACAAAGCGGTGAGATGCCTTTAATGGGAATCGGGCAAAGATGCTACATTAGCTATGCCATAGTCGATAAAAATGTACGAATTGGTAACGATGTTCGAATAGTGGGCGGACCGCATCTCGAAGATGGTGAATTTGAACATCATCACGTTGTTGACGGAATTGTAATTATTCCAAAAGGAACGGTTATTCCGGACGGATACACAATTTAGCATAAATTTATTTTTGAGAACTATTCCTGATATCCGGAGAACTGCGTAGTTTTGCATTCTGACAAATTTCTGGTCAGGCCAACTTAAAATTTCGCAGAATTATGTATACGGATGAGCAGTGGATTCAGTGGTTTGATAAACTCGCCGAGGATGACTTTGTGGTTGTTGACGATTTCTTGTCGGATCAACAATTCCGTCTC
>Ga0102932_1001692_pt1 | contig 11364 bp, 10 predicted proteins | sample SalPonR1_C_D2_MG_FD_78212 | JGI IMG/M metagenome (GOLD analysis project Ga0102932, IMG submission 78212) | Salt pond soil microbial communities from South San Francisco under conditions of wetland restoration - Salt Pond MetaG R1_C_D2_MG | ecosystem: Environmental > Aquatic > Marine > Intertidal...
CCGGGCCGCTTTCTCCATCGCCCTGAAGCGCGTTTCGAATTTCAGGTTGGTGCGGCGCAATGCGCCGTCGGCATCGATATCGAGCTTGCGCGCCAGGTTGGCTACGGCGAACAGCACGTCGCCCAGTTCGTCTTCCATACGGTCGCGATTTGCTGATTCAAGCTCGTCCTCGAGTTCCTGCAGTTCTTCGCGAATCTTGGCCAGAACAGGCTCGAGATCCGGCCAGTCGAAGCCGGCCCGGCCGGCGCGCTTCTGCAATTTGACCGCGCGCCTCAGCGGCGGTAGCGATGCCGGCACGCCGTCGACAAAGCCGGCCATACCGGCTTTCGTGCGCTCGGCGGCCTTGATCTGTTCCCAGTTCGCCGTCTGGGTCTCGGCATCCATCTGCCGGTCATTATCCGATTCTTTGCCGGTACCCCTGCCCGCTCCCGGCCCGAAAACGTGCGGATGCCGACGGATCAGCTTGTCGGCCACGGCGACCGCCACCTCGTCGAACGAGAACGCACCGATTTCGCGACCGAGACGCGCGTGAAACACGACCTGGAACAGCAGGTCGCCCAACTCGTCCTTGAGGTCCTCGAGGTCTCCGCGTTCGATCGCGTCGGCCACTTCGTGAGCCTCCTCGATTGTATAGGGCGCAATCGATCGAAACGTCTGCTCGAGATCCCACGGACAGCCGTTTTCCGGGTCGCGCAGGCGCTCCATGACCTCGAGCAGACGCTCGATGGCGGCGGGGGCGGAGTCATTGGTCATGCTGAGTTTCCTTCGTCCTGTCCGGCAGATCCTCAATGGTATGCCAGCACGAAAAGCAGCGGGCGAGCGTCAACTCGGCTTCAGTGTTACCTCCACGCGCAAGCCGCCCAGCGGCGAGACCTGCGGGCGGATTTCCCCATGGTAGCTTTCGACGATGCCCTGTACGATCGACAGTCCCAGGCCCTGCCCTTCGGCACGCTCGTCTCCGCGCATGCCGCGCTGAAGCATTTCGGCAAATCGCTCGGCGTTGATTCCCGGCCCGTCATCGTCCACCCGCAATCGCAGGCCGCTGCGCCTGCCGCTGGAGGAGTGCGCGTCAAAGATGGCGTGCACCTGGTTTCGACCATACTTGGCGGCGTTTTCCAGCAAATTACCCAGGACCTCCAGCAGGTCGCGCTCGGCCACATTCGCGCGAAGCGAAGCGGGCGCACTCACCTTGAACTCCATGTCGGGATAGAGCTTTCGCAGGGTTCGCACCACGCGCTCGACGACCGGCGCCACCGTTAGTGGCGGCAGCATGGTCCGGCGGCCCGATCGCGCGGCGCGATCGAGTTCGGATCGAATACGCGCCTGCATCTGGCCGACCGTTTCACGAAGCTCGGCCACGCCGATCCGCTCGCCGGCATCAAGCTGCGAATTGATTACGGCAAGCGGCGTCTTGAGCGAATGCGCCAGATCGCCCAACGCCCGGTGATATTGCTCGACGTTGGCGCGCTCGGTCTTGAGCAGCGCATTCAAATTCTCGGTCAGCGGCGACAGTTCCCGCGGATAGAGGCCTGACAGATGGTCGCGGCGACCCGACTCGATGTCGCGGACCTCGCCGGCGATCCGCCTGAGGATCTGCAGTGGCTGGAACAGCAGCGCGAGCTGGGCAACCACCAGCACCAGCGCCGCCAGGCCCAGCCATCGCCACAAGTCACCGCGAAACGAAGCCATGGCCTGGTCGAGGCGGGTGCCGTCCTCGGCAGCCCACACCTCGACATCGACGATTTCACCGGATTCGGTCTCCCAGCCCAGCCCCAGGCGATAGATGAACCAGGGTTGCCCGGCATCGGCCGCCTGAAAGCGATCCGCGCCGCGCGCGATGGTCATTTTCTCGACCGGCATGTCTACGCCGAGGGTCGAAGGCGAAAGCCATCGATCCTCTCTGGTGTATATGCCCGCGTACAGACCGGATGCCGGCCGGGTGAGCAGCGAATCTGCCGGCGCACCGGCCCATGCCACAGAGCCCGTCGCGTCGACCTCCAGTCCGGCCAGCACCGCAAATACTGCGGACTCGAGTCGCTCACGCAGCGCGCTTTCCTCGGAAGCGCGAAAAGCGCGTTCGACCGACAATCCGATCAGACCCAGCGCGAGGAGCACTACCGCAACTGCCGACAGCGACAGTCGAAACAGGAGGGAGGGTGGCTTGCGGGATTTTGTCATTGGACAATCGTTCCTGAGCTGTAGGAGCCGAATCCGCGGGCGACCGGGTCAGGCTTTGAAACCGATCGCGGTCGGATAACGCTCCTACTGCCTCTCCGGGCTGAACCTGTAGCCCTGGCCGCGCAGGGTCTGGATCGGCTTCCAGTCGCCATCGGGATCCAGTTTCTTGCGCAGCCGTCCCAGGATGACTTCGATTACGTTGCTTTCCGGGTCGGCATCGTCTTCGTAGAGATGCTCGTTGAGCAGGATCTTGGACAGCACCTGGTCGGGATGCAGTACAAAATACTCCAGCAGCTTGTACTCGAACCGGGTCAGCTCCAGCGGCTCGTCGTCCAGACTGACCTTGCGCGAAGACAGATTGATCTTCAGCGGACCGAATTCCAGCGCCGAGGAGGCATGTCCTCCAGCGCGGCGCAGCAGCGCATGTACCCTGGCAATCAGTTCCTCGGTTCGAAACGGCTTGGTGAGATAGTCATCGGCGCCGGAATCCAGCGCTTCGACCTTGTCCTGCCAGTGATCGCGTGCAGTCAGGATAAGCACGGGATAACGCTTTTCAGCGCGTCGAAGTTCCTTGACCACCTCGAGCCCGGATTTACCTGGAAGGCCGAGATCGACAATAGCCAGATCGATTGGATATTCGGTGGCGAAATACGCACCCTCGATGCCATCGCCAACCGCATCGACGACAAAGCCCTCCGCGCGCAGTCGATCGGTCAGATTCTCGCGCAAGGTGGTTTCGTCTTCGAGCATTAGAATCCGCACCGATCAGCGCCTCGCTGGAACTCGGATTGTCTTGACCACGCCGTCGCGGGTCAGGATGCGGATGACATAGAACGTCTGCCCGTTTCGTTCCACCTCGCGAGCCGAAACAACTTTTGCATCGTGCTGTCGCGCGACACGCTCGGCAACTTCGCGCAGGCTGTCGGCGAACGCACTGGGGGCCGGCAACGAAAGCGCAAGCACCAGGCCCATCAGAACAGGTCGCACGATGCGCGCGAGCCGGGCGGAGTTGAGGGGTTGCTTGTTCACGCTCCTGATTCTACAGCCGCAGGCTTAATCAGTGCTGAATCATTCAGGAACATCCAGCGTCGGGAACATCGGCCAGCCATTCGGACCCATCCCGGTCGGACGAAACGTCGAGGACGATGGCCGGAACCAAAAAGGCCGCCCCAGGGGCGGCCTTTTCGGCATTCGGTCAGAAACCGAATTTCAGGTCATCACTCAGACCATCATGCGGCGACCGGCAAAGCCGGCAACCATGAGCAGCATCAGGCTCATCACGACCAGACCCCAGCGGCTCATGGTCGGAATCACCAGCGGCTGACCCTGACAGAGCACGGTGAAATCAGCGGTCTGAACAGCCGGATCGCCACCGATCGTGCAGGCAACATCAGCCTGGAAGGTATCCGGCGATGTTGGCGTGCACTGGAACCCAACCGACTCTGTAGCGCCCGGGGCGATCGTGAAGTCGATCGGATCCGGGAAGGTAAAGACACCCGCAGTGTCCGTTACGGTGCAGGAAACGGTAATGTCGTCCACGGCACCGGTGTTGCTGAAGTCGATGAAGCCTTCCGGCGTTGCGCTCAGCGGGGGTACGACACCCAGACTCAGCACACCACCTGCCGGCGGATCGGCAACGAAACTCCCATCCGACTCACCTTCACAGGTCAGCGGATAGGTGAAGCCGCCCGCAGGCTCGGCCGGATCGTCGGTGTTGACGACCAGATCGGCGGTGAAGGCACCCGTAGTGTCCGGGCTGCAGGTCACGGTGATGTCGTCCGTGCCGTCGGGTGCATCGCCCGCCGAAACCGTGAACGGCGCGAAGGTCAGATCGAACTGCGCGGCGTTGGCGCCGGAAATCGCAGCCGCCGTGACGTTCAGGTCAGCACCGCCGACGGCGCCACTGTTGCCTACGTCCACACCCAGCGGCGCGGATACCGTGCCATTGGTGATGGTGCCGAATGCAAGCGTACTGCCGGGCGTCGGAACCGATTCGTAGACCGGGAACGCATTGGCGATATCACAGTTGACGGTGACGTCGATCTGTGCGGTGCCGGTCATCGTGGATGGATCGTCGTACTGCAGCGTGATCGTTTCGGCGAACGTGCCGGCCGCGGTAGTATCGCACTCGAGCACCACCTGGTCGGTTTCGTCAACCGAAATCGTGGTGTCGGTCAGACCGTCGGTGATGCTAATCTCAGGGGTCATCCCCTCGGACAGGGCGGCGTTCAGCGCGTTGCTGGCGAAACCATCCTCGTCGTTGGTGATATCGAAGAAGCCGGTTGGATTCGGAGCGCCGATCACACCGTTGATGTTCACCGTCAGCGGCACCGCGGCCACGTTCGGCGAGAGGCCGGTGCAGGTCAGCGAGTATTGCGGGTTCGGCTCGTTGACCGAGTTGTTGGTCAGCTCCAGCGTCCCGGTCAGATCTCCGCGCGCGTCCGGGGTACAGTTCACGTCGACGACTGTGTCGGATCCACCGTCCGCGATCATGAATGGCGCAACGGTGGTCGAGAATGCCGAAGCGTTCGGGCCGGTAAACGTAAGCGCGGTCACATCCAACTGTTGGTCGCCGATCTCCGAAACGGTGATCAGCTGCGGCGAAAGGCCGCTTGCGGACCCTACGTCACCGGTTCCCAGCGCGATGGTCGAACCCGGAGCGGGCGATGAGGCAAAGCCTGCGTCTCCAATGATAGAGCCGGTGATGGTGGTGTCGGTGCCGGTGATACCGACCGCATTGCCGGTGGTGTCACCTGCCGATGCATTGGAGAACGTCACATCGTGGGTGCCGGATTGATCGATTGTGAAGCCCACCGCACCCATGTTGGCAATGTTGAACGGCGAGATCTCATCGACCGGGAATGCGACATCGGCCACGATAATTCGAACCACACCAGCATCAGCCCCGTTGGGCTCGGTGCACGAACCCGTCTGGTGCGTGGCAGGCGCATTGTCGAAACAGCGCGTCAGGTCAGTCGGGGTCAGTTGCGCCGGATCGTAGACCAGGTCGAACTGAAAACCACCGACATCGTCGGCGTCCAGGGCGGCATAGTCATATGTAACATCCACCTCGCTGGCAACGGCGCCAGACGCGCCGTTCAGCGTGATCGAAATGTCGGCGAACGCCGACGCCGAGGCCAAAAGTCCGACCCCGGCGATGGCCGCCGGCAAAAGCTTTTTGAAGTTCATGTTTATATTCACTCCTATACGGGAATTTGAGATGTTGTTATTTAAGATGATCCGGGGTCACATCGGTCGCCTCGGCGTCAGCGAGCAGCACACCACTCAGCGTGGGCGCGGCAGCCTGCCGTGCCGCGGTCAAGAGTTCAGCACGCTTAGCGGACGGAGAAGCGTTCCGAATGAACACCATGGTACCGTCGGGAACCGGCGCATTATCCATTGAGAATACGATTACGCGCAGATTGCCGTCTGAATTGATCGAACAATTGGCAACATGAGAATCGGCTAGTCCGACGCCGCAGTCATACTGACCTTCTGCCACTGAAAGTCCCTGTACATCGAATTGCAGCCCGGCGATCTCGCCATCCGAAACAAATTCAACGCTGTAACCGCCCTTGGCCGCCTGAAGCCATAGATCCGCCGTAACGATTTCAGCCTTGCTTTCGGCAAAAGACAGCCCTGAGCCCATGAGGGCGACTGCGGCGATCACGTACTTCACACTATAGTTGATTGACATTTGAAATTTCTCCTTAATTCTCGGTGCTTTAAATCGCGCAGACGCCGCTGGTGCCGGCGAGATTCACGGTCTGAATGATGTCCAGAATCGCGATCTGGCCATCTTCGTTGCAGTCCGGTGTGCCCGGAGAGAGGAAGCTGTTGTTACCGGCATCGTTGACGAGGGTGATGATGTCCTGGATATTAACGACATCATCGGCACTGCCATTAGCATTGCAATTGCAGAGACGGCCCACCGCAGTGCTGCGACGCGATTCATACGAATCAAAGCCAAGGGTACCGGCCGCGCCATCCAGATTGCCGAGACGAATCGATTGCAGCGCCGTGCCCGAGTTGCTCAGCCCGGTGGCTTCCGCCGCCGTCTGGCCGTCGACCGACAGCGAAATGAAGCCCGAGCCTGCGCCCTGGCCCCAGTCGATTTCAACCGAAACCCAGGGATTGGCCCCGGACTGGCTGACCGACTGGGTGCTGACGTTGTCGGTCAGCGTGACCAGACCGGTGTCATCCAACGTGACCGAGAAGCGCTCGCCGGTGCCGTCGGTGGCGCTGAAACCACGGTAGATGGTCGCGGTCGCAGTGTTGTTGTTGAGCACGTAAAAACGCGCCACGATCCGGTCGATGCCGCCGGGGCTGTCGTCCTGGACGTAACCCTGGCCGGTGGCTTCAAGGCCGCAAAGACCCTGATAGCGCGCGATGTCTTCGACCGCGGGATCGCCCGCGGTTACCGCGCCGCTGGTCGCGGACCAGGCGGTGGTCTGGCAGGCCAGCGCGGCCTGGCCGGCGAACAATGCGCCGGACAGCAGCGCGCCGGCGGCCAGCGCTTTCGCAAACGGGAATTTGGATGTCGCGTTGATCATGGTGAAACTCCTGGATTCGGTAACGTAAATGTGTGCAAGTTGGCTACAAATTCGGGAAAGTGCATAACGGCGCTGGTTCGCGACTTCGATTCCCTCGGTCCCGTTTTAAGATTACCAGCCTGAGGCCTTCATTTTCAAGCGCCAAGGATACCCGAGGGCAGTCTGGAAATCCAGCCGCGATCTCAGGTTCATTGCGGGCAGGTTCTCGAGCGATGACTATTCGACCATCGCCCGGCGCCAGCCATGCGCCTGCAAAAGCATTTTCCTTCGTTAGTCAATAACGCGAAATGCTCCGGATTCCTGTCACGATCAGCCCGCTTTGCCCTGCCTGTTCGCCATTCGTCCGTAACAAGAACGTCTCAGGCCGTGCATCCGGGGCGTTTTGCGACCATGTGTATTGAAAGCCTGCTTGCCGGTTCGAAACGAATGCCGACCATCAGATGGACCTTGAATGCCGCAACCCGGCTGCGCTGCAACGAAAACGCCGGTGAAGCGAACCGGGCTGAAGACCGGCTGGCCCGTGAATGCGATCGTGCCGGGGCGCCACAGCATACCGGCCATCAGCGGCGGATTCAGAAAATTTCCGCGATACAGCAGCGAAGAGAGCCTCCGGCCTTTTCGATCTCGTCGAGCTCCACGGCATGAATCCGAAACCCCCATTCGTGTTCGATCAGACGGCGTTTTTCCGGTGCCAACGCACGCCAGCCCGCGGCGCTGATGAACAGGTCGTTGAAATTGACTGCGAGGCAGTTTCCGGCGAACGCTTCCTTTTCAGCGCGCGTAAGCTCGAGAACGTGGCCGGGAAATGCCTCGGCAATGGCGCGGGGCACTTCGGAATCGGCGAATGCATCCGGACAGATGACCAGTGCCCGGGAGGCCAGCACCGACATCACTACGTTTGTGTGGTACTCCTCCGGTTTCAGATCGAAGCGCAACGTCAGCGCCAGTTCGAAGGCGTCATGCATGGCGGCGCAGCCGCGAGCGTCCACCCGCCCGGTAATGCCGCAGAACCCCAGTCGACGCGAACGATCCATCACCATGGCGCCAGTGAGCTCGGCGACCATGTCACGGTCCGAGAGATCGACTTCCCTGTAGTCCATCAGCTCCGTGAAGAATGCTCGGATATCGGGGCGACGGGCCTCCTGCTGCCGCTCGGGGTGGAGCATGGCGCCGATGATAAAGCGGCCCGGGATGGTGCCGAAGACGTTGTTCGGAAAAAGATCGTCCGGGTTCTCGCGGCGCCCGGGAAAGCGGATCACCGGCACACCGCAGGCGGCGATGCGGTCGGTCAGGTCGCGGTGCTGCTGAATGGCCAGGCCGGGATTGACGCCCACGGTAAGGTCCATGTAACTGTTGTCGCGGGCCGCCTGGCGCGAAAGGCTGAAGTCGGCGGGCTCGACCAGAAATACTGCGCGCGGCACTCCGGCGCTATCGGCCGTCAGCCAGTCGCCTTCCAGTTGCGCTCGAAACTCTTCCGGCTTGGTCACGATCATCGGTCGCTGGTTCTCCTTGGTTCGGAATTGATGAATGCCGGCAGGCCGCGTATTGTCAGCCGGGACCTGTAGCCCGTCAACACACAACGTCCAGTTTCAGGACCCGTTTCGATGTGGGTAGATTGCGGGCACGACGAGCGCCGGCACAATCAGCGCATACGCGGTCACGGCCATCCCGATGGCCATCAGGCTTGTGCCGAGGTCCAGCAAGCCGCCCAGAACCACCGGTCCCAGCGCGGTGCTGACGACCATCAGCGCCGCGTACACGCCGCGGATCATGCCGAGCTGGCGGGTGCCGAAAAGCTCGACCCAGATCGCCGCGCTGATCACGCCGTTGAACCCTGCCGTCACGCCGAGCCCGAGAAACATCGTCCACAGCGACATCTGCGATCCGAGCAGGCCTAGTGAAAGAACGCCCAATGCCGCAGGCAACAGCTGGAAATAAAGCAGAATGCGCGCGCTGAACCGGTCGATCAGCCGGCCGGCCAGGAACGCTGCAGCTGCCTGCGCGGCGGCGAAAAGAATGAAGGCCCGGCCGACCTCGAGCAGCGTCCAGCCCTGTCGCTCTGCAATCGATCCCTGGTGCAGGAACATTGCGGTGATCAGCACCGGCGGCACCAGCACCACCAGCAGCACGCGCAGGAATGCCCCGTGGGTCAGCATCCGGTGCCGCCGAAGCAGCGGCGCCGGTTCTGCGCCGGCCTCGGTTCTTCCCGCTTCCGCGTCGGCCGCCGGATTGCCGGTCAGCGGTCGGGCCAGCCATGCCAGCAGCGGCAACGCCACCACCACCATGGCCAGCGACGCGGCCAGCCAGACGCTGCGCCAGTCGTACTGGTCCAGCGCCAGGGCAACCAGCGGCGGGAAACACGCCTCGCCAAGGATAAAACCGTAGCTGACCATGGCCAGCGCGCGACCGCGCCGGCGGACGGCGTATCGACCCGCCGCAACCACGCCCAGGTGGCCCATCAGACCCTGACCGCAAAGGCGGATCAGGAACAGGCCCGGCAACAGCATCCAGGCGCTGGATGCGCTGGACACCAGCCAGGCACCGAATGCCAGAAGCCCCACGACGCCCGCAACGGCCCGCTTGAGACTCAGATGATCGGCCAGCGCGCCCAGCCAGAACATGCTGATACCGCTGACCAGCGTGGCGCCGCTGTAAAGCGCACCGAGACCGGCGTCTGACAAGCCGAACTCGGCGCGAAAATCGGCGCCGAACAGGCCGATGAAGAACGTCTGGCCGATACTGGAAAAAAGTGCCGCAAGCAGCGCGAACCGGCCGGCCGGCGGAATGCCGGAAGGTTGGAGGGACTGGCTCAATCTATATTTCCGCGATCTTTCAGAAGCACACAGGGTAGACGATTGAAACGACCGGGACGGGGTTTCCGGTTTCCGGAAAAACGGTAGTCGGTGGTCGGAAGTCAGCAGTCAAAAAACCGATTGGGTCTTCCGACTTCCGGCTTCCGGCTTCCGACCTCAGACCTCCGGCCCGCCCCCGATCCATTCGGCGAACGGCTGCTTGCTGCCTTCCCGGATTCGCTCCAGCGCACGGGTTTCCCTATCAACAATAGTGCCGACAAAATACTCGGCGTCGGCGCCCATCACACCGAAGGCTTCGAGGCCCTCATCGAGAAATTCCTGGAGTTTGCCGAACCCGGCCGCCACTGCCGGTGCGTGCATCCATCTGACCAGTCGGCGAATCAGCGGCCGGGCCACGGTTCGCTGAAGCAGATGACCCAGGTCGCCGATAAGACGGATCTGCTCTTCGCGCGCGTCCCAGAGTTCCAGTCTGCGATAGGCGCGGGCGTACTCGGCCTGATCGAGTTCGCCTTCCAGCTTCTGCGACAGGCGCGCATCCAGTTCCATGCTCATCCACTGCAGGCGCATCGCCTCGCCGACGGCGTGCAACAGATGGTCCGGGAGCATGCGCGACATCACCGGCCGGGCGCGATCCAGCTGGGCGTCGCGGGCCCGCATGTCGCGTCCGCCGTACAACTCCTCCAAAAAGAACACGCAGGCCAGCTCGAAGCGAGACTGTCGCTTGAGATCGGCGTAGGTTTCCTGTAGCCGGGCGCGCTGCCAGTGCTGGAGCTCGGCCAGTCTCGGGTATTCGTCGGCATGTTTTTCCAGCCGATCGAGCAAACTCTGGCTTTCCCGCGTGTGCAGGGCCAGGTGTTCGGCGCCCGGTTTCGACATGGCTACTGCGCCGCCCGAATCGCTTCGATCAGTTCTTCGCGGCTTCTGCGAAACAGCGCGACCGATTCGACGTGCGCGTATCGGCAGACCTGCCCGGCATCCAGCAGGAATACGCCGCGCTTCATGCCCATCAGGCCCCGGCAACCATATTCATCGGCCACCGACAGGTCCGGGTCGGACAGCAGCCTGAACGGGAGCGACCGCTTCTGCTTGAACTTTCGGTGCGACTCGGCATCGTCGCCGCTGATGCCGACGACCTCCACGCCCAGCCCCTCGAATTCCTCGATTCCATCGCGGTATTCACACAACTGCCGCGTGCATACAGGCGTTTCGTCGCCCGGATAGAACACCAGCAACAACCACTTTCCCGCATGATCGTGCAAGCGGAAGGTCTCACCCTGATCATCGGCCAGTTCGAATTCGGGGGCTTTTTGTCCGGTTTTGAGCATGATCGGCCTGCGTGTAGTGGGCGGAAGAGACCTGATGTTAACTGCGTCGCTCCCTTCACAGGGGTGATTCGCGTCGCGGACGTTCGGAATCCGGGCGCGTCGATCCGGCGTTACAATGAAATGATAAATCGCTTTTTGCAGGAGCCTGCCCATGCTGACGTTGAATCCAGCCTCACGCTACCGTGACGACCGGCCCGTGCCGAAAATCGGCCTGGCCATCGCCGGTGGCGGCCCGCTGGGCGCGATTTACGAGCTGGGCGCGCTGCAGGCGCTCAACGAAGGCATAGATGGACTGCGCCTTCACCAGCTGGACAATTATGTCGGCGTCAGCGCCGGGGCCTTCCTGGCTACCAGCCTCGCCAACCAGGTGACCACCAGCCAGATGTGCCGAATCTTCATGGGCGCACCAGGCGCGGAATTCACGTTCGAACCCGAGTCGTTTCTGCGCCCTGCACTGGGCGAGTTCATGCAGCGCGCCCGCAATCTTCCCGGCGC
>Ga0102932_1001696_pt1 | contig 11351 bp, 11 predicted proteins | sample SalPonR1_C_D2_MG_FD_78212 | JGI IMG/M metagenome (GOLD analysis project Ga0102932, IMG submission 78212) | Salt pond soil microbial communities from South San Francisco under conditions of wetland restoration - Salt Pond MetaG R1_C_D2_MG | ecosystem: Environmental > Aquatic > Marine > Intertidal...
TAAAAACTCAGAACTAATCACTCACAACTCAAAAGTATCCCTGCTTTTTTCTGTCTTCCATGGCCGTTTCACTGCGTTTATCGTCGTGGCGATTTCCCCGCTCGGTTTCCCTCGCAGATGATACTTCTTCTATAATTTCTTCAAGGTTTGAGGCGTTTGATTCCACGGCACCCGTACAGGTTGCGTCACCAATGGTTCTAAAGCGTACAGTTTTCGTCACGATTTCCTCATCATCTTGACGGTTCACAAATTCCGTATCAGCCAACCATACTCCACGCCTATTAAATACTTTTCGTTCGTGAGCAAAGTAAATTTCAGGTATATCCATTTTTTCCTGGGCGATATACTGCCACACATCCATTTCGGTCCAATTACTTAGCGGAAATACCCGAAAACTTTCACCTGGATTTTTACGCCCGTTAAACAGGTTCCATAATTCCGGGCGCTGCTGCTTTGGGTTCCACTGGCCAAATACATCCCTGTGGGAAAAAAACCGTTCTTTTGCCCTTGCTTTCTCTTCATCTCTTCGACCACCGCCAAGAGCGGCATCTACCTGATGCTCTTTCAACGTATCTAACAGGGTAACCGTTTGAAGTGCGTTACGGCTGGCATCCGGACCTGTTTCTTCTTTAACCCGTCCTTTATTAATCGATTCCTGAACGCTTCCAACAATCAGTTCTACACCATGTTTTTTTACAAGCTGATCTCTGAACTCAATGGTTTCCGGGAAGTTATGTCCGGTATCCACATGCATCAAAGGAAAAGGAATTTTTCCAGGGTAAAACGCTTTAAGAGCAAGGTGAAACATGCAGATAGAATCTTTCCCACCTGAAAATAGAAGGACCGGCCTCTCAAACTGAGCAGCCACCTCTCTCATGATAAATATCCCTTCATCTTCGAGTTCTTTCAGATGATTTTGTGTCTGTACGTCAGTCATTGTGTGTTTTACTATCTATTGATTTTTTCGACGAATAAATTTCTCTAAACAGCTTCATAAACTAAAGCTTTCTTGACTGTTTATCCATCTCTAAATACGACCTTTTAGTTCAGTTATACTTCCAAGGGCTTTAAAAGGGTCGCATAAAACTTATATATGGCCAATGATAAATCCATCATTCAGCATATTTTCTTTGTTATATGTAATTGGTGAGATTCTGTTTCCCTCTCTTCCAGAATACCTGAAAACAGCATCGCCTGCTCCGGTATCCCACTCCATTGTTGGGCCAAGCCGAGGATAAACATCTGCCTTTCCCTCAGCCAACAGACAAAATTTAAGAGAACTGCCGGCAGGAACCTGATCTCCGATCTGTATTCCCTTTTCTGCAAGCACTTTTTCCATATCACTGCTTCCATGAGATCGACTGCACACAATTCTCACTGGTTTATTTAAATCCGGAACGTCTGAATAAATACGTTTCCAATTTCCATTTCCATCGACTTTAAATGAACCTTTTGATTGATATCCTACATATGTAATTCCAGTTGCAGGAATATGGACAACTCCGAAAACCGGAATGTTATTCTCGATCAACGCGATATTTACGGTGAACTCCCCATTCTTCTTTATGAACTCCTTGGTACCATCCAGAGGATCAACCAGCCAGTATCTGCCCCACTCTTTTCTTACAGAATATTCTGCACTCCCCCCCTCTTCTGAGATAACAGGAACACCTGAATATCCTTTTTTTAAGCTATCCACAATGACGTGATGTGCGGCGAGATCGGCCTTGGTAAGCGGAGAGTCATCCGATTTATGCTCCACTTCAATCGGATCATCATAAAATTGTAAGATTTCTTTTCCCGCTTCTACTGCAATAGAAATGACTGTTTCTTCATTAATCATAGAAAAATATTCTTTAAAAAGGCCAAATAATTGGCACCAAAAGTATGGTTATTATGGCTACAATCAAATTTAAGGGCAGCCCGATTTTCAGAAAGTCGGAAAATCGATAACCGCCAGCACCATACACCATCAGATTTGTCTGATAACCGATGGGTGTTGCAAAACTTGCTGAAGCCGCAAACATTATTGTCATTACATAGGGCATATAGTGCACATCTAGAGAGGCAGCTACAGAGAGCGCAAAGGGGAAAATAAGAACTGCTGCTGCATTATTAGTTATCAGCTCGGTTAACATCCAGGTAACCAGGTAAACGGCAATGAGCGCAAGATAGGGCTGGTCGCCGGCAAAACCGATAAATGTACCAGCGAGATTCTCTGCCATACCCGTAACCTGCAGGGCATTGCCAATTCCCAAAGCCGACGCAATCACAATAAGTACCTGCCAGTCGATACTGCTGCGTGCATCATTAACACTCACACAACCCGTAACCACCATCACGCCGGCCGCTAAAAAAGAGGCCTGAAACATACTCAAAACATTAAAGGTAGCCAGCAATACCATGCCTGCTAAAATAGCCCATGCCAAGCTACTTTTCTTATAGTTAAGAGTTCCCTTGTTTGAGAGCGTGCTTACCAGTAGAAAATCACTGGAGTATTTATAACGTTGTGTGAAATCACGCGGAGCTTCCATTAACAGAATGTCACCTGTTTTTAGCTCAATATCTCCTACCTTTTTTTCAATCCTCTCCCCTTTTCTGGAAACGGCCACCACCACAGCTCCAAATCTGTTTCGAAACTCACCATCTTTGATGGATTTTCCGTTTAAAGGATTGGTTTGAGAAACCACAGCTTCAATCAAGTGACGGTCTCTGCGGGGAGTATCAAGCTTAAAGACCTGGTCGGTTGCCGGTTCAAGTCCCTGCATATCCTGAAGGTCAACAATTGAATCAACAAGTCCGGTAAAAATTAAGCGATCGCCTCCAAGCAGCACCTCATCCGGCTCTGCAGCCGCCATGATAGCACCGTCTCGAATAATTTCAACCAAAAAAAGGCCTGGTAAATGTCTCAGCCCGGCTTCCTCAACCGTTGTGTTTTCAATTGGGCTTCCAGATTTCAAAATCATTTCGATGGTATACTCACGCGTATTTTCGAACGATGAGTAGGCTGATGATATGTCGGGCAGGAGCTTACGTCCAAATGTAATCAAATAGATAAATCCGGCAATGGCAATTGGAACTCCAACAAAGGCTGGGTCAAACAGGTTTAGGTAAACGTCTTTCTCTGAAATTAGAAGTCCGTTAACGATCAGGTTTGTGCTTGTTCCAATCAGTGTACATGTACCGCCGAGTATGGCAGCATAACTGAGTGGAATAAGCAGTTTTGAAACAGGCACTCGATACTTCCTTCCCCACTCCTGTAGGGCAGGTATAAATGAAGCAACGATGGGCGTATTATTTAAAAAAGCACTCATCCCCATAATAGGGGTTATAATTCTGGTCTGTATACTTCGTATACCATTTGGTTTATTCAATAATCTTTTAATAATGAGCTGAACACCGCCGGTCTCTTTTAATCCGGCTGCTACAATGTAGAGTGCACCTACAGTCAGCATACCCTCATTGGAAAAGCCAACCAATGCCTGTGAGGGGGTTACAATTCCGGCGATAATGATAACAGTTAAGACACCTGCAAAAATAAAATCAGCAGGGTAGTTTTTTACTGCCAGGAGAAGAATTGAAATGAAGATTAATAAAAGTAGAAGGCCTTCAGTTATTCCCAAAATATTGTATATGTCTGTACATGGTTAAGTAGGAATTCTAGAATTATCATCACAAGATATGGTCTTTATAATACAATGAAACACTATATCAGAAAAGAGATTCAAGACCAAAATTATCTTTCTCATGAAGATAGCATTCATACTGTTAACTTCTTCTTGGTTTCTGTAGACTTTTTAGAGTATCAAATTTTATACTTGTTCAGTGCAAATTCAATTACGTTCGTATATTGTTTAAGATTTTTTTTATTCTCCATCCCGAAAGGATTTGAGAAGACCAATGAATTATTGAAAATGGGGGTTGCATTATCAAAGATACGACTGTTGAACGCTTGTTTATTCTAAGGCCTGATAATCTCGGAGACCTTGTTATATTCTCAGGCTGTTTAAAATATATTCGCAAGGCATATCCTAACGCACAGATCACAATTTGCGTAAAAAAATATGCTGTAAATCTCTTGGAGCATTGCCCATATATCGATGAAATTGTGATATGGGAACATGTACAAAAAACGATGTTCGACGATTTGCCTGAATTCAAAGGACGATGGCGGCTCATGAGTCTAATAAAGTATTTCAGGATTTTTAAACTTACTCTATTTAAACCCGAATATGATCTTTTTTTGTTGCCCCTGCGTTCTCCGACTATTGAAATGCATCAGTTTGCGAAATTTATTAGATCAAAAAGAAAGGTCTTTGTTGATGATAGAGCCAGAAAAACATTGGTAGGCGATCAACAACTTCAAAAATTATATACCCATTTACATGTAGTTGAAGAAACAAGAGAATTTGATCATGAGCTCAATATTTACCGCGATTTTTTGAGATCTCTTGGTATAGATAAATCTGAGAAAGAGTTACACCCCGAGATTTTTACGACTGCAAACGATCGGGAGTGGGCAAATAAGCATCTTCATTCGTCTGGACAATCTATATCCTTGGCTATTTGTCCCGGTGTGACATCAAAGCCTGAGAAGTTTTATGCAGCCGCTAACTATAGAAAAGCACTCTCTCAGTTTCAAGAAATCACATTTTCAGTCTATATACTTGGTAGTAAAGGCGAAATGGAGCAGTGTAAACAAGTTGAAAGAGCACTGAGTGATTGTAAGCAGGTTGCTTCTATTCAGAACATTGCCGGTGAAACAACGATTCGCCAACTTGCGGAATGTATTCGACTTTGCGATATAACGATATCCAATGAAACCGGGGCTTTGCATATCGCAACAGCGTTAAATAAGCCGACGATTGGAATATTAGGTGGCGGTCATTTTGGGAGATTTTATCCATGGGGAGATCCTGAAATTAACCTAACTGCACATCTTCCTATGGACTGTTATTTTTGCAACTGGAATTGCATCTATCCAACTATGAAATGTATTCATGATATGGAACCGGAGGTTATTTCGAATAAATTATCACAACTTCTTGAGACTCTTGGAAAACAAAATGCGCATGTATAATCTATTCGTTTTATTTTAGAAGATTAATAAACAACTGAACCTTATATGCCAATATTGGAAGATAGAGACTACCCCTATTTCTGGGTCAACGGTAACATTGAATCCCCTGAGTCATCAGAATTGATTAATCGATGGAAAAATAAAGGGGAGAAAATTGTAACCACGAACGGTTGTTTTGACCTAATCCATCCCGGCCATGTCACTTTTTTAAAAAATGCCAGATCCCTGGGCAGCAAGTTGGTCATCGGTTTAAACAGCGATTCTTCCGTGCGGAGATTAAAGGGAAAAGGCAAACCTATCTTATCCGAAGCCGACCGGGCTACCATGCTCGATGCCTTAAGTTGTGTGGACGGTGTGGTAGTATATAGTGATGATCTGCCCATCAAATTCCTTGATCTGGTTAAACCTGATATTCATTGCAAAGCTGCTGATTATTCAGCAAATGCACTTCCAGAGGCAGATACTGTTCGGAAAAATGGTGGTGAGGTGGCAATTTTACCTCTAACTGAAGGTGTTTCGAGTTCACAAATCATAGAAAGAATCAGGGCTTCTACAGAAGTTACGGGTGAAGACGAAACCGACCCTATTGATGATGCTGAAAATAGTGTTATGCAGTATTTTATGGACTCTTCGAACCTATACCGGCAAACAGCCTATCAACTGAAAAATTCTGTAATCAATTTTGCGGATATTATTTCGGAAACTCTTTTATCCGGAAACAAAATTCTGATTTGCGGAAATGGGGGAAGTGCAGCCGATTCTCAGCATATTGCGGCTGAGTTCGTGGGGCGTTTTAAACTGGAACGAAAAGCGTTACCGGCCATTGCACTAACTACCGATACCTCCGTGATAACGGCAATAGCAAACGACTATGGATTCGACCAGGTTTTTACAAGACAAGTTGCTGCACTGGGAAATGAAAACGACCTGCTTATTGCAATTTCTACAAGCGGGAATTCCAGAAACGTGGTTCATGCAGTTAATGAGGCAAAACATCGTAACATGCAAGTAATCTCCCTAACCGGCCAAAAATCTTCTACTCTTAAGACACAATCAGATCTCTGTCTTCAGGTACCCTCCGAAAATACCGCTTTAATCCAGCAGACTCATATTGGCATTTTACACATCGTTTGCGATATCGCCGAACAACGTATTTATAATACTGAAAACTTATGAGCATGCCGGCAGTTTTTTTAGACCGGGACGGCACAATTATTGAGGATACCGGCTACCCGGGCGACTCATCTCCCATTCATTTTCTTCCGGGTGCACCCGAAGCATTAAGAAAACTGCAAAAACAGTTTCTGTTGATCATTATCAGTAATCAGTCTGGAGTGGGAAGAGGTTTTATCACATTAGATGAAATGCACAGGGTTCACAATAAAATTTTAATAGAACTGGCCAAAGAAACTATAGAGATCACCGATTCATATATTTGTCCGCATGCTCCTTCGGAAAACTGTGAGTGCCGCAAACCAAACTCCAAAATGTTAATCAATGCTGCCGAAAAATGGGAAATCAACTTGTCTCAATCGTACATGATTGGTGATAAGCTAAGTGATACTTTGGCTGGAAACCGTGCAGGGTGTAAAAGTATATTGCTCGATCAAAAAATAGCACCCGATCAGATCCGTGAGGAAAGCCATTTTCCGGATTATACTGCTCCTGATTTGAATTCTGCTGCGGAGTGGATTATTAACGATCTCAAAAAAAACAAGTCGTAAAAGATTCTCTTTCTATATCGTACCTCTGTTACTATTTTCAACCCATAACAAATACAGAAATTTCTAGTACATGACTGATATTAAAATCGAGACCTTAACGCAGATTCTATCAAAGTTTGAGGGAAAAAATGTGTTAATTATCGGCGATTTTATGCTCGATGAATACGTTTGGGGATCCGTTAAACGTATCTCACCAGAAGCGCCGGTTCCAGTTGTAAATGTTGAAAAACGTACATACATGGCCGGTGGTGCAGGAAACACAGCATCCAATATCGCCTCGCTCGGCGGATATGCAAAAATTGCCGGGGTAATCGGTGATGACCATCAGGGAGAACAATTGTGTAATAAAATGGAAGATCTTGGGGTTGCAACCAACGGACTTATAAAAGAAACCGGGCAGTCTACGATTACAAAAACAAGGATCATTGCTAATAAGCAGCATGTAGTTCGGGTTGATGTTGAACAGCGAAGGAAATTGAATCAGGCTGTTCAAACCAGAATCATAAACTATATCGAAACTGAAATAGAAAACGTTCAGGCAGTGATCATTTCGGATTACGGCAAAGAGGTTGTTACAGAACAGGTATCCGGGCGAATTATTAAAGCAGCCCGAAAAAAAAATATCCCGGTTATTGTAGACCCTAAAGGAAACGATTACCGAAAATATAAATATGCTTCTGTTATCACACCCAATATGTTAGAAACCGAGAAAGCACTGAACACAGAAATCGTTACTGAGAAAGACTTAATAAATGCCGGGAAAAAACTCAATAAATTTATCAATGGGTCTGCTATTCTTATAACAAGGGGTGCTGATGGAATGTCACTGTTCATTAAAGATGGTAAAATGGTTCATATTCCAGCGGTAGCAAGGAATTTATATGATGTAACAGGTGCGGGAGACACTGTTGTAAGTACCCTGGCAATGGGCCTCGCTACAGGTGCCTCACTCGAACATTCAGTTTATTTAGCGAATCAGGCAGCAGGCTTGGCCGTTGAAAAGCTTGGAACGACAGCCATAAAAAGAAGTGAATTGCTTGAAGCTATTTCTCGTTGAAACAACGAATTGATTTATTTACTTACCAACCCTGTTGCGAACAGAAATTTTACCACATTTTCTCAAGATCCGATTTTTTAACCTCTCGATTAATATCAAAAAATGTGGTTTTATTGTCAGATTTTAATATGAGATGATCTGCACCGGTAAATATTCTTGAGATAAAGGCAAAAGGGACAAGAATCAGATAATAGATAACGGCCAGTAATATATTTGGCACGATGTAACTCAGAAGAAGAGTTAATTTCATCCAAATTTCATTGATTAACCCGGACAATTTTTCAGAGAGTACGCCAATAACTCCAACAACTAAAGAGGTTATGAGCGCCCACTGCCACATCGTAAAAAAGTAAATTACCAAGAAACCAACCGTAATCGTTAAAACTGATTTTGTTGGATCAAAATTGATTTTTTTCATGATAGTTTATTAAAACAGCGTGTAAATGAAAGGCGCAATGGCACTTCCGCCACCGATTACAATTAATATTCCCAAAAGCAAAAGAACAATAATTACAGGCGACAGCCAAAACTTTTTACGTTCTTTCAAAAATTGCCATATGTCTACTAGTATGTCCATGTCGGTGAAATAATATCAATTTAAAAATCTACAATACCTGTAGGTTGAAATAGAAATATGAAATACTGACCCCCTTTTAACTGAGTCAAACGAGTATATCATTTTTTTAGAAGTCACATAAAATAAGATACACAGATAAAAATTATATGCTCTTATCAAATAAATCGCATTAAGGAAAAATAACGAAAAAGTTGCTTTTCTTCATCTATTAAAAATTAATCAAGCTTAAATGTTTCCATCCATTTTTTACGATTTTCCCAGTCGGGTTGCTCCGTTTTAACAAGGAAAAAGTCGTTTATTACCAGGTAATCCATTTCTGTGCGCATAAAACATTTGTAAGCATCTTCAGGCGTGCAAACAATGGGTTCTCCTCTAACGTTGAAACTGGTATTTACCAGTATACCATATCCTGTTTTATCTTTAAACGTATCAATTAGCTGATAGTATCTTGGATTTGTATCTTCATGAACGGTTTGAACCCTTGCGGTAAAATCGAGATGAGTTATCGACTGAACGTCACTTCGCTCAAAATACAGTCGTTCCCACATTCCCAACTGATAATAATTGTCTGGAAGGTCTTTTCTCCTTTTTTCTTTTACCTCTGCGATTAACAACATATAAGGCGATTCTGATTGGATATCAAAGAAATTTTCCGAATCTTTGTCCAAGACAGATGGTGCAAACGGCCTGAATCCTTCTCTGTATTTAATTTTTAGGTTAAGCTTCTTTTGCATTTCACTGTTTCTTGCATCACCTAAAATACTTCGGTTCCCCAAAGCTCTTGGGCCAAATTCCATTTTACCCTGAAACCACCCGACTACATTGCCCTCAGAAAGGATAGATGCTGTTTTATCACACAATTCTGTAAAGCTATCGATTTTTTGATAGATAGCTTTATGTCTTTTCAAATCTCTAACTATCTCTTTATCAGAAAAATAGGGGCCTAAATAGGCACCTTTCATTTTATCTTGATCACTATTAACAGTACGGGGTTGATCGAAATATATGTGATTAGCAGCCTGTGCGGCACCTAATGCACCACCTGCATCACCAGCAGCCGGCTGAATGTAAATATCTTTAAAAAGCCCCGATTTCAAAAGCTTGCCATTCGCAACACAATTCAGTGCAACACCACCTGCCATACACAGATTCTCAAGTCCTGTTAGTCTTTTAGCTTCCTCAGCCATCGTTAAGACTGCTTCTTCAGTAACTTTTTGAGTGGCATATGCAAAATTGCTATGTGTTTGATTTATGTCGCCATCTGGCTCTACAACAGGAAATCCAAAAAGCTTTTCCCATTTCTTTTCATCGATCATCTTAAGCCCGGTCGAGTATTTAAAATATTTTTGATTCAACCAAACTGAACCGTCATCATTCACGGTTATGACATGTTCTTTAAGTTTCTTAATAAAGTGTTGTGTCTGCTCTGCTTCCGGTATACCGTATGGAGCAAGACCCATCAGTTTATATTCACCAGAATTAACACGAAAGCCCAAATAATATGTGCATGCAGAATAAAACAATCCAACCGAATGAGGAAACCTCATTTCTTTAAGAATCTCTATCTTTTTTCCTTCACCCCTGCAGATGGTTGTGGTTGCCCATTCCCCCACTCCATCGATCGTTAAAATTGCTGATTTTTCAAAAGGGGATGAATAAAAAGCACTAGCAGCATGTGAAACATGATGTTCAGGAAAAAGTAACTTTACCTCTTTTTTGTCGTACTTCTCAATTTCAGATAACTTTTCGAATATTTTTCGCTTGATCAGCATTTTTTCATCAAGCCAAACTGGCATTGAGGTTCTAAACTGATTAAATCCCTTTGGTGCAAATGCATAATAGGTTTCTAGAAGCCTTTCAAACTTTAGCAGTGGTTTATCATAAAAAACAATGGCATCCAGCTCACTGATTTTAAATCCGGACTCCTCAAGACAAAATTTCACAGCTTGTGTAGGAAATCCGGCATAGTGCTTTTTTCGTGTAAATCGCTCTTCCTGAGCTGCAGCTAAAATTTCTTCACCATGAATGATTGCTGCAGCTGAATCGTGATAAAATGCTGAAATGCCTAAAATCTTTTTCAAATCTTTTCCGGTTTATAATGAATTATAAAATCTATTTTTAATTGAATCGGAAATGATATCTGCCGCCTTAACACTTCCTGTGGTATTTAAATGGACGGCATCATACATATACTCACTGGTTGAAGGTATAAGAGTAGCCAAATCGATTAAAAGAACGTCTTCTTTTTCAGCCGTTTCCCGAATTAACTGATTAAAAATATGATAATATTCAAAGAAATCTTCAGGTGGTATACCATGTTTTGCATTGATATAATAGTTTGATACAATAAGCTCATCATCCATATACATTCTATTGAACTGAGTCATTAACACGGGCTCTATTCCATTTGCCCTGGCTATGGATACAAAGGTTGACATCGACGTTGCAAATTGTTTTTTGAGAGCCTCAATATCAATTTCACTACTGTCTCGCCATCCCTCCCATTCATCTGCTCTTCCTTCAGTACCCTGAAATCTTGCAGACATAATTTTATATATATTTGGAAAAAGCCATTCTTTAATATAAAAAGCCGTCGTATAAAGGATTCCATTCGCATTGCCGGGCTCCTTTTGATCCGTGACTATCCGTCTGTTCAGCGGTCCGTCGTAATAGCTGTCTACATATAGAAGCTGAACCAGATCGTTAATATTATGCATTAAAACAACGATATCGGGATTTAACCGAATCCCCCGTATCATTAAATCAAAATTTGACTTCATGGAGTGTTTGCCCATAAGACCGGCATTACGAACAACAATTTTGTTACCTGTTTCACTCGATAATTTTTCCCCCACTAAATATGGAAAACGTTTGTCTTCCTCAACAAAGAAACATTCTATAGTGCTCCCTCCA
>Ga0102932_1001710_pt1 | contig 11299 bp, 10 predicted proteins | sample SalPonR1_C_D2_MG_FD_78212 | JGI IMG/M metagenome (GOLD analysis project Ga0102932, IMG submission 78212) | Salt pond soil microbial communities from South San Francisco under conditions of wetland restoration - Salt Pond MetaG R1_C_D2_MG | ecosystem: Environmental > Aquatic > Marine > Intertidal...
ACGCGCGCGGAAATAATTGCCCGCGAGCGGAACAAAAAGTGGCTTCGCGATGTCATCGATAAGGATGGGGTCTGAACGTGGAATTCCTTACTTTCGGTAAATACACATGGTACGTCTGGTCCAGCGTGATCCTTTCGTTCGTTGTGTTGGGGGCAAACGTCATCATGGCGCGCCGCCTTTTGAAATCAAGAATTGAAATGGCCCGCCGCCGGCTGGCCGCAGAGGAGGTTTGAATGAAAGCTCGCCACCAGCGTCTTTTCGCCATCGGTCTGGTCGTCGCAGGCGTCGGCCTGGGCGCCACGTTCCTGCTCAAGGCGATGAACGAGAACATCCTCTATTTCTACAGTCCCACTCAGCTGGAAGCCGGCGAAGCGCCGCTGGATCGCCGTTTCCGCGTCGGCGGGCTGGTGGTGGAAAACTCCATCGTCCGCTCGGAAGGCACCATGAAGGTGGACTTCACCATCAGCGACGAGGCCTTTGAGGTTCCCGTCACCTACACCGGCATCCTGCCGGACCTGTTCCGCGAAGGGCAGGGAATCATCGTGCACGGCCGCATGCAGGACGAGTATTTCGTCGCGGACGAGATCCTCGCCAAGCATGACGAGAATTACATGCCGCCCGAGGTCGCCGACTCGCTTGAGCATACGCGCAAGCAAGCCGCAGCCGGAGAGTACTAATGATCCCCGAACTCGGCCACGTGGCGCTGACCATCGCGCTGTGCCTCGCGCTCGCCCAGGGTTTCTTCGGACTCGCCGGGCCGATCTTCAACAAGCCGGGCTGGAGCGCCGTCGCCAAGCCGGTCTCGGTCGGGCATTTCGTGTTCGTCGCCATCGCTTACGGGGTCCTGACGCACGCGCACATCATCAGCGACTTCTCCGTCGCCTATGTCGCCAACCATTCCAACTCCGAGCTGCCGCTGCTCTACCGGGTCTCCGGCGTGTGGGGCGGTCACGAAGGCTCGATGCTGCTCTGGGCGCTGATGCTGGCGGTATGGGGCGGGCTGCTGGGCGTGTTCACCAAGCGCATTCCGTTGCAGACCTCGGCCAAGGTGCTCGGGGTCATGGGCATCGTCAGCGTGGGCTTCCTCCTGTTCATGCTGGCCACCTCCAACCCCTTTGACCGTCTCATTCCCTCGCCGATGGAAGGACGCGACCTCAACCCGCTGCTGCAGGATCCGGGCCTCGCGATCCATCCGCCCATGCTTTACATGGGCTACGTCGGTTTTGCCGTGGCCTTCGCCTTCGCCATCGCGGCCATGATCGAGGGCCGCCTGGACAAGGAGTGGGCCCGCTGGATCCGCCCCTGGACTGCGGTGGCCTGGGCCTTTTTGACCATCGGTATCGCCCTCGGCAGCTGGTGGGCCTACTACGAGCTCGGCTGGGGCGGCTGGTGGTTCTGGGACCCGGTCGAGAACGCTTCTTTCATGCCCTGGCTGGCCGGCACGGCCCTGTTGCACTCCCTTGCGGTGACCGAGCGTCGAGGCCTGTTCAAGGGCTGGACCCTGCTGCTGGCCGTTTCTGCCTTCTCGCTCAGCCTGCTGGGCACATTCCTGGTGCGCTCCGGCGTGCTGGTGTCGGTGCATGCCTTCGCCACCGACCCCGGACGCGGGCTGTTCATCCTCGCCATGCTGGTGTTTTTCATCGGCGGCGCGCTGGCCTTGTATGCCTGGCGCGCACCCGCACTGGCCCAGAAGGGCGGTTTTGCACCGCTGTCGCGGGAGACCTTCATTCTCGCGAACAACATGCTGTTCGTGGTGGCGACACTCCTGATCCTGTTCGGTACTCTCTATCCCCTGTTCCTGGACGGCCTGGGCCTGGGCAAGATCTCGGTGGGTCCGCCGTACTTCAACACGGTATTCATCATTCCGACCTTGCCGCTGGTGTTCCTGATGGGCATCGGCATGCACACGGCCTGGAAGAAGATGGACTGGCAGCAACTCAAGGGCAAGCTCTGGCCCTTCTTCGTCGGCGCACTCGTGTTTGCCGTGATCGTGCCGCTGGTCGTTTACCGCCAGTTCAGCCTGATGAAATTCATCGGCGTCTTCCTGGGCGTCTGGGCGATGGCCGTGGCTTTCGTTGAGCCCGTCAAGTATTTCCTGCGCAAGCGCACCCTCCGGGGCTACTCGCGCACCATGATCTCGATGTGCCTGGCGCATTTCGGCATCGGCGTGTTCGTCATCGGCGTCACCATGGTGTCGACCTACGGCGTGGCGCGGGACATCGGCATGAAGCCCGGCGAGACGGTGATGGTGGAGGACTACTCCTTCACCCTGCAGGGGACTCGCCAGGTGGAGGGCCCGAACTACTCGGCCGTGCAGGCGGATGTGCTGGTGGAGCGCGACGGCGAGACGGTCATCGTGCTGCAGCCCGAGAAGCGCACTTACCGCGTGCAGCAGAACCCGATGACCGAGGCGGACATCCATCCCCGGCTGCACCGCGACATCTTCGTGGCCATGGGTGAGCCGCTGGGACAGGGCGCCTGGAGCATGCGCATCCAGTACAAGCCCTATATCCGCTTCATCTGGCTGGGCGCTTTCATCATGGCTTTCGGCGCCTTTTTCGGCGCGACCGACAAGCGTTACCGGGTTCGGCGCGAGGACGAGGCGACGGAGCCCTCGCCGGCGACGCCTGGCGGTCAAGGCAAATTGCAGGAAGGTACGGCCTGATGAAATCTCTCAAGTACGTCATTCCCGGGCTCGCGTTCATCGTGCTTGCGGGCTTCTTTTACAAGGGGCTCTTTCTCAACCCCCGCACGGTCCCTTCGCCCCTGATCGGGAAACCTGCGCCGACCTTCGAGCTGGAGGAATTGCGCAATCCGTCGGAGTCTTTCGTGACGGCGGACATGCATGGCCAGCCGGCGGTGATGAATGTCTGGGCGACCTGGTGCGCCGGCTGTCGCGACGAGCACGAGTTCCTGATGCGGCTGGGCCGCAGCGGCACGGTGCCGATCTACGGCCTGAACTACCGCGATGAGCGTCCCGCGGCGCTGCAGTGGCTGAGCCGGCTGGGCGACCCCTACGTGAAAATCGCTTACGATCCCGACGGCATGGGCAGCCTGGACTGGGGCGTGTACGGCGCGCCCGAGACCTTCCTGCTGGATCCCGACGGCACGGTCGTCTACAAGCACCTCGGGCCGATGACGCCGCGCGTGTGGGAACAGGAATTCCTGCCTCGCATCTCCGAGATGCGGGTCGCGTCGCGATGAGGCGCCTGGCCGCGCTGCTGCTCGCGGGCAGCCTTGTATTCGGGACCGGCGCGCTCAGGGCGGACAGCGTCCTGGAGATGAACCCGTCCGAGGTCTTTGACACGCCCGAGCAGGTGGAGCGCTACGAGGCGCTCACGCACGAGTTGCGCTGCGTGGTGTGCCAGAACCAGAGCGTTGCGGAATCCAACGTGGAACTGGCCCGCGATCTCCGGCGCATCGTGCGCGACATGATTCTCGCGGGCAACACCGATGCCGAGATCAAGAAGTTCATGACGGATCGCTACGGCGATTTCGTTCTTTATGAGCCGCCGCTCAAGCCGGTCACTTACCTGCTCTGGGGCGCGCCGGTGATCCTGCTGCTCATTGGCGCCGCGGTGATGGTGTCGGTGGTCGGGAGCAGGTCCCGCGAGGCCGGCGACGACGAAGGGATGGGAGAAAACACATGACGCAATTCTGGATCGCGGCCCTGGCCCTTGGGCTGGCGGCCGCGGCGGTGGTTCTCGTGCCTGCGATAAGCGCCTGGGCGAAGGAAGGCACGGACCGGGCTTCCAGCACGCTGGGTGTCGGCATCCTGGTGGCGCTCGCGATTCCCGTGGCCTCGATCATGCTTTACAGCAACTGGTCGACGTGGGACTGGGGCGCCGGCGGCATGCAGCAGCGCGCGCAGGCCGCACAGCGCGGCGGCGCGGAACATGCCGAAATGGACCAGGCCATCGCCGCCCTGGAAGCCCGCCTCGAGCAACAGCCGGAAGAGATGGAGAGCTGGGCTCTGCTCGGCCGGTCCTACATGTCCCGTCGCCGCTTCGAAGACGCTGCCGACGCGTTCCGCAAGGCGGTCGCGCTCGATACCGACGAGACCCCGCAGCTGCTTGCGGACTACGGCGAGGCACTGGCGCTTTCCGACCCGGAGGGTTTGCAGGGTGAGGCCGGCGTCGTGATCGAGCGCGTACTGGCATTGAATCCGGAGAACGCCAAGGGGCTCTGGTACGGTGGACTGAACGCCTTCGACAATGCCAGGTGGGACCTCGCGATCGAGCGGCTGAGCAAGCTGCTGACTCTCAACCCGCCGGAATCGCTGGTTCCGCTGATCGAGGAGCGCATCGCGAGCGCCCGCACACACGCGGAAGGCGGCATGCCCGACGCGATGGCGCCAGAGGCGCAAGGCGCCGCGAACCCGGCGTCGCCGGCGGCGCGTGCAGCCCCTGCGGAGCCCGTCGCGGCACCGGAGCCGGTCGCCGCGGCGGAGGCCCCGGCCATGGACCCCTCGGAAGGCATCCAGGTCTCGGTGAGCCTCGGCCCCGATCTCGCCAGCGTGCTGCCCGGTCCGGCCCCCATGTTCATCTTCGCCCGCCCGCTGGGCGGCGGTCCGCCGCTGGCGGCAATCCGCGCGAGCACCGAGGCGCTGCCGATGTCGCTGGTGCTGACCGACGACAACGCCATGATGCAGGGCGTCACGATCCTCGATCAGCCTGAACTGGAACTGGTGGCGCGCGTTTCGCTCGGCGGCACGCCGGCGGAGACTCCCGGGGACCTCTACGGTACGGTAGAGTATGTCCGCGAAGAGGGCGGACCGGTCAGCATAGTGATCGATCGCGTCGCGGAGTAGTTTCCACGGAGAACACGGCATGACAGATGATCTCAAGGCGGGTTTCGAGCAGGCATCGGTAGACGTCAAGGGCCTCTCGCAGCGCCCGAAGGACGAGGACATGCTGGCGCTCTACGCACTCTACAAGCAGGCCACGGAAGGCGACGTCTCCGGCGGCAAGCCCGGCTTTTTCGATTTCGTGGCGCGCGCCAAGTACGAGGCGTGGGAAGCCCTGCAGGGGACGTCCGCCGAGGACGCCATGCAGCGGTACATCGACAAGGTCCGTGCCCTGGGCGCCTGACGCCCATGAGCGAACGCCTGAGCTTCAAGACGCCGCCGTCCATCGCGGTGTCCTACCTGAGAGCGCTGTTCGACCGCCGCCCGCGGCGGCTGCCGCCCGGTGCCGGCGCGATCCGCATAGAAGCCGAGGCGGGCGGCGTGCAGGCGTCGGCCGCGGACTTGCAGGCCTACCGGCGGGCATGCGCGTTGCCCGACGACGGCATGCTGCCGATGACCTATCCCCACATCCTCTCCGGCGGCTTGCACATGGCCATGCTGCTGCACCCGGGGTTCCCGGTGAAAATGGTCGGCCTGGTCCATCTCGCCAACGACATCGAGCTTTTCGAGCCGCTGCCGGCCGACGCGCGGCTGGCCCTCGATTGCCGGCTGGAGAGCGGGCGCAGCAAGCCGCGCGGCGACGAGTTCAGGCTGGTCACGGAAGCCTTGTGGAATGGTCGCCTCGCCTGGCGCGAGACCATGAGTTTCCTGGCCCCCGCGCCGCGGAATGCGCCCCGCCGCCAGGCCGAGGCGCCGGTGCTGCCCGCAGCGCTGGAGGCCTGGGTAGTCTCGGCCGACACGGGGCGCCGCTACGCGCGCGTCTCGGGCGACTGGAACCCCATCCACCTGGCGGGACTGCTGGCCCGGCCCTTCGGCTTTCCCTCGGCCATCGCGCACGGCATGTGGACCGTCGCGCGTTGCCTGGGTCGCCTGGCGGACGGGCCACCCGGCCCGGGCGCGCGCCTGGACGTCCGCTTCCTCAAGCCGCTGCTGCTGCCCGGCGACGTCCGGTTACACGCTGAAGCGCCGGCAGAGTCCGGTGAGCGGGCGTTCTGGCTCGTCTCGGCCGCCGACGGCATGCCGCACCTCAAGGGGCTCTGGAATCCGGGCGGCTCCGCGGCGTCCGCGGCAGCCGACGGCGATGGTGCCGCTTTCAGCCCAGCCGCGGCAGCAGCCAGCTGACCCACGGCACCGTCACCAGCGGGGTGGCGACGGCCAGCAATAGACCAGGTAGCAGGAACGCGCGCGCCTGCAGTTCGCCGGTCGAGTAGGCGATGGCGTTCGGCGGCGTGGCGATCGGCAGGCACATGGCGGTGGACGCGGAGAGGGCGATAATCACGGGCAGCAGGCCCGGCGCGCCGCCCAAACCCGCCCCGACAGCGGCGCCCAGCGGAACCAGGATGTTCGCCGCGGCGGTGTTGCTCATGAAGTTGGAAAGCAGCGCCGTCAGCAGGGCGAAGCCGAGCGCGGCGCCCAGGATTCCCATGCTCCCGACCGGCAGGCCGTCCACCAGCCATGCGGCCAGCCCGGTCTCGGTCACGGCCACCCCGAGGGACAGGCCGCCGGCCATCAATATGAGCACGTCCCATCGCAGCTGCCGGATCTCCGCCACGCCGATGACACCGGTGACCGACAGTACCGTGATCGGCACGAAAGCCACCACCGAAGCAGGCGCGGGCCCGAGAATCCACAGCGCCAAGGTCACGGCGAAAACCACCACAACCACCGCCCGTTGCCAGGCTGGCGCGAGCGGGCCGCCTTGCTGCACGGCCGACAGCGCGCCGCGCTCGAGACGCAGGGCGCCGGCCTGGTAGCGATAAAGCAGCAGGGCGCACATGGCGCCCGCCAGCAGCAGCGCCGGCGGCAATCCCAGCATCATCCATTCTGCGAATGACAGGGCGCTTTCGGTATGGCTCATGAGTCCCGCGGCGATGGCATTGGGCGGGGTACCCACCAGGGTGCCCATGCCGCCCAGGTTGGCGGCCGCGGCAATGCCCAGCGGCAGCGCCGGCCGGAAGGTGTGGCCCGCGGGCAAGGTGCGCAGCAGAGGCGTCACCACGGCGATCATCATGGCCGCCGTCGCAGTGTTCGACATGAACATCGAAAGCACGAAAGTGATGCCCATTGCCGCCGCCAGCACAGCGGTCGCGCGCGAACCGGCGGCGCGGAAAACGAGTCCGGCCAGGTTGCGGTCCAGGCCCGTGCGGGAGGCGGCTTCGGCCAGGATGAAGCCGGCAAGGAACAGCCAGATCAGCGGGCTGGCGAAGGGCGCGATGAAAATCTGCCAGCGCTCGGGCTCATCCGCGCCCGCAAAAACCCCGTCCGGTCGGCCCAGCAGCATGATGGACAGGCCGATCACCAGGAAAGACACTGCGAAGGCCGGAATGGCTTCGGTCGCCCAGAGGCCGGCCGCAAGCACCAGGATGAACAGGCAACGCCTGGCGGCGGGATCCAGCCCGGGCCAGTCCGGCAGCCAGGCGACCAGGGCCGCAAGCAGCAGGCATCCCAGGACACGCAGCAGCGCTCCGGTGTCGTCGAACTCCACCGCCGCCACGAAGCGACGGGCGGCGCGGCGCGTGTCCCTCATGACTCAGCCCTGCGCCATGCGGGTCGGCAGGAAATCAGGCCGCCTTCACCCGCGGGCCCGCGTCGATGACCTCTTGTCCGGCGACATCCTCGTAATGCGCGAAATTCTCCGCGAACAGCTGCGCCAGCTTGTGGCAGGTGGCATCGTAGGCTTGCTTGTCGTCCCAGGTGTTGCGGGGCACGAGAATCTCGTCCGGCACGCCGGGACAGGACTGCGGGATCGCGAGGCCGAACACCGGGTCCGTCTGCGTCGCTTGCTGCGCAAGTTCGCCCGAGTGGATGGCGTCGATGATCGCCCGCGTGTAGGACAGCTTCATGCGCTTGCCGACGCCGTAGGCGCCGCCCGACCAGCCGGTGTTGACCAGCCAGACGTCGGCGTCGTGCTTGCGGATATGCTCGGCCAGCAATTCGGCGTATTTGGCGGGGTGCCAGACCAGGAACGGCCCGCCGAAACAGGGCGAGAAAGTCGCCTCGGGTTCGGTCACCCCCATCTCGGTGCCGGCGACCTTCGCGGTGTAGCCGCTGATGAAGTGATACATGGCCTGCTCGGGCGTCAGCCGGCTTACCGGCGGCAATACGCCGAAGGCGTCGCAGGTCAGGAATATGATGTTCTTCGGGTGCCCCCCCACGCAGGGGATCTTGACGTTCTCGATGTACTCGATGGGGTAGGAGCCACGGGTGTTGGCGGTGATGGTCGTGTCGGCGTAGTCCACCTCGCGGGAGCCCGGGTCGTAGACGACGTTCTCGAGGACGGCGCCGAAGCGCAGCGCCCGGTAGATATCCGGCTCGGCTTCCTCGGAGAGATCGATGACCTTGGCGTAGCAGCCGCCCTCGATGTTGAATATGCCCTCGTCGCTCCAGCAGTGCTCGTCGTCACCGATGAGCTGGCGCTTGGGATCGGCCGACAGCGTGGTCTTGCCGGTGCCGGAGAGCCCGAACAGGATCGAGGTATCGCCGTCCTTGCCTTCCGTCGCGGAGCAGTGCATAGAGAGCACGCCGCGAGCCGGCATGAGGTAGTTCATGATGGTGAACACGCCCTTTTTCATCTCACCGGCGTATTCGGTGCCGAGGATGACCATCTCGCGGTGCCCGAACTGCAGGCTGATGCTCGTCCCGGAGGTCATGCCCGGGACGCGCGCGTTGGCCGGGAAGCTGCCGGCATTGAAGATCACGTAATCCGGCTCGCCGAAATCCTCGAGCTGCTCCGGGGTCGGCCGGATCAGCATGTTGCGCATGAACAGCGCGTGATAGGGACGCGCGCAGATGACCCGCACCTTGATGCGGTACTTGGGGTCCCAGCCGGCGAAGGCGTCGATCACGTAGAGCCGGTCGCGCGTACCGAGGAAATCGACCGCCTGGGTCCTGTTGATGTCGAAGGCTTCCTGGTCGAGCTTCATGTTGACCTTGCCCCACCAGACGTCCTCGGCGACATTCGGGTCGTCGATGATGCGCTTGTCGGCCGGGCTGCGGCCGGTCTTGACGCCCGACATGGCGACCAGCGCGCCCGAGGCGGTGATCGCCGAGCCCCGGTCCCAGCGCAACGCATGCTCGTAGAGCAGGGCGGGGGGCAGGTTGCGGTGAATTTCCTCGACGCCGATGCCGTATTGTTCCAGCGAGAAACGGGCTGCCATCCGGTGGGCCTCCATGATTTTTCCGGCGGGAGATGCTCGATCGAACCCGCTGCAAAGCTCTCGTTCCGGCACGCGCCTCCGGAACGCCGTAGTAAAGCGCGTAAGTATATACCGTGGCAGGCAAAAACCCACGCTTGCGGGAATCCACAGTACGCGCCGGCTTGATCTGCGTCATAGACTCGGCCGGGATCATGCCGGGAGCCCCTTATGCGAAAAGCTGTTGACGTCCTTGATGCGCAACGCCTCGATGCGGACGCCATTGCGCCCATGGCCGGGCGGAGTGCCGCCCGGCGCGAGCTCGTCTGGGAGCTCATCAGCGGCGGCACCGGTTTCGCGCTCACGGTTTTCATTTGGTTCCACGTTTTCGACGTCGGTTCGCTGCTTTTCGGGCCGGAGGGATTCGATCGCCTGGCCGAGTTCCTCGAGGGGCTGTATATCGCCCAGCCGATCGTGGTGATCGTGGCGGCGCTGTTTTTTGTCCATGCCGTGCTCGCGGCGCGCAAGATCCCGGCACGCAACCGCGAGCGCCGCCGTTTCAACCGCCTGGCGCGGGAATTGTCGCGCGCCGATCGTCGCTGGAAAGCCGGCGAGGGGACGGAGCGACCCCACGAGGATTCACGCCTGTGGGTCTGGCAGATCAGGACCGGCATGCTGATCCTGGTGCTGGGCAGCTTTCACATCGGCATGATGGTCATCGACACCTTCACTTCCCTCTGGGGCGAGCGACACGGGATGGAGGCTGCGACCACCATGGAGCGCGTCGCGGCCGGACTGTCCTGGTTTTACCTGCTGTTGCTGGTATTGCTGGCGGTGCATGCCTCGGTCGGAATCTACCGGCTGGCCATCAAGTGGGGCGTGGGCGCGAAACGCGAGCGCACCGCGCTGAAGCGCTTCGTGCGCATTCTCGGCGTCGCCTTCCTGGTGGCCGGGGTGATCGTGCTGGCCGTCATGGCCGGCTGGATCCCCGCGCCCTTTGCCTTCCTGATGGGGTCCTGAATTGAAGATTACCGACGTCCTGGTCATCGGCGCCGGTCTCGCCGGCGAGCGTTGCGCCATCGAGGCCGCCGCGGCAGGCCATTCCGTGCAGATTCTTTCCCTGGTGCCGCCGCGCCGCAGCCACAGCTGTGCCGCCCAGGGCGGCATGCAGGCGGCCCTGGGCAACTGCGCCAAGGCGGAAGATGACAGTCCCGACGTGCATTTCCTGGACACCGTGCGCGGCTCGGACTGGGGCGCAGACCAGGAAGTGGCCCGCATATTCGCCGACAACGCGCCGGTGGCCGTGCGCGAGCTGGCGCATTTCGGCGTGCCCTGGACGCGCCTCAAGCCGGGCACAAACACCTATCACATCAAGGGCGAGCGGGTGGACATCGAGGAGCCGTCCGACAAGGCCGGGCTCATCATGCATCGCGACTTCGGCGGCACAGCCAAGTGGCGCGCCTGTTACGCGGCGGCCGGCACCGGCCATGCCACGCTGTATGCCGTGGACAGCCAGGTGATCCGCCTCGGCATCGAGGTGCTCGACAGGGTGGAGGCGATCGCGCTCATCCATGACGGAGAACGATGCCACGGCGCCGTGGTGCGCTGCCTGCGCACCGGCCGGCTCGATACCGTCATGGCGCGCGCCACCGTGCTCGCGACCGGCGGCTACGGTCGCATTTACGGCCGCTATACCAGCAACGCCGTCATCAACGAGGGCAGTGGCGCCTCGCTGGCGCTGGACACCGGCATCGTTCCGCTGGGCAACATGGAAGCGGTGCAGTTCCATCCCACCGGCCTGTGGCCGGCCGGAATCCTGATCACGGAAGGCTGCCGGGGCGACGGCGGTTACCTGCTCAATGCCGCCGGAGAACGGTTCCTGGTGGAACTGGAGCCGGAAAAACAGGAGCTGGCCAGCCGCGACGTGGTTTCGCGCCACATGATGAACGAAATTCTCGCGGGTCGCGGCGTGGACGGGCCGGACGGCCCGCACCTCTGGCTGGACCTGCGCCACCTCGGCAAGGAGCACCTCACCACCCGCCTGCGCGAGATCTACGAGATCTGCCGCGACTTCCTTGGCATCAAGCCCTGGGAATCACTGGTTCCTGTTCGTCCCACGCAGCACTACTCGATGGGTGGCGTCCGCGTGAACAAGGACGGCCAGGCCTATGGCCTGGGCGGGCTCTTCGCCGTGGGCGAGGCCGCCTGCTGGGACATGCACGGTTTCAATCGGCTCGGCGGCAACAGCCTGGCCGAAACC
>Ga0102932_1001716_pt1 | contig 11288 bp, 13 predicted proteins | sample SalPonR1_C_D2_MG_FD_78212 | JGI IMG/M metagenome (GOLD analysis project Ga0102932, IMG submission 78212) | Salt pond soil microbial communities from South San Francisco under conditions of wetland restoration - Salt Pond MetaG R1_C_D2_MG | ecosystem: Environmental > Aquatic > Marine > Intertidal...
CCCCTCGCGCCGGTCCAACTCGCGCATAATGCGCCCCGAGGCGTTGACCTCGACCCGCTTGTTGCCGGCCTTGCCGCGCAACAGGTCTTCGCGCTGCGCCTCAAGCCCGATCTTGCCGATCTGAAAACGTGGGATCAAAAGCAATTGGTCCGGGGCATCTATGCGTTCAAGGTCGCGTTTGCTGACAGGCCCGACATAGCCAACCAGATGCGCGTAATCTGCGCCGCGCGGATACCGCCGCGACAGGCCGACCTCGGGGGTGATCCCCGGCAGGGCGGGGGTGTTCGCGGCCACCCGGCTGATATCGCCCCAACTGACGCGGTCGGCCACCGTCACGGGTGTATCGCCGCGCAGTTCGTTGAGGTCACGGCGGGCGCGGTCCAGCTCGTCCGGGTCCAGTTCGACCAGTTTTGCCAATCGCGCGATCACCGCGTCAACATCGCCAGCCTCTTCGCGGACCATGGTAATCCGGTAGCTTGGCACGTTTTCGGCGACGACGGCGCCGTTCCGGTCGAATATGCGGCCGCGTGCCGGGGGGATCAGCCGGATTTTGATCCGGTTTTCCTCGGCGAGCAGGCGAAACTGATCGGCTTGGTCGACTTGCATGAACCGCATGCGCAGACCCAACACGCCGATAAACGCCGCCTGCGCCCCGCCAAGGATCATGGCGCGCCGTGTGATCCGGCGCAGGCTTTCGGCATTGTCACGGGGCAAGCGTTTCATGGGTGGCCTCCAAGGGCGTCAACGTCACCGGGCGCAATTTTGCGGACCCGTAACACCACCTGCGAGACCACTGCGACGATTGGATAAATCAGCAGCGTCGCAATGAATTGCATCAAGCTTAACCCAAGAGGAGCCTGATCGACCAAAAGCACCGCCAAGATAAGCCTGTAACCAAGTGTCAGGGCAATGAGGGTTGTCGCCACGTTCAGCCACTCCATGGCGAATGTCAGATCCCTGAGGCCTGCCTCGCGGGTGCGCAGGGTTTGCGACGCGATCACCACAAGGGCCGACCACAGGCCGGGGGGGCGTTGAAACAGCAAATCCGCCAATAGAAACACAGCCGCAATCAATAGCGGCGGCACGTAATCGGGCCGACGCAAGACCCAAGCAAAGGTCAGGGCCAGCATCACATCCGGGCCCGCCCATCCGCGAGGAAGCGTATCAAGCGGCAAAAGGTGTAGAAAAATCAAACTCATGCACAACATCAGATAAAGCGCGCGCATGCCCCATCTATTGGGTGTTCGCAACTCAGCCATTGCCGGCCTCGCGTGGGATCATGTTCTCGGGGGCTGGATGGCCCGAACTGTCAGGCAATGCCTCGGGCGCGATCAAGCGGCCTGGCTGGTCCAGTTTCTCGTTGCTGTAACTGCGCAAGACGCGCAGAAATTCCAGCCGTTCGTAATCCGCAGACAGCCGAACCCGCATGCGACCGCCGGGATCTTGGGCCACTTGCCCCACCAACAAACCCGCCGGAAAGACATTGCCATCGCCCGATGTCATTACGCGATCTCCGGGGCGGATTGTTTCAGGGGCTTCGATAAAATCAACAAACGGCGCGGCGGTGTTGTCACCGATCAACAGGGCGCGTTGTCCCGAGGGTTGGATCGTCACCGGCACCCGGCTGGAGGTATCCGTCAGCAGCACGACCCTTGCGGTGTTGTTGCCAACGCCTGATATACGGCCGACCAGCCCAAGCCCGTCCATCGCCGCCCAACCATCCATTATGCCATCACGACTGCCCACATTGATCAAAACCGATTGCCGAAAGGGTGAGCCGCTGTCGGCCATGACAACACCGGTGACATAGGTCAGGCGCGGATCAAGCTGCACATTGTTCAAATCCAGCAGGCGGGCGTTTTCCTGTTCCAATTGCAACGCGGCTTCTTTCCACGCTTTCATTTGCTGCAATTCGCGGCGCAATTCCTGATTTTGCTGATAGATGCGCTGATAGCTTTGGAAATCACGCATGATGTTCACGGTCGCTGTCACCGGCGCCATGGCCCAGTCAAAACTGGGCACGACATGGTCAACCACTTGGGCGCGAAAGCGTTCGACGCGCGGGCTGTCAATCCGCCACAGCAGAAACAGGCCAAGCAGGCACAACAAAACCACACCCAGCAACAACCGCTTAAGCGGGCCGGTGAAGTCCTCGGACTGTGCGCGGTCCTTTGCCAATCGTGTCCCCTTTTAGGAAAAGGGTGGTGGGTTCAGCTGTCGTAGTCAATCGCGTGGCGCAGCTGTTTTTCAAACTCCAGCGCCTTGCCAGTGCCAAGAGCAACGCAATTCAGACTGTCATCGGCGATTGAGACGGCCAGCCCGGTTTGCTCGCGCAAGGCCAAGTCCAGATCGCCCAACAACGCGCCACCGCCGGTCAGCATGACGCCACGATCAACGATATCAGCGGCCAGATCAGGTGGGGTCGCCTCCAATGCGGTCATGACGGCTTCGCAAATCGCCTGAACGGGTTCGGACAAGGCCTCGGCGACTTGCGCCTGACTGATTTCTGTTTCCTTGGGCACGCCGTTCAGCAGGTCGCGCCCGCGGATCTGCATCGAGGTGCCGCGCCCGTCATCGGGCATACGCGCGGTGCCGATCGAGGTTTTGATGCGTTCGGCGGTCGCTTCGCCGACCAACAGGTTTTGCTGGCGGCGCAGATAGTTGATGATCGCCTCGTCCATGCGGTCACCGCCCACCCGGACCGAGCGCGCGTAGACGATATCGCCCAAAGACAGAACTGCCACCTCGGTTGTGCCGCCGCCGATATCCACCACCATTGACCCGGTCGGATCGGTGATCGGCATGCCCGCGCCGATGGCAGCGGCAATCGGTTCGGCAATCAGGCCCGCGCGCCGCGCGCCCGCCGACAACACTGATTGACGAATGGCGCGTTTTTCAACGGGTGTCGCGCCGTGCGGAACACAAACGATGATCTTGGGCTTTGAAAAGGTCGACCGCTTGTGCACCTTGCGAATGAAGTGCTTGATCATGGCCTCGGCGGTGTCGAAATCAGCGATGACCCCTTCGCGCATCGGGCGGATCGCCTCGATGCTGCCGGGTGTCCGGCCCAGCATCAGCTTGGCGTCTTCGCCCACCGCCAGCACCTTTTTGACCCCGTCTTTGACGTGGTAGGCCACGACCGAGGGTTCCGACAGGATGATGCCGCGCCCTTTCACATAGACCAGCGTGTTCGCAGTCCCCAGGTCAATGGCCATATCAGAAGAGAAAAGACCCGGGATGTTTTGAAAGATTGGCATTGGCGCATTCGTCCTGTCATCGAATAGATACTAGGGCCCGCGACTCGACTGTCCGGACCAGTTGCTCTTATAGAACGGGGCCACCACCGGTTAAAGGGCCACTTTTGATGGCTAAGCGTCAATCTGCCGGGATAAAAATGGTGCTGCTGGAGAGAATCGAACTCTCGACCTCTCCCTTACCAAGGGAGTGCTCTACCTCTGAGCTACAGCAGCACATCGTGGCGCGCTGATTAGACGCTTATCTTGACCGGTGCAAGCGTAATCTGGACGCTTTTTTGCGCCTGCTGTAGAGAAGGGGAATGAAAGAAAAACAACCCGGCAAAAAGCCCGACAAAAAGGCATCGGACCGTGAGGATCGTCTAAAGGCGGCCTTGAAGGCAAATCTTGCGCGCCGTAAGGCGCAAATGCGCGGTCGCACACCGGATGATACGGCAGGCCCCTCCAAGGACAAGGACTAGAGCAGATGGATTCGATTATCGTGACGGGCAATGGCCCACTCAGTGGCCAGATACCCATTGCAGGGGCCAAGAATGCCTGCCTGACGCTGATGCCCGCCACCTTGTTAAGCGAAGAGCCGCTGACGCTGACCAACGCGCCCCGGCTGAGCGACATCAAAACCATGTCGGCGTTGCTGCAATCACTGGGCGCAGAGGTGACGCAGTTACAGGATGGTCAGGTTCTGGCCATGTCCAGCCATGCCTTGGACAATCACGTGGCCGATTATGAAATCGTGCGAAAAATGCGGGCGTCTATCCTTGTGCTTGGGCCGCTTCTGGCGCGTGACGGGCACGCGGTGGTGTCGCTGCCCGGCGGCTGTGCGATTGGCGCGCGTCCGGTTGATTTGCACCTGCGCGCGCTTGAGGCCATGGGCGCGGAGCTTGAGTTGAAAGACGGCTACGTGCACGCCAAGGCCCCCGGTGGCCTGAAGGGGGGCACGGTCGACTTTCCGCTGGTGTCTGTCGGGGCGACCGAAAACGCGCTGATGGCGGCCACATTGGCCAAGGGCACGACGGTTCTGAAAAACGCCGCGCGCGAGCCGGAAATCGTGGACTTGGCCGATTGCCTGCGGCGCATGGGCGCGCAGATTGACGGCGATGGCACGGACACGATCACCATTCAGGGCGTCGACCGCCTTGGCGGGGCAACCCATCCGGTGGTGACCGACCGTATCGAATTGGGCACCTACATGTTGGCCCCCGCGATTTGCGGCGGCGAGGTGGAATGCCTTGGGGGCCGCATTGATCTTGTCGGTGCGTTTTGTGAAAAACTTGACGCCGCCGGGATCGAGGTGACAGAAACGGCCAAGGGTCTGAAGGTCGCACGCCGGAATGGCCGCGTGAAAGCCGTGGATGTCACGACCGAGCCATTTCCCGGCTTTCCGACCGATTTGCAGGCCCAGATGATGGCCTTGATGTGCACCGCCGAAGGTGAAAGCGTGCTTGAGGAAAAGATTTTCGAGAACCGCTTCATGCACGCCCCCGAACTTATGCGGATGGGGGCCAAGATTGACGTTCAAGGCGGCATCGCCAAAGTGACCGGGGTTGAGCGGCTAAAAGGAGCCCCCGTGATGGCGACCGACCTGCGCGCCAGCGTGTCGCTGATCCTTGCAGGCTTGGCCGCCGAAGGCGAAACGATTGTAAACCGTGTGTATCACCTTGATCGCGGCTATGAGCGGGTCGAGGAAAAACTGGGCAATGTGGGCGCAAAGATTGAACGGGTGTCAGGCCAGTGACGGAGGACGCAACATTTGAAGACGGCCGCGAGGCGCCGCTGAATCTTGGGGCGTTCGACCCTGATGACTTGCAGGTGATCTCCTCGCTGACGCAAGACGCGGTGTTTCCGAGTTCGGAAATGAGCTGGCAGGCCGGTCAACGGCGCTTTGCCATCCTGCTGAACCGTTTCCGGTGGGAGGATCAGGGCCGCGCGCGCCATGCGCCGGAACGTGTGCAATCGGTGTTGGTGGTCGATAATGTGCTAAAAGTGGCCAGCCAAGGCATCGAACGCTCGGACGCCGATACCATCTTTTCGCTGTTGTCGATAAGCTTTCATCCCGGTGAAGAGGGCAGTGGTCATGTGTTGCTGACATTGGCGGGTGACGGGGCCTTGCGGCTTGAGGTCGAGGCGCTTGAAGTGACCTTGAAAGATGTCACGCGGCCCTATGTTGCGCCATCCCGGAAAACGCCCGATCACGGGTGAGTGCCGCTTGCACCGCCTGATCGCTTGGACCGGACGGTGCAACGGGACGTGCGGTGTTGGTTATTCCTGGATCGACTCCAGATAATACGCCAGCGACAGCAGGCGCCCGCGCACAATCGCTTCGGCACCATAGGGGCCTGCATCCTCGATATCGCGTTTGAACCGGCTGCCCCACACGGGCATCGGGTATCCGTGGCCGCGGATACCTTGGCGACCATCAATCGTGTGAATGACCGCCAGCATCGGAAACTGCCCATCATTTGCCGCCGATAGCCCCGTCAGCGGCGGAACCGGAACCGTCATCAACTCGGCCAGCGGCCCGTCGCCCGCTCCGCTTTCACCATGGCACGAGGCGCATGCATCCATGTATTCCTGTTTGCCCGCATCATCCGCGTGCGCTGCAGTGACCAATACCAGACCCAAAGTGACTCCAAGACCTTTCAAATATGTGCTCAACATGATCATTTTCTCCCATTAATCGCGCGATCCCTCGGCCCAAGGCCGGTATCAGACAGTGCCAAAATGCGGGGCAGGAGGCATTAATCCCGATTAATCGGGTGCATCTATCGCAAATGGCCTATGTGATCGTGGGTTGAGGCGCGGCGGCCCACGTTCTAAAGCTTGCCCAACAAGGAGAGTCCCGATGCCCGTATTCTTGGATGCGAAAGCGCCTGATTTCGAAACGGCCTTTGCCCAGCTTCTGACCGCCAAGCGTGAAGAGTCGCCCGATGTCGATGATACGGTCGCCGCGATCATTGCGGATGTGCGCAACCGTGGCGATGCCGCGCTGATCGAGCTGACCGCCAAGTTCGACCGCTTGGAGCTGACCCCCGAAACCCTCCGCTTCACCCCCGAAGAGGTGGATGCGCTGATTGCCGATGTGCCCTTGCACGAACGCCAAGCCCTGCAAATCGCTGCCGACCGCATCCGTGCCTATCACGAACGCCAATTGCCCGAGGATGCCAGTTGGACCGATGAGGCAGGCGCCACCCTTGGCTGGCGCTGGACGCCGGTCAGTGCGGCGGGGCTTTATGTGCCGGGTGGGCTGGCCTCGTACCCATCATCTGTTTTGATGAACGCTATCCCTGCCAAGGTCGCCGGGGTCGAACGGCTGGCCATTACCGTGCCCACACCCGACGGCCAAGCCAACCCGCTGGTTTTGCTGGCCGCGCGTCTGGCCGGGGTGGACGAAATTTACCGCATCGGCGGTGCGCAGGCGATTGCCGCGCTGGCCTACGGCACCGAAACGATCGCGCCTGTCGACAAGATCACCGGGCCGGGCAACGCCTTTGTCGCTGCCGCCAAGCGGCGGGTTTTCGGGCGCGTGGGCATTGATATGATTGCCGGGCCGTCGGAAATTCTGGTGATCGCGGATCGCGACAACAACCCCGATTGGATCGCGCTTGATATGCTCAGCCAAGCCGAACATGACGAAAGCGCGCAGTCGATCCTGATCACCGATGATCCGGCCATGGCCAAGGCGGTTACGGCGGCGATTGACCGCCACCTGCATAGCTTGGAACGCCGCGAGATTGCCGGCGCAAGCTGGCGTGATTTCGGTGCGATCATCGCCGTGCCGGACTTGGACCGTGCCGCCGAATTGTCGAACCGCATTGCGCCGGAACATCTGGAACTGTGTGTCGGGGATGCCGACGGGCTGGCCGAAAAAATCACCCATGCGGGGGCGATTTTCCTTGGGGCGTGGACGCCCGAGGCGATTGGCGATTACGTGGGCGGACCCAACCACGTTCTGCCCACGGCGCGTTCGGCGCGCTTTTCGTCGGGTCTGAGCGTGCTGGATTTTGTCAAGCGCACAACCATGGCCCGGATGACGCCGGCCGCCCTGCGTGCGATCGGCCCCGCCGCCGAAACATTGGCCACCTCCGAAAGCCTGCAAGCCCACGGCCTGTCGGTGACAGCCCGCCTTAACCATTTGAACGAGCAATAATACAATGTCGCGTATCAGTCATATCGAGTTGGACGACGCCAACCTGCCGCCGCCCACCCCCGAAATCGAACAAGAGCGCAAAGTCGCGATGTTCGACCTGATCGAAGAAAACTCTTTCGTGCTGCCCAAGCGCGATGACCGCGTGGCACCGGATGGCCCCTATCGGGTGGGCCTTTCGATCCGCGACAAGCGGTTGGTGTTCGATATCCGCACCGAGGATGATAGCCCTGCGGCTGAATTCCATCTGTCCCTGTCGCCGTTTCGGCAGGTGGTCAAAGATTACTGGCAAATCTGCGAAAGTTATTTTGACGCGGTCAAGAACATGCCACCGGCGCAGATTGAAACCATCGACATGGCCCGCCGTGGCATCCACAACGAAGGCGCGCGCATTCTGGAAGAACGGCTAGAGGGCAAGGCCGAGATCGACAACGACACGGCCCGCCGCCTGTTCACGCTGATCTGCGTGCTGCATTTCGGGGGCTGAGCGCAGTGGTCGGCCCACTTCCTCAGTCGGTCTTGTTCTGCTGCGATCATAACGCAGTGCGGTCGCCCATGGCCGAGGGCATCATGAAAAAGTTCTATGGCGCAGACACTTATGTGCAATCCGCCGGTGTCAAAAGTGACATGGAGGTGGATGGCTTTTCAATCGCTGTCTGCGATGAGATCGGCGTTGAATTGGCGCGCCATCGCACCCGCAGTTTTGATGAAATGGAACAGTGGGGCGATGATTTGTCCTCGTTCGACCTTATCGTAGCGCTGAGCCCGGCCAGTCAGCGCAAGGCGCTGGAATTGACGCGGGTGTTTCATCTGGACGTGATCTATTGGCCGATCATGGACCCGTCGGGCCTTGGCGAAACCCGCGAGGCCAAGCTGGCCGCTTACAGACAAACCCGCGATCAGATCATTTCACACCTCAAGGATCGTTGGGGCGCACCAAAGGACATGACATGACCCAAACCGTCAAAGCCTATTTCGATGCGTTCAACACGGGCGATGTGGCGGGCATGCTGGCCTGTCTTGCCGATGACGTGGCGCATCACGTGAACGAGGGGCAGATTCGCAGCGGCAAAGAGGCGTTCCGCGCCTTTTGCGAGCATATGAACCACTGCTATCGCGAAAACCTGACCGACATGGTGATTTTCGAGGCCGAAGGCGGCACGCGCGCGGCGGCTGAATACGTGGTGAACGGCACCTATCTAAACACCGATGACGGCCTGCCAGCGGCCAGCGGACAAACCTACCGTTTGCCAGCCGGGTCGTTCTTTTCGCTGGAAAACGGACTGATCACGCGGGTTGTCACCTACTACAATCTGGCCGACTGGCTTCGGCAAGTCAAAGGATGATCCGGGTTGCGCGGCTGACCGGGGCCGATCTGGCCGCAGCATTGCCGGATGTGGCGCGGCTGCGGATCAAGGTGTTTCGCGACTGGCCCTATCTGTATGACGGGGATGAAGCCTATGAGCGGGATTACCTGCAAACCTACCGTGACAGCCCCGATGCCATCCTTGTCGCGGCGTTTGATGGCGATCGTCTGGTTGGGGCTTCGACCGGCACACCGATGGAAGACCATGCCGAGGATTTCGCCGCCGCGTTCGACGGGCAGGGGATTGACCTGAACGATATCTTTTATTGTGCCGAAAGCGTCCTGTTGCCCGAGTATCGCGGGCAAGGGATTGGCCACGCATTTTTCGATGCGCGCGAAGGGCATGCGCGGGCCATGGGCCGGCGTTACGTGGCCTTTTGTGGGGTGGTGCGGCCAGATGATCACCCGCTGAGGCCTGCGCAGTATCACCCGCTTGATCCTTTCTGGCGCAAGCGCGGGTATACCCCAGTTGAGGGCGCGGTGGCACAGTTTCGATGGAAAGACATCGACCAACCAGATGAGACCGCGCATGCGCTGCAATTCTGGATGCGGCTTCTGTCCGAGGCCTGACAGGGGGCAAGCGCCGCTGGTGCAAGGGAAATTGTTGCGCTGTGGGCGTTTCGCGACGCTGCCGGAAAATCTGCCCAGAAAACCCTTTGCAGGACTTCCCAGGGTGATTCGCCTCTGTTAACCTTTGGATAATAAAAAAATAAAAGGCAGGCATACAGGCATGGGAACGGGCTTTAAGGGCGCGTTTGTCATCTCCTGGTCGCAGACGGAAGTGGACGGTTTGGGCGCCGCTCCTGTACAGGCATTGAATGTTGGGGCCGCGTGGTCTTGGCACGGTGATCTGGTGCGGGTGGATGGGCCAAGTGAAGTACTGCGCCTAGAGCAGGCAGACGGACAGAAGAATTGCCGCAAGCGGGCGGCGCGGTTGGTGCAACGCTTGGTTGGCGCGGCGCGAACGAACAAACGGGATATTAGCCAAATCAAGGTGAATGAACCGCTGATGGACAGCGGATTTGTCGTGACCGATGGCGCGCGAAGTTTCACCATAACCTTGATCGAGGTCGGGGAGGGCGCCCCCCCGCTATTGATGTTTTTCGACGAGATCCCCCCGGCGAATACGGAAATGTGGGTGGTGCATCACTCGGTCGAGAGCAATCGGCATCCGGCCTCTACCGGGCCGGAGACCGGCGGTGTGATTTGTTTTACACCGGGCACCCGGATTGAAACCCCCGAAGGCCCGCGTCTTGTGGAAGAGTTGCGCGAAGGCGACCGTGTGCAAACCAAAGACAACGGCGCCCAAGAAGTGCAATGGATCGGCAGTCGTCGCATGTCGGGCGCGCGTCTTTTTGCGATGCCGCATTTGCGGCCTGTGCGTATTCGCGCTGGGGCTTTGGGGATCGAACGGCCCGATCAGGAATTGCTGGTGTCGCCCGAACACCGAATGCTGATCAAGGGCGATGTTGCACGCGCCCTGTTCAACACGCCCGAGGTATTGGTGACGGCGCGGGATCTGATCAACAACGGCTCGATCGCGGTTGATGTGCATATGCGCGAGGTGACCTATTATCACCTGCTTTTGCCCGATCATCAGATATTATGGGCCAACGGTGTCGAAACCGAAAGCTTTCACCCGGCCAGCACGGCCTTGTCCACGCTGGCCCCAGAGGATCGCGCGCGGCTGCTTGGGCTTGATCCGATGCTTGAGCAAGAGCCGCAACGCTACGGCGGGTTTGCCCGCCGCAGCCTGAGCGCGTCAGAGGCCGCTTTGCTGGCCCATGAAGCGGCATAAAGGGGCGTTCCGCGTTTTCCGACCGGGCCGGTTGACACGGCCCGGATAAGGCGTATAAGCGCGGCTTCATTGGTGTTGGTGGCCCCCGCAAGGGGATGCCTGTCATTCCGGCAACATCCGGAAAGAGGACAACGCCCTTCGAAACCTGAACGAAGGAGATCAGCCGTGACAAAACGCACGTCTGCCAAGTACAAAATTGACCGCCGGATGGGCGAAAACATCTGGGGTCGTCCGAAATCCCCCGTCAACCGTCGTGAATATGGCCCCGGCCAGCACGGTCAGCGCCGCAAGGGCAAGCTGTCTGACTTTGGTCTGCAGTTGCGCGCCAAGCAGAAGCTGAAAGGCTACTACGGCGATCTGACGGAAAAACAATTCCGCCGCATCTTCCGCGAAGCCGAGCGTCTGCGCGGCGACACCGGTGAGCTGCTGATCGGTCTGCTGGAGCGTCGCTTGGATGCTGTCGTCTACCGTGCCAAATTCGTGCCGACCGTGTTCGCCGCGCGCCAGTTCGTCAACCACGGCCATGTCCGTGTGAACGGCAAAAAGGTCAACATCCCCTCCTACCGCGTGAAAGAGGGCGACGTGATCGAAGTGCGTGACCGCTCCAAGCAAATGGCGGCCCTGTTGGAAGCCACGCAACTGCCCGAGCGTGATGTGCCCGACTACATCGATGCCGATCATTCCAAGATGAGTGCAACATTCGTCCGCACACCGGGCTTGGGCGAC
>Ga0102932_1001721_pt1 | contig 11276 bp, 11 predicted proteins | sample SalPonR1_C_D2_MG_FD_78212 | JGI IMG/M metagenome (GOLD analysis project Ga0102932, IMG submission 78212) | Salt pond soil microbial communities from South San Francisco under conditions of wetland restoration - Salt Pond MetaG R1_C_D2_MG | ecosystem: Environmental > Aquatic > Marine > Intertidal...
CTCGGTCTTGCCCACGCCGGTCGGCCCGAGAAACAGGAACGACCCAAGCGGACGGTTCTCGTCGTTCAGACCGGCACGCGCCCGGCGCACCGCGTTTGCAACCGCCTTGACCGCCTGGTCCTGGCCGATGACCCGCTTGTGCAGACCGTCTTCCATGCGGAGCAGCTTGTCGCGCTCGCCTTCGAGCATCTTGGACGTGGGAATCCCCGTCCAGCGCTCGACTACACCTGCGATCTGTTCGGGGCGCACGGCTTCTTCGACCATCACATCGTCATCCGAATTCTCGGCCTCGGACAGTTGCTTTGCAAGCTGCGGGATAACGCCATAAGACAGCTCGCCCGCCTTGGCGAGGTTGCCTTCGCGCTTGGCGATCTCAAGCTCGGCCCGCGCACGGTCCAACTGCTCTTTGACATCCCTAGCCGAAGCCAGCTTGTCACGTTCTGCCTGCCACTTGGCGGTCATTTCGGACGACTGTTCCTGGAGATCCGCCAGATCCTTTTCCAGCTTTGCAAGCCGGTCCTTGGAGGCCTGATCGTCCTCCAGTCGCAGCGCCTCGACCTCGATCTGCTTTTGCAGGATGTCGCGGTCCAGCGCGTCCAGTTCTTCTGGCTTGCTGTCGACTTCCATCCGCAGACGTGCCGCCGCCTCGTCCATCAGGTCGATCGCCTTGTCCGGCAGGAACCGATCGGTGATATAACGATGCGACAGGGTCGCGGCAGCCACCAAGGCGCTGTCCGAGATCCGCACACCATGGTGCAGTTCGTACTTTTCCTTGATACCGCGCAGGATCGAAATCGTGTCCTCGACCGTCGGCTCCTGCACCATCACGGGCTGGAACCGGCGCGCCAATGCCGCATCCTTTTCGACGTGCTTGCGGTATTCGTCGAGCGTGGTGGCACCGACACAGTGCAACTCTCCCCGCGCCAGCGCAGGCTTGAGCAGGTTGGACGCATCCATCGCGCCATCGGCCTTGCCCGCGCCCACAAGCGTGTGCATTTCGTCGATGAACAGGATGATTTCACCCGCAGCCGAGGTCACTTCGGAGAGGATGCCCTTGAGGCGCTCTTCGAATTCACCGCGATATTTCGCACCGGCGATCAGCGCGCCCATGTCCAACGCCAGAAGCCGTTTGTTGCGCAGGCTTTCCGGCACGTCACCGTCGATGATGCGCAAAGCAAGACCTTCGGCAATCGCGGTTTTACCCACACCGGGTTCCCCGATCAGAACGGGGTTGTTCTTGGTCCGGCGGCTGAGCACCTGCATCGCGCGGCGGATCTCGTCATCCCGACCGATGATCGGGTCGATCTTGCCTTCGCGCGCCCTTTCGGTGAGGTCGAGAGTGAACTTCTTGAGCGCCTCGTACTGGTCTTCGGCGCTCGCACTGTCGGCGGTCCGCCCCTTGCGAATATCGTTGATGGCCGTGTTCAGCGCCTGCGCGTTCACCGCGCCAGCCTCCAACGCCTCTTTCGCCGGGCTTTTCACCATCGCCAGGGCCATGAGGATTCGCTCCACCGGGACAAAACTGTCCCCGGCCTTCTTGGCAATCTTTTCCGCCTCGTCGAGCACCTTGCCTGTTGCGCTGTCCAGATAGACCTGACCGGCGTCGCCGGACACCTGGGGGATTTTCGCAAGCTTTCCGTTCAACGCCTGCGTGACGCGGTCGGGCGCACCGCCCGCGCGTTGAATGAGGTTGGTCGCCAACCCCTGTTCGTCGTCCAGCAAGGCCTTGAGAATATGTTCCGGCGCAAGCCTCTGGTGGCTTTCCCGCATGGCAATGGTCTGGGCAGCCTGAATGAAGCCGCGCGACCGTTCCGTGAACTTCTCCAAGTTCATGGCATTCTCCTTCTGTTAAGCACCCCATCCTCCGGCAACGCCCGTTCGCGGCGCGTCCCCTCGGGGCCTTCAGCATCAAAAATGGGGGCTGCGGGACCCCCATTCAAGAGCTTGTGAACGCTTACTCCTGCGCTTCTTCGAGAATCGTTTCGTTGTCCTGATACTCGGGGCCCGAAGGTGTCGGGCCGCCTGATCGATCGACGTCAGGATCGTCCGCAACGTCGGTGTCAACATCCGTTGCTTCGCTGGTAGCCAGCGGGTCCGTCTCGATCTGTTGCGGTTCCGGCGCGACCGGACCTCCTGACGGCCGTCCGATCAGGACCATGACCGCGACCAGGATGACGAATCCGATGGGGATCAGGGCATACATGTATCTTCGCATCATTCTTCCTCCGGGGCTTGAACAACCCCTGTTTGATTGCTGACCGTGCCGTCTTCGGGCGAAACGACTTGGCCGGGTTCCAGCAGACGTCTGTCCTCGTCCGCAACCGTGTCATCCTCGCCGCTGCCCTCGATGCCCGTCAGGTCGGTGGCGTCGGTACTGCCGTCAAGCATTTGCCCGTCCTCGCGTTCCACCGGGAAATTCTGCTCCAACACGGATGCCGCTCCATCCGGGTTGCTGCCTGCCCCTGTGGGGTTTTCCAGAACGCCCTCCATATCCGGGGTCGTATTGGAATAGGGTACCGGACCGAATTGCCAGATGACCAGGACCAGAAGGGCAACCACAACCACGATAATTGCGGCGGGACGCAGAAATCTTGCCCTGCCTTGCGGGTCTGTGCTCTTTGCCATGGGTCTCTCCTTTTTCGGTAAATCAACGATTTTCGGCATGTGTTGTTCCTTGACCCAAGCGCACATGCCTGTAAGACGAAGCGGCTTTGCAAAAGGGATCGCCACCGTGCCGGATGACCGCCTGATCGTTGCCTTGGACGTGCCGAATGCCGTGGCCGGGCTTGAGCTTGCTGGCAGGCTGGGCGACGCGGTCTCGTTCTACAAGATCGGGCTGGGCATGCTCACCGGAGGCGGGCTGGCGCTGGCCAACGAATTGAAACACGAACATGGCAAGCGCATTTTCCTCGACATGAAGCTCTTTGACATCGGCGCAACCGTGGAAGCCGCCGTGCGCGGGCTGGCGCAGTTCGATCTGGATTTCCTGACCGTGCATGGCGACCCCCATGTGGTGCGCGCGGCAAAGGAAGGCGCTGCCGGGTCGGATCTGAGGATTCTCGCGGTGACGATCCTGACCTCGCTCGAGCGCAGCGATCTCGACGACAGCCTGATCCGCAGCGGTGCCATTCCCGATCTGGTGGCCGAGCGCGCCGGGCGCGCCTTCGAGGCCGGCGCGGATGGCGTGATCTCGTCCCCGAACGAAGCGGCCATGATCCGCGCCCTGCCGGATGCCGAAGGCCGCCTGATCGTGACCCCGGGCGTGCGCCCGGTCGGTGCCGACATGGGAGACCAGAAGCGCGTCGCGACCCCGGCGAATGCCGTGAAGAACGGTGTCGATCATATCGTTGTCGGTCGGCCGGTCTGGCAATCGCCGGATCCACGCGCCGCCGCACAGGCGATCGTCGCCGAGATGCGGTCGCCGCAGGCGGTTCAGCCGAACGTCTGAACCAGATACCGACGCACCATGATGGCAAAATGCGGAATCGCCTCGGGATGCCGCGCATAGTCTTCTGCCCGCATCAGCGACCAGCCTTGCCCCTCTGATCCGAAAACGATCAGGTCTTCGGCCTCGGCGGGCAAATGGGCGGCGAAGAACACGCCACGCCCATAGCGTTCGCACCAGACAAGATCGCGGTCCTGCAAGGACAGGCCGATTTCCTCGGCTGTCTCGCGCAGCACGCAGGCTTGCGGGCTTTCTTCACCGTCGCGCCCGCCCCCGGGCAGATCAAGCCGACCGGGCCACGGGATATCCGCCCTGTCATCGCGGCGAAGCACGACGATGCGGTCCCCGATGAACAGGATCAGTTTCGCCCCGCCAAACGCCTGCATGTACGGACCCTTTTGTCTGCCCCGCGCCGGGTGTATCTTGTCATCGCCTGTTCGGATACCCAACACATGCCTGCCCTGTGCCGCGATTGCCTGACCGAATTCGACGCCGGAGCGCGCTGCCCCGCGTGCCGCAGCCCGCGTGTCGTTGCGCATCCCGAACTTTGCGACCTGAGTATCGCGCATATGGATTGCGACGCGTTCTATGCCTCGGTGGAAAAGCGCGACAATCCCGACCTGGCCGACAAGCCGGTGATTATCGGCGGCGGGCGGCGCGGTGTCGTGTCCACCGCCTGCTATGTCGCCCGGATCAAGGGGGTCCGGTCCGCCATGCCGATGTTCAAGGCGCTTCAGCTTTGCCCCGACGCGGTGATCGTGAAACCGCGCATGGACGCCTATGTCGAAGCGTCGCGCTCGATCCGGAAGTTGATGGAGGAACTGACCCCGTCGATCGAGCCGCTGTCGCTGGACGAGGCCTTCATCGACCTGACCGGCACCGCGCGGCTGCATGGCCATCCCCCTGCGGTGATGCTGGCGCGGCTGGTCAAGCGCATGCGGGACGAACTGAACCTCTCCGGCTCGATCGGCCTGAGCCACAACAAGTTCCTTGCCAAGATCGCCTCTGATCTGGACAAGCCGCGCGGGTTTTCGGTCATCGGTCGTGCCGAAACCCAGACGTTTCTGCGGCCGAAATCGGTGCGCATGATCTGGGGCGTCGGCACGGCCACGCAGGACGCGCTTGACCGGTCGGGCATCCGCACGTTCGACGATCTGCTGCGCTGGGACCTGGATGATCTGACCCATCGCTTCGGCAGCATGGGTCACCGCCTCTGGCATCTGGCGCGCGGCCAGGACCAGCGGCGCGTCTCCGCCCACAGCCCGATGAAGTCGATCTCGAACGAAACCACCTTCCACGAAGACACAAACGATCCCGACCTGCTCGACGGTCATCTCTGGCGGATGTGCGAAAAGGTCTCGGACCGGGCCAAGGCCAAGGGTCTGGCCGGGCGCGTCGTGACCCTCAAGCTCAAGAAGTCGAACTTCAGCCTTCTGACCAAGCGCCTCTCCCTGACAGATCCGACCCAGATCGCCGACCGCATCTATCGCACCGCGCGAAGGCTGTTCGATCAGGTCGGAGACCAGGGCCCCTACCGCCTTTTGGGTGTCGGCATCAGCGACCTCGGCACGGCAGAGGGCGCGGATGTCTCGGGCGACCTGCTCGACCCGAACGGGATCAAGCGCGCGCAGGCGGAACGGGCGACCGACGCGATCCGCGAAAAATTCGGCCCGGACGCGATCCTCAAGGGCCGCGCCCTGCGCTGAATCTCACATCAACTGGTTTTCCTCGTCTGTGGCGGAAATTCCGAACGCATCCAGACCCGCTTCGAGGTTGTCGGCAAGGTGCGGCGTTCCGATGAGGTAATCCGCCGTCGGGGTTGTCGCTTCGTTCACGGCGGTCTGGTACGCCTCGTCCCATTCCTCGGCTTCGAAGGCCCCGCGCCCGATCCACATGACCGCGACAAGCGCCGCCTGTTCCTCTTCGTCCATCCGATCGACGAAGCCGCGCAGCTCGCCCTCGGCCCGATCAAGCTCGCGCGCCATCACGATGACGGCCGCCACCTTGTTTGCGGTGATATGTTCCATGTCGATTCTCCCATGTCGTCGAGGATAACATGGGCCGGAAAGGAATCTTTGACTTTGATCTTACGCAAACAGCCGATAGTAGAGCCAGTCTGGCAGGAACTGGCTGCCGCGAAAGACCAAGGAAAAAAGGCCGGGAAAGCTGCGCTTGAACGCATCCGAATTCATGTGCTCGAAAAATTCACGGGCGGCTGCGTCGGGCTCCATGATGAACGGCATCCGGAAATCGTTCTTGTCTGTCAGACGTGTCTTGACGAACCCCGGATTGACCAGCTGGACCCTGACATTCGTCCTGTGCAGATCGGCATGAAGCGACTCTGCCAACGTCATGACACCCGCCTTTGATGAGGTGTAGGCAGCGGCACCGGGAAGCCCGCGAAACCCGGAGAGCGACCCTGTCAGAACGATATGGCCAGAATCGCGTTCAACAAACTTGGGGACCACCGCCCCCATCAGTCGCATTGCGCCGGTATAATTGATATCCGCCATGGCGATGGCCTGTTCGGCATCCCAATCCTTGGCACCGAAGGGCCAGTAGACACCGGCAAGCTGAACCACCCCATCGATCTCGCCAACAGCTTTTGCCGCGGATGTGACCGAAGCTGCATCCGAAACATCGACCGGGACAACCTGCGCGCGCCCCGGAAGCGCATCCGCCAATGCTGTCAGCTTGTCTTCGCTGCGGGCAGACAGCACAAGCTCGACGCCAGCCGCGCTCATCTTGTGCGCCAGCGCCTCGCCGAGACCTTCGCTTGCCCCGACCAACCAGTATCGTTTGCCCGCCCAATCGCTCACACTGCTTCCTTCCTGCGCATCGTGGCCACCAGTTCGGCCACCTTGATTCCATATTTGCGAAACTGACTGCGATTCACGATGGTTCCATTCGGAGCAAGGTACATCCAGTCCGTCGTGTCCAGCACATGACCGCCCTGCGAGTCGGGCAACTTGTACTTGTACTTGAGCCGCACCGTCGGGCCGCTTTGAACGCCAAGACCCTCGCCGACCACGTCCGACGCCAAGGCGCGGATATGCCCGTCATTGCCTAGCGTCAGCTTCCACTCCCGCAGCACCTCTTCGCCGTTGTCATAGGTGAATCTCTCGGTCATCACACCCTTGTTGCCGTTCCATTCGGCAAGGAAGTCGCCGACAAAGCGCGATGTCACACGCCCGGTCGGACCATAGATCACACCTTCGCAAACGATCGGGCCGTTCAGATGCATGCGCAGATCGAAAGGCTCTCCATGTGCCGTCGCATAATCTGACGGGGTCTGGCCATAAAAACCGAAATACCGGTTCTTCAGATACCCGAGGACGAGCATCGCGCTTGCTCCGAGAAATACGAGAAAGACAGTCTCCATGACGTCATTCCTTTCCAATCGGTGTCGCGACAAGAAGTCCGATCGCCACCAGTTTCAAAGCGCAGGGCACCCCCGCGTAGAGCAATGTCAGTGTCGTGAGCGCCGCGTCGCTGTTTTGCGCACCCGAGACGAAACCGCTGGCTTCGAGAATGGGCAGCAGCGCAATCGCAGCGAAGGCCAGAGTGAGCTTGGACACGAACCCCCATAGGGCGAATCCTTCGGACGCCTCTGGTGCGATCCGTTCCATTCGGCGCGCAAACACCGCCGGGAGCAGAGTCAGATCGGCCCCGACCGCGGCTCCGGAAGCCAGGCAGATCAGCGCGAACCAGACGGTGTCCCCGCTCCCCAGCATCATGGCGAAACTGAAGGCGATGATCGCCAGGACCATCGCGGCCAGCAATGCGTTCTTGGCACCGATCCGTTCGGCCACGATTCCCCAGATGGGCGCAGCCGCGGCAGCTGCCACGAAGAACAGAAGCAGCAGCGGCCCTTCCCAGCCCGGCGCATCCAGGCGGCTTTCGACGAAGAACAGGAACAATGTCGAACTCACCGCAACCGGTGCCGCGTTCACCAGGGCAATCAGCAAGAGCCGACGCGAGATCTGGTCTCGAAGGATGATCCCGAAGCCGGCAGAGGGTTCGGTTGTCGTTCCGCGCCATTCATTGCGCATCGCGAGACCTGCGATCAGGCAGGCTAGCGCAAACGCCACAGCGTAGGCCACGAATTCAGGCCAGGCGATGGCAAGAAAGATCGACGGCATTACCGACGCGACACAGACCCCGAGCAAAGCCCCGGTCTCGCGCCATCGGGCGACCGTTAGATGTCCCGCGTCCCCACTCAGCGATCTGGCCTTCTGCACGCCGCGCGCATAGAAATTGATCGTCAGGAAACTGAAGGCCGAAAACACCAGCGTCAGCATGACCGCGAACCACAGGATCGGGTTGGTGGGTGGGGTGACGGCGAACAGGCCCAGCATCGCGGCCCCCATGATCGCCAGCGTCACGCCGACTGCCAGTCCCTGATAGCGCCGCACGGCGACCGCCAGCTTGCCCAGAAGCGGATCCTGCACCACATCAAGCAACCGAAGCCCGAACAGGACCGAGCCCAGCGCGGCAAGGCTGACCCCGTATTCATCGACATAGAACTTGGGCGCGTGGATGTAGATCGGCAAACCTGCCGCCGCGAGAACCGCCGCAAAGACAGCGTATCCGCCCAGTTTCTGCCGATCTGCAAGCATTACTGGCTGACTTCGTCCAGCGGCGGCTCGGGCCGTGTCCGATAGCGCGCCCCCTTCCACCACAGCTTCAGGGCCTGCCAGTGAATCAGCGCCAGCACCCGGCGAGACCCAAGCGGACGACGCAACAAGGAGCGCAGGATGGACCTGTTGCTGATCGCCTTGCGCGGCCCGGTGAGTGTCGCGATGAGGCCCCCCGATGCCTGCGAATAATCGATCCAGATCCCGATCTTGTCCGGACGGATATCGAACCGGAACTCGTACCCGCCGTCGACCGGCTGAAAAGGCGAGACATGGAAAATCTTGGTCGCCTGCAACCGGTCCGAGGATCCGATCGGGGAATTGTCGCGCTTGCGGCACAGGTATGAATGCCGGTCCCCAAAGGTGTTCGACACCTCGGCGATCACTGCCACGATGTTGTCTTTTTCATCATGCGCCAGCCAGAACGACACCGGGTTGAACACATGGCCAAGGAACCGGGGTTGCGCCAGCAGCATCAGCCGCCCGCGCGACCGCACCTGATGCGCCTCGAGAACGTCGCGCGCCCATGCGGCCCCGCGCCCTTCGCCCGGCGCGCCGCCGTGATCGCTGTCCTGAAGGCTCGCCACATTGCCCTTGTTGCGCGAAAACAGCCACGGCGTCTTCGGCTTGGCTTCGGCATCCAGCATCACGTAGTCGATGGAATAGCGAAACGCGTTTTCCGTGCTGCCCTTGCGACCGTGATAGGTGTGGCCGACGATATGATCGACCACCCTCATTCTGCCGCCACCGCCACGGCGTTGCGCGCCCGGATCGCCTCGACAACATCCACGGCGCTGCCCAACCCGTCCTCATGAAACCCGTTCTTCATCCAGGCGCCACAGAACCAGGTGCGATGGGTGCCGTTCATGTCGCGCAAGGTCTCCTGGGCGGCCAGCGCCTCAAGGTCGTAGACCGGATGGCGCAGAGTGCATTCGTCGTAGATCAGGTCTTCGCGGATCGGGCGCGTGGTGTTCAGCGTCACGAAATGCGGATCGCTTTCCGGGATCGGCTGAAGGCTGTTCATCCAGTAGGTCAGGTCGATGGTGTTCAGCTCTTTGGCGGCACTTTCGGTATAGTTCCAGGACGACCAGCAGACGCGCCGTTTCGGCATGATGCTCGCGTCGGCATGCAGCACGACGCGGTTGGGCTGGTACCTGATCGCGCCAAGCGCGCTTTTCTCAAGCCCTGTGGCATCGGACAAGAGCCGCAGCGTGTCATCGGAATGCGTGGCAAAGACCACCTCGTCGAACTGCTCCCATTCGGCACCCGTGGCCTTGACCTCGGCCCCCGTCACGCCCCGGCGCACGGCATCTATCGGCGCGCCAAGGCGCAATGTCACACCGCGCGACGTCATCGACGCCTCGAGACGGCGCACATATTCGATGGACCCGCCCTGCACCGTGTACCACTGGTGCTGGCCCGACACCGACAACAGCGCGTGGTTCTCCATGAACTGAACAAGCGCGTGGGCCGGGAAATCCATGACCTTTTCGGTCGGCGTGGACCAGATCGCACCGGTCAGCGGCAGGAGGTAATAGTCGCGAAACCATTCGCCGGTGCCAAGCTGGTCGAGAAAGGCGCCAAGGCACAGGCTGCGGTCACGCGTGGCATCCAGCGCATGTTTGTTGAACTTCGCGATATCCGCCAGCATGCGAAGGAACCTCGGATTCACCAGGTTCCGCTTCTGCGCAAAGATCGACCCGACGGTCGCAAGCGCATATTCGATCCGCCCGCCATCGAGGCTGGCGCCAAAGCTCATGTTGCTCTTTGTGACCGGCACATCCAGCGCCTGGAACAGCTGCGCGAGGTGCGGATAGTTGGCGTAGTTGAAGACGATGAACCCGGTGTCCACCGGCTGATCGCCGTTCTTCCCCGCGACGATCGTCCTGGCGTGACCGCCAAGGCGCGGCTCGGCTTCGAACAGGGTGACGTGGTGATCTTCGGACAGCATGTGCGCTGCCCCCATTCCCGAAATACCTGCGCCAATCACGGCAATTTTCTTGGGGTCGCTGGCGCGGGCTTCAAACGGCATAGGTGTCTCTCTGTGTGGTGTGTCTAGTTTTGTTTACGCCAATACCCGCCTTTCGGATGACAAAAGAAAAAGAAAACTAACTTTGATCCAAAGCTGTTACCATGGCGTATCTTCCATATGATTTCGAACACTGTTCTTTTACCGGAGTGCGACCCTGCGGCCGTTGCGAACGGTCTGAAAATCAGGGACTCGTGTCGTGAAGTCAGTGACGGAAAGATTGTTTTGAACGACGGAACGCTGAACATTACGACGCCTTGGGTCGACGACCTTCTGGCGGTCCGCGACACGCGGGACGAAGCAGCCTTTATCCGGGTCTTCCAGCATTTTGGCCCGAGGGTCAAAGCGTTCCTGATGCGTACCGGCATGGACGCAGCCCTTGCCGAGGAATGCGCGCAGGAAGTGCTGGTGACGGTATGGAACAAGGCGCATCTTTATGATGCTACACGGGCAAGTCCATCGACATGGATCTTCACCATCGCCCGGAACAAGAAAATCGACGTGTTGCGCAAGCAAAGACGTCCGGAACCCGAAGACCTGCCATGGGGCCCCGAAGCGGAACCCGATCAGGCCGATCTCATCGGGTTGCAACAGGAGAGCGAGCAACTGGGTCGCGCGCTGCGCGACCTTCCGCAAAAACAAAGGGAGCTGATTGAACAAGCCTATTTCGGAGACCTGTCGCACAGCGAAATTGCAGAACGCACAGGCCTGCCTCTGGGCACGATCAAATCACGCATCCGACTGGCGCTGGAACGACTGCGCCACCAAATGAAGTGATGAATGCCATGACCATCAAACACCATCTGCCAGACGAGCTTCTCATGGCCTATTCGGCAGGCGAACTGTCCGAAGCGGTCAACCTGATCGTCGCCACGCATATTTCGCTCTGCGATGACTGCCGCGCCGCGCTTGGCAGCTACGACGCGGTTGGTGGGGCCGTGCTCGATACCTGCGAAAGCGCACCGATGTCAGGCGACAGCCTCGCTTCGGTTCTGAAGCTTATCCATACTCGGGATGACGACGCGCCAGAACAGGAAATCCGCGTTCCGGAAACCGATGGCATCCTGCCGGCCCCGCTCCGGGACTACGTCAAGGGTGGGCTCGACTCCGTTCGTTGGCGCTCTGCCGGGATGGGTGTGAAACACGCGATCCTGCCGACGTCCAA
>Ga0102932_1001725_pt1 | contig 11245 bp, 9 predicted proteins | sample SalPonR1_C_D2_MG_FD_78212 | JGI IMG/M metagenome (GOLD analysis project Ga0102932, IMG submission 78212) | Salt pond soil microbial communities from South San Francisco under conditions of wetland restoration - Salt Pond MetaG R1_C_D2_MG | ecosystem: Environmental > Aquatic > Marine > Intertidal...
GAGGTAGGGTTTTTGATACAGCGGGAAGCATTCGATTATCTGGATGCACCTGTTCAGCGAGTAACACTGCCGGACGTGAACGCTCCGTTTTCCAAGCCTCTTTTTGATCTTTGGCTGCCGGATGCAAAAAACGTAGTCGAAGCCGTGAACACAGTTACGTACCGGAAATAGATTTCATAGCATGTGAGGTGTACTATAAGTTAGTATCAGAAAGCTTTTTTAAACTGTCTGGTTAAGAACTTACTTTTTGCGTTTTGCACACACACTTGCTACCCTTTTTAAAACCGGGATTTACTAATTCATTTATCCATTTAAAATTTAGGAAAGACGATTATGGCCGAAAAAATTGAAATGCCCAAGCTCAGCGACACCATGGAAGAGGGCGTTATTGCCTCCTGGAATGTAAAGGAAGGCGACAAAGTTGAATCCGGTGACGTGATTGCAGAGGTTGAAACGGATAAAGCCACGATGGAAGTGGAAGTTTTTGATGCCGGGACTATCCTTAAAATCTTGGTAAATGAGGGTGATGCGGTCCCATTGGGTGGTACAATGGCTATTATCGGAGAAGAGGGCGAGGATATCAGTGATCTTCTTGGTGGAGATGAAGAAGAGTCTAAAGAGCAGGAATCCGAAGCAAAATCTGAAGAAAAATCGAAATCTGAAAACGGCGAAAGTAAAAAAGAGGCATTTGATCCTATACTGGGTGATATTGATAAAAAGAAAGAATCGGCTGGTGAAAAAGAAGAATCAGACGAATCATCTGCTTCCTCGGAAGATGACGGCAGAATTAAGGCGTCACCTCTAGCCCGAAATATGGCAAAGGAAAAAGGTATTAATCTCTCTGATGTACAGGGATCAGGTCCTGACGGACGAGTGATCAAAAAAGATATTGAAGAATACGAACCCTCTGAGAAATCGTCGACTCCATCAACTGTTGATGTGCCGTCATTCGAAGACACAGAGTCTGAGGACGTGAAAGTTTCGCAGATGCGGAAAGCAATTGCCAGACGCCTGTCTGAAAGTAAATTCAGCAACCCGCATTTCTATGAAACAATTGATGTGGATATGGAATCCGCCATTGCAGCCCGTAAAAAGCTGAATGAAGTAAGCGAAGTGAAAATCAGCTTTAATGATATTGTCGTAAAAGCCGCCTCTGCAGCTCTGCGCCGTCATCCGGATGTAAACTCTTCATGGCTGGGTGATAAGATCCGCAAGCATGGTGATGTGAATGTTGCTGTTGCTGTAGCCATTGACGAAGGTCTCATGACACCGGTCATTAACCATTCAGATAAGAAAAACCTCCGTCAGATTTCTGTAGAAACAAAAGAACTGGCAGGTAAAGCACGCGACCGTAAACTGCAGCCTGAAGAGATGGAAGGCAGCACGTTTACCATTTCAAACTTAGGAATGTTCGGTATTGAAGAGTTTACAGCAATCATAAACCCTCCAAACGCCTGTATACTCGCTGTAGGAGCTATTCGCGATGTTCCTGTTGTAAAAGACGGAGAAGTGGTTCCCGGCAAGCGAATGAAGATGACGCTTAGCAGTGATCATCGAATCGTGGATGGCGCAAAAGCAGCAGCATTCTTAAATACGATGCAGCAAATGCTCGAAAATCCACTCGCGATGGTTTTATAATTATTATCTGAATTTTAAGATTAAAAGAATCCAAGACCTGTCAGGTTTTTAAAAACCTGTCAGGTCTTTTTTTATATGAGATAATTTCAATTCTATTCTTCACTTCTCAAATAGCTCAATTGACTTTTGCATTTCTATATCCTGATGCACCCTAAAGAACTCCTCCCTGTTGTCAAGCCAATCAAACGCTTCGGTTCGTCTGATCTGTGTCGGTTTACTTTGCAATAAGCATACCATGAGCTGTGTTGCCATTAGTCCGCCAGGTTTCCCGCAAAGCGATCTCTTGGAGACAATACCTGTCAGGTCTTTGCATACACCTATGAACTGAGAAATCTGAATTCCTTACAGATACGTTTAAAAAAAGGCGATGCCCTTAAATTCATCAGACACGATTTATAGTTGGGGAGGTCAGAAAATACGAATTTGTATAGATAGGACTGAATGGTGTATTCACTGTAATTCTTAAGCGTAAGCCAATGTTCGTGCTTTCTTATTAACTCTTTTTAATTCATCTTAATATCAATTTAAACAGAGGATAAATAAAACTACTTAAACATGCAGTAGGATGAGATGAATAGAACTGGTCTTAGCCTGTTGTTGTAATTATTTAAATAACAGAAAATATAAATTTGAATTTATCCGATTACGTAAAAAGAAGAAACGGTGTGCCCTTAGGTAACAGTGATTCCCTTCGAAATATGTTAAATCGCTCTATGGGAGCTGGAACGTTTTCTATATTCTGGCAATATTGGAATCCCATATGGGGATTCTATCTAGGGAAATATATATTCAAACCGCTAAAACTCATCTTACCACAAGCGCTCTCGCTGATAATCACTTTTGTTATTTGTGGATTTATACATGACCTAGCGATTATGTTAATAAAATGGAAATTTACCCTACTCCTAACTCCATGGTTTTTATTTATGGGTCTCGGTGTGGTTTTAGGTGACTATGCGAAAATTGATTACTCAAGATTTCCATGGATAGTGCGAGCGGCAATCAACATTTTAGTCATTTCAAGTTGCTTGCTAATAGCGTATCAAGTAAAGATATGAATGCAGACATGATCCATTAAAACTAATTACAACACTATGTAAAAAGCATTAAAACGACTTTTTACATTAACCGTTACTTAACCAACCCAAACAGCTTCTCTCTTTGCAGTTTACCCAGCGACGTTTTAGGCAGCGAGTCAACAAATTGATACTCTTTCGGGATTTTATAACCTGATAGCTTTTTTTTGAGCAGTGCCGTGATTTCTTCTTCAGACGGAGACTTGCCTGTGGATTCAAGAACAACAAGTGCCACCACTTTTTGACCCCACTCTGAATCAGGAAGGCCAAAAACTGCGGCTTCCTCAACACCTTTAACTTGTTTCAATTCTGTTTCCACCTCAACGGGGTCAACATTTTCTCCCCCGGTTACAATACGATCTGATCGCCTGTTTTTAAGAAAAAGCTGACCATAACGATTTATATGTCCTATATCGCCTGTCCTGAACCAGCCTTCAGAATCAAAAGAGCGGGAGGTGAGATCGTCACTTGAATATGAATCGATAATCTGGGGGCCTTTAAGCCAAATATCTCCATTTTCATTCGGTGGCATTGCTTCTCCGGTTTCTAAATCACGTATCTGCACTTCATTCGGTTTAAATATAGTCCCCACACTTTTTTTGGGAGTATACATTCCTCTCGGCTGCAACATTGGGTTAGCAGCTATTTGAGCGCATGTTTCGGTCATTCCATAGCTTGTGACAATGGCAATGCCGCGCTCAAGGGCTCTATCAATCAGTTCTTGTGGGATGGGACCGCCACCAAGAAGGACTGCTTTAAATTCGAGATGGAGCTGAAAAAGCGGATCTTCCATCAGCCTCATTAACATTGTTGGAACCAGCGATGCAATCTGAAAGAGCCTGTTTTCATTTAGAAAAACACGGATCTGATGTTCATCAAATTGATCCATTCGAAAAATGGCGGAACCGTAAAGAATGGATCGCAAAATAATTGAAATACCACCGATATGGTTGAGCGGCAGGCAGAGAAGCCAGTATCGGTTTTGATCAGGTCTAAAGTTCAAAGCTGAAGCCTCGGAAGCGAAAAGAATCTGACGCCGTTTAAGCGGGACCAATTTCGGACTGCCTGATGATCCCGATGTAAAAAAGAAACCGAATTTATTCTCAGGATCTGATGATGGCGATGAAATATCGTTTCCATCTGCCATGATATTCATGGCATTTTCAGGAATATCCAGTGCTGTATATTCTCCTTTACGCGATCGATTTTCGTCATCGGTATAAAAGACAGCCGGATTGATCTGCTTGATGTATGTTTTTAGTTCAGAATCGGTTACAGCCGGATTAAGAGGCACAAATGGAATCTTTAAAAGGTAGCATGCAGCTATCACAAAAGTGAGTTCATCACTGCTTTTGCTTAGCAGGGCCAACGGACGTGAATCGCTGATATCATAGTCAGCTGCTAAATCTTTAAATGTCTTACAGAATCCATAAAGATGTGCGTAATCATAGAGAGAATCTTTAGAGGCAAGGAAGTTAAATGACGCATCTGGCAGCGAAAACGCAGGGTATTTTATGTCACTTGTTGTCATAAATTACAGAAGAGGCGTGATGAGAGTTTGATTGATATCATGTAACGATAGCCAACTTTTGGAATTCTGATTCAGATGAAATGTTCCATCTGTTCCTATATTTTCTTCAAAAAGATTAGTCTGAAACAGAGTACCCGTATTGAGACCGTGTGCAGTTGATCTGCTACCAATCATTGCTGCAATCGATACAATTGCCCGGGTACCTACAGCTGATTCGAGCGCGGTTGTGATGATCACTCTATTTTCAAGATGAAATCGCCGGCTGATTGTTGCAAACAATTCCATTAGATTTCCATGCAACATGGGTTTAATGATTAGAAATGGCAGTGTATTCAATTTTTCAATCACATTAATTAATCCGAATTCAGTCAGAGATTCATCCGCTGCCACAGGAAGAGAGCTTTGTGCTATTACGGTTTTAAGATCGTTGATCGATTTAACAGGGCATGGCTCTTCAATATACTCGATAGGAAGATGGTCAAACTTTGACGAAAGCTCGGGAAGCTTTTGCCGTGGCCATGAACGGTTTGCATCTAGCCGAAAAGTAATACCGGAATATTTTTCAGTAATCTTCTTCATAGATTCAGGAAGATGTCCGATCTCGGAAGTTACTTTACATTTTAAAACACTGAATCCATCACCAAAAAAAGCGTCTGCTTTCTTGAGGAAATCTGTCTCAGATGTTGAACCAATAACAGAATTCACTTGTAATACAGCAGGCGAATCCATATTCAGTATTTTGTGAACCGGGGCCTGTTTTCTCGCCGATAAAATGAATAACCCCAGACTGCTTAACCCAAAAGCAACAGAAGGTATGGCGGTGTTCCGCTGAATCCACCGATTGAGATCTTCTGGCAGGAAAGGCCCGCCGAAAAATTGATCAGCCTTTAATTTAATTGATCTCAGATCAGATGATGCCCTGTCCAATGTTTCATCTGAAAATCCAGGCAGAGGGGCCACTTCAGAAACTACATCTGTATTCTGATCATAATATCGTACCAGCAGCCCTTCCCGAAAATTAAACGTACCGGCACCGGTAATAAAAGGCTGCTTAAATGGAATACGATATGTATACAGTTCAAGCATAATATGACAGGATGAAACCGGCTGAAAAAAGGACCCCGAAAATGAACATCAGCCGCGCAGTGTGCCCCAGGGTATCGTTGAGGGTACGCTTATCTTTGTTATTAAAGATAAGGTAATTTAGCCTGATTGCTTCCGGTAAAGACAGCAACGGGAGGAATATCCAGTATGAAACAGGGTATAAAAAATAGATAATTACCAGTGATAGATAAGAGAGTGCAAGCATTGAAACATACTCTGATAACAAGGCCTGTTCGCCAAATAAGACACCAAGCGTTCGTTTATTTGCGATGCGATCCTGAACTACATCACGCAGATTATTCACTACCAGAATATTGACGCACAGAGCCCCGACAGGAATCGACGCCCATGCACTCATTGCTGACCATTGAAGTGCATTAACGAAATAAGTTCCCATCACCGCTACGAAACCAAAAAATATGAATACGAAAATATCGCCTAATCCATTGTACCCGAGTGGGTAGGGGCCTCCGGTATACAGTACCCCAAAAAGCAGGGATGACAGCCCGATAGCCAATACGATCCAGCCGCCTATCCAAACCAGATAAAGCCCCGCTACAAATGCCGTGAGCATGGTTAGAATGGTTGCATATTTCATGGTCTTCGGCTTGATGAGCCCGGCAGCAGTCGCTCGTTCGAATCCGAGCCTTTCATCGGTATCGGCACCCTTAATGAAGTCAAAATAGTCGTTGGCAAAATTAGTGCCAATCTGGATGGCAAATGCACAGAAAAGAGCAACGGCAGTCGTATCGAAACGAAAGAGTTGATCGTACCAGGCGATGGACGCTCCAACCAGAACGGGGACGACTGCTGCCGCCAACGTTTTTGGGCGGGATGCGCTCAGCCAAAGTTTAATTTTAGGGGTTTTCAAAAGCTAAATGAGTGATTACACTGTGGATAATTTTGTTAAGAGAAGATAACGAATAAGACAGCTCCTAAAAAAGTTCAGTCAATTCGGTGTGTGGAAATGCCATTGTATTATTTATTTAAATTAAAAGCGCTTCTATATTATATAATTAATAGTATTAAATAACTCGCGTTTTTTTATAAGTATGTTTAAAGATATTAATTAAAAAAATTTTGTTAATGAATAGCTACTCAATATCTTATGACTTGTTTTGATGCAAGTGACAAATATCTATTAGTTCAGAGCCGGCATTTTACAGGCTGCACCATTCAACATGATGGTAATCACAGTAAGGAATTCAAAACAATTCAACCAACTCAAAACTAAATTATTTACGGACGCATGGCATACTCTAAACTTGAATATATATGGCTTGATGGTTACGAACCAACTCAGCATTTAAGAAGCAAAACACGCGTTGAGCATGATTTTAGCGGAAAGCTTGAAGATGCGCCCATGTGGGCATTTGATGGTAGTTCTACATTGCAGGCTGTTGGAAGTTCATCAGACTGTTTACTGAAACCGGTAGCTATTTTTCCGGACCCTGCTACCAAAAACGGCTATCTGGTAATGACGGAAGTATTGAATGCTGACGGGACGCCACATCCTACAAACTCCCGTGCTGCGATCGACGAAGACGATACGGATTTTTGGTTTGGATTTGAACAAGAGTATTTCTTAGTCGATCCGGAAACCAATCTGCCTCTGGGTTTTCCACTTAATGGTTACCCCGCGCCACAGGGTCTTTATTATTGTGGTGTAGGTGCACGTAATGTGTTTGGCCGTGAGATTATTGACGAACACCTTGATATCTGCCTTGAAGCTGGCCTCAACGTTGAAGGAACCAATGGTGAAGTAGCCGCAGGGCAGTGGGAGTTTCAGATTTTCGCAAAAGGTGCAGCCCAGGCCGGAGATGAAATCTGGGTTGGACGTTACCTGATTGAGCGAACCGCCCGCAAATATGGTATAGCTGTTGATCTGCACCCCAAACCGCTGGGTGATACGGACTGGAATGGTTCAGGAATGCATGCTAATTTCTCTAACGGATTTATGCGAGATACCGGCGGCGAAGAGAACATGAAGAAAATCTGTGATGAGTTTGGAAAACACATCAAAGAGCATATTGCCGTTTATGGTGCAGACAACGATAAACGTCTCACTGGTAAGCATGAAACGCAATCCATTGATAAGTTTAGCTATGGCGTATCAGATCGCGGTGCTTCTATTCGGATTCCAATCTCAACGATTGAAGATGGCTGGAAAGGACGTTTAGAAGACAGACGACCGGCATCTAACGCATGTCCGTATGAAGTGGCATCAAGAATTATCCAAACTGTACGCAACGTAAAGCCCTAAACGGTTTTCTACTGCTATAGTTTTAAAACAAGTATTAAAGCTCTGTCTTGAGAAAGGCAGAGCTTTTCTTTTTTGTACAACTGTTGACGCTTTGATCTTTTGTTGTTGCATATGTAACCAGATGAAAAGGTTTTATTTCAACTGAGAAAGGCATTACTTTGAGTATAGTTGGGATAGGCAGGTTTAGACTCGCGATAAAAACGATTGGCATTAATTGGAATGGGGACTGACTGATCACTATGAATAATCAGGATATTGTTAATAAGATTGAAGCGTATGAGGGGAGTCACATAAAGTTTGGTGTGGTTGATATCGATGGCGTTTTACGTGGTAAAATGATATCAAAAAAGAAATTTTTGAAGTCTGTGTCGCAGAAGATCGGCTTCTGCAACGTTCTTTTTGGATGGGATGTAAACGACAAGGTCTACGATGATTCAAAAGTAACGGGCTGGCACACCGGATTTCCAGATTCTGCTGCTTCTATAGATTTAACGACCTACCGTACTATTCCCTGGAATGATAATATTCCTATGTTCCTTGCTGACTTTAGCCCATCAGTTGAGTTGCAGGATGTTTGTCCCAGAAATTTGCTCAGGCGGATTGACGAAAAATGTCGTAAAGGAGGATACATCCCAAAATTTTCAACAGAATATGAGTGGTTTAATTTTCTGGAAACGCCACAGACATTTAGCGATAAAGGTAAATTAAATCCCGAACCGTTAACCCCTGGTATGTTTGGGTATTCGTTTTTGCGTTCATCACAGTACCATGAATATATGAACGATTTAGTCGTTCAAATGGAAGTTTTTGGTATACCCATAGAGGGCATACATACCGAGACAGGTGATGGGGTTTATGAAGCCTGTATCGAATACAGCGACTTGATGGAAGCTGCAGACAGGAGCGTTCTTTTTAAAACGGGAGTGAAAGAAATTGCTTTCAGACACGGGGTCATGGCGAGTTTTATGGCAAAATGGAGCAATGATTTTCCAGGAAGCGGCGGCCATATTCATCAAAGTCTGTGGAGTGGTAAAAGTGGAAATAACCTTTTCTATAATCAGGAATCGAAGAATGATATTCCGCAAATTCTGGAATATTATATCGCAGGCCAGTTACACTGTTTGCCCGAGATTCTTCCAATGTATGCTCCCACAGTTAACAGCTATAAGCGGTTTGTGCCAGGATCCTGGGCGTCCACATCAGTAAGTTGGGCGCGGGATAACCGCACGGCTGCGCTTAGGGTAGTTCCCGGCAGGGAAAATTCTTCAAGGCTTGAAACACGTGTACCAGGAGCTGATGCGAATCCCTACCTGGCTATGGCGGCAGCTCTGGCATCTGGATTGTACGGGATAGAAAATAAACTTACTTTGGACGTCGCGGAAACGCAAGGTAATGAATACAGTAATCCTGAGGCAAGAAAATTACCGTCTAACTTACAAGATTCGGTTTCCAGGATGAAAACCTCTGACCTTGCAAAAGATCTGTTTGGTAAGACATTTGTTGATCACTTTGTTTATACCCGTGAATGGGAATGGGAACAGTTTACTAAAAAAGTGACCGACTGGGAACTGGAACGGTATTTTGAAATCATCTAAAGCGGTGTTATGAATCAAATCGATTTTATTGGAATCGTCAGGGAAGCGGTAAAACATTTCGATTCATCTAAACGAATTGTTCGCATTGACGATATAAGTGCTAAGGTATCTACCAACCACGTGTATCGGATAAAATTTTCTGACAGCAATTTTATTATTGCCAAGCTTTCCTATTTCGGCAAGTTTGAACATTTTGTTGAAGATCACAGTATCATCAATTCACTGTCAAATAATCTGCCGGCACCGTTTGAAAATGTGCTGGCACGATCACTTATTAAAGGCAGCTCACTTTTTGTACATCGTCACACGGATAGTCTGATTGATGCCTGGATAGTTTTCTATCGTCCCATGAGAGTTCGTGAAAAGTTGCCAAAACGCCTGAATGAAGAACAGATTAAAAAACTGGGCAAGACGTTTGCTCAATTTCACCAGGCTTGCTATAGCGTTAGAAATACTCTTCCAGAGTCATCAAAGACAATGAAGATTGATATCGAGCATCTGCTTCGGATTCTTCAGACGTCACTCGGCCAGCACGATCACCGCATGCACATTGATTTGATTCGCGAACAGTGCCATAAATTTCTTGATAACACAGCGGTACTGCCAACAGAATACCTGGAACCCATCCCTGTGTTTGTTGACTGGAATATTGGTAATTTTTCGGTTACAAAAAATATGGTATTACACTCACGCTGGGATTATGATTGGTTCAGAGTGAGTTCCCGAATGATGGATTTTTATTTTTTCAGCCGCATAGTATCTGATGTTGGAGATCAAAGTGTATTCAGCTATGATATCGACAGGTTTATGGAAGATCGGTTCCTTATCTTTTTGAAATCCTATCATGAGGAATATCCGCTGAATGAGACAGAAATTAAATTCCTTCCAGAAGCTTACCGCTTCTTTTTGCTCAACTACGTCGTAAAATATGGCCGTTACTTTTTTCACGAAGTATTTTCAAACCGTTTGCAGCAAGAGGCATATACGCGTCACCTGCCAACGATTGAAGAGAAATTTGACCCTGACCCCATTTTAAAAGCATTATTTGACTAACCAATATTATGAATAGAGTTTCATTCAAGGAAATTGCAAAAAATTACAAGGCTATTTTTGTGGACTCTTACGGGGTTCTAAAAAATCATAATGGTCTAATTGATGGCGTTCAGCCCGTAATTGACTATTTAAGGGAGGAAGAGAAGACTGTAAGAGTGCTTACAAATGACGCGTCCAGAAGCCAGGAACAGCAGGTTGAAATGTTTTCTATGTTGGGTTTAACCGGGCTGAAAAATGAAGAAATTATTACATCGGGGATGCTTGCACGCCATTTTCTTGAGCTGAAAGTTAAAACCGGAAAAATTGCTTATCTCGGCACACCCAATTCTGCCGGATATTTTCTGCAATATGGCCTGGAACCTGTATCAGTGGCTGACCTTGACCTGGACGATATCGATGACATACAGGCTTTCGTTTTTTTAGATGACGAAGGGTTTGACTGGAATGACGGAATTAACAAGACGGTCAATTTTTTAAGGCGTAAAAACCTGCCGATTATCGTTGCTAATTCAGATAAATACTATCCTATATCAAAAAATGATGTAGCAGTGGCAATTGGCGGCATCAGCAGACTGATCGAATCTGTGCTGAATCAAAAATTTATCCGTTTTGGTAAACCTGACTCACAAATGTTCATGTATGCATTCGATGATATCAACAGGTCTGGTATGTTTACAAAGAGCGATATTCTGATGGTGGGCGATACGCTTCATACAGATATTCTTGGTGGCAACAAGTTTGGGCTTCAAACACTGCTTGTATTATCCGGTAATACCCGACCGGAGAGTGTAGAGATGAAAATAAACTCCAGTGGAATTATACCTGATTACATTTCGGATTCGATTTTGACGTGAGTCGAACTGGGAATTTGAAGGAATCTAATTCAAGAATATGCTTTGAAGAGTTAACCAAAAGGGACTCAAATTGTGTCACTGAAGATATCTCGAATCTGTCCAAAACTACCCTGGCCCCCACTCGATATGAC
>Ga0102932_1001735_pt1 | contig 11217 bp, 9 predicted proteins | sample SalPonR1_C_D2_MG_FD_78212 | JGI IMG/M metagenome (GOLD analysis project Ga0102932, IMG submission 78212) | Salt pond soil microbial communities from South San Francisco under conditions of wetland restoration - Salt Pond MetaG R1_C_D2_MG | ecosystem: Environmental > Aquatic > Marine > Intertidal...
CGCCCGGTTGTAGACACATAATCACAACATTATGGGTTTTTGCGGCGTTTCTTGCCAAGTCGAGTGCAACAATTGGCGCACCCGACTTTGTCAGAACATGTATGCAAATCGCGCAAGTCGGTTTTTTTTCATCGAACGTCTGGCTGCCGCGAAACTGGTTTTCGCGGATTTCTCTTAAGCTCCGGCGGCCTTCGGTTATACCGAATCGGATATAATGGTGGAAGGCAGCGATTCCGGCTTTCTCAACATCCGGATAAGCTTGAAAATACTGTCGTTCAGAAAAATGGGACAGCATCTTGTCTACCGGATCGCCAAGCGATACGAGTTCGAAAATGAGTTCGAAGATGTCTTCGGTCCCGGCGTCGATCTCGGCTCGCAGCCGTGGATCAACCGTAATGTCGGCCAAGCGTCGATCAAGTTCGGGCAGATGCTTCAGTGTTTCCTGATATGCGTTTGCAAACAACCCGCTGGCCTTGCCATGTTTCTCGAAATGTCCACGCAAGTCGACATCGTTGGTGACAAGTTCGGGGTGGCGTGCCGCATAAAACCTTGGATCAAAGCGGAACTCGGGTCGCTCTTCGAGAATCTCTGTGTCGGCGAGAATTTCGTGCCACAAATCCTGAAGGGTCATCGAGTCTGCCCTTTCTCGTGCCAGATAAGGTGCTCTTTCATCAACGCAATGCAGCCATCGGTCTGCATTTCCGTAACATCTTCGGGTAAGTTGTTGAAAAGGCGTTTGAACAACGGATTGGTCACGATTCTCTCTCCCAAGACGAGCATTGCGAACTGGCCATCCGCAGGGTCTGTCTTGGCTTCGATTAACCACGGGTCGTGCCGCACGGTCCGTTCGAGGCGCTCGATTTCCTTGTCGGGGATCCCCTTGGTGCAGAACAGTAGCGGACCGCTCATCTCGATCCTTGCGCGGGCCATCCGGGTAATGGCGATGCGAAGGGTGTCGAAACGGCTGGTGGTCGACGATACAAGGTCGATCACCAGATAGTGGAGCGTGGCGGACTCGATCCACTGTCGCGACTGTTGTTCGTCCGGACTGGTTAGAAGAACCTTGGGCCCGGGCCATTTCATCGTCCGGGCCTTGGGGTCAAGTGCCGACGGATTATCCTTGGTGGTAATGAACATTCATACGCTCCACAAGCTTCCCGAGACCTTGTTCGAGTGATATCTTTGCCGTCCAGCCGAGAGCGTTGTTCGCTCTACTGCAATCAAGCACGTTGGATTTTACATCAATCTTGCTTGGCGTGTGGACAGTCTTGAGATCGTGGCCCGTCAACTTGCGCAGCGTCGCGATAAGATCTCGAAGCGACGTCCTCTCACCACTGCCAATATTGAATATCTCGACGGGCTCTCGTGTCTCGAATGCGATCACGCTTCTGACTGCGGCGATGAGATCGCTCATCTCGATATAGTCACGTTCGGCAAGGCCATCGCCGATGATCTGGAATTCCTCATCCCGCAGCAAGGCCTTGATCAGGATCGGGATGACACCCTGATCGGGCTTGCTGACCATCGACCCGTAGGGGTTGGAGACCCTCAGGATGACCAGCTCGAAACCGCGATCCTCTGCAAGTTGAGCGAAGGCACGTTCCAAAATGAGCTTGTGAAGCCCATACATGCTGATGGGCGCTTTCGGGTGGTCCTCGCGGATTGGAAGCTCAAGCGCGTTTCCGTAGACGGTGCCGCCTGACGAGAAAAACACCAGGCGCCCGCGCCAGCCACGGGCTAGAAGCGCCTCGAGCATCTCAACGTGGGGCAGGATGTGCTCATGTGCGAGAACCGCGAAATTCGAAAAGCTGACTCGAGGGTTCGAAAGGCCGGCACAGTGCAGGATCGTCGCATCAGTGTCATCCGGTGCAAGCCATGAGCCATCGAACACCGTGTGCACCTGTTTCTGCGCAGGATTGTTCGCCGCCAAGGTCGGGCAGGGGCGTCGCGATACCGCCGTCGTGTTCAAGGTCGGGTCGTTGTGGACAAGATCTGCTGCAACCTCTGAGCCAATCACGCCGGATGCCCCGGTTACGTAAATACCCTGCATTGCCTCTCCAAAGGTTCGATCCAGCTTTCAAGCAAAGGTAACAAAGTCGAAACGAGCGCGAATAAGTCCTGTTCGGCTAGCGCATACCTTAAGGATTATCAAGCCGCTCAGAACTGTTGCCGGTCGTGTGCTCCGGGCGCCGATTGCCGATTGTTGGTATGCCTCAACAAGCGCTCGATTTTTCATCGGTGCACATGTCACTGACAATCTAGGTTGGTGCAAGGCGGGGCGTCTGGCAGAAGGCGAGCGGAAGCAGGCCTCACCAGACCCCGAGGGAGGCAAGAGCGCACGCTGCGCGGACCTGCGACGGGACGCAAGGCCCTCATTCTGCTCGGCGCGGGGGCGATACGACTCGTTCTCAAGCCGCGCGAACTGCGGAGACGGGCGGATAATGTTGCGTACGAACACCGGTCAAGTGGATCGGCGCGATTGCGCCGATCTCATACCTGAAGGCTGCATGAAGCCGCGGGCTGTCTGAAAACGGCGGGCCAGTCGATGGCGGCCCTGCAAGGTACTGCCCCGCCCCGCAAATATCACATGGATGATCGGCCGGGACCGATCAGCTTCCGCACCCGCGGCTGACTGGAGAGATTGCGTCGTGCGGACCCTGTTGTGATGTTGATAACAGGCCCACGTTGCAGTATCCAGCGCCAGCCGCACGGGTGTTGAGCATGCGCGCCGGCGATCGAGCAAGAGATGGTCTTTCGTATCGAGTTGGTTGGTGGAGCCTCCGGCACGCTGACAATTATTTGGAAAATGAATAAGGTAGTCTGATGAGCGTACGAAACGGTTTCATTTTTTCCGAAGACATACCTGATGGTGCGCCCCCGGCGGACGGGCTTGGGGTCAACACCTTCTCGAGGCAACTCCTTGCCGACCGTTGTTCGGAGGCGACCGCAGCCGAAACACGGGATCGTGCGGTCGGCGTCGACGGGCATGATCGGGTTCGGCCCGGAGTTGGAGCGTTCGGTGCACACGGCAAGGGTAACATCACCATCGACTCGATCGCGGTGATGCCGTCGCGCCGCGCCGTCGTCGCCCGGTGTGAACGCGATATCGGCGATGTCGGGCGCGGCGGAATCATGGCTCCCTCCGGACGTGGCGCTTTAGCAATCATGTCGATTTCGGAAACGGACCACGATGGCGACCAACGCGCTGTTGATGCCATCGGATCGGAACTCTCTCTGCTTGTTACCCGCGCGCATGACAGGCCGGCGCCCGCCGAAGGGTTCGTTTGGACGCGACCGACGCGCCGGGCCATGCGGACCGATGGCAGCGACGAAATTTCTCGCGGTTCTGCCAGGAATCCTGTCCATCATCCCAAGCAGGGGTCCCCGAAACGTTACAACGATGGACAGGGCCGCCACTTCTGCAGCATCCAGTCAAGAGCCGGAGGCCAGTTCACATGACTGCGAACATCTTCATCACCGGCGGGGCGGGGTTCATCGGGGCGCGCCTTGCCGACCGGTTTGCGCGCGATGGTGCCCGCGTCACCGTCTTCGACAACTTCCATCCGCAGGTGGCCAGTATTCACCCCGCCAACCTGCAGCGGCTGGCGCAGGTCGGCGTGCAGGTGGTCACCGGAGATGTGCGCGACCGGGATGCTCTGTCCGCGGCGATCGACAAGGCCGCGCCGGATCTGGTCTACCATCTCGCGGCGGAAACGGGCACTGGCCAATCCCATGACTTGCCGGCACGCTATTCGGATGTGAATGTCACCGGAACCGCAACTCTGGTCGAAGCGCTGCGGGATGCAACGTCCAAGGTCGGGCGTGTCGTTCTTGCGGGGTCGCGCGCGGTGTATGGAGAAGGCGCTTGCGTCGATGCCGAAGGGCAGCCCACCTTGGCGGCCCATCGCAAGAGCGAAGACCTTGCTGCCGGTGATTTCATGCTCAAGGACAAGGCTGGCCATCCGCTTGTCCCAGTGGCCACCAATGCCGAGTGCCCCGTCAACCCCGCGTCGATCTACGCCTCGACCAAGTTGATGCAGGAATACCTTCTGGAACAAGGATTCTGGGGAAGCGGCACGGAGGTTGCCGTCCTGCGCCTGCAGAATGTTTATGGTCCGGGCCAGGCCCGGGACAACCCCTACACGGGTGTGTTGTCGATATTCGCCCGGCAGATCGCCGAGGAAAAAACCCTCGACATCTACGAGGACGGGGAGATTACACGGGATTTCGTGTTCATTGATGATGTGGTCTCGGCCCTTCATCGGGTCGGAACGATCGAAACGATACCGGAAGGCATCATTGATATCGGTAGTGGAAAAGGTGTCACGATCCTCGATGTCGCGCGCCGATTGTTGCATGTCATGGGGCGGGATCCGGATCGGTTGCGGATTTCGGGGAAGTTCCGCGCCGGCGACATACGTCACGCGTTGGCCGATATTTCCCGCGCGAAAATGGAATTGCGGTGGCAACCGGAACACGACCTCGCGAGTGGGATTGACCGGCTGGTCGCCTGGGAAGCCGAAGCGTCCGACGCATCCGAAACTTCCGGGGCCGCGATACCAGCCCATGCCAACGCGGCCCTTTCAGGAAACGACACGACGCAATGACGACAAAATCCCGGCGACTCGTAGTCCACATCGGCCCCCACAAGACTGCGTCCAGTTACATTCAAGTCAACCTGCTTGAAAACCGCGATACGTTGGCCGAACAGGGCTGGCTTTATCCAATCGAAGGTACGGAGGCGCTGGCGGCGCACCATCACCTTGCCCATAACTCGGCAGACTACCTGCCCGAGGAGGCACCGCACCGGGGCATGCTGGAAACCCTTGGGGAAGAAGCCCGCGCCAAGGGGCAAAGCCTCGTGCTTTCGGCCGAGGGGTTCTGCCGCTGGAAACCGTCCAATTTCGATGTATTGGCCGACCTTCTGGGATTTGACAGCTACGAACTGGTCTATGTCGTCCGTGATCCGCTTGACGTGTTTCCGTCCTTCTGGGCGGAAGAGGTCAAGCAGGGCCGCTCGATGGGGTTTGCCGAGAGATTTGCGCAGGAATTCGCAGGTCCGATACAGTCACGCATCCTCAACCCGATGCGTGATCTCAATCCCCTTCTGGCGCTGGATCGGGCGCGCGTTCACGTGGTTCCCTATGATACCCTCAAATCGCGAAGCATCGACATTTTCGAGCATTTGGTCAGCTCGGTTCTCGGAGTGACAGGGGTCACTGCCAGGAACGTCAAGACGGTGAATGCGAAACATCCGATCGAAGTGACCGAGTTCCTTCGTCTGATGACCTTGATTCACGGATGCGGGGCGCCGAACATCGGCTCCGATCTTCGGTTGCGGTTCACGGCGAGTAGCACGAAGCGTGAATTGAAGGATCTGCGATATCTGGTGAAGGATAACGCGCGCCATGCCCGCCGCGTGATCACCGTTCCCGAAAACGTCGGTTTCCGGCTGCGGGTTGAAAAGCTGATGACTGCGCGGTTACTGGAAAACTGGAGTATCGATTTGGAAGAAGATGAGCAGTTGTTCTCGTCCAAGGAGCGCCGATTCGTCTATTACGACGCCTATCTGCTCTCGACGACTGATCCCGTGCGCCAAGCGGCCGACGCAACGCTTCAATGGCTGGCGGACCCCAGCGGGGCCGGCCAGTGACGTGTTCGGGTCTATTTGTCCTTCCGCGTGGAAGGGTTGGCACGCCACAGGTCGACTTCACCCTATCGGAGATGCGATCGGTTTGTGACCGGCTCGTCATCGTTGTCTCGCATGCGGATGTCGCGGACCTGCTGGGCCGCTTTCATCCGGATGAGGTGCTGGTCGAACCCTTGGTCGAGGCATCGTATCTTGCCGGGGTGCGCGCCGGTCTGCTGTCAATGACGGAAATGACGGGGGGGGCCGGGCCTTCTTCCCCGATCATTGTGTCGGGCAGTCATGTGCTGGCGCCGGTCGGTCCCGTCGCCCCGCTTCTTGACCATTTGGCGGATAGCGGTGCAGGGCTGTTCGCACCCTACTGGCATAACATCGATGTCGATCAGCGCATCAGCAACGAAGGCTTGCCTTCGCGCGTGCCCTACTTGGATTTCGCGCTCTTGAGTGCCGAGTTGCTGGCGTCCGACGGGTTTCGGGACTTCTGGCACAATGCCAGATGCGAGGACGACTGGACAGATTTCAGGGCCGTCCTCGGGCCGTTTACGCGGTTTCTCGAAAGAAACGGACATGGCATCACCTATCCGTTCGGGCCAACCGAGCTGCAAACGTCGGATCCAAGGCTGTACGAGGTGCACCGCCTCGTGGCGCATGGATGCCCGTGCCTGCCTCTCGCGGTCTTTTCGCTCGATCCGCTGCTACATGATCTCAACGCCATCGCGCTCAGGTCGGCTCTTGACCTACTGCGCGATCGCTACCCGGCGGCCTATGCGACGGCGATCCGCCATGTCACTTCGACAATACCGATGCGCAGCTTCAACGCGAATGCGGATCAGTTCGAGATATTCCCCGTAACGGCGGCCCGGACGGACAAGTCGGAATGGAGTTTTGGAACCGTCGCCGTCTTTATTCATGCCTACTACCCAGAAATGATCGCCGAACTGTCCGGTTTGGCGGCAAACATTCCTGCCACTCACCACCTGTTCGTGACGACCGCCAGCGAACAAAACCGCCAGACCATCGAAGACTATCTGCTGGATGCTGGATACGCGACTGACGCGGTCGATGTCCGTGTTGTCGAAGAAAATCGCGGACGTGACATGGCCTCGCTGTTCATCACCTTCCGTGACGTGATCCTCTCGGGCAGGTACGAGGTGGCGCTTCGCCTGCATTCCAAGCGGACACCGCAAGTCTCGCCGCGAGTGGCGGAGGAATTCAAGACGCACCTGTTCGAAAACCTCGTTGCCAGCCGCGGATATGTCAGCAATCTTCTCGACAAGATGGAGGCGGAGCCGGACCTCGGGATGGTGATGCCACCCATCGTGCATATCGGCTTTGGGACGCTTGGACATTCGTGGTTCAACAATTACCCGCGCGTGCGCCAGCTTGCGGATGCCATGGATCTCGACGTTCCGCTGGATGTGGCGACACCGGTTGCCCCGAATGGCACGATGTACTGGTTTCGCACCGATGCGCTGCGCAGAATGTTCGAATGGCCATGGGCGTGGGAGGATTACAACAAGGAACCGCACCATGTTGACGGGGGGCTTGCTCACGCGCAGGAACGCCTGATCGGGTATTGCGCACAGTCTGCCGGCTATCGCGTTCTATCGGCGATGACCCCGCAATCTGCCGCGCGCAACTACGCCAAGCTTGAATATAAGATGCAGCGGCTGATGTCGCACCTGAGTTCCGGAAACATCGTGGAACAGGATCTCAATCTTTCCCGTGGCCGGGACTCTTGGCGCGGCAGGCTCTATCGCTTCTCCTACAACACCTATGGCTGGACGATCAGGCGCTGGCCGGGATCGCGAAGGTACCTGAGACCGGTGGGGCAACTGGTTCGAAAAGCGCTCTCTTTCGATGCCCGCACCTAAAGCGCATTGCGCCAGATCGGAGTCACGCGTCCGTCGCGCCAGCGACGGCCACGCGCCCGCCCGGGCAGTCGCGTGCCCGTCGCCGGACCGTACCCGATTGAATGCAACATGCAGTAGGCGACCCGGTCGAGCCTCACCGGTGGTGTATCGCGTTCGGCGGATCGACCGGGGCGCGCCAGTGAACCTCTGGGTGGGGACATCGTTGCGGCCAGTGGGCGCTTGAGCTTGCCACTGCACGCCGGTCCCTCGACCCGTCTTCGCACCGGTCAGCCCGGTTGTGCGCCCCGCGCGAACGGGCCGCGGCCCTGCTGGCCTTCCCGCTTGGGAAACGGCACCAGCTTGCCCTGATCCTCGTCCCAGAGCTTCAGGGTAAAGCTGCGGATCGCCTCGGGCCAGTTGATCGTGGGCAGGTCGAAGATCTCCCGCAACTCCCGGTGGCATGCGCGCAGGCGGTAGCTGGGGATATTGGCGTTGAAATGGTGGATGTCGTGATAGGCGATGTTGCCCGTTGCCAGATCGAACCACCAGCCGAGGTCAAGCGCCGAGGATCCTTGCAGCGCGGCAAGATCATGGCGCAAGTCCGGCCGATGGTCCCAGTAAGTATCCTCGAAATTGTGTTGCAGGTAGACAAGGAACACGCCGGTACAGGCCGCGATGATCACCGTCGCGCCATAGACCACCAACGCGGGCACGCCGCCCAGCCACCACAAGAGCGCGATCCACGCCAGCAGCAGCGCGTCATGAACCAGTACGCCGGCAGGTCCGACCTGCATGGTGTTCTTGGGCCAGCGATAGCGGATCACGTAGACGAACAGCCCGCCAAGCGGGATCAGGATGAACGGGTTGCGGTAGAGGCGGTAAAACAGGCGGGTCTTCCAATCGGCCTCCTGCCATTCGCGCAGCGTCATGGTGTGAATTTCGCCCGCGCGTCGCTCGTCGAGATCGCCGAGGAACTTGTGGTGCTGGTTGTGATTGAATTGCATCGCCCTGTAAGGCGTCAGCGTGAAGGTAGACAGGGCGTAGCCCGCCCAATCGTTCATCCACCGCTTGGTGAACAGTGACCTGTGCCCGCAATCGTGCTGCAAGACGTAAAGTCGAACACCGGCAAGCGCGTTCACCACGACAAGCGGCACCGCGATATACCAGGTTCCGTAATGGTGGATGGCGAGGTAGAGGGTGAGGAAATAGACGGCAAAGGTACCGAAATAGCTGGCCGAGGCCAGGGCATCGCTGCGCTGGCAATAGGCGCGGGTGAGGTCTCGGATCGACGACATCTTGCAGATCTCTCGTGTTTGCTCCGACATTGCAGGGCCTTGGCCCCTTGCCGGTAGATGTGTTCGTCAGGCGTCCTTTTCAAATTCTCGTGACATGAGTTTAACGCGGATTCCGGTTTTGGTCGATGGGCATGGTCAAGGTGGCACGCCAATGTCTCATGCCGCCAGAGCCTTTGCGTTTGCCTTTGCCGGGCGCGAAGGGCCTGTCCGGGTCAGGATCAGCAGCATGATGGCGATATTGACCATGTTGAAGCCGATGCCGTTCAGGAACGCCCATTGATAGCTGCCGGTCAGGTCATAGATCCAGCCCGACAACCACCCGCCAAGCGCCATGCCGGCAACGGTCGACATCATCACCAGCCCCACGCGTTCGCCCGCCACGCGCGAGGGCAGATATTCGCGAACGATAATGGCATAACTCGGCACGATACCGCCTTGGCTCAGCCCGAAGACGAGGCTGACGATGTAAAGCGGTGTCAGCCCGGTGGTCGGCAGGTAGAGCAGCAGCGCAAGGCATTGCAGGGCGGAGCCAATCAGCAATGTCGGGACCCCGCCAAGCCAGTCGGCCAACGCCCCCGACACGAGCCGCGAGGCGACGCCGCCAAACAGCATCAGCGACAGCATCTCGGCGCCGATGGCCGGCCCGTAGCCGAGATCGGTGCAGAAGGCGCCGATATGGACCTGGGGCATCGACATCGCCACGCAGCAGCCGATCCCGGCAATGGCAAGCAGGATCGTGAGGTTGCGCGGTGAGAAGTTGACCGACCGGGCGCGCAAGGCGGCAAAGTGCTCGGCCTCTGCGCGGGCAGCCTCGGGGACGCGCGCGCGCAGAAGCAGGGAAAGGGGGATCATCACCACCGCGGCGGTGACGGCGATCACGAAGTAGGCCGCGCGCCAGCCCTGTCCGGCAAGGATATCGGCAAGGATCAGCGGCCAGATCGCGCCAGAAAGGTAGTTCGAGGAGGCGGTGATCGCCACCGCGACGCCCCGTCGTTTCAGGAACCAATGCGAGACATCGGCGATGAGTGGGCCGAAACAGGTGGCTGTGAAGAACCCGATGACGCATTGCAGCACCGACAGCGTCGCCAGGTTGGGGGCTATCGCCGCCCCGGAAAAGCCGAGCCCCAGCCCAAGCGCCGCAACGATCATCGAGCGCGTGATCCCCCAGCGATCGACCGCCCGCCCGATGGCATAGTTGCCGAGCGCGAAGCCCACCATGGTCAGCGTGTAAGGCAGGGCGGCATCGGCCCTGTCGATCCCGAATTCCGCTTGCATGGCGGGCATGATCACGATGATCGACCACATGCCGACATTGCCCACCAGCCCGATGGTGAGCGACAGGGCGAGGCGCGTCCATGCGGCGCGCGAGTCGAGGGCGGAGATCGTTGTCATGGCGGCGACGTTAGGGGCGGCGCGGGGCGAGGAAAAGCGAAACCTTGCAGCCAGTGCGACCGCCGATGCGCAGGGGGTGGTCACGGCGTGGCGCATGCCCCATCTAGGGGGCAAGGCAGATGAGATGCAGCAAACGAAGGAGACCGCGATGTTCGGCTTTGCCCGCAGGAAAACCGAGATGGTATCGCCCGCTGAGGCCTTGCCGGGGCGCCCTGATCCGATCGCCACCGCCGAACGGCACCAATTGAGCGGGCGACCCCTTACGCTCGACATTCCGGAGGGGATGCAGGCAGCGATGTTCGGCATGGGCTGTTTCTGGGGGGTCGAGCGAATGTTCTGGCCGCTCGACGGTGTCTGGCTGACCATGGTGGGGTATGCGGGCGGGTATACGCCAAACCCAACCTACGAGGAGGTCTGCACCGGGCGCACGGGCCATAACGAGGTGATGCGGCTCGTCTATGACCCCAAGGTGATCGGCTACGAAGGGTTGCTCAAGGTGTTCTGGGAAGGCCATGACCCGACGCAGGGCATGCGGCAGGGCAATGACATGGGCACGCAGTATCGTTCGGGCATCTATTGCTACGACGAAACCCAGAAAGCGGCAGCGGAAGCGAGCAAGGCGGCGATGCGGGCGCGGCTGGCCGAGGCAGGCTTTGGCGCGATCACCACGGAGATCCTGCCGGCGCCGGAGTTCTTTTTCGCCGAGGATTACCACCAGCAATACCTCGCAAAGCACCCGTCCGGCTATTGCGGTATCGGCGGCACCGGCGTGACCTGCCCCATCGGCCTCGGCGCCTGATGGCGCCGATCGGGGAACGCCCCGCCTCAAGCCCCTGCGGGGCCCTCGGCGCGGCGTCGCTGCCGCAGGATAACGTGCGAGCCGATGCATCATATCGACGGCGGTTTTTGCTGGAGCGCGGGGGGGTAAGTATTGGGACCACGAAGAAGGCGCATTGAGTTTTGCGCGGGCGGCGCCTATGGCGGGGCCGAGGAACAGGAGTTGACAGATGCCGACCTTTACCGCCCTGAC
>Ga0102932_1001752_pt1 | contig 11172 bp, 7 predicted proteins | sample SalPonR1_C_D2_MG_FD_78212 | JGI IMG/M metagenome (GOLD analysis project Ga0102932, IMG submission 78212) | Salt pond soil microbial communities from South San Francisco under conditions of wetland restoration - Salt Pond MetaG R1_C_D2_MG | ecosystem: Environmental > Aquatic > Marine > Intertidal...
CTTTAAACGTCGTAATGACAACGTTCATTGCTTAAGTTTCCGGATTGGCTGTTGGCAATTTGCGTCGACTTCCCCAAAGAATGCACCATTAAATTGCTACAGAAATATTGCTAGGTTTGCCGTGGTTCGCCACGATCCGGTTGCTCAACTCGTCGCCCTCGTCTGAAGATGGCGGGCAGCAAAACGATCCAATCGTGCCCAGCCAGGCGACGAGGTGCTGACACGATGTCAGCAGTGAGCAATTATCAGTTGTCCTATTTAGAAAACTGCTATCGATACCGCCGGTGAGGGAGCATTCCAATCCAATTCACTTTGGTCGGCAAGTGATTTTTGCTCTCGATGGCGAACGCAGTCATTGCCGCAACTGCTGGTAAGCAGGTTTGCAGGAATCATTCGCAGAACTCTGCTTAGCCGTTCGGGCGATAGCCCCGGTTATTTTCAGGAACCGCGGCTATCGCCAAGGCGGCTCATTTACCCGATGACTCCTGCCTGCCTGCCTGCTTAAGATCGCAATGCCGCAATGATTCAGAAGAGGTTGGCGGCGATTCCGGTAAATGATCGTTGCCTCATATTTGGGAAGCGCCACGGATGGATTCCCTGATTGCCTGGATACTTTGCTCGACATCAATTCGAAAAAACTCTCGGTTTGTACGGACCCTAAAATCTCCAAACGCTTGTGTACCTCCGCCTCAACTTCTTCGCAATTGCGAACCATTTGCTGGTAAGCTAAGTCGAAGGGAGTCGGAACAGCTGTGGAGTTTAGTACCGCTGCCCGTGATTCGGGTGATCGCTTCGTAAAGCCAATTTTCAAAAGTCCCGGCATCGATTCGTTAGTCAAAATGTAAATGAAGCCTGGATCGCACCCTGGAATGCGTTTCAGAATTGCGTTGTATTTTCGGTTGCTGTTCACGCACTTCTCATCAGATGATCGGCACACCGCTTTACATGGCGCCCGAGCAGGCGCAAAGCGACCACGCGTGCGAACGCCGGCTGGCGAGCGACGGTCGGGACTCTGAAAGACGCTTCGATCGAATTTCAGATGGTGTGGGGTTCGACCGATGCAGGCTTTGATGCGATGCCTGGCGAGGTCATTGACCAACTGCGAAAAGCATGTGGCTTGAATGACGACTGATCAGGCAACGCGAGTCACCAATGCGTGCGTCGGTCCACTCCTGATCGTTAACGGACATTCGAAACGCCCCGGGTGAAACATCCGCGTCGACGGACGCCGCGTCAGGCGCGGTTCACAATCAGGCGAGCGGGTGACGCATGCCGACGGCACGCCCGTGCTGATTGTCGGGAAAAACTGGATGGTCACGATGAATTGACCGATGTCGGCGATAGGGAATGTGCCGACAAGTAACCCAAGCCCTGCTCACGTCATCAAATGAACATAAATTGGATTCAAGCTTCCATCATTTGGTTGACGTTGGCGTTCATAGCCGTCCCCCGACAACCAAGTTTCGCCCAGCAGGTCATTCCCGATGTGGTCGGCGAAATCAAGCCGCCAGCAGACGAGTCTCCCGAATTCAGCGTCTACGGATTCGCCAAGCTCGACTACATCCAGGATTTCAATCGCGTCGATCCGGATTGGGCGGTAGCACTACGGCCGAGCCGAATTCCGACCGAGGAAGGAGTGTTCGGCGAAGACGGCCAGTCTGTTTTGAGCGTCCGACAAAGTTTGCTGGGCGTTCGGGCCTTGCTTCCCACCTCCGTTGGCAATGTAAGGACCGTCCTGGAAATGGACTTCTTCGGTGTCGGTTTCGATCAAGGCCAGACGGCACCGCGGTTGCGGAAAGCTTACGGGGATTGGGGACCGTGGCGGGCCGGCCAAGCGAATAGCTTGTTCACCGACATCGACGTGTTCCCCAATCTGCTTGACTACTGGGGGCCGCCCGGGATGGTTTTTCTGCGCGCCCCCCAGGTCCGCTGGACGCCGATTGAGGGTGACCACACACTCGCTTTCGCCGTCGAGCAACCGTCGGAAACGATCGACGTCGGGACGTTCGATCGCGTCATTCAAGAACTGGGTTTAAACATCCAAGGCATCGAGCGGATGCCCAACTTCACCTCGCGTTATCGTCACTCAGGCGACTGGGGATACGTGCAGTGTGCGGGCATCCTGCGCACGGTCGGTTTCGAAAGTGTTGGGTCACCACCGCCGCCGGGAAACGAACCGAAGGATCAATTCTTGGGGTGGGGCGTCAACTTAAGCAGTAATCTGTACTTTCGCGAAAAAGACCGGCTGATCCTTCAGTACGTCACTGGCCGAGCGATCGCCAGCTACATGAACGACGGGGGCGTTGACCTGGCGCCCACGCAGCCCTTTCCGAATCCCGCGAATCCCGACACCGTGCCGTTGGCTGGGGTCGTGGTCTATTACGATTGGTACTGGAATTCGGCTTGGTCGACGTCGTTCGGGTACAGCGTTAATGAAGTGGACAACCGAGCCGGCCAGCAGGACGATGCCTTCGGGCGTGGCGAGTATGCCTCGGTCAACCTGGTCTGCCAGCCCAACGATTCGCTGCAATATGGGATCGAATATTTGTGGGGCCAGCGTACCGACAAGGACGGTGCGTCGGGAACGGACAACCGTATCCAGGTCAGTGCCCGATTCTCGTTTTAATTCGTTAGCGCCGTTCATTCGTTAGCGCCGTTCATTCGCTCGGGCATGCGGGAACATCTTCATCGACGCCAGGCCACGGAAACGGATTCACGCGTATTCGCCTTCCCCGGCGATCCACTGTTGGTGCCGTTCCTCGTTGTTCATTGTCAGCATTGATGCGCCAGAGGAGCCGATCCCTCGCTGTCATTGGTAGATCGGTTCTAGTCCTGGAGAGATATGGACGGCTAGGACGCGGGCTCTAACGCCTGGAAATGGGGCGCCTGGAGTACATGTTTGGCTACTGCGCTGAATCCCGATCTCCATTGCAATCAGCTCTCCCCATGTGGAGCCGCCTCCTTGCACCAGCCTTTATGGGCCGTTCGCCAGTAGCCACCCCCTTGATTTGGCTATGCATGCATAGTGCCATATGCGGTTTGGTGGCTTGTCGCTCCCTTCGGGAGGGGGCTGCGGAAAAGGTCGCATTTTACAAATTGATCCTGTGCTCCCGAGCGTTCACGAAAATGTGTGCAGGTGAAAACCAACTTTTGGAGTCGGCAAGATGAGAAGTGAATGGATCAGTACGTGCGGGATGATGGCTTTAATGCTGGTGACGACCAACTGTCACGCGGGTACCATCACGATCGCGAACTTAGACACCGATGACATCGTCATTCCGGTGTTCGACACCAACCTGGGAACACTAGACAGCGTTGACTTGAACATTGCCCTGAAGGCGGGTTCGACAAACGTCAGTGGAGCTCACTTGCACGGTACCTACACGGTGCTTTCCACCAACACTCGAAATAACACGTTTGTAAGCGGCTTCGGAGGCGGTTCTGTTACAACCGCATCCGGATCGGTTTCCTATTCGGTGGCAACCCCATTCTACTCAGGGGGAGGGCTGAACGTCGGTGGATTCAACTTCGCTACTGCGCCGACAGGCAGTCATACACATAGCGTGACGACTTCTTACGAGGGACTGCAGCAAGTAGGGCCGACCGCCTGGCGGGCGCGAGCTAACATTAGCACGGGTTCTTTTGCTGGAAATTCAGCGCTGTACGCCGATCAGACTAAGGCTCTGTCGTTTTCGGGTGCGGGCCTTACGCCTTTTCTCGGTGCGTCCGACATCGTGATTGGCGCAGGGACCATTTTCACTCCCTCTGTCGGCGCGCACAATCATAACGTCCCGGGCTTTTCCAGAACCGTAAGTGCTTCCGGTGGACCATGGAATTGGTTTTTCAGCTCCAGTCAGACGCCGTCCTCAGGAACCCATGCCACCTTTCTAGATCCGCGCTTCGATGTCTCCGCAACGTTCAATTTCACTCCTGCTGCCTCGCCTGTTCCTGAACCGACCAGTTTGGCCGTGTTCGGTATTGGCGCCTTCTGTATTGCGGGGGTACGTCGCCATCGGCAGAAGAACCGGAATGCTCCAAGCTAGGCAGGAGCGGGATGCATCAAACCACGATTTCAGCTGCTCGTTCGTTTGATTGCCAGAGTCCTAATTTATGTCAGCCTTACGATTGCGTCAGGCTGGCAGCAGTGGAGTGGAATCCGATATCGCGTAAAGGTCTTCAAGGAGCCTACAGCAACTTAGTTGCGATTGACAAATCGATGTCGGATCAAGGGGCGCCCTCGTAGGTCGGTTAAAGTGCCTAGAAAGTTCGCAAACAGATGATCCGTTTTGTGGAAACTTTCAAACGCCCTCAAGTTTCTGTGGTGACAAACCGACCCTCGCGATGACGCTACGGCTGATCACCGTCGCGGGTATTACCATCGACGCCGGCGAGAGAAACCGCTGGAAAACGCAGCGGTTGAAGGATCAAGAGTGGGCGATGAGGGACTCGAACCCCCGACATCTTCGGTGTAAACGAAGCGCTCTAGCCAACTGAGCTAATCGCCCTGGGTGCGAGGCGAGCGGTGGGTCGACCGGGGCCTCGCGGTGTTTGCTTTTAAGTTTGGGACACGCGGCAAACCGAGGGGTTCGCGGGCGATGTCACTCAATGCTTGCTCTAGCCGTTGGCTAGCAAGCGGGTGCGGCGACCACGACGTTCGGCACGCAGGCGGGCGCGACGCTTCGTTTCGCTTGGCTTTTCGTAATATTCGCGGCGACGCATCTCTTTTTTGATTCCGCTTCGCTCGACTAGCTTGCGGAAACGCCGTACGGCCTCCTGAATGCTCTCTCGGTCACGAACGACTAACTTAACCATCGATTCTCCAGTGCATTGGGCTGATGTTTCCCTCCGTTTTAAGTAGAGGTTGCTTTGCTAATTACGCTATTCATAGAGCGCGACGCGGCCGGGCTCGTCGCGATTGGGCGGCGAGAGACATGGCCAAGCCCCACAATCTAGCGATCTGTCCCTGGAATATGCAATGGGATCGCGGCGTTCCAGACGGAGAAGATCCCATTTTTTTGCTGTTTCGCGCGATCACGCTCGTTTCATTGCCCATTCATCGTCTAGGGCAACGGTGAATTATCGGTGAAACGGCGAATTAGTGGCTCAACGGCCGTTTTCGGGTTCCCAATCTCTGGCCAGACCGGCAGAATAGCCCAAAACGTTGGCCCGGCGTACGCTCTGCTGCCCGGCGAACCCCCCTCTCTACCCGGAACGCTCTGCTCGTGGAACGCCGCCTCCTGTCGTGGGTTATTGCCTCGACCGCCTTTTTGTTCATCTATATCGCTCTGAACGGCATGTTTGGCCCGCCACGGCCCGCGCCGGGCGTGGACGAACAGAATCCCGTGGCGGAAGTCCCCGGCGAGGATCTGCCTCAGGCGGTTATGGAGCCATTGTCCCCTGAGCAGGCGTTGGCCGCCGCTGAGGACACGGCAGGGGCACGTGACGAGGTGGAATCGTGGCAGACGCTGGGGTCGTTTGATCCCGAGACGGGCTATCGGATGCTGGTCTATCTGAACAGTCGCGGAGCTGGCATCGAGCGGATCGAGATGACGGAGCGGAAAGCCAACGGCCGGCTGCGGTATCGTCGCGTCGACGTGCTCGGTGGCTATGCCGGATATATGGCGCTCAAGAACCTGCGGCAACGTGATGGCGTGCAGGTTCAAGTCATCGGGCCGGGGACTCCGGTCGCTCTAGCCGCTTCGCTGCAAGACGGCACCCCCGATGGGCTGTTGCCCGGCGACGTGATCACGGCGGTGAACGATTTGCCGGTCCAGGGCTGGAAGGAATTTGAGCAGTTGCTGACCGAGATCGATGCGGGGCGGACGGCCAGGCTCACCATCGAGCGAGGCTTTGTCGAAGCACCGCTCGACGCTGAGGCGGGCATTGCTGCGGCACCGGAGGCGGAAACGGCGACCGATGAAGAGACGCCAGCCGACGCAGAAGCGGGTGAAGTGACGTCCGAGCCGGCGAAAGCCGAGGCGAACCTTGCCGCAGAGGAAGCCGCACGAGAAGAAACAGTGCAAGAACCGGCCGTGCTGGAATTCGATGTGTTGTTGACCGAGCATCCGCTGGACTTGGTGCGTCTCTCGAGTCGTGGCGGAACGGACGAAGTGGAAGGCAACTTGGATCAGTTGTCGTGCTTGCTGACGTTATCCCAAGTCGGCGCGATGGAACTGAAGGTTTCCGAGCCCGAAATGGCGGGGTTACCGTCGCAGCACAACCAGGTTTGGGACGTGGTGGAGCAGCCAGCGAATCCGGCAGAGCTTCAGAAGGCGGTCTATCGGTTACCCGTCTCGCCGGCGGCATTGGCGAAGATGAAGGCCGCGCCGGTCGATTTGTTGCACAGCTATACATTGATGCCGGATAGTTACTTGATCGACATGGAAGTCGGAGTCGAAAACAAAGGCACCGTGCCGCAGACGCTGGGTTATCGTTTGGGCGGACCGAGCGGAATCACGCTGGAGGGTTGGTGGTATTCCAACAAGATCAGCCCCAACTTTGGTGGTGCCGGTGCCCGTGACGTGATTTACCGGAACACCGGTAGTGGCGACGTGTTGTGGGGAACGTACGCGTTGATCAAGGAGGCCAGAAAGAAGAAGCTGCCTCCGGCGAAGGTTTTGATTTCGCCCGACGATGCCGATTCCGAACGCGAATTGCAGTATGTCGGTGTCGATGCGCAGTACTTTACGGTCGCCTATATCCCCGAGTCGGGGCCTTACCTGACGGAATTCAAACGCGTCGCGGCGACGTTGGTGGCGGACATCGATGTATTGCCCAAGCACCAAGAGCGTGCCGCGAATGTCTCTTTCTACGTCGACAGCCAGACCGCGGATGTTGCCCCCGGCGAAGCGTTGATGCACAAGGTGCGGATGTTTGCCGGTCCCAAGCAAGAGGACCTGTTGGCTCAGCACGATCTGTCCGACGCGATCTATTACGGATGGTTCCCGATGATCGCCAAGCCGTTGCAGTGGGTGCTGCACTTCTTGAAGAACAACATCGCTTTCAACTATGCCATCGCCATCGTCTTGCTGACGCTGTTGGTCCGGATGTGCATGTTCCCGCTTGGTCGTCGAGCCGCCGTGCATGCTCAGAAGATGCAGGAGCTTGCACCGGAGCTGAAGAAGATCAGCGAGAAGTACAAGGACGACATGGAAGGTCGGATGAAGGCGCAGCGGGAGTTGCAGCAGAAGGCGGGCTTTAATCCGCTGTCGGGTTGCCTGCCGATGTTCATTCAATTGCCGATTTTCATTGGGCTGTATCGGTGCTTGTCAGTCGACATTGAACTTCGGCAAGCGGCGTTGAGCCCAACTTGGCAGTGGGCCAGTAACCTCGCCGCACCCGACATGCTGGTGTACTGGGGCGACTGGATGTTCGAGTATTTCTCGGGCCGCGGCACGGGCTGGTTGGGGCCTTACTTCAACATTCTGCCGATGTTGGTGATGGGACTGTTTTTGCTGCAACAGAAAATGTTCATGCCGCCGGCAACCGATGAACAGACCGCGATGACTCAGAAGGTCATGACGGTGATGACGATCTTCATGGGGTTTTTGTTTTTCCGCGTTCCCAGTGGGCTGTGTATTTACTTCATCACCAGCAGCCTGTGGGGCATCGCCGAACGCAAGTTGGTCAAGAAGTCGCTGCCACCAAAGGAAGAAGGAGGCGTGACATTAGCGACCGCCTCAGCCGGACCGGCCGAGGACCGAACCGCGACCAACGGCAGCGGTGGCGCGACCAAGAGTTTTGCCGATCGGATTCGTGAGCGGATGACCAACGAGCCACCGCCGGCCGCTCCGCCTTCAAAACGCAAGCGTCCCGGGTCGAAGAAAAAGCGTTCGTAACGAGGCCCCGTGATGCAACTTCCGTCGTGGCCCACGGGTTGGTGGTACGACTGAGCATTCGCAGGTCGTTTTTTTGGAATCGGACGCGTACCGTTTCAACTCGCCGGGAGCCCCACGTTGAGCCCTTCCATCGCTTCGATCGTATCGACCAACATCCGTCAGCGCCGGACGGTCAAGCCGAGCAAAATGTCTGATCGCCCGCTTGCTCGCGAACTGCTGCTGGGCTTGCTGGAGGACGCCAATTGGGCGCCTACGCATGGGATGACCGAGCCTTGGCGGTTCGTCGTTTTTACCGGCGATGCGCGGGTGAAGCTGGGTGAGTTTTTGTCTGAAACGTATCGCCAGGTGACACCGGCTGATGCATTCAAGCAGAAGAAATGCGACAGCTTGCGAGTCAATCCGACGTTGGCTCCCGTCGTGTTGGCGATTGGGATGAAGCGTCAGATGTCGGGCAAGATCCCCGAAGTGGAGGAGATCGAAGCGGTTGCTTGTGCGGTCCAAAATCTTCATCTGTCCGCGGCCGCTCATGGGATCGGCGGTTTTTGGTCCTCCAACGCGGCGGCTTGTAGCGACGCGATGCGGCAATACTTAGCGCTGGACGCCAGCGACCGTGTGCTGGGTCTGTTTTATCTCGGTTATCCTGCGGGCGATTGGCCGACCAGCGAACGGACGCCGATCGCCGACAAGGTGCGTTGGGTTTCGTAGTCGAGCGTTGCTACCAGGATCTTTCCTGCTGGCGAGCCTGCTTCGGGAAACCACCTGACGCTGGGCCACACGATCGGCGGGATGGCGTATTATGAGAGTCATCACGTCACCCATCCTATCGTTGTCATCGCTGAGGGCTGAGTCATCATGGAGCCGCTGGAATTCAAGTTTCGTTTTCTGGATGAGAAAGGCAACCCGCAGGGGCTGTTCTCCAAGAAGGGATCCTTCGGCGACCAAGTGCTGCAGTTAGACACGCAATCGATTCCTGCGATCGCGATTGAAAAAGTGGCGATCCGCGATGACCGTTTGGTGATGGTCGTCCGGGACGAAGACGATCCGGAGAGGTACTCCAGCGTGCTGGTCATCGTCTACAAAGTCGCCAGCCAACTGAAGCACTTGATCGATGCGGCGCGGAGCCAGTTCGTGGCTCAGGCGCATCGTGAGGAATTGGAGCGGGAGGGGCGTGGGCATGAATTTCGAGCAGTACCCTGCCCCGCCTGTGCCGCGATCTTGGACGTCACCAGATTCGAGCCCACTCCGCAGGTCTACTGTGATTTCTGTGAAGTCTTGAGCACCGTCGCGGCCGACACGCCGGTCAAGAACGAACGCGACTACAAACTGTGTGATACCTGCGGCATGTACAGCAGCCCGCGACGGTTCACCTCGTTTTACTTCTATTTCTTGCTAGTCATTTACGGTTGGCATTCCAGCACATCGTTTCGTTGTCCGGCCTGCATGCGTGGTGAAGCTTGGAAGATGTTCGCGGGCAATTTGCTGTTTGTGTTGGGGATTCCGGCAGCCATCTATCAATTGGTGCGCGCCTATGGCAGCGATCGCGTGGCGGGTGCGTTGGCCGGTTTGCACAGCGCCAACTTGGCGGCCAAAAAAGGGAACGTGCCGGCTGCGGTGACCGCTTATGAAAAGATCCTTGACCGCGTGCCGATCGCCGCGGGGCTGCATTACAACCTAGCCCTGTCGTTGGCCAATGCGGGTCGGCTGGAGCAAGCTGCCGCGGCGGCCGAGTTGTCGCTGGGAGACTGTGCCAACTATCGCCCGAGTGCGGGTTTGCTGTTGGCGTTGTACGAACAACTCGGGCGCAGTGAAGATGCGGCAGAGCTGAAAATGCAGTGGGGGGTCGATGAATCGGCCGCAGACGATACGCTGGAGCCAGCTTTGCAGAGTCAAGGTGAACCGGTTTCCGAGTAAGCATGCGCAGCGTGCCCGTCGACCGGTCTGAAGCGGAAGGCTACGCCGGAGGCAATGCGATATCGCCCGTCACGGTTTCGGCTTTGGCGATGTTCCGTTTCATGACTTCCAGATGCTCGATTTTCTTTTGACTGGCCGACCATGACTGAATTCTCAACCGCTGAAGATAAGCGTCTTTTGCAGAGCACGCAGCGAGAGCAAAACTGGCAGCGTTGGGGGCCGTATCTCTCGGAACGGCAATGGGGAACGGTCCGAGAGGACTACTCCGGCGACGGCAACAGCTGGAACTACTTCCCGCACGATCATGCCCGCAGTCGAGCGTATCGGTGGGGCGAAGACGGTCTGTTGGGGCTGACCGATCGCCAGTGCCGGCTCTGTTTTTCGCTCGCCCTTTGGAACGGTCGCGATCCGATTCTCAAAGAACGCTTGTTTGGTTTGACGGGGCCGGAAGGCAACCATGGCGAAGATGTCAAAGAGTGCTATTACTACTTGGACAGTTCGCCGAACCACACCTATCTACACGGATTGTATAAGTATCCGCAGGGGCGGTTCCCTTACGACGAACTGGCCAACACCAACCGGATGCGCAGTCGCCAAGAGACCGAATACGAGCTGACCGATACCGGCGTGTTCGACGAAAACCGTTACTTCGATGTGAACATCGAATATGCCAAAGCGACTCCCGACGATGTGTTGGTGCGGGTACGAATCACGAATCATGGTCCCGAAGCGGCGGTGCTGCACGCCTTGCCACAGTTTTGGTTCCGCAATACGTGGACGTGGCGCTGCACCGACGAGGGATGTACTTTACCGCCGCGCATGTGGCTGCAAGACGACGCCGTGCTGTCGGAGCATGAAACGCTTGGCAAGGTCTCCTGTTTTGCGGACAACGCCCCCGACGGCACGCGGCCGACGTGGTTGTTTACCGACAATGAAACCAACACCTCCCGTCATCCAGGGCTGCCCAGCGAGAGCGAATATTCCAAAGACGCGTTTCATGAATACGTGGTGCGGGGAGAAAGCGAAGCGGTCAACCCGGCCCAGCGCGGCACCAAATCGGCGGCGTATTATCAATTGATGCTTGCGCCGGGAGAGACGCAAGAAATCCGTTGCCGGATCTCCGAAACGGCGGTCACCAAGACGGGCGGTTGGGAGCGTTTCGGGGATGCGTTTGATCAGGTTTTCGCGGATCGCAAAGCCGACTGCGATGCCTTCTACGCCTCGCGTATTCCCGCTTCGCTGAGCGATGATCGGCGGCGGATCATGCGGCAAGCTTACGCGGGTTTGCTATGGAGTAAGCAGTTCTATCACTACGTCGTGAAGACGTGGATCGAAGGCGACGCTAGTGGGCCGCCGGCCCCGGCGGCACGCGGTTTTATTCGCAATGGCGAGTGGGAGCATCTGTTCAATCGCGACATTTTGA
>Ga0102932_1001758_pt1 | contig 11149 bp, 10 predicted proteins | sample SalPonR1_C_D2_MG_FD_78212 | JGI IMG/M metagenome (GOLD analysis project Ga0102932, IMG submission 78212) | Salt pond soil microbial communities from South San Francisco under conditions of wetland restoration - Salt Pond MetaG R1_C_D2_MG | ecosystem: Environmental > Aquatic > Marine > Intertidal...
AGACCGGGTGCCAGTCCTTCAACTTGCCGTTGCGCCTGCCACCGGGGGTGCGGACGGCGTCGACGATCACTGCTTCGGTCATGGTGTTGCTCCTGTGGTTGTGGATCGATGCGATGAGCGAGCCCCCCGAATGTGGGGGTTTCGCTCATCGCCTGAGGGTCGTGGCTCCCGGCGGTGAGCCGGGCCACCGGATACGGAGGCCTCGCTCATCGGTCGGAAGCGTCGGGTGGTGGGGTCGGGGCCGCAGCGGGCTGTGACGTGCGGGTGATGGCGGAGGCGAGGTTCTGCTGCAGCCGGGTCATCACCCAGGCCAGGGCCTGACGTTCCTCACGGCCGATGCCGTGGCGGAGTTCGGCGCGCAACACTTCGTCGACCTCGGCGATCTCACGGGCGAGTTCGCCGCCGGCAGGTGTGATCGCCACCAGCCAGACCCGCCGGTCGTCGGGCCGCGGCTGCCGTTCCACGAAGCCACGGGCCTGCAGCCGGTCGATCACCGAGCCGATGGCGGCGCGCCCGATGCCGAGGTGGTCGGCGAGATGCGTCTGGGTGGTCGGGCCGAACTCGTTCACGTAGCCGAGCAGGCTGGCCTGGGTGAGGTTGAGGTCGAGCGGGGCGAGGCGGGCGTCGAACGCAGCGCGCAGCAGACGCGCCGTGGACATCAGCGTGGTCTCGACGCGCAACCAGGGCGGTGAGTCGAGTTCGTGAGTGGTGAGTGCGGTCATGGTGTCGAGTTGGTGTCGAGGTCCGGACCGACGTGCGCATCGATCTCGGTGTGGACACATACTGTACGACGCCGTACAGTATTGCAACAGTCAGTTCGTGCCCACCCCGTTCCACCCCGTTCCACCCAGGAGATCCGACATGACCGACATCGCCGACACCGCACTCACCGCCGAGGAGGCCGCCGCCTTCCGCCAGAAGTGTGTCGACTTCATGGAGCAGTACGCCCCCGGGCCGAACGCCACGCTCGACGACCAGAAGGCGTTCCTCGCCGCAGCGGCCGATGCCGGCCTCGCCGGACTGCCCGTGCCGAAGGAGTACGGCGGTGGTGGCCTCACGCTCGGCCACGAGAAGATCTGGCGCGAGGTGAAGGGCAACTACCCGATGCCCGACAGCGAGTTCATCATCAGCCACGGCATGTGCATGCCGATGCTCGCCGAGTACGGCACCCCCGAGCAGAAGGAACGCTTCCTCGCCGACAACATCTCGGGCAAGACGATGTGGTGCCAGATGTTCTCCGAACCCGGTGCCGGCTCCGACGTCGCCAGCCTGCAGACCAAGGCCGACCTCGACGGTGACGAGTGGGTCATCAACGGCCAGAAGGTGTGGACCACGCTCGCCCACAAGTCCGACTACGGCCTGGTGGTGGCCCGCACCGATCCCGACCAGGTGAAGCACGCCGGCATCTCGATGTTCATCGTCGACATGCAGGCCCCCGGCGTGGAGATCCGGCCGATCCACCAGATCGACGGCGGCAGCCACTTCAACGAGGTCTTCTTCTCCGACCTGCGCATCCCCAAGGACTGGCTGATCGGCGACCTCAACAACGGCTGGAACCTCGCCACCGCGATGCTCATGTACGAGCGCGTCGCCATCGGCGGCGCCGGTGCCGGCAAGATCAACCAGCCCAACTTCAAGATGCTGCTCAAGGCCGCCCAGGAGACCGGGCAGGTCGAGAACCCGGTCGTCCGCGACCAACTGATGCAGATCTGGTCGATGGAGACCGCCAAGTCGCTCGTCGCCATGAAGACCCGTGACGAGCTGAAGGCCGGCAAGACGCCCGGGCCCGGAGGCTCGCTCGGCAAGCTGTTCGGCTCGATGATCGCCTGGCGGGTTCGGGAGATGGCCCTCGAGTTCGCCGGTCCCGGCTCCATCGCCTGGGACCCCGACGACGAGCAGGGCGGCGATCGCCAGCGGGTGGTGCTCAACAGCTTCCAGTCCGGCATCGCCGGCGGCACCGACGAGATCCAGCGCAACATCATCGGCGACCGGGTGCTCGGACTCCCCCGCGAACCGTCCGTCGACCGTGGCGTGCCCTTCCGCGAACTCAAGGTCGGCACCCAGAGCTCCTGACCCGGCCATGCGTTGCATCCGGTGTCTGACACCGGATGCAACGCATGGCAGACTCCGGTGATGGGGACGGAGCATCGGCTCAGCACGCGTCAGATGGCGCAGTTCGTGGCCGACGGATTCATCCGGTTCGACGCGATCGTGCCCGCCGAACTCAACGCTCGCGCCATCGAGGAGATGGCGCAGCTCGAGGCCGAACGGTTCGCCCCCACCGGCCTGAAGCCGCCGCACACCGGCACGCCGCTCGACGACTGCTATCCGCCGCCGGCGGCGATCGGCGAGTACCTCCGGCTGCCGCAGATCCGGGGCATCATCGAGTCGTTCGTCGGCGAGAACGCCACCTTCGACCACGACTGGACCCACCACATCCAGCCCCACGCCACCTACGTGCAGCCGCTGCACGTCGACGCCATCACCGACTCGCCCGACTTCACCTTCGACATCCAGCTGTTCTGGTATCCCCACGACGTCGCCCCCGGTGAGGGAGGCACGCGGTTCGTGCCCGGTAGCCACCTCCGGCGGGTGCGCTCGTCGGGCCTCGACCGCTACCAGCACATCGTCGGCGAGCAGCAGCTCTCGGGCCCCGCCGGCACCGTCGTGGTCTTCCACCACGGCCTGTGGCACGCCGGTCAACCGAACCCGGGCGACGGCCACCGGTGGATGCACAAGGTGCGGCTCAACCCCACGGTGCCGCAGGTGCGGTTGTGGGACACGAGCGACCTGCCCGATCTCCAGAACCCGCCGTCGGACCACGTCTTCGCCCGCATCCTGCCCGACAGCGTGGCCCAGGTGTTCCGCACGATGCACCCGTGGACGAGCATCACCGACCACCGCAACGAACAGGTGCAGCGAGCGCTCCTGTGGCGCTACCTCACCGGTGACGACACCTACGACGTCGACCACTACCTCACCCGACTCGAACGACGCGCCGCGCTCGTCGCCGCGGCCGACACTGCCTGACGACTGCGGAGCCGACCAGCGCCATGGCCGAGCGCCAGCAGATCCTCCAACTCTGGGCCGACGGCTCGAGCCTCGACTCCCGCACGGTGGCCTGGGCATTCCACGACGGCACCGACGGTGCGGGACCCCCGCTGCCCGGCGGCACACCGCCCTACGCCTCGGGGGTGCACGCGCTGCGTGACGGCTGGATGCTGCTGCAGACGTCGCAACTGGTGCCACCGCAGCCGGGTGAGGAGCACCGGAACAGCTACCTGGAGTACGAATTCGTGTTGGAACGACGGGTGGACGACTCTCGAATCGAGGAGTGAGCGATGACCGACGAACGAGCACCCAGCACCATCGAGGAGATGGAGCGTCACAGTCCACACGGAGAACGGCTCGCCAAGAAGCAGTACAAGCGGCACCTCCACGCCCTCCAGGTCGAACTGCTCAAGCTGCAGCGACACGTGAAGCACGACGACGAGCGGATCGTGATCGTGTTCGAGGGACGCGACGCAGCGGGCAAGGGTGGCTCGATCAAGCGGTTCCGCGAGCATCTCAACCCCCGGGGTGGCCGCGTGGTGGCACTGTCGAAGCCCACCGACGCCGAGCAGACCCAGTGGTACTTCCAGCGTTACGTGGCGCATCTGCCGTCGGCCGGCGAGATCGTGATGTTCGACCGGTCGTGGCACAACCGCGCCGGCGTCGAACGGGTGATGGGGTTCTGCACGGCCCAGGAGTACGCACTGTTCCTCCGTCAGGTGCCGTCGTTCGAGCAGTCGCTGGTGGGGAGCGGCATCCGCCTGTTCAAGCTGTGGTTCACCGTGTCGGAGCACCATCAGCGCGAACGCTTCGCCGAGCGCCGCACCGACCCGCTCAAGCAGTGGAAGTTGTCACCCATCGACGATGCCAGCATCGACCGCTACGACGACTACACCACCGCTCGCAACGACCTGCTGCTGGCGAGTGACACGATGCTCGCCCCGTGGACCGTCGTGAACTCGAACGACAAGCGGCGGGCGCGCATCGGGAGCATCCAGGCGGTGCTCCACGCGCTCGACTACGACCAGAAGGATCCGGACGCGATCGGCGACATCGACCCCCAGGTCGTGCGGGCAGCGAAGGAACTGGCGATCTCGGCCTGATGCGGACGGGAGCCCGACCGATCGTCACACGACGATCGGTCGGGTCGTCGCCGAGTTCTGGTCGTGCTGTCCGGTCTGGCGCGCCCGGCGGGGCAGTAGGTTTCGGAGCGGTGAACGACCAGCCTGGACCCCAGTCGTCGATCGGGCTGGCCCGCGAGTGGATCGGCTCGATCCGGGCGGCGCCGCCCGACGAGGACGCCGTCGCCGCGCTCGACGATCTCCTCCCGGAGGGTTCCGCACTTCCCCAGTACGTCGCCCGTTTCGCGGCGTTGATCGCGCTGTCGTCGTCGATCGCCGCGTTCGGTCTGCTCGCCAACTCGGGCGCTGTCGTGATCGGAGCGATGCTCGTCGCACCGCTCATGACGCCGATCATGGGCGCCGCCGCAGCGACCGTCCGGGCCCAGAACCGGCGGCTCCTGTTGGCCATGGTGATCATCGCCGGGGGAACGGTGCTCGCCATCGCCGTCGGCTGGTTCGTGTCGCTCCTGGCCGCGGGTCGGGTCATCGACGTGCGCGCCCTGCCCGAGGAGATCCGGTCCCGGACGTTCCCGGGCCTGCTCGACCTCGGCATCGCCATCACGGCCGGTGCCGCAGCGGGATTCATCCAGCCGCGCCGGTCCACGATCTCCGCCCTTCCGGGCGTGGGCATCGCCGTTGCCCTCGTGCCGCCGCTGGCGACCGTGGGCATCACCGCCCATCTCGGACTCGCGGGCGAAGCACGCAATGCGTTCCTGCTGTACCTCACCAACCTCGCCGCCATCATCTTCTCGGCCGGCATCGTCCTGCTCCTCAGCGGGTTCCGCCCCGAGGGTTCGCCGGGAGCCGGCGTCATCCGGGTACGCCTGGCCGTCACGCTCGCTGCCGTCGCAGCGGTCGCCGTCCCGTTGACGCTGCACACCCAGTCGGTGATCCTCGATCAGCGGCTCCGGAGTGCGGTGCTCGCTGCCGTCGAAGCCTGGGACGACGACGTCCGCATCGTCGACGAGCGGTCGGATGCCACGAGCGGTCGCGCCGAGGTCGAACTGCTCCTCGTCGGGCGCGGCGATCCGGCACCCGTCTATCAGCTCGCCGAGGACATCACGGCGCGGTTCGGTCGACCGGTCGACCTCCGCGTGCGGTACCAGACCGACCAGCTCTTCGTCGTGAGCACACGATGAGTGCGCGAGCCGCTCGTGCCGCACTCGTCGTCTTCGCGACGACCGTTGCAGCGTGCACGTCGGGGACGAGCGTCGACCGGGGGATCGTCGTGTTCGGGCCGTACACGGGTCGAGACGCCGACCTGTTCGCCGAATCGGTCGACGCATTCGAGCAGGCGAGCGGTGTCGACGTCGTGTACACCGGCAGCGCCGACTTCGTGGAGGATCTCCGCCAGCGATCCGGTGGCAACCGACGGCCCGACGTGGCCATCGTTCCGCAGCCGGGACTCGTCAACGATCTGATCGAGCGCGACGCGGTCCTTCCGTTGAGCGACACGGTCCGATCCGTGGTCGACGAGCACCACGAACCGTCGGTGTTCGAGGATGCCGCCTGGGACGCCGACTACGTGGTGCCGTTCCGCCGGACGATCAAGTCGCTCGTGTGGTACCGGCCCGACGTGTTCGAGGCCAATGGCTGGGCAGTGCCCGAGACCCTGGACGAGCTGTGGGATCTCGTCGAGACGATCGACGAGGACGAGGTGATGTCGCCCTGGTGCTTCAGCATCTTCTCCGGCAGGGCGACGGGTTGGCCGGCGACCGACTGGGTGGAGGACCTGGTGTTGCGCGAGCTCGGCCCCGAGGCATACGACGAATGGGTCACGGGCGTCCGTGACTTCGACGACGACGAGATCCGCGCCGCGTTCGAACGGTTCGACGAGATGGTGGTGGCCGGTGAGCGCTCGTTCGGTGGCGTCCGCCAGATCCTGCAGACCGAGGTGGCGGCGACGTCCTCCCCGCTCTTCGGCGACCCGCCCGGGTGTGCGATGTTCAAGCAGGCGAGCTTCGCCGACAACTGGTTCCCCGACGGCGTCGAGATCGGCCCCGACGATGACGTCGACCTGTTCGTGCTCCCCGGCACCTCGGCGGAGCCACCGCCCCTCGTGGTGGGTGGGGATGCCGTGGTGCAGTTCGACGATCGTTCCGACATCGAGGCCTTCATGGCGTTCCTCGGTTCACCGGAAGGGGGACGGGCGTGGGCCCGCGAGGGCGGCTATCTCGGCGACCTGCGAACCGTGGACACCGACTCCTACTATCCACCCACCGAGGAGCGGCTCGCCGAGTTGCTGCTCGACGGCGACCGTGTCCGGCGCTTCGACGCCTCCGACGTCCTCCCGGTGAACGTCGGCTCGGAACTGTTGTGGCAGCGGATCACGTCGTGGGTCGGCGGCACCATCACCCTCGACGAGTTGCTGACGTCCGTCGACACGGCCCTGGAGAACGAACGCAGTTCCGGTTGAGCCGTGCAGGCCTCAGCCGGCGTGGGCGGCCTGGCGGACGGCGCCGACGAGATCCGACAGGGTGACGCCCGGTGCCCCGACGAGGGTGGCCGTGCCTTCGGCGCGGAGTTCGTCGGCGAGGCGGTGTGTCGCCTCGGCGACGTCGGGGTTGGTCGACGAGAGCACCACCACGTCCACACCGTGGTCGCGGCAGAACCGGTGCAACTCGTCGGGCGGCATGTTGGCGCCGAGGTGGTGCACGTTCCAGTTGTCGTCGCGGAGCACGACGGCCGCCATCGAGGTGGGCAGGGCATGCAGGTCGCCGGTCAAGGCGGCGACGGCCACGGTGCCGCGCCGGCGGCCACGTGGATTGGGGGCGAGCTCACCGAGCATGCGCTCGACGATCGCCGACGCTCGGTGCTCGACCCAGATCGACAGCTCGCCGTCGTGCCACCGACGACCGATCTCCACCAGCGGGGGGACCACGGTGTCCTGGATCACGTCGATCACGCCGGATCCTTCGGCAACGAGGCGCCGGGCGATTTTGCGTGCCGCCGCTTCGTCGCCCTCCACGAGTGCGTCGAGCATGCGTTCGGCCGCGCGGGCCCGGCGTCCGGGTCCCGGTCCGGGCCGTGCCGACACCGGCTCGGGTGCCGAGCGGCGCGCCTGGAGCTGCTGGATCGCCGCCTCGGTGACGCGGTAGCGGCCGTCGACGAGATGGGCCTCGAGACGTCCGGAACGCACCCAGCGGTACGCGGTCTGGTAGTGGACGCCGAGCATCGACGCAGCGGTTTGCAGATCGACCGAGCGGGCACCGTCGACGAGCGTGCCCGAGCCCGCCGCGTCGTCATCCGCTGCAGCGTCGTCGAGTGGTCCGGGTTCTGGCACGGACGCAACCTATCGGTCGATCGAAATACATGCGGAGTCGTGGTATTTAGTACTGAACGCTGCTAATGTCGAAGGGGTACAGAACAGGCACGATCCGGACATCCCCCCGTCGGAAGCGTGCCGCCAGATCACGGGTGTCCCGGCGTGAGATCCCTCCCGACGCCGGGGCTCCCGTCGGTCGGAAAGGAACCGAGATGAGCGCCGCCGAGATCCTCGACTTCGTGGTCCCACGATCGGCCGACTGGCAGGAGTACGCGGCCTGCAAGGGCCACCTCAAGTTGTTCTTCGCGCCCAAGGCCGAACGCCCCCAGGCCCGAGCCCGTCGCGAAACCAAGGCACGCCGACTCTGTCAGATCTGTCCGGTGCAACCACAGTGCCAGCAGTACGCCCGCAACAACCGCGAGTACGGCTACTGGGGCGGCGAGAACGAGGAGGACCGCCACCTCGCCGGTTTCACCGTGACCGCACCGATCGGCGTGCGGGCACGGCTCGAGAAGCAGCAGCACGCGGGCTGAGCGTCAGGACGGCGGGGCGAACTCCAGCACCTGCTGATACGTCGGCCGGTTGGTGGCCCGGAAGTCGTCCGGGATCAGCCCCGGTACGAACGTCAAGCGTTGACCCACCGGCAGCCAGGTGGCGATGTCCGCACCCCGCTCGGCAGCGATCGCCGCCACGGCGTCGTCGAGCACGAGCCACAGGTCAGCGGCGCATCGCTCCACGTCGCCCTCGCCGCAGTAGGCGACGTCGAACGGGCCCTCCACCGGCTGGCCGAGAACGCTGCGCAGGTCCTTGTCGACGAAGCTCGGGGCATCGATGCCCCGCAGGCCCGACCCGTCGGCGAGGTAGTCGCCGAGCACCGGCTTGCGCACCGCTGCGACCACGGCGTCGAAGACGGCGTCGAACACCAACGGGCCGGGTGAGTCGTAGAAGCCGTCGTCGTCCGCGTCGAGCCGCGGTGCGTCGTCGGCCACCCAGTCGTCGAGCATGGCCACGGCGTCGGCGGCGAGGTCGGACGGGGCTTCTGCGGTGGCGAGCACGTCACGGATCACCGGCCACACCGTGGACCGGACGTCCTCCGTGGCGGAACGGTTCATCACACCCACCACTCCGGCGAGGTCGACCTGGTCCGGCCACTGGTCGAAACCCTCCACCCGGTGCACCGACCCGAACTGCGTGCCGTCACCGTGCATGAAGCCCGGCGCCGACTGGTTGTTCCAGTTCAGCAGTCGGCCCGTCGGATGGCCGTCGGCGTGCGGGTGATCGTCCTGGTCGAGGAATCCCTGCCACTCGTACTCGCCCGTGCCCAGCGTGGGCAGCCGACGGTCGAGCCCCTCGGGCCGGACCGGCAGGGAGCCGGACGCGAAGTAGCCGATGCCCTCGCGATTGGCGTAGCCCCAGTTGAACGTGAAGCCGAACTTGTTCGCCGACTCGAAGAAGTTCTCCGTGGTGTCGGCATCTCCCTCGGTCATGTCCTTCAGGGCACCCAGGTTGAGACCGTCGCGGCCGAAGGTGGAGCGCTTGCTGGTGAGTGCCACCGGGCGGCCCTCGGAGGTCGCCGTCGCGATCACGGGTCCGTGCACCGACACCGGGTACACCAGCGGCGTGTCGCCGAGCACACCGGCGTCGAACTGCTCGAACGGGATGCACTCTCCGTCGAACTCGTAGTGGCTCGATGCGGTGGTCGGTTCCGAGCCGTCCGGCTCGCAGAGGATCTCCGCGTACACGTCACGCACGTCCTGGTTGGCCGAGGTGAGGCTCCACGCGTAGTCCTCGGTCCGCCCGATCAGCAGGTACATCGCCAGGCCGGGCACAGCGGCGCCCTGCGCCTCGATGCCCGCCCCGCTGAGATGGATCTGCTGGACGATCTCGGGGTAGTAGTACCCGAGCTGAGGGCCCATCACGGCCAGCGGCGTGCTGTTCTCCGACGCCTCGGGATCGATGATGAGCCAGTTCGACGCCTGCCGGTGGACCGGTCCGTCAGCGGCTTCGTAGGCGACCTCCTCGGCCAGGGCGGCCGGAGCGGATGCGCCGGCGATGCCCTGCGGTTCGGCGAGCAGGTCGACCGACACCAACGAACCCGCATCGATGGTCACCGAGCCGGTCACGTCGCCACCGGTGAGTGCTCCGTACTCGAAGCGCTCCTCGAGCGTGGTGGGGGCCTCGGGGTCGTCCCACGGCATGAAGTCCTCCCACACGGCCCGGCCCTGCTCGTCACCGAGGGCGCCCTGCAGGCCGGAGAGGAACTCGGCGTTGCGCGCTTCGCTGCCGCCCCCGGCGCCGAAGATCGAGCCGATGAACGCCGTCACGGCGATCACGTCGTTGACACCGACCGGTTCCCGGTCGACGCCGTTGGCCGCCGAGTAGGCGTTGACGCCGTCGGCGTAGGCCTGGGCGTCGGCGATGATCTCCTCGCCCTCGTCGCCGTAGGTGTCGAGGATGAGCTGCACCTGGTCGGTGACCAGCTGCTCGGTCGCCGCACTGGGCACGAACTGCTGGGCGCTCGTGACAAGCGAGAACGCATCGATGCCGGGCACGTCCGCCACCGCGACCCGGGAGGGTCCCCGACCGAGGTCGAGCAGCAGCGCCCGGTCGCGTGCGGTGACCCAGCCGGCGCCGAACGCCAGGTCCTCCCGGGTCTCGCCGCTGATGTGCGGCACACCGAACTCGTCGTACAGGATCGTGAGGCCGTCGCGCCCGGTCGGTTCCTCGGTGGTCTCACCCACCGGCTCGAAGTCCTGCGGCAGGAACAGCTCCTCGATGTCCGCGTCGGTGACATCCCCGCGCAACGGGGTGAGCCCGTCGTAGAGCGGCAACTGGTCGAGCGAGTTCTCGTTGGTCGGGATGCCGCCGTAGTTGCCGGGCGGAAGGATGTAGTGGGCGCGATCCTCGGTGATGGCGGGCTCGGGCGGCGTGGTGCTCTCGGGCGTGGTCGTCGCCGTGTCGTCGGGTTCGGTCGGCGGCACCGTGTCGGGCGCCTCGGTGCCGGCCGTGACATCGGTGGTGTCGTCCGCAGCGCCGTTGTCGTCGCTCGAACAGGCGGCGACGACGAGCGCCACCGTCACTCCGAGCGCGGCCAACCGCCGCTGCGCGCTGTGGCGTGTCGAACCCGTCATCATCGTGCTCCCCCTCTGCTCACCGGCCGTACGGCCACCGGGCCGGAACCTACCCGTCGGCACCCGTGATCCACCAACACGGACGGGTCGCGGGCGTGCCAGAGTGTCTCGTCATGCGGCACACGCTCGCTCCCGTGAGCGGTCGGCCATGATCCGGGTCGGCGTCGTCCGCAGCCTGCTCGCCGCCGTGCTCTTCGGGGCGACCGTGCCCGCCGCGTCGGAGCTGGCCGGCGACGTGCCGGCATTCACGCTCGCCGGACTGCTCTACCTCGGTGCGGCGGCGGCCACCGCCCCCGCCCTCCTCGCCGCACCGCCGAGCCGTCGTGCGCTGCGGGCGCAATGGCGACCCGCGCTGGTGGCGGTGGTCGCCGGCGGCGCCGTGGGGCCCGTGTTGTTGATGGCCGGACTGGCACGAACCAGCGCTGCATCGGCGTCGATCCTGCTCAACACCGAGCTGGTGGCCACCGTGGTGCTCGCCGCCCTGGTGTTCCGCGAGCAGATCGGCAGGAACGTGGTGATCGGATCGACGGTGGTGGTCGTCGCCGGGGCGTTGCTGGTGTGGGAGGCGGGTGCGTCGCTCG
>Ga0102932_1001759_pt1 | contig 11148 bp, 10 predicted proteins | sample SalPonR1_C_D2_MG_FD_78212 | JGI IMG/M metagenome (GOLD analysis project Ga0102932, IMG submission 78212) | Salt pond soil microbial communities from South San Francisco under conditions of wetland restoration - Salt Pond MetaG R1_C_D2_MG | ecosystem: Environmental > Aquatic > Marine > Intertidal...
GATACCATCGATAGAATCATCCATGTTGATTTTGTTAATTTCCTCCTTGAGATCTTTCGCTGAGATTGTGTCAGGCAAATTCAACGTTCCCGTATCAATTCCAACATCACCGCAGGCTCTGGTTTTTGCTCGAATGTAGGTTGAAGACGCAGGATCTGAACCAACCTGCAGAACCTGGAGAAACGGCGGCCGGTTACCCTGATTAACCCAGTTTTCTACATCCTCCCGAATCTGGTCCCGTGTGATTTTTGCAACTTTTTTTCCGTCAATAATTTGTGATGACATAAGCGTAGTTACCGTTCTATATCGTATTTTTTCATTTTATTGTAGATATGACTCCGCTGTATGTCAATTGCATCAGCAGTTGCCGAGACGTTCCAGTCATGATCCTCCAGCTTTTTGATCAAATAATAACGTTCAGCTTTCTCTTTATATTCCTGAAATGTAAGCGATTGGTCGAGAAGTTCCTCCAGCCTTTCATTGCCGTTTCCTTTCATGGTTGCCAGCCGGGTAACGTCATCACGACCGATCTCATCACCATCTGATAATAGTGCCATCCGTTCTACAGCGTTCTGCAACTGACGGATATTACCCGTCCAGCTAAGTTCTTTCATCTCGTTAAGAGCTTCATCAGAAAATGATTTACCTGCATAAATAATCTCTTTTTGAGCCAATTTAGAAAGGAACCATTTTGCAAGAACGGGAATATCTTCTTTTCTCTCACGCAATGGAGGTACATGAATGGGAATTACATTGATGCGATGAAACAGATCTTCCCGAAAACGATTCTCACGAATTTCGGTTTCAAGATCCCGGTTGGTAGCCGATATCAGTCGTACATCCACATTAATACGCTCACTTCCGCCCACTCTGGTTACCTGGTTTTCCTGGAGTACACGCAACACTTTTGACTGCGCATCTATACTCATGTCTCCTATTTCATCAAGAAACAGCGTACCTCCATCAGCTTGTTCAAATTTTCCAATTCTCTGTTCAGAAGCACCTGTAAAAGCACCTTTTTCGTGACCAAACAGTTCACTTTCTAGAAGGTCAGCTGGAATAGCCGCGCAGTTAACATCAACAAACACTTTTGATGCACGCTGACTCTTTTCATGAATCCATCGTGCCACGAGTTCTTTACCCGTTCCGTTCTCCCCGGTTATAAGTACACGGCTCGTACTGGGGGCTACCTTTTCAATAGTTTTTTTGATGCGGTTTATAGCTGCACTTTCACCCACCATTTCGGTTACGTTATTGAGCTCCGACCGTATCCTCTTATTTTCCTGAATAAGTTCATTACGTGACAGTGCATTTCGAACGCTAATCAGCAGCCGATTGAGATCCGGTGGTTTTTCGATGAAGTCGAAAGCACCCATTTTAGTTGCCTCCACTGCAATTTTTATAGTCCCGTGTCCGCTAATCATTATTACCGGCAGGTTTGGCTGAATCTCCTTTACCTTTTCAAGAACTTCAATTCCATCCATTCCCTTCATTTTTATATCAAGGATCATCAAGTCAATATCTGTTGACCCAACCCGGGAAACCGCACTCTCTCCACCTTCAGCTTCAATCACTGTATAGTTTTCAAACTCGAGAATCTCACGCAAAGAATTGCGGATACTCTTTTCATCGTCTGTTACAAGAATGGTTGGTTTGGAAGCTTTGGGCATATCTTATTTTCAATACCGGGAATATAAAAAGTCCAGAATTTGCTGGTGAACCCTGTCCACTACGGCTGTTTTGACAGTGTAATTATTTGTGGCAATGGTCACAATCACTCTTTTACCGCTTTCAGTATTAAGGTAACCACTTAGTGAACGAACTCCCGACATAAATCCGGTTTTTCCGTAAAAATTATTTGCAATGTTACTGTTGTAAAATCGATTTTTCAGCGTTCCATTTTGTGCTGCAACAGACAGACTGTTATAGTATTGATCGAAGTAGGGCTTATCTTGAATATCAGTTAGAAAGCTATTCAGATCTGATGTTTTTACTAATGTTGCAGGAGCCATCCCTGAAGCATCTCGCAGCTCCACAGCTGTTGTATCAAATCCATGCTCATTCATAAATTCTTTTACCATCTCAAGGCCCAATTCCGTAGATCCCGGAACACCAAACTCTTCGGCTACCATTGTCTTTAAAAGCATTTCCGCATAATGATTGTCGCTTTCGCGGTTTAAATGATTAACCATGGTATGAAGCGGCTTTGAACGGTGTCGGTCAATTTCAGTTAGCGATTCATTGCCCCAATCCATGGGTTCATCTGACACCAGCAGCTGTCCTTTAACCCTGATACCCATCAGCTGTAAATAGCGTTTAAATGTATCAATAAAATAGAGAGAAGGATTATGAATGCTCAGAGGCTCAGTTTCATAATGCCCAACCGGCAGGGTACTTCTCAAATAAATCGTATTACTGCCGAGTTCACGCCTGTATGATTCATCAAATGACGTATTTTCCGGTGTGATTCTCTGTTCGTTAATAAAACGAACATAAGGGGTTTCGAAAGGAAACCAGGTAATACTGGGCCTGGATCCTGGTCTGCCATCTGCTCTTACTTCCAGGTCTACAACATTTTGATTGAATGAAAGGGCACTTATTTCAGGCGCATAGTAGTAGCTCAAATCGTCCCATTCCCATCCTCTTGGATATGGAATGTCATCAAAAAAACCCTCATGCCCCACGATATTACCTTCAATTACTTCTATTCCCATTGAGTCTAGAGTAGAAAACCAATGCTGGAATAGAAAAAGAGGATCATCGTAGGCTTCAGCGTTAATCGATGGATCACCTGCACCGCGAATATACAGATCACCGCTCCATTGGTTCTCTTCCTGTAAACCTGACCCGTAAAGAACCGTTTCAAATTGGAAATCAGCGCCAAGCCTGTCAAGATAAGCAGCTGATGTTACCAGCTTCAGATTTGATGCAGGTCGAATTAAATAGTCACCATTATATTCTTCAAGAATTGCGCCATCTGCATCACGAACCTGGTAAGACCAGAAAGATGATGACGCAGCACTGTTACTGATAAGTTTCTGAATAGGGCTTATATCTTGAGAAACTGCAGAACGGGTCTGAAGAGACAAAATCATCAGTATAAGACCCGTAAATTTCATCGTCCGGCTTAGCACGATTGACATTTCAAATCCCGAAATATTCTTTCTCTTCAGCTTTAAATGTCTCAAATAATTCATTGGAATCTTCACACTCCAAAAGTTTTTCCCTAAAAGCAGAGCTGTTCATCAGACGGGATATTCTGCTCAGCAGTTTTATGTGCTGGCTTGATTGATTTTCGGGCCCGACCAGGAGAAAAACCATTTTAACGGGCTCATTATCGATCGAATCGAACTCAACTTTGTTATCTAAAACAGCAAAAGCGGCTAATATTTCATTAAGTGAGTCGCATTTGCCATGAGGTATTGCCAGCTCTTTACCAATGCCCGTAGACATTATTTCTTCACGCATAAATACAGCTTCCCGAATTTTATCGAGCTGATCAGAGCTAACTTTAGGCTCCAGTAAATCCACCAATTTGTTGATAAGATCTTTTTTATTATCAACCTCAAGGTCTTTAACAATGGCTGAGCGGTCTAAATGTGTACTTATATCCATATAAAAATAGCAGTCAGGGATGCGGTTAGATTGGCAGAGACTATAAAATTTAAATCTCATCGAAATTAACTAAATAATGACACAGTGAAAAACTTCAAAACAAATATTAATGGTCGTCATTTATCTAAGAATGTCTTTTTTAAACAATCAGGATCACCAGCTCAATTCTTTAAAAAAGGTTTCATCCCCCCTGCTCTTTTTCCCTACCTTAAGTCAGATAAATAATGCATCGGCAATGATAAAACCATCATTTACAATACTGAAGAAAGAGATCGCTGTTGAGCTCCGAACACGGTATGCTCTCAATACGCTACTTGCATTCACCGGAGCGTCTCTGCTATTGATTCTGTTTACTCTGAGGGCAGATCAGATGAATCCTACACCTAAAAGCGGGCTGGTTTGGATTGTCATTCTTTTTGCAGCAATCACAGGAATGATGCGGTCTTTTTTACAGGAAGCAGATAAGAAAACCTGGGATCTGCTGAAGCTTCATGCTCAGCCCTCAGAAATTTTTACCGGTAAAATACTTTACAATTTTTTATTTCTGCTGATCCTTCATGCATTCACTTTCTTCTTCTATCTATTTATGATGAACATGTCGGTTGTTAGCGTTCCTTATTTTATCGCTGCGATTTTATTTGGCTCAGCAGGGCTGGCATCGGTTACGACTTTAACATCAGCTATGATTGCTAAAGCAGATCGTCGCGGGTCAATTTTTTCAGTATTGTGCATCCCGCTCCTGGTTCCACTGCTCTTAATATTAACATCTGTGACTAAAAGTGCCCTTATTGAAGGCGCAACACCGGATTCCATTGATGATCTGATGGCCCTCGTAGGCTATTGTGGCGTGACTATTACGGCTGGTATTTTGCTTTTTGATTATATATGGGAGGATTAAATGACAATTATTGATAAAAATGTTGAGCTTGGTGATCGCCGAATTGTAGGACAGAAACATGCGCTCGGTCAAACCAAACAAATATTTGACAGTGACCGGCTCAGCCACGCTTACCTTTTAACCGGTCCAGCTGGGTCGGGTAAGACGGCATTTGCCCTTATGATGGCAGAAGCAATTAACGGAGTCGACAATCTAACGGACTTAAAGGGAACGGCTAAGAGTAAAAAATCAAGCTGGTTCTCACATCCCGACATCCACCTTTTTATTCCGCTTCCAACCTCTGCAAGCATTACTGAACTTACAGATCGTCAAAAAATTCTTGCCGAGGATCCGTACGAAGTTGTTGATTTCAGACTGCGGCCCGAACTCGGTAAAGACAGCAGCTCCAAAAATAAACGGGCATTTTACTTTATCGACTATTATCGGGAAGAAATTCGCCCTAAGACCGTTCTTAAACCCAATGAAGGGCGACGAACAATCATGGTTTTGACGGGAATTGATACCATGAGAAAAGAAGCCGCAAATGCTTTTTTAAAACTGCTTGAAGAGCCGTCCGGGAACGTAATGTTTATTCTGACAGCAGATAAAACAGACCAGCTGTTACCAACTATCATGTCTCGCTGCCAGCAAATCAGGCTCTCTCCCCTTTCGACGGAAGAAGTTCGTGACGGACTCATAAAGTATGATGGCTATAATAGCGAAGATGCTGAATTTTTAGCGAGAATATCAGGAGGTAACTATTCGTTGTGCCGTTTTCTTGATCTGAAAACATTACAACGAACCAGGGAACAAACAGTCGATTTTTTGCGGTATTCGTACTCTCAGGATGCCAATTCACTTGTCAAACTGATTGAGGGGTGGCAGTCAGAACTAAATCTGGAGAGCCAGATTGCTCTTTCAAATACACTCGAACAGCTTCTGCGAGACATTATGGTTTACAGAGAAACCCAAAATAAATCACTGATTACAAATATTGATCAGCTGGATGTTATCAAAAAATTCTGCGATAGCCTGGGTGATGCCAAACTTGAACGTATGATTGAAGAGCTGCAGGATTTGAAGGGGCTGTTCTATCATAATGTTCAATTTAAACTTATCTTTACAGCCCTGGCATTTCGGTATGGAAGCCTGTTGCGCGGATCCGAACCACTGATAACTTCTGAAACCGCATGGAAGCATCTGCCCGCATTTAGTGAAACTTAAGATGACAAACCTACAAACCATCCCATTTGTAAAAATGCACGGAGCTGGTAATGACTTTATCTTGTTCGATAACCGGTCATTAGGGCTTTCCGATCAGCAAATTGAAGATTTGACACCCCGCCTTTCAAACCGGAAATTTGGAATTGGATCTGACGGAGTCATAGCTCTTAATTACGATCAGAAAAAAGAAGCTGACCTCGTAATGACCTATAAGAATCCCGATGGAAGTGATGCCGGGATGTGTGGAAATGGAGCCCGATGCTTTGCAAACTATGCCGTGACACTCGGTGCCCCTACCGAGTTTACTTTTAGGGTACACGATAAAGTTTACCAGGCTAAAACCAATTCCAATTCAGCAATTATTCATTTTCCGCTTAAAACTGAAATCAAAAAGCAGACCGTTGATGGACACGAGCTTCTGAATGTTTATACTAACACAGAACATGTGGTTTGCCCGGTTTCAGGAGATATGCTTGCCAAAGAAGATAAACTTATTGATGAAGGTCGATCTCTGCGGTTTCATGAACAATTTCAGCCCGCAGGAACAAATGTAAATTTTATTTCCGGGACCAACTCTACTTCAGTTTCACTTCAAACGTATGAACGCGGTGTTGAACAACTTACGCTTGCATGCGGTACGGGTGCAATAGCTTCGGCACTGGCATGGCACCATCTTCAGGAGGCGGGCGATGGTGATTTCAGTTATCAAATAAATGTTAAAGGAGGCACGCTACTGGTGCATTTTACGTTTTCAGTGCAGGAAGAAAAATACACCTCAATAAAACTTGAAGGTCCAACTGAATTTGTATTTGATGGCCATTTCTATCTTTAAAAATTTTTCAATCATACTACTTTGCTCTTTGTTTTTTATTCAGTGTGTCTCCACTGGTAATAGCAATCAGTCGAATGGAAAACCGGCTTACTCACCACCTGAAAACCAGTTTACGGTTCCCGGCCAAATTAATGCAAGCGATCTGGTTTATTCTCTCGAACTTCATCAAAAAGGCAGTCCTATAGCAGCACCCATTCTTCAACTCAATAGTTCGCAGCAACTTCAGCTGTCATTTGATCTTCTTGAGTTTGAATCACGTCAATTTTCAATTTCTTTTACGCATCACAATCCCGACTGGTCACGTTCCGGTCTTGCTGAAGATATCTACAAAGATGGCTATTACAATCTAATGCTCCCTTTTGGTAAGGTCAGCAGAGCCAACAGACCAAATTACAGATCATACGAATATGCATTTCCCAACGAGGATATTCAGTTCTTAGTGAGCGGTAATTACATGCTGAAAGTTGAGGATTCTGATACAGGCAACTTGTTATTCACCATGCCTTTCTTTATTACTGAAAATGAGGGTGATATTGTATCCCGGGTCGAAACTATTACTGTACCCCGCCGGGAAGGCAGAATATCACATCTGCCTGTCAGCATTTTTGAAACGCCTGAGTATATCAATACCCCGCAGTTTGATATGGAATTTTATTACGTTCAAAATCAATTTTGGGGACGTGCCACGAGAGCTGAAGAAATCGATATCTCTACTCCCGGGGAAGTTAATTTTGAAATTGCCCGTACTAAGGCTTTCGTGGGCGATTACGAATTTCAGCTGTTTTCGCTGCCTGAGCTCACTCAACAAAACCCCAGCGTGCTTGAATATGATCCGTCGGAAATTCCACCCCGAATTGTTTTGTTTGAAGACGTACAGGGCTTCACGGCTAACAGAAGTCAGGTACCATTAAGTAATATTGGCAATTTTGATTCATCATTAAATGCACAATATGCAAATGTCTATTTTAGGCTCGACACCGATCGTGAGATTATGACTACTTCTGAAATTTATCTGGTTGGAGATTTCACAAACTGGGCAATCAGATCAAATTACCGTTTGGAGTATAAGCAGAATAGTGATCGCTGGGAAGTAAATGGCATCTTAAAGACAGGTACTTATGCCTATAAGTATGTAATACTGGAGAATAATACGATTTTAGATCTGACACTGGATGACTCTTTTACACGAACCCGACAGGAATATCATGCTTTAGCGTATTACCGCGATCCAAATCGCTTCTACTATCGTCTCATTCAAACCAATAATTTTTATAAATAATCTGATTAACTCATTATGGCAAGAGTATTTAAATTTTTTGCCGCTTTTTTTGTAACTGCATTAGTGATATTCGGTGCCATACTTGCATTTAACTGGGATGCATTTAACACTTTCTACGACAACCGGGATGCTATGGTCGAAGGAAGCCGTTGGGTCGAAGATACATACTCATTGCGTGGTCTTTCTGACTACATCGATAAAAATCCGGAACACGTCTCTCTGGTGAGCAATGTTATCAACTCCCCTGACTCTACGATACAATATATGGAAGATGTCAGGAGGCCAATGGGAACGACGGCAAACTTCTTTATTCTGCTTGTTATAGCTGATATGATAAGCTCAGGAGAAGTATCCGCAGATTCACCGGTAAGCTGGACGCGGGTTACTGATCACCTGCTTCCCGGAGTAAACCGTTCAGAGCATGAACAAAGCTATTCATCAGCAGTTGCGCGGGACTGGATCAATAATAGTGATGAACTCACCCTGAATCACGCGATGCGTTTACTTGCTGAAAATAATGCGTTGTCACTGGCTGATGAACTTTGGTGGCTCATAGGCCCTGAGCGATGGCAGACGATGGGCGAAACTCTCGGACTAAAAGACACGGATATGCCTTTGCCCTATTCCGGACTGTATCTGACTCTATCCCCCGGCATTCGAAATATGCCTGCTCAGGAGATTTACGATCTCGAACTGGTGAAAGAAAAACAGGATTTCAGATCGTCTGTTATTGAACGGTCACGCAGATTCATAGATGATGCAGAATTTCGCGAAAACACGCTTACTTATATGGAAGAAAACAGGCTGGGCAACACTTTTATGCAGGAACGTGATGCATTGGCCCTTTTCCCAAAAACAACCGCTTCGGAAATGACGGCTATACTGGAAAAATTGGTTAAAGATGAAATGATCTCGGCAGATGTAAGTCAGAGAGTAAAAGAGTGGATGCGATGGCCAATGGATCAGCAATCAGGTATTACTCGTGATTTTGCGGATTATGGCGCCATTTACGATAACAGAATGGGGCTTTTAGCCGGTATCGATTTCGGTACATCTAAATACACTAATGACACTACTGTTCAGGCGGTCTTTTTTGATCGTATTCAAATAGCTTTTTGGTTTCATATGTCAAGCAATCATATGCACCAGGATTTTCAGCAACGGCTGATTTATGATCCTGCAATGATCGACCAGATGAATAAGGTTGAAACAAATCAGCAGGAAGGCACATCAGCACAAAATAATTCACTAAACACAACCGATGAATAAATACTATTTCATATTTCTTATCTGGCTTTTACCGGCTTACTTTCTTTTCCAGGGCAGCTATCAGGTGCTAACATACTATGGCGTTGAGAAAACCTATCAAGATGGTGAAAGTTATGTGGCTGAAGTGTTGGAATTCGATGTGAAACAGATAGCAGCGCAGACAAATGGATACGTCATTATTCGATTTACCACTCAATCGGACGAGACGATTACCGAACAACTTGCGCTTCCGGTACAAATGGCACAGGTCATCATGGAATCAGAGCAGATTCCTATCCGATACCTGGAAGATTCATTTAAACCTATCGTTATGTTGACGGTCTATGAGCTTCAAAAATCGGTGGTGCTCGTCAATATGGCGGTCTCATCACTCGGATTTTTGGTGACTCTGCTGGTTGCTCTTTATGCAAGCAGATTTGCGCTTAAACGAATTCGATACGGAGAGCAAACACTGGAAATTGAACGATTAGATACCGTAAATGCCTGATTCATCCAATAACACGCTTTATCTTATACCTACCCCGATTCATCGCCGAAAGGAGAATCTGGTACTTCCTGAACATACCCTTGAGACCATTCGATCTTTGAAAACATTTATTGTGGAAAAAATGCAGACATCACGAAGTTTTTTACAATGGATCAAGCATCCCATTCCAGATTATGAACAGACATTTCGCGTTTTAAACAAAAAAACCCCCGATCACGAGATCATCAGCTTTCTGCAGTTTTTAGAGGAGGGCGATGTTGGTTTGATGTCGGAAGCGGGCGCGCCCGGAGTTGCTGATCCCGGAGCCAAACTTGTAAATCTTGCACATCAAAACAACTTTACCGTTATGCCCCTTGTGGGACCTTCTTCTATACTGCTTGCACTTATGGGCTCTGGCTTGAATGGCCAGTCATTTGCTTTTCATGGCTATCTGCCGATCCGCGAAAAAGAGCGGAAATCATCGATTCAGGATCTCGAAAAAGAATCTGCCAGATCAATGCAAACCCAGATTTTTATGGAAACGCCCCACCGGAATAAAGTTTTACTCGACCAGCTTCTGCAGACATGCCAGCCCTCCACAAAATTATGCATCGCTTGTAACCTGACGGCCGATGATCAAATTCTTAAAACCCGCCGGATTATGGAATGGAAGAATGGATCGCTGCCTGATATTGAAAAAAAGCCCTGCTTATTTCTCCTCTACTCCAATTGAGCCTCTCTTTCTCATTATGAGCTACTCAATTACTTCAGCTTAATATCGTACGACTAATGCGATATATTTTTTTATGCAGCAGTAAATTCTCTCTCTCCCACCTGCCTGTTTTTCTGTTCATTTCTCATAAAAAAGGTTAACAGATCCTGTCAGTAGCCGATAAATACTAAACGGAATTTTTTAGATGACGGCTCTCTTGATTTAACCGAATCATGACATCCTTTTCCGAACTTTTGCCTTATCCTCTGACAACGGACACAACTCAGGCCATGCATAAAACTCGATATCTGTTGCTTTCATTTTTTGCCATTGGTTTTCTTACTCAGTGCGAAACTCCCGAAAGTCCCGATTTTACCCTATCCAATAAAATTGATGCCCCACTTATAGCTGAGAGAAGCTTCCAGTTTTTTGGTGGCGAAAACGCACTAATTGATAGTTCAAGTGAAGACTTAAATAATCTGATTGTCATTGACGGCGATAATTTTATTACTCTTTCACAAGAGGAGAATTTAAATTTTGGTGCAATTGAAAATGCTATTCCAACTATTGAAGTTGCCCCAACAGCCATTACATCGGAAGTTGGTGAGATTGAGCTAAGCAATTTCTCATCACAAAACAGTGCCGGAAATGTAGGAGAGGCTAATTTTGCTGATTTAACCGGCCAGTCATCCATTCTGCAGGAAGGTGATCTTATCCCGGGCTCATCATCACCTTCCCCCGTAAATCTTACACTAAGCACCGATTACTTTGTAAGTGCACAAATTAAGGAAGGGGCTGTTGTTTTCTATTTTCGTAATCAGCTTGGCTTTAACTTAGATGAGCTATCGCTAGAGCTCTTCAGCGATACTCAATC
>Ga0102932_1001761_pt1 | contig 11142 bp, 15 predicted proteins | sample SalPonR1_C_D2_MG_FD_78212 | JGI IMG/M metagenome (GOLD analysis project Ga0102932, IMG submission 78212) | Salt pond soil microbial communities from South San Francisco under conditions of wetland restoration - Salt Pond MetaG R1_C_D2_MG | ecosystem: Environmental > Aquatic > Marine > Intertidal...
ACAACTATCGCTTGTTCCAGACGGCCATTCTGCGTGGAGAGCATATGGCGCTGGCGAAGATCTACGAGGGCGCGCTGAAATTCTTGTGGATTGCGCTGGTGGTCTATGTCGTGTTCGCCGCGCTTGACACGATCTGGCAGATCAAGGAGCACGCAAAAAAGAACCGCATGTCACATCATGAGTTGAAGGAAGAGCACAAGAACGAAGAGGGCGACGAAAACATCCGGCAACAGCGCCGCGCCAAGGCGGAAGAGATCGCGACAAACCGGATGCTCCTCGATGTGCCCAAGGCAACAGTCGTGATCACGAATCCGACGCATTACGCTGTTGCGCTGCAATGGTCCGGTGGTCAGGACGCCGTTCCCAAATGCGTGGCCCGGGGCACGGATGAAACGGCCCGCAAAATTCGCGAGATTGCGATCCAGTCGGGCGTTCCGCTATACCGCGATCCGCCGACGGCGCGCGAACTATACGCTACGGTCAAGACCGGCATGACAATCGATCGGGATCACTACAAGGCCGTGGCAATTGCAATCGGTTATGCGCGGCGCATTCAGGGGCTGCAAAAATGAACAACAGGACCGGGTTCGACAGAGTTCTGGAGGTTCTGGACGCGCGGGCCCGGATGCTTGAGATGATGCTGTCGAATGAGCAACAGCAAAAAGAGCATCTGAGATCACGTCAACTCGAGATCACGCGGCAGGAGCAAGACCTCGCAACATCATTGCAGGAGGTGGCAGCCGCGGACCCGACATCATTCAGGTTTCGCGAACTGAGGCTGCGCAAGCTGATCGACGATCAGCGGCGGTTGCAGCCGACCTTGGCAAAGGCGGCGATCCAGCGCGAAGCCACAAAGGACGCCCTGAAAACCGTGCTGCAACAGCGGATGGGTGTCGCTTTGCTGGCCGAAAAACAGGCCGTCCAGCAGCCTGTCTTTCAGTCCGAAGAAGAGCAGGCGCAGGTATTGTTCGAGATGTCGAAGCGTCTCTAGAGCGCATCCTGTCGTGTCATGTCGGTGATCAGGATGGTCACCTGATCAAGTCCCAGTACAGCCTTTGATCGTTCCGTCAAGGCAGCTTTGACAAGCTCGAGCGTGCTTCGTGTAATCAGTTCGTCCTTGAACCCATCAAGTGCGGCAAGGCCGAACAACTCGGACAGGAAGGTATCGCGCAGCTTGGGTTCCAGGGTTCGGACGCGGTCGGCCATGCCGGATTCGACCTCGAGCGCAACGCTCAGGATGACCATTGCGCGCACCCGGTTGTGGACGATGACGGGCACGATGAACTGATTTGGCATCTTTACGATTTCGGTGTTTGTCGCTGCCGTGTCTTCTGTATCGACCTGCGCCGCAATTTCAGCGGCCTCGACACTCACGGTTTCCGTTGGATCTTTTTCGGGTGGTGGCGCGAGAACGAGAGCCGCGCCGCCGCCGGCCGCAAGGCCAAGAACGAGTCCGAACAACGGCAAGAGTTTCTTGATCATGAGGCATCCTGAGACAGGTTAGAACGGAAGGACGGCATCAAGCACTTGCTGGCCGATGCGGGGCTGTTGAACATCACTGATCTGGCCGCGCCCGCCATAGGAGATCCGGGCCGATGCCATCTTGTCGTAGGTGATTTCGTTCTGGCGCGTGATGTCGGCGCGCCGGACGAAACCGGAGACGAATAATTCACGTAGCTCGAAATTGACCCGAACCTCCTGGGTGCCTTCTATGCCCAGCACACCATTCGGCAGGACATTGACCACCGTCGCGGCTATGCGCAGGGTCAGCTTTTCATTGCGGCGCACCGAACCGTTGCCTTCGCTCTGGCTGGTCGAATCGACCTCGACCGCGTTGTCCAGGGTGGCGCCTTCCGGCAATTCCCGGTTCCGGCGTTGTGGGAACCCGAGCAATTGAGGGATGGCCAGGCTTTCCTGAGATGAGCGGCCTCGCGAGGTCGCGTTCGAGATTTCGGCCTGGTCGTCGATTTCAACGAGGACCGTCAGAATGTCACCTGTCGTGAAGGCCCGCCGGTCTCCGAAGAGCGAGGACTGATCGCCGCTCCAAAGCGAGGCCTGCCTATAGGCCGAGGTATCGGGTGTCGTGACCGGCAGTCCCGAATAGATCATGGCCTGACGCTCGACGCTTTTGTCCTGAGAGGACAGTGTGGGCGGTTGACCGATGTGATCGAGACGCCCGCAGTTCACCAGCAAGAGCGGGATCGAAAAGAGCAAGAGAGCCGTTTTCATGTCAGGGAAGTACCTTCAATCGTCCGTCTTCGAGCACTTCCGCCCGGATCGTGATGCGCGAGGTCAGATTCATCGCGCGGATGATGTCCCCGGCCGACCCGCGTTCGAGCACGCGCGCCTCGGTGCCGATTGTCAGACCCCTGAGTGTGAAGGTCGCGGCCACGACCTGATTGCGTTCGACCAGGGCGGCTTCGGAGATGTTGGACGCCAGAACCGGCTGGCCAGCGTAAACGGCGCGCTTCACCTCTTTTCCGATCACGTCCTCAAGCGCGGTTGCAGCACCCGGCACCATTGTGCCGTCAAGGATCACGGCCTCGGCACGGACGACCTCCTTGGGCCGGAGTGTCATGAGCGCCAGAACCGCGTCTGCCGAGGCAGGCGGAGCAAATGTGCAAAGGCAGAGGACCATCGCGGTACGCATCACCGCACCTGCGTCGTCGCGCCAAGCATCTGATCGACAGCAGAGATGACCTTGGCGTTGAGCTCGTATCCGCGCTGGGCTTCGATCAATTCGGTGAGTTCGCGCACCGGATCGACTGAGCTGTCCTCGAGATATCCCTGTCGCAACGTTCCGAGCCCATCCTCGCCCGGAGTTGCCACAAGAGGGCCACCCGAGGCTTCGGTTTCGCTGAACAGGTTCCCGCCCAACGCCTCGAGTCCCTTGGCATTGGCGAAACCGACAAGGTTCATCTGGCCCAGCAATTGCGGTTCCGCAGCGTCGGCGAAATAGGCGTAAATCTCGCCCTCGGGATTGATCGAAATGCTGCGGGCGTCTTGGGGAATGACGATTTCCGGAGCGACCGGAAAGCCTTCTGACGTGACGATCAGACCTTCGGCGTTTCGCTTCAGGGACCCGTCGCGGGTATAGGCCGTCTGGCCCGAAGGCATTGCCACTTCGAGATAACCGTTGCCGTCGATGGCCACGTCCAGATCGGAATTCGTCTGGCTGAGTGAACCCTGCGCCATGTGAACGGACACTGCAGCGGGGCGGACACCAAGCCCCACCTGAACACCCGTCGGCAGAACAGTTCCGTCCGCCGCGTTGACCGTACCGGCGCGCGCGATCTGCTGGTAATGCAGGTCCGAGAATTCCGCACGTCGCGCATTGTAGCCTGTCGTGTTCATATTCGACAGGTTGTTCGAGATGATCTCGACCCGCATCTGCTGGGCCGACATTCCGGTTGCCGCAATCTTGAGAGCGCGCATCTGTTTTCCTTTACTTGATCAATGTTTGAAGAGCGGACTTGGAGCGTTCATGGTCCATATCGAGCAGCTTCTGACCCAGCTCGTAGGCGCGCTGGACTTCGATCATGCGCGTCAGCTGGGAGATTGCATCGACATTCGAACCCTCCAGGTGGCCCTGCAGGACCAGACCGTCTTCGGAGGGAGCCAACGCCGCATCCGTCTGGAACAGCACACCGGATTCGCGTTTGAGGTCCGCCCCGGGTTCGGGCACCATCACGCCAATCTGGCCGAGAAGTCTGTCACCGAGGCTGACCGTGCCATCGGCGGCCACTTTGACGTCCGCTTCGCCTTGGGGGACGTTGATGGGCGCACCGCCGAGGTCGAGAACGCGGTGCCCATCCGACGAGACGACGTCGCCGACGGAATTCACATTGAACGCCCCGGCACGAGTCAGGCGGATGCCGTTCGGTGTCTCGAGCTGAAAATAGCCGCGACCTTCGATTGCAAGATCAAGCGCATTACCGGTCTGGGTCAGAATACCCTGAGCCACCGAGGTTTTTTTCACCCGCGCCGCGGCCATCGACAGGCTGTCTCCGCCTTCAATCCCTTGGACGAATTCCGAGAAGACCAACCCTTGTTGTCGAAACCCCGACGTTGCCGCATTGGCGATATTGTGTGCGATGATCTCCATCTCGCGCATCAACCCGGACTGACGGGTAAGCGTGACGTATCCGGCGTTTTCCATGTCAGCCTCCTGAGATGGACGGAATGATTACCGTCTGAAAAAAATCGATCAGGCTTTGGGTCATGAAGTTCATCGAGGCCCAGAACACCCCAAGCATCGCCACCAGCTTGGGCACGAAAGTCAGGGTCATTTCCTGGATCGAGGTCAGCGCTTGGAAGAGACCGATTGAAACCCCGGTCACCAGCGCGGCCACCAGGACCGGCGCCGATATCAAGACAGCTATCCGCAGCGCCTCGCGCAGAACATCATAGACATAGCCTTCGGTCAGCATGGGATCAGACCGGCATGCGCAGGATTTCCTGATATGCCTCGACGACGCGATTTCTGACCGTCACCGCCGTTTCGACGGCAAGTTGAGACTGGGACAATGCTTCGACCAGGGCGTGGGGATCGGCATCGCCGTACATGGCGCTCATGGCCGTGGTCTCGGCAGTGTTGAGCGTCTGAGCAAAATCCTCGGTGATCTTTGCAAAACTTTGCGCAATCGCGTCTCTTGAGTCAGGCTCGGTGGCCGGTTTCAAAGCTGCGTATCGTTGCGAGGCAAAAAGGGATTTGACGTCCATGTGGGTTCTCCATTCTGGAAAGGTTTATTTGCGTAGCAGGTCCATCAAGCCTGACGACATTTGCCGGGCCTGATCGAACATCTTGAGGTTGGCTTCGTAGCTGCGTTGCGCTTCGCGTGCGTCTGCGATTTCCACGATCAGATCGACATTCGATCCAACATAATGGCCGCCGGCATCGGCCAAGGGGTGCCCTGGATCGTAAATCTGCTCTCCCGGATTCCTGTCGAGTGAGATTTCATTCAAGGCAACCTTCGCGACACCCGATCTTTCGACTTCGGACGCGAAGGAAATGGTCTTGCGGCGGTAGCCCGGTGTATCGGTATTGGCCACGTTTTCGGCAACGATGCGAAGACGCTGCGCCTGCGCCTTGAGGCCGCTGGCCGATACACCGAGCGCGTTTGAAAATGCTGACATCCTGTCTCTCCTATTGCTTGCTCAATGCGCCGCGCAGCATGCCCAGGGAGGCACGATAGACGGCCAGGGCACGGTCATGCTGCCGCTTTGCATCAACCGAGTTGAGGATTTCTGTTTCCAGAACAACGCTGTTGCCGTTTGGCTCACTGTTTGGAGGCGACTCGATGAAACTGTTGACCCGGGCGGTCGAAATCGGAATGTGTTGGGGTCGGGTGGCGCGCAATGCAAATGCATCCGCGCCCGAGGGGACGAGATCCGCAAACGGCCTGACCGTTTTGGCCCGATAACCCGGCGTATCGGCATTCGCGACATTTTGCGATGTCAGTGCTTGCTTCACGCCCGCATGTGTCGCCATCGACATTGCGGTTTTGAACAGATCCAGTTTCTGGAACATGGCGGGGCTTCTCCCTCGTGTGGTTCAACGAAGGCTTAACCCTGATTCCTTTAGAAAGGGTTTGCAGAACCTGAAAGGAGCGCGCGATGCAGAACGCACCGCTGATCGACCTGACAAGCAAACTCGCCGATATCGCACAGACGCGTCCTTTTGGCCGCGTCGTTTTTGCGGATGGCCATATCCTCCGGATTGCAGGGCTCGAGGACGAGGTGCAACTTGGTGATCGTCTTCGCCTGATCCGCCGCGATGGCTCAACGCTTTCGGGCGATGTGCTGTGCCTGGGACAGGAGGGTGTCACGATGCTGCCCGATGAACCCCCGTTGCGGGTGGCCTTGGCGGATCGCGTCCTGTCGTCCGGACCGGTGCGAATTGCGCCCGACAACGGGTGGATCGGGCGCGTCGTCGACCCATATGGCGCCGCGCTTGATGGCAAGCCCTTGCGGCAGGGGACCGCGCGTTTCGACATTCGCGCCGACCCCCCTGCTGCGATCAGCCGAAAGCAGCTCGGGTCACGTCTGAAGACGGGATTTCATCTCCTCAACACGATGCTCCCCGTCGCGAGGGGGCAGAGAATTGGCATATTTGCGGGATCGGGCGTCGGTAAGTCCCGCCTGCTTGCAGACCTCGTTCAGGCCATGGATGCGGATGTCGTTGTCATTGCGCTGGTCGGGGAACGGAGTTGGGAAATAAACAATTTTACGCAGAATGTTCTGGGCGAAACCGGGATGACACGAAGCGTTGTCGTGGCGGCCAGCGCCGAGGCGGGACCTAATGCGCGATATCGCTGTCCTTTGACAGCGATGCGGGTTGCCGAATTCTTTCGGGATCAGGGACGACAGGTCTTGTTGTTCGTGGACTCAATCACGCGCTTTGCGGAAGCCCACCGAGAGATTGCGGTTTCGGCCGGGGAATTTCCCAGCCTGAGAGGGTTTCCGCCGTCGACACCGCCCGAAATCACGAAGATCGCGGAACGTGCAGGCCCCGGCCCGGACGGTTGCGGTGATATCACCGCAATCTTCAGTGTCCTTGTCGCAGCCTCGGACATGAATGAGCCCGTCGCCGATATGCTGAGGGGCGTCCTGGACGGCCATATCGTATTGGAGCGCAAGCTGGCCGACCGAGGACAGTTCCCGGCCATTGACGTCCTGAGATCGGTCTCAAGGTGTCTTCCGTCTGCAGCCAGCCCAGCTGAAAACGGTGTGATCAGCAAGGCACGGCGGCTTGTCGCGACATATGAAGACGCAGCGGCCCTGGTTCAGTCGGGGCTTTATTCCGCAGGAGCGGATGCAGAGCTTGATCACGCCATCGCCTTCCGCAAGAGCTTTGAAGATTTTGCCACAGGCCGAACAGTTGACGATATCGGAGCAAGTTTCGAACGCCTGCAATTATGTCTCCGTCGGTGCGGTGCGTCCAATGAGTGATGCACCGTCGTATCAGCGCGGGTTGCGGGAGGGGATCGCGCTGAGCAGCAGCAACGCGGTCTGCATCGAACTGTTCTGGACCGTCGATGCCCCCTGCTGGGTCACGAGAAACCGCCGTATGATATCGTCAGAGCGATCCTCGTCTGCCAGATCAGACACCAGGTCTGTGCCGAAGACCCGTTTGGCTTTGTCCATGATCCGGTCATGTTGCGCGTCGATGTCAAGCTTTGCGAAGGCCGATGGAAGACCCAAGGCAGTCTGGATGACTTCGCGCAAAGGCGGCGTCGCCAGAACCTGAAACCATGCCGTGCTGTTCGATCCTGCGGTTTGCGCGACATCCGAAAGGGCGCGTTTGAAACCAAGCGCGAGCCGCATATCACTGCTGGTTTCGCCGATTGCCGTTTCGAAGGATTGTGCAAGGAAAGCCGTGATGGTCTTGTCCAGAAGGCCTGCAGAAGATTTGTGCGGAGGAGGGAAGATCGAAAAGTCGAAATCGCGCGCCAAGGATCGATAGCGTCTATCCGAAAGCTTGTTCGCCAAGGCGGATCGGTCGGTCACGCCTTCGGTCAAAACGGTCTTGATAAAGTGCCGATTGTCGATGTCTTCGGACAAGCCATAAGCCCCAAGGACCACCCGCAGTATTCGCCGGTCGGAAACGATGTCTTCCGGTGTATCGAGGCGGGGATAGGTAGTCCTGAAATACTGCGTGTCGGATTGTGTTTGATAATTCGCGCCGAATGCCGCTTTCTGCGTGGCCAAGGTTGTTTTCAAGAGGGACCAAGCTGCCAACCCGGTCCCGACAATGATCGGTCGAAACGTCATTGGTGCCGAATCGCGAGAAGACGCGCCTCCAGAGGCAACAATTGCCGCAAGAGTTTCAGGCAGGAATAGGCGTTGCACTCGGCCAATGCGCTTAACGCGTTTTCAAGGAGCCCCGAACTCGTTTTGTCTTTCAGAATTTCGGCCAGCGACCTGATTTGTCCTTCGAGACGCACCTGGGTCGTGGCTGCGTCGACCTCGCCGCTCAACAGAAGCTGGGCGAGATAGCAGGCCCGTCGGACTGGCGTGTTCGCCTCATCGGGATGGATCGCGTCCTTCAGACGAAGGATGTTGGCGCGCCCGGACAAAACGGTGATGCGTGACCGGCGTTCGCCATTTTCTATGACGGCACCGTTGATCAGGACTCGCTCCTTCGGCCCCAGTTTGAGAACAAGACCGCTCATGGGGCACTCGGTCTGGTGCCAAGGCCCCTGAGTATGGCGAGGTTTACATCCAGCAGCGGGCCAACAGATGCGTCGTCCGTGAGAACAGTTCGTGAATATTGCTGAACGAACTCGCCAAGATAGAAGATCCGGGCCCTAAGATCGGCAGGCAAGGCGTTCTCGGAATGGGCGACATCCGTTGACAGGATTGTCCAGAGTTTGCGATTGGACCGAACCGCTTCGGCGAATGTGGCGTAATCCGAACCGCGGCTTTGGTGCGCCGACTTCAGTCTTCGCGTGGCTTCGAGAATGATTTCGATTTCGGTATCCTTGGCCGATTTGATCGACGACGGAGATGCATAGCTCTGGTGGGCGTGAATATGGGCGTTCAAGATCATGACCTCTGCTTGATCGGTAAAGGAATCCGGAGTGGGCCGCCGAAGCGGCCCGGACCAGGTTTATCGGAAAAGAGACAGCAATGACTGCGGTGCCTGATTCGCAATCGACAGGGCTTGCACGCCCAACTGCTGCTGGACCTGCAGCGCCTGCAGGCGTGCGGAGGCCTCTTCCATATCCGCGTCTACAAGCGTCCCGATCCCGGATTTGAGCGAGTCCGTCAGGCTCGAGATGAAATTGGCCTGAGTTTCGATCCGTCCTTGGGCGGAACCGAACGATGCTGCCGAATCAATCGCGTTCTGGATCATGAACTCGACCGCCACCAAGGCGGCGTCCGCACCGCTGTCAGTGGTCACGTCAATATCGTTCAGCTTTTCCAGGCCGCCCCCGATCGTCACTTCGGTCGGCGTTGTCAGCGTATCGATCCGAGCTGCGATCGTATCTGTCGCATCCGTCACCGTTGAACTGATGCTCAGGTTGCTGCCAGACGCCGTTACGTTGAACACATCTGCGTCAAGACCTTCTTCAGCTGCGTAGATCGCGTAGGCCTGTGCAAGTCCCTTTGCCACGTCACCAGCCGTGTCACCATCGCGGGCGATGTACATGATTTTTTGCGCATCTGCCGCGGTTGTGCCGGTTGTGTAATCTGCGGGCGTAAAGGTGTCGCCGTTTGCATCCGTGCCCGTAATGCCAAGGCTGAAGATCTGCCCTGCCCCTGTCGGTGTCGTTACCGCCAGAGTTCCGGTTTGCGTTGCGTCCAGAGATGCTGCGGCTGTCAGGTTGGCGACCGTCCCTCCCGTCACACTGCTTGCGGTTGTTCCAAGATCTTTCTTGCCAACGGCAATATCACTCGCGGCGACCCCGGAAGAGGACCGGTCAAGAGAGGCGAGAATGTTCACCGTCCCCGTCCCCGCATCCGTTTCGCGATTGGAAAGGAGATTCAGCCCATTGAACTGCGCCGCGCCCACGACCGCGTTGATCTGATCGCGTAGGGCCACGATATCGGTCTGGATTTTTGCGCGATCGACGTTCTGTTCCTGGGACGCAACGATCTTCCCCTTCATATCGGTCAGAAGGTCGGTCACGGTTTCTGCACCATTGCGGGCGACGGCCACCGTCGACTCCCCAAGGTTCAGGCTGTCCGAAATTCCCTGAAATCCTTTAACGTCGGATTCCATCACTTTCGAAATCGCCCATACGGCAGCATTGTCACGCGCCGTGCCGACGGTTTTACCCGTCGAGATCGCATTTTGCGTTTCGGTCAGGCGCGAATTGATTGATTTAAGCGTTTGCAGTGCCACCATGGCACCATTGTTTGTCAGAATACTGGACATCGTGTTCCTTTCAGATTGTGCTTTGCACATTTAAAATCCGTGTCCATAAGTATGATGGACAAGGACACTACGGTCATTCTGACACATGCCGAGATATCAAATCTCGCGCCACTGGTATCGTGCGAAATAAATTATCTGGGCAAAAAGTGAAGGAAGTCTCAACGGCGATCTGGAATCTTGTGTTCTCTAAAATTGATTGCTTTTATTCGTTGGGTATCCAAACTTGTTTACCCTTCGCCGTTAGGAAGTCTGCATTGACTGGGAGTCCGTGATCACTATGCAACTATATATAGCTTCACTTCTTGTCCCCTCCGGGCAGACGGCATCCGGACCGACGCCTCTTGGCGATCCAGCTGAAGGTGGTTTTGAGGAACTGATGGGAATTTTCGCTACGGAGACTTCAAGACAACCAAGTTACGATGATGATGAAATAAAGCTTGTGAATCCTGGTTTTTCTCAGGGCGAAGGCACCGAAACTAAACGGGTAGAAATTTCCAAGTTCATGACATTCGATATCGACGCCCGCATTCAGCAATCAAACGAACATCAGCTTGAACGTGAGGAGATTCAACCAGACGATAATTATTCTGAACCGCCAAAAATTTTGGACGTCTTGCACAACTTCAAATTGGTTTCCAAACCAATAACTTCAAAAACTCAAGAGTTTCAAAAAAGAGACTCGCCAGAAAGCGTATTTGGGGATAGAAATTCTGCACAAGCGGCATCTTCCGAAAAAAAATATCCCAATAGTGCTGCACAGAGTGTAAATTCTGTTGAGAACAATATTGTTCAAATAGAGCAAAAACCTGATATAAAAACTTCTGGGAATTTGATGGAAGCTGCAGTTGAGCCAATAGATAGAAAATCGCTGATTCCTCTTGGCTCCACAAAGGATGAGGTTTTTGCTTTGGTGGCAGGGCGGACAATTACTTCATGGTCCGGTCGTCAGGATAAACCAGAGTCAGGCAATCCACAGCGAGAGGAACTTGCTGTCCCGAATGCGGGTGGTAAAAAGGAAATCAAGAGATCGATTAAGCCCGAAGTCGAAGTTCAAGCTATTCACGGATCGGAAGAGAAGAATTGGAAAGAACCCACGGAAAATAAAATTTTTGCTGGATTGTCGGAAGATCGACAGGTTCAAGGCAGCAAAGAAAACATGCTCGTTCACAAGAGCATGCTGCGCGCGCCAACAGGAGAGATTATCGCTTCGGGAGTAGTTTCACCCTCAAACCCGGGGTCACCGTCCTGGAAGGTCAATG
>Ga0102932_1001767_pt1 | contig 11127 bp, 10 predicted proteins | sample SalPonR1_C_D2_MG_FD_78212 | JGI IMG/M metagenome (GOLD analysis project Ga0102932, IMG submission 78212) | Salt pond soil microbial communities from South San Francisco under conditions of wetland restoration - Salt Pond MetaG R1_C_D2_MG | ecosystem: Environmental > Aquatic > Marine > Intertidal...
CTACTAAACTTTGTTCTCATTTTAAAATTTGTTTGAATTAGCCAGCGCCAAAAGTGCTAATAAATGGTTAATAAAGCAAGCTTTTATATTGAAATATCGATATCAATTTTAAGGAAATGTTAATATTTGTCTATAGATTGGTTACAGTCAGGGGTTAATTAACTATGCTGAAAATGTTAAAATATTGAAATTATGAAAAATTATTCTTTTAAAGCCGCAAAATTTTTGAAGGAAAAATTATCGCTTAATACGTAGTTGGAGGGCTGTGAGATTTGCCTTTATTTACTATTATAAAAAGTAAAAACTAAATTGTGAATGGGGTAATAAGCGAAAATAAATATGAGTATTAGGATTTGAGTAATTAAAAATTTCGCTTCCTGTATTTGATGGTGAGATGATATTTTAAAATTATAGTCAGGTCTAACGAATTAATTATAAAATTCAAAAAAAAGTCTCCAACTTTAAAATGCTGGAGACTTTAGGCTAAAAACTAATTTAAAATGATTTTAATTCTGATCTGCTGTAGATATGTTAGGGTTAGCATTAATTTCTGCCAGAGGGATTTTAAATATCCAATCATCATTCACCGATGGTCTATCTATCTGGAAAGCGTCCTGATAAAGAACTTCAGAAGCTCCTGAGCCGCCATTCGCTGCATGATCAATACCTTCATCCCATCTAATATGGTTAGTGTATCCAAATCCTTCTCCCCACATTTCTAATCGCCATTGAAATTTTATGTGTTCAAAGAATTCCTCTTCAGTGTTAAACTCATCTGCATCCCACGCACTATCCCTTGCTTCTGCCAAAGGTCGTAATGCTTCTTTGGCCCCTGCAAGATCATCCATCATTAATTTTGCTTCTGCTTCAATAAGGTACATTTCTGAAGCACGCATGTAAATTACATCATCAGGATCTATGGTTCCGGGATTAGCTTGTTTAAGCTTGAAATGCATGTATGGATGTGTATTATGCCCGGAAACCAAACCATATGTGCTTTTAATTTCTGCTATAGCGGCGTCAAACTCTTCTTCAGTTTGGTAAAGTGGGTTGGTATTATTCTCCCAGCCACCATTACCATTGGCTGCTGAAGTATTTGAATTTGGAGCATCTGGTAAAAACACATCTTTTCTGTAGTCTGTTTCAGGTATAGCATCAACCATTCTTCGATCTGCAATTTTTGGATTGTTTCTAATTTGGCTGCCGTTAAACGTGTTGCTTGCTAAATAAAAATAAGATCTAAAGAAAGTAGTCTCAGCCTGGATTACGTGACTTCCCCAAATAACTTCAGAGAGGTCATTAGTGTAAAACCCTGCTTTCCAGTCATCTTCACCTAACAGAGGATAACCTTCCCTCGCTTTTATAGCTGCATCGACGGCTGTTTGCCAATCTCCTTTAGATAAAGCCCATCGAGCTCGCAAACCATAAGCCACATCTATGTTCAATTGTGATTTCGCCTCTGCGCCGCCTCCAGTTCTCCCGGCTCCATTTTCGAAAGCGGTAATTGCATCAGTAAGATCTGATCCTATTTGATCATAAATTTCCTGAACCGTTGATCTTGGTTCGCTTGTAAAAGGCGATTCTGAAGAAAATAATAACGGCACGCCGGGATCTGTAGTGGGATCACCAATTAAATAACCTCTTCCAAAATGTTGCACTAAGGATAAATAGGCATAGGCTCTGTAAGTGTATGCCTGGCCTAAAATAGATTTTAATTCTGGTGTCTCCGCGAAATCACCGTTGGTAATTCCATTTATCAACAAATTGGCATGTAGAATAATGTTATAACGGTGATACCACAGGAGCTCAACAGTAAGGGAAGTTGGCTGGGTGTGTTCATTCCATTGCATGGCAGATCGCCATGATAGGTTATTTGCATTCGCCGAATGTATAAGATCTCCGGTTAAATTATCTCCTAACGGAACCCAATAATGGTTGTTAGCTCTGGCGGTATTACCGCCGGGAAATACTGTTTGTGATTGAGAGTATAAACCACGATGTATTCCATTTAGGACGAGCTGCATATTTTCCTGGCTCGCCAATGCATCTGATGCCGAGATAGCATCAGTAGGTGTTCTGTCCAGGAATTCCTCTTCACAGGAGGTTATTGATATTGAAAGGAATATCAATAGAAGATATTTTATTTTATTAGACATAGTTGTATTTTTTTAAATTGTTAAAAGGAAAGATTTAAACCTAAGGATACAATTCTTGGAGGGGAAAAATCATCTCCAGGAGGGGTCCCGGCCAAATTGTACTGAGGATCTAACCCTGTTCTCTCGCTGCTTAAATATAAATTTTCACCGGTAATCGAAATTCTCAGGTTATCCAGTCCCAGAGCATCGGTAGTGTTAGCGTCGAAATTATATCCAAGATTAACATTTTTCAGTGCCCAAAAAGAAGCATCAGTTAGAAATCTGTCTGATTGTGTTCTAACTAAGTTGGGATTACCATTCTCTAATCTTGGTACATCAGTAATATCTCCCGGTTGTCTCCAGGCATCTAAAATATCTGGATGAAGAGAGCTACCGTAACTACCACTATGCATTAAACTTGAATACGCATTGTCTAGTACGCTGCCGCCCACACCGTAGGTGATTAGGAAATCCAGGTTGAATCCTTTATAGCTAAAGCTATTGGCTACCGAACCTAACAGGTCGGGAATCGATGAGTCTCCAGTATAGGCTTGCTGAGTTTCCTGCCAGTCGTTAGTGGTTTCGATATTACCTTGAGCGTCAAGTACCGGAACGCTTTCACCATCTTCATTATCCTCGTATAAATAAAATAGTTGATCGCCATTTTCAGGATCTACCCCGGCTGTTCTTAATAGGAAAAAGTCAAATCTTGAACGTCCTTCAGCCCATCTTTTGCTGCCGTTTATAAATGGATCTGGCAAAGATGTTATTTCGTTTTTAAAGGTCGAAGCCTGTAAAGTAATATTCCAGTCGAAATCATTGCTATTGATTAAATTACCTGTTAAAGCGAATTCCCAACCCGAATTGTACATGTCACCAAGGTTTACCGGAACCTGGTTTAGTCCGTTACTAAGGGCAATTGGTAAATTGTAAAGAAGGTCGGTTGAATTTTTCCTGTAGTACTCGATCGTTCCTTCCAGAAAGTTATTGAATAAACCAAACTCCAATGCAACATCGTAGGTTTCAATAGTTTCCCAGAGCAGATCAGTATTCCCGATATCCGTAAAAAGAATTGCAGGATCAGCTGCATTAGAGGTGATGGTGAATCTTGCTTGTGATAAGTAGCTGTCTAATAAATCATCGTTTCCTACTTCTCCATAGGATCCACGTACTTTTAATTTATCTACGAAAGATACATCAGTCATAAAATTTTCCTGATCTATACGCCAGGATGCACCTACAGAGTAAAATGTACCCCATCGGTTGTCTGAATTGAATACTGAGGATCCATCACGTCTCACCGATCCGCTTAAATAGTATTTGTCATCAAAATTGTAATTAGTTCTTAAGAAATAACCTTCAATGGCTTTGTCGAAAGTAGCGCCATCCAAATCTTCGATATTAGAGAAATTCGCGAATTCATAAATTCCATTAGCCGCTTGTATCGTTGCTAATCCCTCTAAATTTGAAATAGTTCTTTCAAAGCTTTCATGACCTGCAGTGATATCTATATTATGATTTCCAAAGCTATTGTTATAAGTAAGAATTTGGTTGAAGTTTTCAACTTCGCGTCGGGCACGATCCTCACTTAATCTTCCATCAGGTTGGGCGTCACCAATTATAGCATTCTCATATTCTCTTTCCCAAAGTTCATTGAAATCTCTACCGTAATTCAATCTCAAATTTAATCCGTCAAGTATTTCGTACTCTCCAAACAATCTAATTCCATAAGTGTTATCTCTATCTCTTTCGTTGTTTAAACGTAATTCCTGAATAGCATGGCGTCCCTGGTTTACAGGTCTTGATCCTATGTTGTACTCTGGGAATCCCTCTCCATTATCATATACTGGATTGCCAAAATCATCTGTAACAATATTACCTTGCAAATCATTAACATACACAGGGTAAACAGATCCAACACCCAAAGCAAAACCAAAAGGATTCACGATACTTCCCGTGCCAGCTGAACTAGGTCCTCTGGCTTCCGAAATGGTTATAAAGGCATTACCTCCTACCTTAAGCCGATCATTAATGTCAAATTCACCATTAAGTCTGGCAGTTAGTCTATCAAATCCAGAGGTGATAACATAACTCTCTTCATCTAAATAAGATGCAGAAAAAAATACGGTATGATCGTCACCACCAGCTGAAACATTCATGTTGTAGTTTGTTCTTAATCCGGTTTGTTGTAGTTCCTCAAACCAATCTAAACTTTCGTAAATCACCTGGGCATCTGGATTCAACTGGCCATTTACACCTACAATTTGGTCGTTAGGAACGTTAAATGGGTTGTAGCCTAATTGATTGTAAATATTAGCGCTAGCAAATGCTGGGTCACCATCGCCGGCACTTGAGTTTTTAAGGGCTTCCCACATAACTTCGTAATATTCACCAGGAGAGATTTGGTCGTAAATTGGAACTCCATTAGTTACCATCCCAGTCTGAGCTGAAACATTTATTCTGGTGGCGCCTGCCGTTCCTTTTTTGGTGGTAATAATTACAACCCCATTGGCAGCCCTGGAACCGTATAGGGATGTAGATGCTGCGTCTTTTAAAACAGTAAACGATTCGATATCTTCCTGATTAATGGCGCTAAGATTACCTTCAAATTGAATCCCGTCTACAATGTATAACGGATCAGTGTCTCCATTAAGGGTTCCAACACCTCTTATTACTATGCCGGGTGATTCACCGGGTCCTGCTGGAGAGGTGAACTGCACACCTGTAGCTTTACCTTCAATAGCTGCAATTGGCGAGGTTACGTTTCTTTGTTCAAGTTCTGCAGAGCCAATTACATTCGCGGAACCAGTAAAAGCTGCCTGGCTGGAGGTACCGTATGCAACAACTACAACTTCATCCAGTGAGGCAGAATCACTTCCCAGAGTTACGTCTATGGTGTTGACAGCGCCAACTGTATATTCTTTCTTCTCCATTCCTATGAAGGAGAAAACAAGAACGTCTCCCTGTGCGGCTTGTATGGAATAGTTTCCGTCAAAGTCAGTTTGAGTTCCGGTGGATGTGCCTTTTAATAAGACGTTTACTCCAGGTAGTGGTAAACCATCCTGGTCTGTAACATTACCGCTAATGGTTTTTTGTTGCGCAAAGGTAATGTGCGCAATAAGCACCAGCAACAATGTAAGGATACTGTTTAATTTTCTGTTCATTTTGTTATTTATTTGGAATTAGCTTATCAAATATGCTAAAAAATAGTTAAAGGAACTATTTTTAAATAGAAAAAATTAACATAAAACAGCTTGAATATAGATTAATCTTGAATTTTTGCATTTAAAAAGAGTTTAAAATATTTAAAATGTTAAAAATATACGGTTAATTACGAGATAGGAGTGGTAGTCTAAATGATTCGAATAATTTGAAATGAGTTAGCTTGTGCTTTTAAAGGTTGAGGTGTTGTAAAAAAGCAGATTTTATAAATTAAAATAAGTAGATTTTTAAGTTGAGGGATCATCCTGCTGAAAATTAATTCATTATAGTTTGATAAATTTGTTTTTATTTCTACATTTGCAAACCCTAAAAAACAGGGGATTAATTTTTAAACAATAATTAGGTAAAAGAAATTATGCCAACAATTTCACAATTAGTACGAAAAGGAAGAGCCCAGATGACCAAGAAGAGCAAATCGGCTGCTTTAGATTCGTGCCCTCAAAGAAGAGGAGTGTGCACACGTGTGTATACTACTACACCTAAGAAACCAAACTCGGCTATGCGTAAAGTAGCTAGGGTTAGGTTGACAAACGGAAAAGAAGTTAACGCTTATATTCCGGGTGAGGGTCACAATCTACAAGAGCACTCGATAGTATTGGTTAGAGGTGGAAGGGTAAAAGATTTACCAGGTGTGAGATACCACATTGTTCGCGGTGCATTAGATACTGCGGGTGTTGAAGGTAGAAGCCAGCGTAGGTCTAAATACGGAGCCAAACGCCCTAAAAAGTAATTAAAAACTTTTAATGTAAAGAAATGAGAAGAAGACAGGCCAAAAAAAGACCGCTTTTACCAGATCCAAAATTTAACGATCAACTTGTTACACGTTTTGTGAACATGATGATGTGGGATGGAAAGAAATCGGTAGCCTTTAAAATTTTCTATGATGCTATTGCAATTATAGAAGAGAAAAAACAAGACGAAGAAAAAACCGGTTTGGAAATTTGGAAAGATGCTCTTTCTAATGTTATGCCTCACGTTGAAGTTAGAAGTAGACGAGTTGGAGGTGCAACCTTTCAAATCCCGATGCAAATAAGACCAGATAGAAAAGTAGCAACTGCTATGAAATGGTTGATTTCATTTGCTAGAAAGAGAAATGAGAAAACTATGGCGCAGAAATTAGCTTCTGAAGTTCTTGCTGCTGCCAAAGAAGAAGGTGCTGCAGTTAAGAAAAGAGTAGATACTCATAAAATGGCTGAAGCTAACAAAGCATTCTCTCACTTTAGATTCTAAAATAAAATGGCACAAAGAGATTTAAAATATACTAGAAATATTGGAATTGCAGCTCATATTGATGCAGGTAAAACTACAACTACAGAGCGTATCCTTTATTATACAGGAATAAGCCACAAAATAGGTGAGGTGCACGATGGTGCAGCTACTATGGACTGGATGGAGCAGGAGCAGGAAAGAGGTATTACTATTACTTCTGCAGCTACTCACTGTAAGTGGATGTACAGAGATCAGGAATTTACGGTAAATATTATCGATACTCCTGGTCACGTTGATTTTACCGTGGAGGTAGAGCGTTCTTTACGTGTTCTTGATGGTGTGGTTGCCTTGTTCAGTGCTGTAGATGGTGTTGAGCCGCAATCTGAAACTGTTTGGAGACAGGCTGATAAATATAGAGTACCACGTTTAGGATTTGTAAATAAAATGGACCGTCAGGGAGCTGACTTCTTTAATGTGTGTAATCAGGTTAGAGAGATGTTAGGTGGAAACCCGGTGCCATTACAAGTTCCAATTGGTGATGAAATAGACTTTAAAGGGGTTGTTGATCTTATTTCCAAAAAAGCAATTATTTGGAATGATGAGGATCATGGGATGACTTACGAGACTATAGATATTCCTGAAGAACTTATGGATGATGTGAATAAATACAGAGCTGAGCTTGTAGAGGCTGTAGCTGAGTATGATGAAGCATTGATGGAAAAGTTTTTCGAAGATGAAGATTCAATTACTGAGGATGAGATTATTGCTGCCCTTAGAGCTGCAACCATAGATATGTCTATCATACCTATGATGTGTGGGTCTGCCTTTAAAAACAAAGGTGTGCAGGCAATGCTTGATGCAGTAATGAGATATATGCCTTCTCCAGTTGATGTAGAAGCTATTGTTGGGACAAATCCTGAAACTAATGAAGATGAAAGTAGAAAGCCACATGTTGACTCTCCTTTCTCTGCGTTAGCTTTTAAAATTGCTACCGATCCTTTTGTTGGTCGTTTGGCATTCTTCCGTGTTTATTCGGGAGCTTTAGATGCGGGATCTTATGTATTAAACAATAGATCGGGTAAAAAAGAGCGTATTTCTCGTATTTACCAAATGCACTCTAATAAGCAGGAGCCTATTAATAGAATTGAAGCTGGTGATATTGGTGCAGCGGTTGGTTTTAAAGACATTAAAACCGGAGACACGCTAACTGATGAGAAACACCCAATCGTTCTTGAGTCTATGACTTTCCCTGAGCCGGTAATTGGTATCGCGGTAGAGCCTAAGACTAAAGCTGATGTTGATAAAATGGGTATGGCTTTAGCTAAATTGGCTGAAGAAGATCCAACTTTTCAGGTTAAAACTGATGAGATTTCAGGACAAACCATCATCTCTGGTATGGGAGAACTTCATATTGAAATTCTTGTAGACCGTTTAAAGAGAGAATTTAAAGTAGAAGTTAACGAAGGTCAGCCTCAGGTTGAGTACAAAGAAACAGTAACTAAAAACGCTGATCACAGAGAGGTTTATAAAAAGCAATCTGGTGGTCGTGGTAAATTTGCTGATATTGTATTTGAGATGGGTCCTGTAGACGAAGACTTTGAAGGAAAAGGACTTCAGTTTGTAGATCAAATAAAAGGTGGACGTATTCCTAAAGAATTTGTTCCTTCGGTAGAAAAAGGATTTAAGGAAGCTATGAAAACTGGGCCCATGGCCGGTTTCCAAATGGATACTTTAAAAGTAACCCTTAAGGATGGATCTTTCCACCCTGTAGATTCCGATCAACTTTCTTTCGAATTGGCTGCCAAAATGGGTTACAAAGCCGCTGCTAAAAAAGCTGGTGCTGTAGTACTTGAGCCAATTATGAAAATTGAAGTAGTTACTCCAGAAGAAAATATGGGTGATATTGTTGGTGACCTTAACAGAAGAAGAGGTCAGGTAAGCAGCATGTCAGACAGGTCTGGTGCTAAGATTATTAAAGCTGAAGTGCCTTTAGCTGAAATGTTTGGATATGTTACTACATTGAGAACATTATCTTCTGGTAGAGCAACTTCAACTATGGAATTTTCTCACTATGCTGAAACTCCTTCTAATATTTCAGAAGAAGTAATTAAGGCGGCAAAGGGTACAAACGAATAATATTAGGAAAATGAGTCAGAAAATAAGAATAAAACTAAAATCCTACGATCATAACCTGGTAGATAAATCTGCAGAGAAGATCGTGAAGACTGTAAAAACTACAGGTGCGGTGGTAACAGGGCCAATTCCTTTGCCTACTCACAAAAAACTTTTTACTGTTTTGCGTTCTCCTCACGTGAACAAGAAAGCTAGAGAGCAGTTTCAATTAAGCTCTTACAAAAGGCTTTTGGATATCTACAGTTCTTCTTCAAAAACCATTGATGCGTTGATGAAGTTGGAGCTACCTAGTGGAGTTGAAGTAGAGATCAAGGTATAAGTCTATCCCCGCGAAGGCGGGGAACTTAAGGTTTCCATTTATTTGGAGACAAACATGTCCCGAGCAGTTGGCGAGGGAAAAACGGAAGAAAGATACATTCAGGGCGAAAGTATTTTTCTGCCCTGAATTTTTTTAAATAAATAAGTAATAATCAATAATTAATTATGTCTGGGTTAATAGGAAAAAAAATAGGCATGACCAGTATTTTTGACGAGAACGGGAAAAATGTTCCTTGTACCGTTATAGAAGCAGGTCCATGCGTAGTTACCCAAGTCAGAACCAAAGAGGTTGACGGGTATGAGGCACTTCAAGTTGGTTTCGATGACAAAAAGACTGTAAATAAGGCTGCCGAAGGGCACGCTAAAAAAGCAGGAAGCGTTGCAAAACGTAAAGTCGTTGAATTCAAAGGATTTGAAGCAGATTATAAATTAGGTGATGCTATCACGGTAGAGCACTTTAACGAAGGAGAATTTGTAGATATTGCAGGTACTTCTAAAGGTAAAGGCTTTCAGGGGGTTGTGAAAAGACACAACTTTGGTGGTGTGGGTCAGGCGACTCACGGTCAGCATAACCGATTAAGAGCTCCGGGTTCTATTGGTGCAGCGTCTTACCCTGCACGGGTTTTCAAAGGAATGAAAATGGCCGGTAGAATGGGTGGAGAAAGAGTTAAAGTAGAAAACCTGAGAGTTTTAAAAGTGGTGGCAGATAAAAACCTTTTAGTAGTAAAAGGATGTGTGCCAGGTCACAAAAACTCATACGTAATCATTAGTAAGTAATGGAAGTAGCAGTTTTAGATATAAAAGGAAAAGAAACAGGCAGAAAAGCAAAGCTTTCTGACTCTGTTTTCGCTATAGAGCCGAATGATCACGCTGTGTATCTTGATGTTAAGCAATATTTAGCTAATCAGCGTCAGGGAACTCATAAAGCCAAAGAACGTGCTGAAATTACGGGTAGTACTCGTAAGATTAAGAAACAAAAAGGTACCGGTACTGCACGTGCGGGTAGCATTAAGTCACCAATTTTTAAAGGTGGTGGACGTGTTTTTGGACCAAGACCAAGAAATTACGGTTTTAAATTGAATAAAAATTTAAAACGTTTGGCTAGAAAGTCGGCTTTATCAATAAAAGCAAAAGGAGAATCAATTTATGTAGTTGAGGACTTTTCTTTTGATGCGCCAAAGACAAAAAGTATGATAGATGTTTTGAAAGCCCTTGGTATTCAGGACAAAAAATCGCTTATAGTGTTGGGTGACTCAAATAAAAATGTATATTTGTCGTCACGTAATTTAAAAGGACTTGAGGTTGTAAACTCCTCAGAATTAAGTACTTACGGAATTCTTAATGCTAAGAATATCGTATTGCTTGAAGGTTCTTTAGAAGGAATTGAGTCGAATTTAAGTAAATAAGCCTTATGAGTATCTTGATAAAACCAATTATTACAGAAAAAGCCACCGGAGATAGCGAGTTGAATAACCGTTTTTCTTTCGTGGTAAACAGTAAGGCGAATAAGATTGAAATTAAGAATGCAGTAGAAGCTGCTTACGGAGTTTCAGTTGAAAAAGTTCGAACTATTAATGTCCGTCCAGATCGCAAAACCAGATATACAAAGTCTGGTATGATCACTGGTAAAACCAAAGCTTTCAAAAAGGCATTGGTACAGGTGGCGGAAGGTGAAACTATCGATTTGTACAGTAATCTTTAAGATTAAAAAATGTCAGTTAGAAAATTAAAACCAATCACCCCTGGCCAGCGTTTTAGAGTAGTAAACGGGTATGACGCCGTAACTACTGATAAGCCGGAAAAAAGCCTTTTGGCTCCGATAAAAAAGTCAGGTGGGAGAAACAGTCAGGGAAAAATGACTATCCGCTACAAAGGTGGAGGTCATAAAAGACGTTACAGAATTGTAGACTTTAAACGCGACAAGCACGGTGTTCCGGCTACTGTTGCGAGTATAGAATATGATCCTAACCGAACTGCTTTTATCGCATTGTTGAATTACCAGGATGGTGAGAAACGATATGTTATTGCTCAAAATGGGTTGCAGGTAGGTCAAAATATTGTATCAAGCACAGATTCGGCTGCTCCAGAAATTGGAAATGCAATGCCTTTA
>Ga0102932_1001769_pt1 | contig 11121 bp, 8 predicted proteins | sample SalPonR1_C_D2_MG_FD_78212 | JGI IMG/M metagenome (GOLD analysis project Ga0102932, IMG submission 78212) | Salt pond soil microbial communities from South San Francisco under conditions of wetland restoration - Salt Pond MetaG R1_C_D2_MG | ecosystem: Environmental > Aquatic > Marine > Intertidal...
CCTCTAGCGAGGGCTGATCCTTGAGATAGACCTCCGACTTGCCCCGGCTCACTTTGAAGAGCGGCGGCTGTGCGATATAGAGATAGCCCCCTTCGATCAGTTCGGGCATCTGCCGATAGAAGAACGTCAAAAGCAATGTTCGAATATGCGCTCCGTCCACGTCGGCATCGGTCATCAGAACGATCTTGTGATAGCGCAGCTTGGAGATGTCGAATTCGTCCCGACCGATTCCCGTGCCAAGCGCCATCACCAGATTGCCGATTTCCTGACTGCCGAGCATTCTGTCGAATCTTGCGCGTTCCACGTTCAGGATTTTGCCCTTGAGCGGCAAAATGGCCTGCGTGCCCCGGTCACGTCCGGTTTGCGCACTGCCGCCGGCGCTGTCGCCCTCGACGATGAAAAGCTCGGTCTTGGACGGGTCTTTGGACGAACAGTCCTTGAGCTTGCCAGCAAGGAAATTGACATCCATCGCAGACTTGCGACGGGTCAACTCGCGCGCTTTGCGGGCCGCTTCGCGTGCCAGTGCCGCCTCGATGATCTTGCCCACGATCTGCTTGGCTTCGTTGGGGTTCTCCTCGAACCACTCGGCAAGCTTCTCGTTCATCAGGCCCTCGACCGCGGGGCGCACCTCGGAGCTTACAAGCTTGTCCTTGGTCTGAGAGCTGAACTTGGGATCGGGCACCTTGACCGATAGAACACAAGTCAGCCCTTCGCGCGCGTCGTCCCCGGTAAAGTTGATCTTTTCGCGCTTCGCGATGCCGCTCGACTGGGCATAGGCGTTGATCGTCCGGGTGAGCGCACCACGGAAGCCAGCCATATGGGCCCCCCCGTCGCGCTGTGGGATGTTGTTGGTAAAGGGCAGCACCGTCTCGTGATAGCTGTCGTTCCACCACATCGCGACCTCGACGCCGATGTCGTCGCGCTCTCCGGTGATAAAGATCGGCTCGTCGATCATCGCGCTCTTGTGGCGATCAAGATACTTGACGAACTCCTTGACCCCGCCCTCATAGTGCAACTCGGTCTCAAGCGGCTCTTCGGGGCGCTCATCGCGCAGAAGGATACGCACGCCGGAATTGAGAAACGCCAGCTCTCTCAGTCGCCGCTCAAGCGTTTCGTAGTTGAAGTCAAGGTTCGAAAATGTCTCGGTCGACGCAAGAAAGCGCACCTCGGTGCCCTTCTTGCCGTTGGCGTCTCCCACCACCTCTAGGTGCTTGACGGTCTCCCCTTTTTCGAACCGGGCGACATGCTCCTTGCCGTTGCGCCAGATCCGCAGTTCGAGCCATTCACTCAGCGCGTTGACCACGGAAACGCCCACACCGTGCAGACCGCCCGAAACCTTGTAGGAGTTGCTGTCGAATTTCCCGCCGGCGTGTAGCTGGGTCATGATGACCTCGGCGGCGCTGACGCCTTCCTCCTCGTGGATCTCGACCGGAACACCCCGGCCATTGTCGCTGACTGAAACGCTGGAATCCTTGTGGATCGCGACCGTCACACGGTCCGCATGACCGGCCAGCGCCTCGTCGATACCATTATCCACCACCTCATAGACCATGTGGTGGAGGCCCGAGCCATCATCGGTGTCACCGATATACATGCCGGGCCGTTTGCGAACGGCCTCCAAGCCCTTGAGAACCTTGATGGAATCTGCGCCATATTCATCGCGCGCGGCTGCTGCCTCGGACATCTTTGAAATCCTTGTTCGTTTCGCTCGTTTTTAAGGGTTTCACAGGGGAATGTCACGCGCCGGCGGCGACTATTTTCCGCCGATCAAATGGCATTTCAAGCCTGTTTTTCATCAAGTTTCGTGACCCCGTCCACATCGCTCAGCGAGACCCGCTGAGCGCGGTCTTCCAGTTCGGCAAAAAGCTCGGGTCCGGTGCCTGTCATCCATGCCTGCGCTCCGAGGGCGCAGACCTCGTCATAGAGCGCCGCGCGCCGTGACGCATCCAGATGGGCCGCCACCTCATCCAGAAGAAGAATGGGGGGGGCGCCGAAATCATCGCGAAGCGCGCGCGCATTGGCGAGGATGAGAGACACCAAGAGCGCCTTCTGCTCGCCCGTGGAACAATCTTCCGCAGGGACGCCCTTGGCGGCATAGACCCCGCGCATATCCGCCCGGTGGGGGCCCACCAATGTGCGCCCGGCGGCCAGATCACGAAAGCGGCTTTCGGAAAGGGCATCGCGGAAATCGCTTGACGTCGCGGGCATCGCGCCCTCGGTCGTGGTCAGTTCGAGTTCGGCCACCGGAAAGGCCGTTGCCGCCCCCGCCTGTGCCGTCGCGATCCGGTTAAGCACGCGCAAGCGGTTATCGTGAAGCGCCACGCCCGTCTCGGCCATCTGCCTTTCGAGTGCGACATACCAATGCCCGTCACGCACCTGATCCTTGAGCAAGCGGTTGCGCTCGCGCATGGCCTTCTCATAGGCGATCGCAAGATCGGCATGCTCGGGGACGAAGCTCATCGTCATCCGGTCGAGAAAGCGCCGCCGCCCCTCGGCCCCCTCGATCCAGAGGCGGTCCATCGACGGCACTAGCCACAACAGGCGCGCAATCCGCCCCAGAGCCACCTGCGCCGCCGGCTTGCCATCAATCTTGGTGCGCCGTGCCGCGCCTTCCTCCGAGGTGATTTCAATCTCGTGCACTTGATGCAGTGAATGCAGGACCGCCGTCACCTTCCAACCCAGAGCTTCGGGACGGCGGGTCATGTCTTGTGCCGCCGCCCGCCTCAGGCCCCGACCGGGGGACAACATCGAAACGGCCTCTATCAGGTTGGTCTTACCCGCCCCGTTGGGCCCGAAGATCGCGACCGGACGCTCATCAAAGCGAAGTGCCGACCCCTTGTGAGACCGGAAATGCGACAGGGTCAGGGAAGACAGCCAGAGACCGGCCATTCATGACTCTTCATCTTGCAGGCAACATGCGGCGACCGGCGTTTTCAAACGCGCATCGGCATGACGACATAGACCGCCGTCGTGTCGTTCCCTTCGCGCATCAGGGTCGGATCGCCTGAGGAGTTGAACAGGAAGACAGCGTTCTCACGGTCCACCTGACTAGCGATTTCAAGAAGGTATTTCGCGTTGAAGCCGATCTCGAGCCGTTCATCGCCATAGGCCACGGCCAGTTCTTCTTCGGCGGCGCCGCTGTCGGGCGCGTTCACGGACAGGATCAGCCGATCTTCGTCCAGCGCCAGCTTGACCGCCCGCGAACGTTCGGAACTGACGGTCGCGACGCGGTCCACGGCCTTGGCGAATTCGGCGGCATCCACCTCGAGACGCCGGGTATTGCCCTGCGGAATGACGCGGGTGTAATCGGGGAACGTCCCGTCGATCACCTTTGACGTGAGCGTGATCTCGGGCGTGGCGAAACGTATCTTCGTCTCGCTGACCGACACCGCGATGCTGGCGTCGTCATCCTCAAGCAGCTTGCGAAGCTCACCAACCGTTTTGCGCGGCACGATCACGCCCGGCATCTCGGCGGCTCCGTCAGGCAGGTCCGCATCGATCCGGGCAAGGCGATGGCCGTCCGTCGCCACACAGCGCAGAACCTTGCCGCCATCCGCCTCGGAGACGTGCATGTAAACACCATTGAGGTAATAGCGTGTCTCTTCGGTCGAAATCGCGAATTTAGACTTGTCGAACAAGCGGCGAAGCTCGGGCGCCTTGGCCGAGAAATTCGATGCGTATTCCGAACTCGCCATGACCGGGAAATCTTCCTTGGGAAGCGTGGCGAGGTTGAAGCTCGACCGGCCCGCCTCGACCGCAAGACGCCCTGCCGCGCTATCGTCGGTGAGCGTGACCAGCGCGCCATCGGGAAGCTTGCGCACGATCTCGTGCAGCGTGACCGCCGAAACGGTCGTGGCGCCCGCGCGCTCGACCGTGGCGTTCGCCTTGTCGACCACCTCGATATCAAGGTCTGTGGCACGGAACTGAACCGTGTCGCCTTCGGCCTCGATCAGCACATTGGCAAGGATCGGAATCGTGTTCCGCCGCTCGACCACGGATTGCGCCTGGGACACCGCCTTGAGCAGCGTGCCGCGTTCGATGCTGAACTTCATGTTCTTGCTCCCTCAGAAGGCGTCCTGTGACGCCGGGAGGGGCAAGGTATCACCTTTGCCCCTCCGCTCAACTCATTTATCATGTTTTGAGACGTATCGCGAAAACCGTCAAGTGCCGCTCGGCAGACGCGTGTTATTCTTCCAGTGTGCGGCGCAGAAGCTCGACATCTTCGGCAATCTGGACATCGTTCCGGCACAGTTCCTCGATCCGGCGCACGCCATGCATCACCGTGGTATGGTCGCGCCCACCAAAGCGGCGGCCGATTTCCGGAAGTGAGCGGCTCGTCATCTGCTTGCACAGGAACATGGCCACCTGACGCGGACGCGCATAGACGCGGAGGCGCTTGGGCCCGACAAGGTCGCTCAGGCGGATATTGTAGTGATCCGATACCTGGCGCTGAATCTCTTCGATCGTGACCTGACGCTCGGAGGCGCGCAGCACGTCGGCAAGGCAATCCTGCGTCAGTTCGAGCGAGATTTCCTGTCCCACCAGCGAGGCGAAGGCAAAAAGCCGTGTCAGCGCGCCTTCGAGCACCCGAACATTTTTAGTGATGCGATGCGCGAGGAATTCAAGCACACCATCCTGTAGCACCAGATCAGGATATTGGTCGCGGTAATACTCGACCTTGGACTGAAGAATGCCAAGGCGAAGTTCATAGTTGGTGGGGTGCAAATCCACCACGAGACCGCACTGGAGGCGTGAGCGAATACGCTCTTCTAGGTTCTCGATCTCACCCGGGGCACTGTCCGCCGATATGATGATCTGCTTGCGCTGATCCACCAAAGCATTGAACGTATGGAAAAACTCCTCTTGCGTGCTATCCTTGCCGGCGATGAACTGCACGTCATCGACCATGAGAACATCGACCGAGCGGAACATCTCCTTGAAGTCCATCATCTTGCGCTCACGCAGGGCCTGAACAAAGCGGTACATGAACTGTTCCGCCGAAAGATAAACGACATTCAGACTGGGTTTCTGATCCTTCAACTCCCAGGCGATGGCGTGCATGAGGTGGGTCTTACCAAGGCCGACGCCGCCGTAAAGAAAAAGCGGATTGAACGTCACGGGGCCGCCTTCGGCCACCCGCTTGGCCGCTGCATGGGCAAGCTCGTTGGGCTTTCCAACGACAAATGTATCGAACTTGAAACGTGGATCGAGCGGCGCTGTCGGAATTCGGCTCTCGGACGACGCCTGAGATCCGGGCGTCGCTTCGGGCTTCCGGGCAGGGCCGGATGTGGTCGCACCGCCATTCGCGGTAAGCGGCTTTTGCGGAACGGTAAAGTTCACGCGGCGGATCGAGGGATCGACGGCCTTGATCTGATAGAGAAGTTGATCTCCGAATGTCTGAGACACATAAGAGCCGAAAAAGCTCGTGGGCACGGCAAAGGACATAACGCCATCTTCGACGCCAACCGGCTCGAGCGGAGCAATCCAAGTGGTGAAGTTGTTACTACCGATAGTCTGTTTGAGTTCCTGCTTGAGCTGACCCCAGTCGTCATTTGTCATTATCTTTCGGTCCACGGTTTCATCATGTTTCATAAAACCCGACGCACGTCGCGCCGGGACTCCCGACGCGATTCAGACGCTATTGCAAACCCTGCGACGACCAGAAAACCGGCAATAGGAAACGAGCCCCCTTAAAAGGGAAAACACATTCCTTACATACCCAATTTCAAGGCGATGGCTGTCCCCTAGCCATGTGCCTCTGGAACACAGATTTGCGCCTTTTCGGACATGCAGCAAATCCCCCAAGATTTGCGTTCCAATCATGACCTGTCAGAAGCGTTACTTCGCGGTCCGATTTGGAATCAGCCTGTCCCCCCAAGCGTGAATCGCAGGGCCAAGTTAGCAATCTCTCGGGCAAGGCGGCAACTTAACTTCACGCTTGACTCGGAGAATGCGTGAAAAGAATCCTTCGGCCTTTGCGGCCACGAAAAAGGCGCCCCGAAAGGCGCCTTTTGCGATCAATGCTTTAGCCGAATAAACTCAGGCCAGCGCCTTCACGCGGGACGACAGGCGCGAGATTTTCCGCGATGCTGTGTTCTTGTGAAAAACGCCTTTGGTGACGCCGCGCATGAGTTCGGGCTGGGCGGCGCGGAGAGCGGCGGCTGCGGCGTCCTTGTCGCCCGAGGCGATGGCCTCTTCGACCTTGCGAAGATAGGTGCGGATGCGCGAGCGGCGCGCCTTGTTGACGGCGAAACGCTTCTCGTTCTGGCGGGCGCGCTTCTTGGACTGGGGCGTATTTGCCATGATTTTCAGACCTTTATATCGGGTTCGATTGCATATGTCTTAGCACGAGGGTCAACCCGATCCGGCAGTCCGAGTGCCGGTGTGATTCTGGCCGGAGCGGGCCGCACGCGCATGTATGGCCGTGGCATATAGCGACTTTCGCCCCGAAAGCAAAGCCCCAATCGGCACGTCGGCATTCACGTCGGCATTCACGTCAGTATCGCGTCGGTGCATCGGGACGTTGCGTTAACCCTATGCGGGGCGCAGCGCCAACGAAAATGCCCGCCGCGTCAGGGACGGGCGGGCATCAAATTCAGCTGGATCACGCGAATGCTTCACTTGTCGCGGAACTGCGCCTCGCGCTTTTCGGCAAAAGCGGCCATGCCTTCCTTCTGATCCTCGGTCGCGAAGAGTGACTGGAACACACGCCGCTCAAAGAGCAGGCCCTCACGCAGCGGCACCTCGTAGGAGCGGTTCACGGACTCCTTGACCGCCATGACGGAAATCATCGACTTCTCGGCGATCTTGTTCGCCGCCGACATGGTTTCCTCCATCAGCTTCTTGGCGGGCACCACGCGGCTCACCAGCCCTGCGCGCTCGGCCTCGTCGGCATCCATGAAGCGACCCGTGAGGTTCATGTCCATTGACTTGGCCTTGCCGATGAAACGGGTCAGACGCTGTGATCCGCCCATGCCCGCCATGACACCGAGATTGATCTCGGGTTGGCCGAACTTCGCGGTGTCCGAGCAAATGATGAAGTCGCACATCATAGCCAGTTCGCACCCGCCGCCCAGCGCATAGCCCGATACGGCGGCTATGATAGGTTTGCGGATACGGGTGATTCCTTCGGCCTCGGGACCAAAGATATCGCTTCCGAACGCCTCGACAAAGCCCATCTGGCTCATCATCTTGATATCGGCCCCGGCGGCGAATGCCTTTTCCGAGCCGGTGATCACGATGCAGCGCACCTTGTCATTTTTCTGCGCCTCATCAAGCGCCTTCACCACCTCGCCCAGCAACTGATCATTCAGCGCATTCAGGGCATCAGGGCGGTTCAGGGTGATAAGGGCGACGTGGTCTTCTACTTCGACGATGATCGTCTCATAGGCCATGGATTTTCGCTTTCGCTTGTTCCTGTCTGGACCGCGTTCATAGCACTGATCGGGCGCTGTTCAACCTATCTTTGACACTGCGGACAGAAGAACGATGATCGCCCCGATTGCATAATCCGTGCCACTTTCGCCGTGCATCCGGGCGCGCGACAGGCAAGCCCCTCGCGGTCATAGACATCGAAGCGGTGCTGAAAATATCCCAATTCTCCATCAGCTTGCCGGAAGTCGCGCAAGGATGAGCCGCCTGCGGCGATGGCATCGCGAAGCACGTCGCGAACAATCGGAACGAGCAAGGCAATCCGCCGCGCGGCGATCCGGTTTACCCGGCGCCGGGGCGAAATGCCTGCGCGAAAAAGAGCCTCGCAGACATAGATGTTGCCCAGCCCGGCCACGATTCGCTGATCAAGAAGGGCCGATTTGACCGGCATGGTCCGCCCCTTGAGTGCTGTGACGAGATACTCTTCGTTGAATTGATTGCCCAACGGCTCGGGTCCGAGACGGGCCAGAAGCGGGTGTGTCGCGGCCTCGGACGTGGGCATGAGATCCATCGCGCCAAATCGACGCGGATCGTTGAACGTGATACGGGCCCCGTTATCCATGTGCAGCACAACGTGGTCATGCTTCTCGGGGGCGGGGTGATCATGGGCGAAAACACCGAGTGGATCGCCGGACACGAGCATTCGCCCGGACATGCCCAAATGGATGAGCAATGTCTCGTCCGAGGCGAGATCAGCGAGGATATACTTGGATCGCCGCCGCAGCCCCAAAACCGTTTGACGGGCGAGCCGCGCACCCATGTCACGCGGAAACGGCCAGCGCAGATCCGGGCGATTCACTTCGGCGCGGGCGATGATCGCCCCCTCCATAACGGGGGCCAATCCACGGCGGACGGTTTCGACCTCGGGCAATTCGGGCATGGTGGATCCTCGTGTGGCGGATACCGGCGTATATAACGCGCGCAATCGTTGCTAAATGCCCAATTTTCGTCGGCCTACCGCCTCAGTGAGGCCGCTTCTGTCACGGACCGCTGAGGCCGTCTAATTGAACAGGGGGTTTGCGATGACACTGGTAAGATTGGGACTGATGACGGTCGGGATCACTTTGGTCGCTTTGGCCGTGATCGGCGCGGCATACGAATGGCAGGCCCAGCAGCCAGACGGCGGTGGCGCGACTGCGATGGCAAGCGCACAAGCGACGCCGACGCCCGGGCAATTTCTCGAGCGTAGCCGCCATGATTTCCGCATCCGCCATCTCTCGACCTACGAATTTGCCCCCTCGCAGGCCACGCGTGATCTGGCCAGTCGGCACACAGGGTGGAACGGGTTGCACAAACGTGTTTGGTACGAGGTTGTCCCCGAAGGTCGGTCTGACATGCCTTTGGTGATCCTGCTGCACGGATCCGGGCGCGACGGTCTATCCCTTGTCGAGATGTGGAAAGATGTCGCCGCGCGGGAAGGTGTGGCGCTTCTGGCACCGGACGGCATCGGGAACGAATGGTCATTCAGCGAGGCCGACGCCCCTTTTCTCGCCATGGTCGTCGACAGGATGGCGCAGGCACACGGGATTGATCGCAACCGGGTCTATCTTTTCGGACATTCGGCGGGGGCCGTTTACGGGCAATATCTTCTCAATCGGGTCGAGGGGCCGTGGTCCGCTGCTGTTCTGCACGCCGGATACGCGCCGACCAAGATCATGCGACCACCGATGACGGCCAAGCCATTCAGGCTCTATCTCGGGACAAAGGACCATATCTTTGCGGTCGAGAATGCACGAACGACGGCAAAGACACTCGCCACGATGGGTCATGACACCGAGTTGATGCTGATTCCCGGTCACACGCATTGGCTTTATCAGGTCGGCCCACAGATTGCGGCCGACGCGTGGATGTGGCTCGACGGCCTGCCGCGCCCGTAATAACGTCGCATTGTCACCGCCCCCCGGCACCATATAAGGAAGGGGCGAAACATCACAGGGCAAGACCCATGAGCGAGAAAACCACGCATTTCGGGTTCGAAACTGTTCCCGAAGACGAGAAGGCCGGCCGCGTCAAAGGCGTGTTCGGGTCGGTCGCGTCGAAATACGACGTCATGAACGACGCGATGAGCATGGGCATTCACCGGGTCTGGAAAGATGCGATGATGGACTGGCTCTCGCCGCGTGCGGGCCAGCGTCTTCTGGATGTGGCGGGCGGCACCGGCGATATTTCGTTCCGGTTTCTCAGGCGGGCAGGCCGGGGCCATGCCACCGTTCTGGACCTGACCGAACCGATGCTGATGGAGGGCCGCAAGCGCGCCGAAGCCGCGCAGATGGCCGAGAGCCTTGACTGGGTGGTGGGCGATGCGATGGCCCTTCCGTTCGACGATGCCACCTTTGACGTCTATACGATCAGCTTCGGGATTCGGAATGTTACCCGCCCCGACGCGGCGCTCCGGGAAGCCTTTCGCGTTCTGAAACCCGGCGGGCGGCTTATGGTGCTGGAGTTCAGCCAGATTCCCAACGACCTGATGCAGAAGGCCTATGACCTTTATTCTTTCAACATCATACCGCGCATGGGGCAGGCCATCGCCGGAGATCGCGACAGTTATCAATACCTTGTCGAATCGATCCGGAAATTTCCCGATCAGGACACGTTTCTCGGGATGATCCGTGATGCCGGGTTCGAAAACGCGAAATACCGCAACCTGACCATGGGTATCGCCTGTCTTCATTCCGGCTGGAAAATCTGAAGCATGCGGGGACCGCACAATATTCTGCGCCTCGTGCGCACGGGGGCCACGATGGAGCGCACCGGCGCTATGGGCTTGATCATGGAGGCGATGGATGCGCCGCCATTGGTGCGCGGCACGCTCAGGTTTCTGGCCTGGCCGTTTCAATGGCTGGGCTATCGCGGCGATCCGGGCGCGCCACCGGCGGTGCGGGCGCTCTCGGCGCTGGGTCCGGCCTATATCAAGTTCGGCCAGATCCTTAGCACGCGGCCCGACCTTGTGGGCGACGACCTCGCCACCGAGTTGCGGGTGCTACAGGACAAACTGCCGCCCTTTGACGTGGAGACCGCCAAAGACAGTATCGAAAGTGAGCTCAGCGCGCCGGTGGACGCGATGTTCGATGATTTCAGCGCGCCCGTCGCGGCAGCGTCGATCGCACAAGTGCACAAGGCGCGGCTTCGCGACACGGGCGACGACGTGGCCGTTAAGGTGCTTCGCCCAGGTATCGAGCGGGCGTTCCGCAAGGATATCGACGCCTTCTATTTCGCGGCCAAGATGATCGAATTCCTGTCGCCCGCGTCCCGCAGGCTCAGACCCACGGATGTGATCGCGCATTTCGAGGGCGTGGTGATGGGCGAGCTTGACCTGAGGCTTGAGGCGGCGTCGGCATCGGAATTCGCCGCGAATACCGAAGGGGATGAAGGGTTCGGGCTACCGGATGTGAAATGGCCTTTGTCGAGCCGCCGGGTGATGACGATGGGTTGGGTGGATGGCACGCCGCTGGGTGATAATGCGGCGCTCGATGCGGCGGGGCATGATCGTGCCGCGCTGGGCGAGCGGGTCTTGCAGCTTTTCCTCAGCCATGCGCTGCGCGACGGGTATTTCCATGCCGACATGCATCAGGGCAACCTCAAGGTCGCGCCGAACGGGGACATCGTGGCCTATGATTTCGGGATCATGGGGCATATCGACGAATACACGCGCCAAGTCTATGCCGAGATCCTTTATGGGTTCATCAAGCG
>Ga0102932_1001774_pt1 | contig 11105 bp, 7 predicted proteins | sample SalPonR1_C_D2_MG_FD_78212 | JGI IMG/M metagenome (GOLD analysis project Ga0102932, IMG submission 78212) | Salt pond soil microbial communities from South San Francisco under conditions of wetland restoration - Salt Pond MetaG R1_C_D2_MG | ecosystem: Environmental > Aquatic > Marine > Intertidal...
CATACCCGGCGGGCTTTTCGACGCGGCGACCTACATCTATCAGAATGCGGAGGCACTGCTGGCCAAGGGCTCCGGCCCCTACCTCTACTTGCCCAAGCTGGAAAACCGCTTCGAAGCCGCGCTCTGGGAAGAAGCGCTTGGGCTGATTGAGCAGCGACTCGAGCTGGAGGCGGGCACGATCAAGGTCACGGTGCTTGTCGAAACCATCATGGCCGTGTTCGAAATGGACGAGATCCTGCACGCGCTGCGCGGACGAATCGTCGGCCTGAACTGCGGGCGATGGGACTATATTTTCAGTTATATCAAGCGTTTCCGTAACCATCCTGATAAAGTACTTCCGGATCGGGAACAGGTCACCATGACCGTGCCGTTTCTCAAGGCGTACTCGCAGTTGTTGATCAAGACCTGCCACCGGCGGGGCGCGTTCGCGATGGGCGGCATGGCCGCTCAGATTCCAATCAAGAACGACGAAGCCGCCAACAAGGCGGCAATCGACAAAGTCCGGGCCGACAAGAAGCGCGAGGCTTCCGAAGGCCACGACGGCACCTGGGTGGCCCACCCGGGCCTGATTCCGCTTGCCATGAAAACCTTCGATGAATACCTGCACGGCGCCAATCAGCTCGACAAGCTGCGGCGCGACGTCCAGGTCAGCGCCGCCGACCTGGTCGAGCCGCCTGAGGGCACGATTACCGAGCAAGGGGTGCGCGGCAACATATCGGTCGCCATCCGCTACCTCGCCGCATGGCTGGCGGGCCAAGGCTGCGTGCCGATCAACAATCTGATGGAAGACGCCGCGACCGCCGAAATCGCGCGCGCCCAGCTGTGGCAATGGTCCCGGCACGACGCCGGGCGACTCGAAGACGGCCGCGACATCGATCTCGAGCTGGTCAAGCTCTGGATCGATGAGGCGCTGGACGAGATCCGCAAGGAAACGGGCGACGCCGAAGCATTCGAACACGCCGCACAACTGCTGGCAGCGGTTACCGCAGATGACGATTTTGTAGAATTCATCACATTGCCGGCTTATTCGAAGCTGGATTGAGTCTTGAGAACCCAGGAGATACCTGCATGAACGAAAGCGCAAACACCAGCAACATCATCAAGCTCGAGCGCGAGTGGACCGACAACCCGCGGTGGAAGGGCGTGGAGCGTCCTTATGACGCGGCAGAAGTCTTTCGTCTTCGAGGCTCGATCACCATCGAGCACACGCTGGCCCGCATGGGCTCCGAAAAACTCTGGCGGCTGATGCAGGAAGATCCGTTTGTCAACGCCCTGGGTGCGCTGACCGGCAACCAGGCCATGCAGCAGGTCAGGGCCGGACTCAAGGCCATCTATCTGTCCGGCTGGCAGGTCGCTGCCGATGCCAACAACGCCGGCCAGATGTATCCGGACCAGTCACTGTATCCGGTCAGCTCGGTCCCGGAGGTCGTGCGCCGCATCAACAACACGCTGCTGCGGGCCGACCAGATTCAGCATTCGGAACAGTCCGGCGACATCGACTGGTTCGCGCCTATCGTGGCCGATGCGGAAGCCGGATTCGGCGGGGTGCTCAACGCGCACGAATTGATGAAGGACATGATTGCGGCGGGCGCGGCCGGCGTGCACTTCGAAGACCAGCTCGCCTCTGCCAAGAAGTGCGGTCACATGGGCGGCAAGGTATTGGTGCCGACTTCCGAGGCGGTCGCCAAGCTGGTTGCCGCTCGACTGGCGGCCGACATCGCCGACGTCCCCACGATCATCGTTGCGCGTACCGATGCGATGGGCGCAAGCCTGCTGACCTCCGATGTCGATGATCGCGATCGCGAATTTGCGACCGGGGAGCGCACCGTCGAGGGCTTTTACAACGTGCGCCAGGGTCTGGAGCAGGCGATTTCGCGCGGTTTGGCCTACGCGCCTTACGCCGACCTGGTGTGGTGCGAGACATCGAAGCCGGACCTGGAGCAGGCCAAGCAGTTCTCCGAAGCCATCCGCGCCGAATACCCGGACAAGATGCTGGCCTACAACTGCTCGCCGTCGTTCAACTGGAAAAAGAATCTTTCCGAAGCCGACATCGCGCGCTTCCAGCGCGAACTCGGCGCCATGGGTTACAAGTTCCAGTTCATCACGCTGGCCGGCTTCCATTCACTGAACTACTCGATGTTCGAGCTGGCGCGCGGCTACAAGGCCCGCCAGATGGAAGCTTACGTCGAACTGCAGGAGGCCGAGTTCGCCGCCGAGAAGGACGGATATACGGCGACCCGGCACCAGCGCGAAGTCGGTACCGGCTACTTCGACCAGCTGGCCCAGGCCGTTGCCAGCGGCAGGTCGTCGTTGAGCGCGCTGAGCGGTTCGACCGAAGAAGAGCAGTTCCGCGAATCGGCCTGAAGTGCCTGATTCTCGAGGGCGCGCGGCGGCCAACGCCGCGTGGCCCGCGAGATGAACCTTTGAGCAACCCCGCACGATTCACTTTCAACGCGGCTGGATTCGGTTAATATTGGTCGTAAAGCAACTCAGACCGCAACCGAGATCATGACCGACCCATCGCGCGAATCCGACAACCCCAGAGACGGGCTGGCTCTCGAGGAATCACGCCCGAAGACCAAGAAGCCGCCTTTGTACAAGGTGGTGCTGCTCAACGACGACTACACGCCGATGGAGTTCGTCATCGACGTTCTGAAGAAATTCTTCGGCCTGGCCCATGAAAAAGCCACTCAGGTGATGCTCAACGTGCACACCCGAGGGCGCGGCGTGGCCGGTGTCTACACTTTCGAGATCGCCGAAACCAAGGTCATCATGGTCAATGACTACGCTCGCGAGAACGAACACCCGTTGCAATGCACGCTTGAAGAATCCTGACTGGCGGCGATCGGTCGCAAGTCGGCCGGAAATCAGCTGGTATTCCGGTCCGGATTGAAACCGACCGTTTCGAATACGGTCCATAGAGAAGACGCGAAACCACCGACGGCCGCCCGGCCAGGAGAACGGCGCTAATGTTCAGCAAAGACCTCGAGCTATCGATATCGCAGGCGTATCATGCCGCGCGCAGCAGCAGGCATGAGTTCCTGACCGTCGAGCACCTGCTGCTGGCGCTCATCGACAACCCTTCGGCGCGTTCGGTGTTGCTCGCGTGCAGTGCCGATCTCAAACTGCTTGCGGCCGACCTGGAGCAGGTGCTCAACGAGACCATCCCGGTGCTCTCTGCGGGTGACCAGCGCGATACCCAGCCGACCGTCGGATTTCAGCGTGTGCTGCAGCGCGCGCTGTATCACGTTCAGTCGGCCGAACGCAGCGAAGTGCTGGGCGCGAACGTTCTCGCGGCCATTTTCGGCGAAAAGGATTCTCACGCCGTCTACCTGCTGGGCAAGCAGGATGTCAACCGTCTCGACGTGATCAATTTCATTTCTCACGGCATCACCAAGAACGAGGACCACCCTGCGCCCGAAGCGCCAGCGGGCACGGAGCAGGCCGAAGCCGAAGGCCAGGAACAGAAGTCGCCACTGGCGAGCTTCGCGACCAATCTGAATGAACGCGCCCGCGCCGACCGAATCGATCCGCTGATCGGTCGCGAGGCCGAACTCGAACGCACCGTTCAGATTCTTTGCCGGCGACGCAAGAACAACCCTCTTTACGTTGGGGAATCCGGTGTGGGCAAGACCGCGCTGGCCGAAGGTCTGGCGCTGCGCATCGTCGAAGAACGCGTGCCGGACGTGCTCGCCGGCGCCGAAGTCTGGGCCCTCGATCTGGGCGCGCTTCTGGCCGGCACCAAGTACCGCGGTGATTTCGAGAAACGTCTGAAGGCCGTGCTTGCCGAGCTTCGAGATCGCGAAGGCGCGATCCTGTTCATCGACGAGATCCACACCATCATCGGCGCCGGCGCGGCCTCGGGCGGCGTTATGGACGCGTCCAACCTGATCAAGCCCGTGCTGGCCAACGGCGAGCTCCGCTGCATCGGCTCGACCACCTTCGAAGAGTACCGTGGGGTGTTCGAGAAGGATCGCGCCCTGGCCCGCAGGTTCCAGAAGATCGACATCATCGAGCCGACGGTCGCCGAGACGATAGAGATCCTCAACGGTCTGAAATACCGGTTCGAAGACCACCATGGCGTCAAGTACGCGCCCGAGAGCCTGGAGGCTGCAGCGACGCTGTCAGCGCGCCATATCAACGACCGACATCTGCCGGACAAGGCTATCGACGTGATCGACGAGGCCGGCGCGCGCCAACGTCTGCTCGAGCCGGAGGGGCGGGTGGAGATCATCGGCACGCACGAGATCGAGGACGTGGTAGCGCGCATGGCGAGGATCCCGCCGCGCCAGGTTTCGCGCTCCGACCGAGATGCACTGCGAACGCTGGAGCGCGACCTGAAGCTGACGGTATTCGGCCAGGACGCGGCAATCGGAACGCTGTCCTCGGCCATCAAGATGGCTCGCTCCGGACTGGTCGACTCGGATCGCCCGATCGGCTCGTACCTGTTTGCCGGCCCGACCGGCGTGGGCAAGACCGAGGTCACGCGTCAGCTGGCGATGACGCTGGGGATCGAGCTGATTCGATTCGATATGTCCGAGTACATGGAAGCTCACACGGTTTCGAGACTCGTGGGAGCGCCGCCGGGCTACGTAGGATTCGACCGGGGCGGCCTGTTGACCGAGGCGGTCACCCAGAACCCGCACGCGGTGCTGCTGCTCGACGAGATTGAAAAGGCCCACCCGGATATCTACAATCTTCTGTTGCAGGTGATGGATCACGGCAAGCTCACCGATGCCAACGGCCGCATGGCCGATTTCCGCAACGTCATTCTGGTGATGACCACGAACGCAGGGGCGGCTGACATGAACCGGCGTGCGATAGGTTTCACCGATTCCGACGCCAGGCCCGACGGCATGGAGGCGATCCGGCGACAGTTCACGCCCGAATTCCGCAATCGACTGGATGCAGTCATCCAGTTCGAGTCACTGCCGTTCGGGGTCATCCTGCAGGTGGTCGACAAGTTCGTGATGGAGCTCGAGAACCAGTTGGCCGACCGCAACGTGCACATCGAAGTCTCCGACAGCGCGCGCGAATGGCTGGCGCGCCACGGCTTCGATCCGGCGATGGGCGCGCGTCCCATGAAGCGCGTGATCCAGGAACATATCAAACGGCCGCTTGCAGACGAACTGCTGTTCGGTCACCTGGGAGAGCAGGGCGGCACCATCCACATTGACGTGAATGAGTCGGGGGCGGGGCTTTCGCTGACTTTCAACGCGGCAGAAGTCGAAGCATTGCCGAGCTGATTGCCGATAGCGTATGGGTTGGCCGGCAAGGCCGGCGAGCCCGGTGCCGGATCGACTACTTCATGCGGTAAGTGATACGGCCCTTGGACAGGTCGTACGGGGTCATTTCCACCTTGACCCGGTCTCCGGTGAGAATGCGGATGTAATGCTTGCGCATCCGGCCGGAAATATGCGCAGTAATCGTGTGGCCATTGTCGAGTTCAACACGGAACATCGTGTTCGGCAGCGTCTCGAGTACGCGACCTTCCATCTCGATCTGTTCGTCTTTTGACATGGGGCTCCATCAGAGTGTTAAAACCCCGTTATTCTGCCACCTTTCGGGACCAAAGCCAAGCTTCATGGGCCGCCAATCAGGATTTCCGTTGCGCTACCGTCGAGCCCGCCGCCTGATTACTCCGGCGGCCTGTGGCCGGGGTCTCGAAGCCGGTCGCGCCTGAATCCCTTTCCGATGCGATAGTGGAGCGTTTGAACAGGTATGCCGTTGCGGAAGACGGTCCTGGTCTTCAGCGGTCCCAGACCGATCAGTGCGATTTCCAGCCAGTCCTCGTCGATCAGCTTGGATTCATGGCTGACCAACACAACGGGCCGATTCGGGTCGGTATCCGCATCGAACCAACGCTCCCACTGCGAGCCGCTCATGCCGACCAGGTTGCGGGCCGTAATGTTGTCGCGCCTGCCGTCGACGTCGTGAAAGGACAGCGCGGCTGAAATGCCCCACTTGGCCATGCCGGCAATGATCGGTCGCTTGCCCGTTTCCGCTTCGATTTGCGTTTCGAGTACGTGAACCTCCCGGGCCAGTTCCGGCCAGCCCATGTAGCCCAGCCGGTTCGGCTGCCACTGCACGCCCGGAAGACCGATTGAAATGTAGTGCAGGCCGAATCCGAAGGCCACAAGCGAGAGTGGCAGAAGCGGGCGCCACAGTCTCTCGATGCTCCGCGACAGGCGCGTCGACACGGTCCAGGCGGGCGGGTGAACCGTAGCCGCGATCATCGGCAGCAGTCCCAGCCATGCCGGCACGATCCAGTGAACCTTGATCTCGGTGAACAAGCCGAACGCAGCGATAGCGGCCACTGGCGTCAGCGCCATGCTGAGCATGAAACGGCGCGATGCCTCGTCCGGGCAGATGCGTTTGCGCGCCGGCCCAAGCAGGTACAACGCAAGGATTCCGGCCAGCGGCGCCAGCGCAACGATTGTGTATAAAGGCAACCAGTGAACGCTCACGGTCGCTTCCTCGGCGATCCGTCGCGTGGACTGGAACGCGAAAGAGGCCCAGTCGTGCTGAAAGTTCCAAACCAGTACCGGGCTGAACAAGGCCAGCGCGACAAGCGCACCTGCCCAGGGGTGCCACGTCGCGAGGTGTCGGCGGGCAGGGGGGTGGGCCAGCATGAAAAGCAACACCGCAGGCCCCAGAAAGACAATGGTGTATTTCGCCAGCGCTCCGGCACCGATTGCGATTCCCGCGTATATCCACGCCCCGGAGCGGTCTTGAACGAGGGCGCGCTGCAGAAAATAAAGCGCTGCGAGCCAGGCGGTCGTCACCGCGGCATCGGTGGTCATGAGAAATCCGGTCGCCAGCCAGGCCGGCACGACTGCCACCAGCATTGCACCGAACAGCCCGCGCGTCTTGCCGTAAAAATCGCGGGTAAACAGGTAAGCGAAAACGATCGATGCGGGCCCCAGCAGGAGTGTGGCCGCGCGCACGCCAAAAGCGTTGTCGCCAAACAGCGAAGAGCCGATCCACACCAGCCAGGCTGTCAACGGGGGATGATCAAGGTACGAAAGCGCCGGATGCAGCGTGTAGGTCCAGTAATACATCTCGTCGAACATCAATTCGGCTTGCCCGAGATAGAGCCAGCGCAGCATCAGTGAGCAGCCGATAAGCGCCAGGGCGGCCATCCGCCAGCGGGTTTCGGGGTTGCTCTCGGCCTGGCTCGCGGGGAATACGTAGAAGATCGATCCGAGGTAATTGACCCCGGCGGTCAGGCCGACCGCCGGCAGAATCGCCAGCCAGGGCGCCACGCCCAGGCCGTCGGTCAGCACCGCAAGCACGCCACCGCGCAGCGTCAGCGACACAAGCGCAACCACCAGAAACGCCCAGTAACGCTGTAGGGTCGAACGGTGCGGAGCAAACTCGCTGGCGAAACTCCAGCGGTAATTGAGCATGAAATTGCTGACCGTCGCAACCAGGAACGCGCCGAAGTGCGCCGTCGCAAGGCTGGCGTCGATCGATCTCAGCAACCAGAACACCGCAAGGTCGACGCCCACCCCGCTCAGGCCCACCAGACTGAACCGCGACAGGTTGCCCAGCGTCATACGCGCCCCGCTCAGCGCTGCCAGGCGACGCACGAAAAGCCACTGTACGCGCGCGTTCATCTTGGAGGCCCCGCTGTCGCGGTCGTTGAACCGGAAAGGCACTTCGATCACCCTTGGGTCGGGGCGGGTTCGCATCAGCACTTCCAGCAGCACCTTGTAGCCTGCCTCCAGCGGTTCCAGGGAGCTCAGCCGTTCCCTTGTGGTAGCGAAGAATCCCGACATCGGATCCCGGACGCCGGTAAATGGCCATGCCAGCAATGCCGCAGCGCGAGATCCCACGCGGCGCCATCGCGGCCAATCGGCGATCGCGCCGCCTCGCACGTGTCGGCTGCCGACCGAAATATCGGCCAGGCCGGCTTCAAGCGGCGCGAGCAGGCGAGTTACTGTTTCGGTCGGGTGCGAACCGTCGGCGTCCATCACGACGCAGTAGTGTCCTTTGGCTAACCTGGCGGCCTCGAGCACCGAGGCGGTCAGATCCGGGGTGCCGGTTCGCTGTAGCAGCCGAACCCGTCCGGATGCGGTGCGCGCCCGCACCTCGGCGATCGTCGAATCGGTGGAGCCGTCGTCAGCAACGATGATTTCGACGCGGCCCGCCAAATGCGGCTGCGCGAGAAGCGAATCGATAAGCGTCCCGATATTGCCGCCCTCGTTGCGCGTGGGCACAAGTACCGAAATCGACGGCCAATCCACGCGCAGTTCTTTACCGGGAAGCCGGGCACTGGAATGAGGGGCGGAAGAGCTCAAAATAGGGTTGATCCGGCGGCTGGGCGGCCCCATTGTCGACGTGACCCAGAGTTTAGCCGACGGTTGCTGCCGGGCAGATACTTTGTAATTGCCGCAAAAACATCGAAAGGGTATTGACAGAAAGAATTGTCAGGCTAAAATTACGGGTCTTGTCTGCGGGAATAGCTCAGTTGGTAGAGCACAACCTTGCCAAGGTTGGGGTCGCGAGTTCGAGTCTCGTTTCCCGCTCCAGATACTTCCGAGAGCCCCGGCATGTCCGGGGTTCTTGTTTTTCCGGGCAGCTGACGCACCGCGAAAATCCGCGGTACAATCTGCGACTCAGCTTCCCGCACCAAGGCTAGGTGGCAGAGTGGTCATGCAGCGGCCTGCAAAGCCGTTTACCTCGGTTCGATTCCGGGCCTAGCCTCCATCCATCCTGAATTTCCCCTCGAAGCCGGACGTTTGGCAGGCCGGTCATGCGCGCTGTATCATCTCGGTACTGAGAAACCTTTTAAAAACGTAGCGAGCGGGTGCCTGGCGATGGCCGCCAGATCACAGAGCCCGGGTGGTGAAATTGGTAGACACAAGGGACTTAAAATCCCTCGGCCTCGCGGCCGTGCCGGTTCGAGTCCGGCCCCGGGCACCACATTATTTACAGCAGTTTTAGCCTTTTCATTGGCTATTGAGATTAGCACTAGAAATTGACCGTGTAGGCGCTGTGTAGGCAAATTCGCCAAATTTTTGGCCTACATGGCCACTTCGGTTCATTTCGGCCCGCGCGTAATGCGTAAAAATCCCCCCAGAAAATTCCGAGCCGACCCTTCCGGCCAATCGCGGAACGTTGACGTGTCCTGGTTCGATTTCAGCTAGGGGTTGATCCGCCCTCCAGTGAATCACGAGGAGGAAATCAGTGGTCCATCAATAATAAATCAGTGTTCCATAAGGTAATCAGCTGGGTCATCCCTGACACTGCGCCTCGTAAGCCAAACACCAAACCCAAGCTAGAGGCGTCTTCGACATGAAAAGAACTACTGCGGTTTTATCTTTACTATTGTTATCGGTACCGTTTACCGTCGGCGCGGATGTCGTCGTAGATAACAGCCCCGACGGGACGGGAGTCATGACATTCAACAGCACGTTCGGGGCGATGTTTCCCGGACAGTATGTCGGTGACCGATTTACTCTGGTAAACGACACCGTGATTACCGGTGGCGCGATTTTCTCCAGTTCTGCTCCCATGTTTAGCATTGTTGGCACCCCGGTTGTGTTCGTTGTTCTGCCGGATGAGGGAGGTGTCCCGGGAAACACTCCTGTGATCAATGAAGCGGTTCTGCTGGACGCAGTCGATAATGTTTTGACGACCCGTGACCCGGGCATGCTCCGCAAGCACGCGACCATCCCACCCCATTTGCTGCCTGCGGGAGACTACTGGTTCTACATGGCCGGTGACGGCTCTCAATTGATGCAGGGAACCGGCCATTACGACGACAACGTCTTTTATTTTGGGGAAGATGCCAATCCAGACCTGGAAAGGGGCGCGGCCAATGTGGGAAATGGGGACACGTTCTTTACCATCGAGGGGGACAGTGCCGTGACAGCGCATGCTTGCGCCGGATTTTATTCACCCATGGAGGACTACCCCGTCAAGGCCAAAAAGAACCGTGTGTTCCCGCTCAAGATGGAGTTGTTCGACGGTGACGGCTTCGAATTGGAAGGCAGCGACCTCGCAGCAGCCCCTGTGTTGCAGGTGATTTACCGGGCCGTTGACGGAATCACCGCGCTCGATGTGAGCAGTGACGCGCTCTCAGCGGGAGCGGGCTCAGAGGGTAATCAGTTTGCATATACGTCAGATGGGATCTGGCAGTTCAACCTGAAATCCAGGAACTACAGTTCCAACGGCGAGTACATGATTACGGCTGTATCCGGTGATGATGCTGAATACGTCATTGATCCGGCGTGCGTGACCAGTTTCCTAATCGAATAGGTCGGGGAAGTCGCCCGGAGGGCCGTCGATTTTCGGCGGCCTTTCAACTTAGCCGCTCAAATGCCCCGGTGCGGCGCCGTGACGCCTTGGATCGTGAATTGTCCCCGCTGTGACCGTACCCTCGCAAACCGAGCCATTGAACCGCCCCGACTTAATCGGAGACCTCCGGGTTTGAGTCAGGCCGCCAGGGCCTGACCGTCGTTTTTTCCGATAATACGCTTGCTCGAACTCGGCAGGTGGCACGTAGCCAATCGAGCTGAGCAGACGGCGATTATTGAACCAGTCCACCCATTCCAGGGTGGCGTATTCGAAGTCGCTCAATGTTCTCCAGGGACCGCGCCAATGGATCACCTCAGTCTTGTAGAGCCCGATGATGCTCTCGGCGAGCGCGTTGTCGTAGGAGTCGCCAGTGCTGCCAACCGACGGTTCGATACCGACTTGCCGCAGGCGCTCGGTGTGACGGATCGAGACGTACTGCGTTCCGCGGTCGCTGTGGTGAGTCAAGCTCTCGTCGGTCGATCGCGCCGCCAGCGCTTGCTCCAGCGCAACAAGCACCAGGCCGGTCCTCATCGAATGAGACGTGCGCCGGCCGACGATGCGATCGGCAAAGGTGTCGATCACGAATGCCGTGTAAGCAAACCCGCGCCAGGTCGCGACACAGGTGAAATCGGCCACCCACAGGCGATTGGGCGCCTCGGCCCGGAAATAACGACGAACACGGTCGTCGGGCAGCGCCTGCATCGGCGCCGCGCGCGCGAGGCGGCGGCTGGAACGCATACAACTTGAGCGTCCGGACTTAGCCACCCACCCCCACGACCTCTAATTCGCAATGGGTTCCC
>Ga0102932_1001775_pt1 | contig 11105 bp, 9 predicted proteins | sample SalPonR1_C_D2_MG_FD_78212 | JGI IMG/M metagenome (GOLD analysis project Ga0102932, IMG submission 78212) | Salt pond soil microbial communities from South San Francisco under conditions of wetland restoration - Salt Pond MetaG R1_C_D2_MG | ecosystem: Environmental > Aquatic > Marine > Intertidal...
ACCGGGCTCGTCGTACGTGTGGCTCGCTACGCGGCGATCGTCCTCGGACGCCAGCACGGTACCGTCGCCGAAGTCCCAGCCGTAGCGCATCGGGGCGGCGTCGGGATGAACGGCTTCCGCTTCGAAGGCCACGACCTCGCCCTCGTCGACGGCGACGGGGGCACGGCCACACGAACCGAGACCGTCATCGTCGGTACCGGGCTCGACTACGCCGCGACCGGCGCGGTCGAGATCCCCGAAGGAACCAGCGTCGTCCCGTCGCTCACGGCGGTACCGGTTCGGCAGGACGGCGACGCCATCGCGTTCGACGGCGATCTCGCCGCTGCGATCGCCTCGGCTCGGGGCGCGGGCGCGAGGCGGTGCGGATCGGGGCGCGCGGCGCGGCGTTCGAGGCGGAGGCCCTCCTGGAGCCGGGGCCGCCCACGCACCTCACCTGGACGTTGCGGCCCAGCGATGAGTGCCGCGGCGGGCGGCCCGAACGCTAGCGGTAGCGGATCGTGCGGTCGCGGATCTCGTACGTCTCGGCTCCGTTCCCGAGGTCCTCGGTCGTGACCCGGCGGATCCAGTTGCCGCGCTCGTCGTCCTCGTAGGCGTACGTCAACAGCTCGTCGTAGTTCCCCTCGCCGTAGACGCTGCGCCGCTCGATCACGCGGCCAGCCTCGTCGTAGACGAACTCGTACGACTCGGAGACGGTCCCGTCAGGGGCCAGCTGCTCGAGCAGCACGGTGCCGAGCTCGTTCTCGATCACACGGCCGGTCGCCTCGACCTCGCCCTCCTCGTCGTACCGCACGTAGTCGTGCTCGAGGTCGGGCACGGTGTAGCTCTCCACTTCGTACAGTCGGCCCTCGTCGTCGAAGGCACGTTCCTCGATCAGTCCGCCGTCCGCGTCGTAACCGCGCTCGTAGCTGCGGCGCACCGCGCCGTCCCGGTACCAGGTCTCGCGCACCACGTTGCCGGCCGCGTCGCGCTCGTACTCCGTGCGAGCCGTCTCGACCCCTTCTGCGTTCACGGTGACCTGCTCGCTCAGTCGCCCCTCGCCGTCGTAGCGGTAGACGGTCTGGCCGGTGGGCTCGTCGTCAGCGTCGTACACGACGGTGGCCAGTGGCTGGCCGGCGTCGTAGCTGGTCACCTGTCGCCCGGACCGCGAGCCGTCCCTGAAGCTGTAGGTGAAGAACACGCGCTCGGTCGCGACGCCGTCCTCGCCGAACGTCCACGTCTGCAACAGCTGACGGTCCGTGGTGTCGGGATACTCGCGGTACTCCTCGACGGCGGCGACCGGTCCGGTCAGATCCAGCGTCTCGAGCGTCACCTGGGCCACGGCGGTGGAGCCCACCAGCAGCGCCGTCGACACGGCAGCGAGCAGGGCGCGAAGCGGCGGGACGGCCGGACGACGGGCACCTCGACGGGAAGGGGCGTGACGACACGACATGGAGGACCTCCTGGGGGCGGGAACGAAGGTGGACGTCGCCGTCCGGCGGAGGACCGATGCCGCTTCCGGTTCCTCGCTCGACGGCATGCTCCAAGGTAGTACGAATCCGGCCACGGAGACAGGACGGATGTCGCCTCCGGCCCTTGGCAGGGCGCGCACCGTCGACCGTGCGTACGGTGCACCGCCCTCCACGCCGCGCTCAGATCACGCCCAGCTCCCAGGTCGCCCGCGCCACCCGGCGGAACCCCGCGATGTTGGCGCCCAGGACGTAGTCGTCGGGATCGCCGTACTCTTCCGCCGCGCTGCGGCAGCCGAGGTGGATGTCGATCATGATCTCGCGCAGGCGCGCGTCGGTGCGCTCGAAGCTCCAAGCGTCGCGGCTGGCGTTCTGCTGCATCTCGAGCGCGGACGTCGCCACGCCGCCCGCGTTCGCCGCCTTGCCGGGACCGAACGCCACGCCCGCCTCGCCGAACGCTTCGATCGCCCCGGGCGTGCACGGCATGTTCGCGCCCTCGCCGACGACGACGACCCCGTTCGCGATCAACGTGCGGGCGTCCGCCTCGTTCAGCTCGTTCTGGGTGGCGCACGGGAACGCAGCTTCGCACGGGACGTCCCACACGCTCGCGCCGGCGAGGTACGTCGCGCCGGGCCGGTGGTCGACGTAGCCCGAGATGCGCTCGCGCCGCACCTCCTTGAGCTCCTTCACCACCTCCACGTCCAGCCCGTCGGGATCGTGGATCCGTCCGCCCGAGTCGCTGCACGCCACGACGTTCGCGCCCAGCTGCTGGAGCTTCTCGATCGTGTAGATCGCGACGTTGCCGGACCCGGACACCACGCAGGTGCGGCCCTCGAGCGACCTGTCGCGGCTGGCCAGCATCTCCTCGACGAAGTAGACGCAGCCGTAGCCGGTCGCCTCCTTGCGTCCCCGCAGGCCGCCCCACGACAGGCCCTTCCCCGTCAGTACGCCCGCCTCGTAGCGATTCGTGATGCGCTTGTACTGGCCGAACAGGTACCCCAGCTCCCGCGCGCCCACCCCGATGTCGCCGGCGGGAACGTCGGTGTGCTCGCCCAGGTGGCGGTACAGCTCGGTCATGAAGCTCTGGCAGAAGCGCATCACCTCGGCGTCGCTGCGACCTTTGGGATCGAAGTCGCTGCCGCCCTTGCCGGCGCCGATCGGAAGGCCGGTCAGCGCGTTCTTGAACGTCTGCTCGAACGCCAGGAACTTCACCGTGTCCAGCGTGACGGTCGGATGGAACCGCAGCCCACCCTTGTACGGCCCCAGCGCGCTGTCGAACTCGATCCGGAACCCGCGAGCCACGTGCACCGCGCCGGCGTCGTCGGTCCACGGCACGCGGAAGATGATCTGGCGCTCCGGCTCGCAGATCCGGTCGATCAGCTGGTCGTCGAGCACCCCTGGGTGCTTGGCGACGAACGGGCCAAGCGAGTCGAGCACCTCGTCCACCGCCTGCAGGAAGTCGTGCTCCCCGCGGTTGCGACGCTCGATCCGCGAGCGGATCTCGTGGAGCGCCTCGTCGGGCAGGCTGGTTCCGTTGCTGGGCATGGCGACCGTCCCTTCCGTGCCGTCGCGGATCGACCCGTCGCCGATCGGCGGCGCCCTCGAGCGCCGCGTGGCGCCGGCTCGGTCCTGGAGCGATTCAACCTACCACCGGCGCGGTTCGCACGGACACCTGTCCTACGGGCCGCCGGCTACGCTGCTGGCCACGAAGCGCGTACGCGCCGGACCCCCACCCGAGGCGCGCTTCGGCATCGCTGGGCGCCTTCGCGTCCGGTCGCGGGGTCCGGCCTGGTTCGAAACGGAGCACCTGCATGCTGGACTTCACCGGAAAGGTCGCGGTCGTCACCGGCGGTGGCGGCGACATCGGACGCGCCGTCGCGGTCACGCTGGCCGAACAGGGAGCGAAGCTGTTCGTCGTGGACGTGGACGGCGAAGCGGTCACGGCGACCGTGCACGCCGTTCGATCGGCGGGCGGCACGGCCGAGGGCATGACCGCCGACGTTTCCGAACCCGAGCAGGTCGAGGCGTACGCCCAGAAGGCGGTGGACACGTTCGGCGGCATCGACCTGTTCTTCAACAACGCGGGGATCGAGGGGCCGGCCGCGCCGATCCCCGACTACCCGGTCGAGGCGTTCGACAAGGTGTGGAGCGTCAACGTCCGCGGCGTGTTCCTGGGGCTCAAGTCGGTGCTGCCGCGCATGAAGCCGGGCGGCGCGGTCGTCAATACCGCCAGCGTCGCAGGACTCATCGGCTCGCCCGGGCTCGTGGGGTACATCGCATCGAAGCATGCGGTGATCGGCATCACCCGCACCGCTGCGCTGGAACAGGCCGACCGCAACGTGCGCGTCAACGCCGTATGCCCCGCCCCGATCCAGGGCCGGATGATGAAGAGCATCGAGACGAACGTCGGCGCGACCGAGGAGGACGCGTTCAAGGGCACCGTCCCGATGGGCCGTTACGGCACGCCGCAGGAGGTCGCGAACCTGGCCGTGATGCTGCTCTCGGACGAGGCGAGCTTCATGACCGGCAGCTTCTACACCGTGGACGGCGGGACCAAGGCCACCTGACCGGAGGGCGTCTCCGCCCCCGGACCGACCCGGCTCACGATGCGGCATTGGCGGGCCCTGCGGACGCGTAGGGCCCGCCGCCGTGTACCTGCGTTGTCCGCGCGTCGAACCGGGACGCCTTGACCGGCGCACATCCGCTCCGTACAGTGCGGGTGCACTCACAGTCGAACGCCGTCGCTCGTCGCCCCATGCCTTTGGAGGTACCCCATGAAGCGTCTGTTCACCCTCGTGCTCGCCGTCGCGACGCTCGGCCTGACCGCCGCGTTCGCGCAGCCGTCCAACGTCCAGTGCATCGCCCCCGCCGATCCGGGTGGCGGCTGGGACTTCACCTGCCGCACGATCGCTCCGGTCCTGGCGCAGCTGGACCTGGTCGACGGCCAGATCCGCACCCAGAACATGGCCGGCGCCGGTGGCGGCGTCGCCTTCGCGCACGTCGTGGCGCAGCAGGAAGGCAACGAGGACCTCCTCGTCGCCGCGTCCACCGCGACGACCACCCGCCTGGCGCAGGGCCAGTTCCAGGGCTTCACCGCCTCCGACGTCCGCTGGGTCGCCGCCGTCGGCGCCGACTACGGCGTGATCGGCGTGGCGCCCGACAGCGAGCACGACTCGATCAACGACCTGATGGCGCTGTGGGCGGACGATCCTGCGGCCCTGACGGTCGTGGGCGGCTCGGCCGTGGGCGGCTGGGATCACCTCAAGGTGCTGCTCGCCGCGCAGGCGGCCGGCGTCGAGAACGTCGAGCGCATCCAGTACGTGTCGTTCAGCAGCGGTGGCCAGGCGATCATCGAGATCGTCGGCGGTCGCGCCGACGTGTTCACCGGCGACGTCTCCGAGGCGCTGCCGCAGATCGAGGCGGGCAACCTCAAGGTCCTCGCCATCCTCGCCGACGAGCGCATCGACAGCCTTCCCGACGTGCCCACCGCCGCCGAAGAGGGCGTGGACGTCGTCGGCGCGAACTGGCGCGGCTTCTACGTGCCGGCCGGGGTCAGCGACGAGCGGTTCGAGTACTGGGCGGACGCGTTCCGTCAGCTCGAGGCGTCCGAGCGCTACGCCGAGATCCGCGAGCAGAACGGCCTGGCTCCCTTCGCCCGCTTCGGGGCCGAGATGGAGCAGTTCGTGCTGGACCAGGTCGACGACATCGAGGAGCTGTCCTCCCGCATCGGCCAGTAATGGCCTCGACCCTCACGACCCGGAATCTGGAGCAGGGGCGCCTCGCGCGCCCCTGCCTGCGTAGGGAGCCGCACCCGCCATGAGCGACCGGATCGCTTCCGGCATTCTGATCGTCGTCGCCGTCGCCTTCATCGTCATGGCGTTCGGCGTCCAGTCCAGCATGTTCACCGACCCGCTCGGACCGCGATTCGTCCCGATCCTGATCGGCGTGTTTCTGATCGGGTCCAGCGTCGCCCTGATGCTTCAGCCGCGCTCCGTCGCGACATGGCCGGACGCGCCGACGGCGACGCGACTCGTCGTGACGCTGGCCGTCTTCGTCGCCTACGGCTTCCTGCTGAACCCGATCGGCTTCATCGCCGCGACGACGGTCGCCTACACAGCGTTCGCCCTGCTCTTCCGCGGCAAGCCGCTGCCGTCGCTGGTGGCGGGCGTGGTCTTCGCGTTCGCGTCGTACCTGCTGTTCAGCAGCGCGCTGGACCTGTACCTCCCGACCGGCCGGTTGTTCCAGGGGTGGTTCTGAGTGGACGCCTTCGCGGCCCTGATGGGCGGGTTCCAGACGGCGCTGACGCCGCAGAACCTGCTGTTCGCGTTCATCGGCGTGTTCCTCGGCACCGTCATCGGCATGCTGCCCGGCATCGGACCGATCAACGGCATCGCCATCCTCATTCCGATCACGTTCGCGCTGGACGTGAATCCGACGACGATGATGATCCTCTTCGCGGGCATCTACTACGGCTCGCAGTACGGCAACTCGATCAGCGCGATCCTGCTGAACGTGCCCGGTACCGCCTCGTCGGTCGCGACGACGCTGGACGGGTACGAGATGTCGAAACGGGGGCGCGCCGGACCGGCGCTCGCGATGTCGGCGATCGCGTCGTTCATCGGCGGGACGCTGGCGATCTTCGGGCTGGCGTTCCTGGCGCCGCTCCTGGCGCAGTGGGCCATCCGCTTCGGCCCGGCGGAGTACTTCGTGCTGATCGTGTTCACCTTCACCACGATCTCGGCCCTGACCGGCAAGTACTTCGTCAAGGGCCTGATCGCGACCGGCATCGGCCTGCTGCTGGCGTCGATCGGGCTGGACCCGGGCACCGGCGTGCCGCGCTACACCTTCGGGCTGCTCCCTCTGTACGACGGGATCGACTTCGTGTCGGCCACCATCGGGCTGTTCGCGGTCGCCGAGGTGTTCCTGCTGCTCGAGCAGACCCGCGCCGGCGGCGAGGTGCGTACCAAGATCGGCCGCGCCATGATCAGCGCACGGGAGTTCGTGCAGAGCTTCTGGGTGATGATCCGCAGCGCCGTCAGCGGCTTCCTGGTCGGCGTGCTTCCCGGCGCCGGCGCCACGATCGCGGCGTTCCTGGCGTACTCGAACGAGAAGCGCTGGGTCGACAAGGAGCAGACGTTCGGCGAGGGCGACATCCGCGGCGTCGCCGCGCCCGAGGCGGCGAACAACGCCGCCGTCTCCGGCGCCCTCATCCCTCTTCTCACCCTGGGCGTCCCCGGTAGCGGCACGACGGCCGTGATCCTGGCCGCGCTGCTGTCGTTGAACCTGAACCCGGGCCCGCTGTTCATCTCGCAGCAGCCCGACCTGTTCTGGGGCCTGGTCGCCTCGATGTACATCGGGAACGTGATGCTGCTGTTCCTGAACCTGCCGCTGGTCGGCCTGTTCATCCGGATCCTGCTCATTCCGCGCTGGGTCCTGGTCCCCGGCGTGGCCGTGATCGGCTACGTCGCGGTGTTCTCGGTGAACAGCTCGGTGTTCGACCTGATGGTGATGACCTCGCTCGGCGTGCTCGGCTACCTGATGCGGAAGATGAACATCCCAGTCGCGCCGGTCATCCTGGCGCTGGTGCTGGGACCGCTGATGGAGACGAACCTCCGGCGCGCGCTGTCGCTGGCGCAAGGAGACTGGCAGGTGCTGTTCGGCTCCGGCATCACCCTGGTGCTGTGGGCGATGGTGGCCGCCTCGATCCTGCTGCCCATCTTCACGCGCCGCACCCCGGTCGCCGCGATGGGCAAGGAGGCCGCGAGCCGCGAGGACGAGGACGCACCGCCGCTTCAGGACTGACCACCCGTCCGTACCGACCGTCCCCGCGACCGCCCACGCGTTTTTCTCGCGTGGGCGGTCGCGTATCGTGGGGAACGCCTGGCGGGCCGAGGGCGCTCGCCGCATCCGTCGCCCACGTCGCCCACGTCGCCCACGCTCCGAGCCCACCGTTCCCGGGAGACCGCATGACCGATCACATCGTCACCGTCCACCCCTCCTCAGCGTCGCTCCCTCGCGAGCGCCAGCTCGCCTGGAAGCTGGCCGAGGCCGCGACCGGCACGCGCGACGTGGCGGACGACGTCGCGGACATGGTCGTCAACCGCGTGATCGACGACGCCGCCGTCGCGGTCGCCTCGCTGTCGCGCGCGCCCGTCGTCGCCGCCCGTGCCCAGGCCGTGGCGCACCCCAGGCCCGACGGCGCGACCGTCGTCGGGCTGGGCAACGACCGCCGCGTGCACGCCGAGTGGGCCGCCTGGGCCAACGCCGTCGCGGTGCGCGAGCTGGACTTCCACGACACCTTCCTCGCCGCCGACTATGCCCATCCGGGCGACACCATCCCGCCGCTGCTGGCGGTCGCGCAGCAGACGGGCGCCAGCGGGGCTGCGCTGCTGCGCGGCATCGTCGCCGCCTACGAGATCCACGTGGCGCTCGTGAAGGGCATCTGCCTGCACTGCCACAAGATCGACCACATGGCGCACCTCTGCCCCGCCACGGCCGCCGGCCTGGGCGCGATGCTGAACCTGGACGTGCCGGTGGTGTACCAGGCGATCCAGCAGGCGGCGCACGTCGCATTCACCACCCGCCAGTCGCGCAAGGGCGAGATCAGCAGCTGGAAGGCGTACGTGCCCGGCCACTCCGCCCTGCTGGCGATCACGGCCGTGGATCGCGCGATGCGCGGCGAGACCTCCCCCTCTCCCCTCTACGAGGGCGAAGACAGCGTCGTCGCCTGGCTGCTGGACGGGCCGGACGCCAGCTACCGCGTGCCCCTGCCCGGCCCGGGCGAGCCGCGGGGCGCGATCCTGGAGACCTACACCAAGGCCCACTCGGCCGAGTACCAGGCACAGGCGTTCATCGACCTGGCGTTCGAGATCCGTCAGCGGCTTCCGGGCGGTCCGGACGCCCCGGACGTGGGCGCGATCGACGAGATCGTGATCCGGACCAGCCACCACACCCACACCGTGATCGGGACCGGCGCGAGCGACCCGCAGAAGCTCGATCCGCACGCCAGCCGCGAGACGCTGGACCACAGCCTGATGTACATCGTCGCCGTGGCGCTCCAGGACGGCGCCTGGCACCACGAGCGCAGCTACGCGCGGGAGCGCGCGACGCGCCCCGACACCGTCGCGCTCTGGCACAAGATCCGGACCGAGGAGGACCCGGCCTGGACCGCCCGCTACCGGGAGGCCGACCCCTCGCGGCGTGCGTTCGGCGGCGAGATGGCGGTCCGCCTCACGGACGGGCGCGAGGTCCACGGCCAGCGAGCCGTCGCCGACGCGCACCCCAACGGCGCCGCGCCGTTCGGACGGCCCGACTACCTCGCCAAGTTCCGCGACCTGGCCGAAGGCGTCGTCGCCGAGGAGGAGCAGCGCCGCTTCCTGACGCTGGCGCAACGCCTGGCCGAGCTCACGCCGGCCGAGGTCCAGGAGCTGAACGTCCAGGTGCCGCGGGTGGACGCCCGAACCGTCCACGGCGAAGGGAGGGGGATCTTCTGATCCGCTTCGCCCCGCACGATCCGCACGCCGCCCGCCTTGCCCTGCGCGACGGGCTGGCCCGCTCCGGGCCGCCGCTCCGGTACCCCGGCGCGTTCTCGCCCCTCGTGGCGAAAGCCGTCGAGGAGGCGGGCTTCGACGGCGTCTACCTGTCCGGTGGCGCTCTGGCCGCCGACCTGGGGATGCCGGACGTCGGTCTCACCACCCTGAGCGAGGTGGCCGACCGCGCCCGCCGCATCGCGACCGCCACCCGCCTTCCTCTGCTGGTCGACGCCGACACCGGCTTCGGCGAGCCGCTGAACGTCGCGCGGACCGTCCAGCAGCTCGAGCGGAACGGCGTTGCGGGTCTTCACCTCGAGGACCAGGAGAACCCCAAGCGCTGTGGCCACCTGGCCGGCAAGCGCCTGGTCGACGTCGCCGACATGGAGCGTAAACTCCGCGCCGCCGCCGGCGCCCGCAGCGATCCGGAGATGGTCCTGGTCGCCAGGACCGACGCGCGAGCGGTCCACGGCCTGGACGCCGCGATCGAGCGCGCCAGGGCGTACCTCGCCGCCGGCGCGGACATGATCTTCCCCGAGGCGCTGGCGGACGAGCAGGAGTTCCGCGCCTTCCGGGAGGCGATCGACGCGCCCCTGATGGCGAACATGACGGAGTTCGGCCGCTCCCCGCTGCTGGACCTGGCCACGCTGCAGCGCCTCGGCTACGACCTCGTGATCTACCCCGTCACCACCCTGCGGCTGGCGATGGGCGCGATCGAGCGCGGCCTGCGCGCGATCCACGACGAGGGCACGCAGGAGCGCCTGGTTCCCGAGATGCAGACGCGCGCCAGGCTGTACGAGTTGCTCCGCTACGGCGATCACGAGGCGTTCGACGCCGCGATCGCGGGCTTCGAGCCGGAGGCGGGCGACGGCTAGGACGGCCTCGCCTCCCGGCGGCGACGTGGCGTTCCGACGCCGTCAGGTCGGGTCCTGCCCCCGGTAGCGCTGCCGTGCGGTGCGCACCGCGGCGCGCACCGGCGTTTCCAGCGGGTCGATGGGCGCGGGGAGGTCCAGGACGCGGCACGCCCGGTCGAACGCGGACGCGTACGTCTCGTGGTCGAAGAGGCCGCCCGCGACGGAGACCGGCAGCGCCTCCGCCAGCCGCTCGCGGGCCGTCGCCACCTGCCGAGCGAGCTCCATCGCCGCAGCGTCCACCAGGTCGGACGCCACCGCGTCGGCGCGGGCGGCGTCCAGCACCTCCGCGGCGAACGCCGCCGTGGTGCGGCGCAGGCGCGACAGGTCGCCCAGCAGCTCCCGAACGATCTCGCCCACGGCGTCGACCCCGAAGTGCCCGAGCGCGGCCGGAAGCAGCACCGTATCGGGACCCCGACCGTCGGCCGCGCGACTCGCCGCGGCCAGGCCGCGGCGGCCGAGGTCGTAGCCCCCGCCCTCGTCCCCGAACGCGAAGCCCCAGCCCCCCACGCGGGCCTGCCGCCCGTCCTCGCTGCGGCCCCACGCCATCGCGCCCGTGCCGGCCAGCGCCAGCACGCCGGGGCCCGACGCGAACGCCGCCTCGCGCGCGAGGCGAACGTCGTTCACGATCCGGACGTCGGTCGCGGGGAGCGCCGCTCGCGTCGCCTCCTCGATCGCCCGGTCCCACGCCGCCGAGGTGCCGTAGGCGGGGATGCCCACCGCCGCGGTAGCGATCTCGCTGCGGTCGATCGTGGCGGCGGCGCAGACGGCGGCGACCGCGCCGTCCAGGTGGGACGCCATGCCGGCCGCGCCCAGCGATCCGATGTCGCCGCCGGCCACCTCGACCGACGCGACGCGATCGTCGCCGCCGACGGTCGCGACGTTCAGGCGGAAGGTGCTGCCGCCTCCATCGAGGCCCAGGACGTACGCGTCACGCGCAGCGCCGCTCACGCGCCACCGCCAGGCGCGTAGGGGCCCGAGCGCCGTCGCGTCGCACCGTCGCGTGGAGGGACCGACATGCCCTCGGCGACCATCGCGTCAGATGTCGTCGAGCTCGACGGCGAAGCTCAGGTGGCGGGGGTGGTCGGGGTCGATCTCCTTCGCGGCGGCGCGGGCGTGCGCGAGGTGGTGCAGCAGCGGAAGGGCCGCGACGGGGTGGAACGCCGTGGGCACGTCGTCGCCCCACAGGTAGCTCGCGTCCTGCCCCGCCTCGACCGGCC
>Ga0102932_1001779_pt1 | contig 11084 bp, 11 predicted proteins | sample SalPonR1_C_D2_MG_FD_78212 | JGI IMG/M metagenome (GOLD analysis project Ga0102932, IMG submission 78212) | Salt pond soil microbial communities from South San Francisco under conditions of wetland restoration - Salt Pond MetaG R1_C_D2_MG | ecosystem: Environmental > Aquatic > Marine > Intertidal...
CCTGGTAATCTTCCGGCTCGTGAATTAAAGTCCCATCACGATCTATAAATAATACTTTTTTCATAACTTTAGTTATGCCCTGAACTTGTTTCAGGGCCTTTTGAATTTAAACTTAATGTTTTTAAGGAAGGATTATATTTCTTAATTAAATTCCACTTCCAGATTTTATGCCAGTTTTTTAATTGTATTTCTCTAGCTTTTGCTCGTTTAGTGTCGCCAATCTTTTCTAAATATATAAGATCAAAAGCATTATATTCTCGGGTGAATTTTGCACCTTTTCCTAATTGATGCTGTCTTAAACGCACAATAATATTTTTTGTACATCCTATATACAAAACGCTTCTGTTCTTATTAGTTAATATGTAAACATAATAGGTCATATCTACAAAAGATACTGAAACAAGTTCAGCATTTCGAAATTACTAAAGGCTTTGCAAAGCCTTCAGTAATTTCTCATTTTCCTCTCCAGTCCCAACCGTAAACCGTAAGGTATTTTCACAAAGCGGTTGTGTGGTTCGGTTTCTAATTACTATACCTTTTTTTAACAGTTGGTCATATCTGTTATTAGCATCGTCTACTTTTACCAATATAAAATTAGCATCAGACGGATATATTTTTTCAATAAAATTCACTTGAACTAAAGCTTTACTTAAAAGATCCCTTTCCTTAAGTAAATCAGAAATTTCTGAATTTACTTTTTCCTTATTCAGCAACCGATCTAAAGCTCTTGACTGAGTTAATTCGTTTACATTATAGGGAGGTTTTATTTTGTTCAGAATCTCAATTATTTCTGCGGAAGCATAGCATATTCCCAATCTAATACCCGCCATTCCAAATGCTTTTGAAAGCGTTTGGGTGATCACCAAATTTGGATATTGCTCTAGTTTATTTAGCCAGCTTTCTTCAGTAGAAAAATCAATATAGGCTTCATCAATAATTACTAATCCATTAAAGTTTTCCAGAATATGGATGATTTTTTCTTCTGAAAATGAGTTCCCGGTTGGATTATTTGGTGAACACAAAAAGATCATTTTTGTGTTTTGGTCTATCGAATTCAGAATTTCTTCAACCTTAGGTTCAAAATCTGTACTCAACAACACTTCCCTATTCTCAATATTATTGATATTAGCCAACACCTTATACATTCCGTATGTAGGCGGTAACGTAATAACATTATCCTTGCCCGGTTCGCAAAATGATCTAAATAAGAGATCCAAAACTTCATCACTGCCATTTCCCAATAAAATATGTTCCGTTGAAACATTTTTCATTTTTGCCAATTCAGCTTTTAGATTGCGTTGTTGCGGATCTGGATAACGGTTTACATCAGTTTGAAATGGATTTTCATTAGCATCCAGGAAAACCATTTCAGAACCTGTAGACTGGTATTCGTCCCTGGCGGAAGAATAAGGTTTTAAACCGGCCACGTTCGGCCTTACCAGGTTATTTATATTGAATTTTTTCATTCTCTTTTAATGGTCTCAAATCATCATTCTGTCCCGAAGCTTCGGGATTATTTCAGAATCTAAAAATCTACTTAAGATAGACCCTGAAACGAGTTCAGGGTGACGTAATTTTCAAAATTATTTTAGTTCCTTTAATCGCAATGTCACCGCGTTTTTATGTGCCTCCAAACCTTCGGCTTCTGCCATTAATTCTATGGCCGGACCAATTTCTTTAATTCCTTCTTCTGTTATCTTTTGAAAAGTCATACTCTTCATAAAACTATCCAGATTTACGCCGCTGTATTGCTTTGCGTAGCCATTTGTTGGTAAAGTATGGTTTGTTCCAGAAGCATAATCGCCCGCACTTTCGGGAGTATAGTTTCCTATAAAAACCGAACCTGCATTTTGAATTCCTTCAGTAAAAAAGGCCTCATCATCAGCACAAATTATAAAGTGCTCAGGGCCATATTCGTCGATTAACTCCAGTGCATCTTGTTTCTTTTCAACATAAATTAATCTTGAATGAGCTATAGCCTTTTCAGCAATACTCTTTCTGGGTAAAACTTCTAACTGACTTTCTACCTCTTTCTCTACTTCTTCAATTAAATTTTTAGAAGTAGACACAAGAATTACCTGGCTATCTGCACCGTGTTCTGCCTGGCTTAAAAGATCTGAAGCAACAAAAGCAGAATTGGAAGAATCGTCTGCAAAAACCAGCAATTCAGAAGGGCCAGCGGGCATATCTATAGCCACATTATGACGGGTTGCCAGTTGTTTGGCAACGGTAACAAATTGATTTCCGGGACCAAAGATCTTGTAAACTTTAGGAACACTTTCTGTCCCAAATGTCATAGCTGCAATTGCCTGGATACCCCCAACTTTATATATTTTAGTGACGCCACAAAGTTCTGCAGTATATAAAATAGCTGGATGCACATTGCCGTTCTTATCTGGCGGAGTACAAAGCACAATTTCTTTACAACCTGCAATATTTGCGGGAGTAGCTAACATTAAAATAGTGGAAAATAAAGGAGCGCTTCCGCCAGGGATATATAAACCAACCTTTTGAATTGCTCTTTTTTCCTGCCAGCATTTTACCCCATTGGTGGTTCCAATTTCAATCTTATCGGTTTTTTGGACGGTGTGAAATTTTTCGATATTACTTTTAGCCAATTTTATGGCTTCTTTCAATTCCTCGGAAACCTCATTTGCAGCAGCACTTACTTCTTTTTCTGTAACCTGAATATTTGGGAGGTTTATGCCGTCAAAAAGTTCGGTATATTTAGAAACCGCCGCGTTACCTTTGGATTTTACTTCAGCAAAAACCTGGTTTACCGTTTCTTCGATATCTTCAACCGTTTGGGTGGGCCTTTTTAATATTTCTGGCCATTCGGCTTTAGTAGGATTAAAAAACTTTTTCATCTTAAAGTACCATTTTTTCAATTGGCGCTACTAAAATACCTTCGGCACCATTTAGTTTTAATTCATCTATAACTTCCCAGAAACGCTCTTCATTAATTACTGTATGGATAGAGCTCCACCCTTCTTCGGCAAGCGGTAAAACAGTTGGGCTACGCATTCCAGGTAGTAATTTGATTATGTTCTCTAAATTCTCATTTGGAGCATTTAACAGAATATATTTAGAAGTACGCGCATTTAAAACCGATTTCAACCTAAATTGTAATTTCTCTAAGATCTGTTGACGAGCTTCTGAAATTTTGGGTGAGATAGCGAGAACAGCTTCGCTCTTCAGCATTACTTCTACCTCTTTTAGTCCGTTTTTGAAAAGCGTGCTTCCGCTGGAAACAATATCACAAATACCATCTGCAAGCCCAATATTTGGAGCTATCTCTACTGAACCATTAATAATATGCAATTCTGCCGAAATTCCTTTCTTCTCAAGAAATTCGTTTACGGTATTAGGATAAGAAGTGGCGATCTTTTTACCATCAAGGTCATTGATGTCACTATATTCCATAGATTTTGGTACTGCGAGAGAAACGCGACATTTTGAAAAACCAAGCTTTTCACCCTGGATAATATCATTCCCTTTTTCAATTAAGACGTTCTCCCCTATAATAGCTATATCTACAACACCATCTCTTAAATACTGCGGTATATCGCCATTTCTAAGATACATTACCTCTAAAGGAAAGTTTCGGGAGGAAGCTTTGAGTTGTTCTTTTCCATTATCTATAGAAATGCCCGCATCCTTTAATATTTTAAGGGAATCTTCGTTTAATCTACCTGATTTTTGAATAGCAATTCTTAATTTTTCCTGGCTCATTTTTTTAATTTTTCTTTTAAACTGTGGTTGTTGGTTATAAAATAAAAAACCCGTTTGAATAGCTCAAACGGGTTTTAAATATGTTGAAATCACAACACACCAAATTTACCTCGCCTGAGCGCAGTAGTAAATATGATGGTGATGTAATTGATAATTCGTCATTGTGATTACAAATCTAAATATAAATTTTAAACTGCAAAACAGCTTTTTAAAAAATTATAGGTTGTTTAATTCCCTCCACCTAAAATTAAGGGCATTCCATCTTCACCAGAACCTATAATCACGGTTTTCGAGTTACCCGATTTAGCAAGTTCAAGCGTAGCCTGAATTCCCTTTTCCTTTAAGATATTGGGAGTTAAGGAGGCGTTTAGAATTTCGTTCGCACGTGCTTTACCTTCAGCATCAATTCGCTGGCGTTCGGCTTCCTGCTCTGCTTTGGTTAAACGAAATTCATATTCTAAAGATTCCTGCTCCTGGCGTAATTTACGCTCAATGGCATCTTTAATATTTGGCGGAAGTGAAACGTCACGTACCAGAACCTCGTTAACCTGTACATATTGGTCCTGAAGTAAAATTTGAGTTTCTTCTAATATTTCTTTCTGAATTGCCTCCCTTTTACTGGCATACAATTGTTCAGGGTTATATCTTCCTACAACAGATCTTGCTGCCGACCTTACTGCCGGTTGAAGCAAACGCCTTATGTATTCTTCACCTTTTTCACGGTGTAAGCTACCAAGGTTGGCATAAGATGGTTGAAACCAGGTAGAAGCATCAATATCAATTTGAAGACCATTAGAACTTAAAACCTGCATTTTTTCTTCCAGGGATTGTTGTCTAACCTCATAAATAAACACTCTATTCCAGGGAGCTACCAGGTGAAAACCTTCATTTAAAGGTGGTCCATCTGTAACCACACCACCTCCAAAAGTTTTATATAAAACTCCGGCTTCACCAGAGCCAATAGTAACAGTAGATTTAGCAACGAAAATTATTAAAATTACGATTCCTATAAGAATAGGAATTCCTAGCTTGGGTAATCTTTCCATATATAATTAAATTTAAATTAATCCTTTGTACTTCCTGAAAAACCATTCTGAAGCCAGCAATAAAACAAGCAAAAATAGAAGGTAATACCAGTCTATCAAAGGTACGCTTTTTTGTTGGCTTTTTTGAATGGGCTTATATTTATCCTTACTTAAAAGACCAGCTATTAGATCTTGAATTTGATTTTGGTAATAAACCTTACTGCCAGAATTTTCAGCTAAAGCTTCCATGGCATTTTTATTAGCTGAAATAAATTTTTGTTCAATATTATAGGGTATAATTTCAAAGCTTCCGGAACGGGAAATTTGGGATTCGGATTCGGTAATCCTAAAATTATAAGTTCCTGGAGCTAAACTTCCTAAATCAACTTCATAGGCATTATTCTTTAAAATAAATTGGGACTCAATAGTTTTTAATGAATCTTCTACTGAAATATTCAAATTAGCATTAGCATCAAATTGATAATTTTGATCGAAAAAATTAGCACTAAGATTAACCGATTCGTTTTCATAATAGAATGACTTATAATCTATCGTTAATCGGTCTCTTCTCTTTGTCGCTGCTAAATTCTGAACAAGTTTTCCTAAAAAATTATCGAATTTTTCGAAAGATTTATACTCTAAAAAGGCAGCAGAACGCCATCTCCATATATTTTCTCCAAAAATAAAGGCGTGCTTCCTCTGCCCACTGCCCTGTATAGCTATTAAAGGCTGTGAAGTTTCTACATTTTCAATTTCCTGGAAATAGATGCTTTCAAGATTATTACTTTGAACGCTGATTTTGCCAAATTTATCTTCCAGCGGAGGAAATTCAGAAAAACCTACTTCTTCGAACTGAAATTGATTGAAATTAGAATTCCTTACCGCGAAAATTTCCTGAGTTTGATTGGTAAAATCTTTCCTCACAAAATCCTGGATACTATTCAGAAAATTCCAATTTGTTTCTGTTCCGGATATAATGAGGTAGTTTTGATTATTTTCGGCTAAATCTTCAAAAACGGAAGCAAATTTCGAAGTAGGTTGATACAAAATGACCAATTGGTAACCTTTTATTTCTAGGAGATTTTCCTGAACATATTTAATTTCAAGTTGCCGCTGTTTATTGGTTTCCACAGCTTTTTTAATGGCTCCCACATCTGGATGGGGAATAGCGCTTACCAATAGAATTTCAGTTCGCTCATCAATTACTTCCACCGCAAAATTTTTGGCATTATTCGCTATGTTCTTTTCAGTTTCCAGGGGAACAATTTCAGCTTCGTAAGAAAGAACTCCAAGCCTTGAAGCAGGAAGTTCTGCCCGGATTACGCTGGAATTATTTTCTGAATCCAGGGAAATATCTTTAGAAAAAATGGTGTTATCCCCTGCCTTGATAACGAATCTTGCATTTATGCTTTCTTCGCCCGAATAAGAAATAAAAGACTCTACAGGAAAGCGATTGTTTAAAAAAGCATAGTTGTTTAGGTTTAATCTTGATAATTCTAAATCTTGATATTGCGTGGTATCCCCTACTACAACAGGGTAAATCTTTGTATTAGCATCTGGCTTAAAATATCGAAAGTTTCTGCCTGCAGTTTGATTTCCATCAGAAATTAAAACAATGGCTGTTTCCTTTCTTCTGGATAATTCTTCAATGGATTCTAATGCCGAAAAAATATTAGTTTCAGATTTATTGAACTCATTACTATTTCCAGGATTCAATTCATTGCCAAACTTATATTGAACAAGGTCGAAATTCTTATTTATCTCTTTATTTGACTTCAACTGGTCCAGAATTAATTGCACGGTATCTTCCTGCTCCAGATGTTTTATAGATTCGGAATCATCTACGGCAAGTACCAGGTTGGGTTTGTCTAAAGTATAGCTGGTAAAAGTGAATTTAGGATTTATGAGTAATAAAAGCAGCACAAAAACGGAAAGAAAGCGCAATGCAAAGAGAATATAAGCATCCTTACCTCTTTTTTTTGTTTTATAGAGGTATTGAAAAAAAGCAAACCCCAGCGCGAAAATTGCAGCCAGGGCGATAAATAAAATTGTTGAAAGTTCCATTGAAGTTAAGGTAGTTAATAGTTATTGGTTAAAAGTTAAAAGTTCTAATAACAATTAACTCTCAACTACTAACTTATCTACGTGTGCATTCCGCCATCTACGTGAAGCACCTGGCCGGTGATGTAAGCACTTAGATCACTACCAAGAAAAACACAAGCGTTGGCAATATCTTCCGGGCTTCCGCCACGTTTTAAAGGAATTGCCTGTCTCCAGCCATCCACTACTTTTTCGTCTAATTTTTCAGTCATTTCAGTTTCTATAAAACCGGGAGCGATAACATTAGTTCTAATATTTCTAGAACCCAGTTCCTGGGCCATAGATTTAGAGAAACCAATAATCCCAGATTTTGAAGCAGCGTAATTTGCCTGGCCGGCGTTTCCGGTGACTCCAACTACAGAACTCATATTGATAATACTTCCTTTACGTTGTTTCAATAGAGTACGCTGTACTGCTTTAGTCATATTAAAGATAGATTTAAGGTTTACTTCAATAACCTTATCAAAATCTTCTTCGCTCATACGCATCAACAAGTTGTCTTTGGTGATACCTGCGTTATTTATTAAAATATCTATACTTCCAAAATCTTCAACAACGTCTTTTATTAACTGTTCAGCTTCTTTGAAACTGGCAGCGTTAGATTGGTAGGCTTTGGCTTTTACTCCAAGTTTGCTCAATTCATCGGCTAGAGCGTTAGCAGATTCGGCCGAAGAATTATAAGTAAAAGCTACATTGGCACCGTGTTCAGCAAAGACTTTAGCTATTCCTTTTCCTATTCCGCGGCTACCACCGGTTATTATGGCATTCTTTCCTTCTAATAATTTCATATTTGTAAAAAGATTGATGTTAATTAAACAGTTTCAAATATAGCAAAAGCTAATACCAAGAAATAAAAAATCCTCCTGTATTTAGTCTTTATGACCAATGCAGGAGGATTATAATATAAATTTGAAAGATTTTAGCCTTTCATAACCTCGGCTACTTTTTTTCCAATCTCTGCTGGAGAATCTACAACGTGAATTCCATTTTCTTTAAGAATAGCTTTTTTAGCTTGTGCGGTATCTTCGCTTCCACCAACAATTGCTCCTGCGTGCCCCATAGTACGGCCAGCTGGTGCAGTCTCTCCGGCTATAAAGCCTACAACCGGTTTCTTATTTCCATTCTCTTTAATCCATTTAGCAGCATCAGCCTCTAATTGACCTCCAATTTCACCGATCATAACAATACATTCGGTTTCATCATCGTTCATCAATAATTCTACGGCTTCTTTAGTAGTAGTTCCAATAATTGGATCTCCCCCAATTCCAATGGCAGTAGTAATTCCAAGACCTTGTTTTACAACCTGATCTGCTGCCTCATAAGTTAGAGTACCAGATTTAGATACAATTCCTACTTTTCCTTTTTTGAAAACAAAACCTGGCATAATACCAACTTTTGCTTCTCCCGGAGTAATAACTCCCGGACAGTTAGGCCCCACCAAACGACAATCTTTATGCTGAATATAATCGTAGGCTTTTACCATATCTGCAACCGGAATACCTTCAGTAATAGTTATAATTACTTTAATTCCAGCATCTGCAGCTTCCATAATTGCATCAGCAGCAAAAGCAGGTGGTACAAAGATTATTGAAACATCTGCTTCTGTTTTCTCAACAGCTTCAGAAACTGTGTTAAAAACCGGTTTGTTAAGGTGTTTTTGACCTCCTTTACCCGGAGTTACACCTCCAACAACGTTGGTTCCGTATTCTATCATTTGTTCAGCGTGAAAAGTACCTTCGCTACCGGTAAACCCCTGAACTATTATTTTTGAATTTTTATTGACTAAAACGCTCATAAATTTTTTGATTTTTGCGATTACAAAAGTAGGTTTTTAAAAATAAAACCTAAAGTTTTTTGAATGTTTATTAGGCTTTTAGTCTTAAAATTGAACTAAAGTTTTAGCCTAAAACTATATTGTTTGAGAAAGCTAAAATTTTAAGACCAGGGACTTTCGTCTATTTCTTCTCCAAGTTGTGAGATTTGAACACCCTTAAAAAGCTTATTGTCTTTTAATTCCCAGATAGCCATGAAGTGAGCAAGTGGCATTTCTTCGTCGGGATTTTCTATAGTTTTTACGTGGTAGGTAAATTGAATAGCGATTTGATGGTCTTCCTCTACGATCTTTTCAATTTCGGCTTTTAACTCCTCGAAGTTTTTTGCCATATCATCTCTTAGTTCCAATATCTCGGCAAAATCCAGTTTTTTAAGTCCGGTGGTGCCATACCAGGTAAGATTTACATTGGGATGTAAGTAATTGTCTAATATTCCTTCTTCCCCTTTAAATAAAGAGGTATAAAAATTCTCAACAATCTCTTTACTTTTTACGCCCATAGTTTTTTATTTTAATTTTTCCAGCAATTTAGGTAATTGCCTTAAAAGTGCCAACTCTTTTAATTTAGCTCTGGATTCCATTGCTGGGTTCCCTGTGTATATTTTATTTGCTTTGGTAGATTTGGTGATTCCGGCCTGTCCCATAAGCACTCCGCCTTTTTCTACGGTAATTCCACTACGCATTCCAACCTGGCCCCAAACGGTAACTTCATCTTCAATAATTACAGCACCTGCAATTCCAACCTGGCTTGCGATAAGGCATTTTCTACCGATAACTGTATCGTGACCAACCTGAATTAAATTATCTAGCTTAGAACCTACTTTGATAGTTGTATCTCCTGTCACGCCTTTATCTATAGTGCAATTAGCACCAATTTCAACATTGTCTTCTATAACAACGCGCCCACCAGATCTTAGTTTATCAAAACCTTCTGGCCTGTTTTTATAATAAAAAGCATCACCACCTAAAACAGTTCCAGAGTGAATAATAACGTTATCACCAATAACTGCATTATCATAAATACTAACATTGGAATGAATTATACAGTTACTACCTATTTTCACATTATTCCCAATAAAAGTATTAGGCTGAATATGCGTACCAGGACCAATTTGAGCTGAATCTGAAATAGATTTTTCAGATTTCTGAAAAGGTTTAAAATATTGAGTAAGCTTATTAAAATCGGAAAAAGGATCTTCTGAAATTAGCAAAGCTTTACCCTCAGGACAATCTACTTTTTTATTTATCAAAATTACGGTAGCAGCAGAATTTAAAGCTTTATCGTAATATTTCGGATGATCTACAAAAACAATATCGCCCGGTGTTACCACGTGAATTTCATTCATTCCTTTTACGGAAAAATTGGCCTCACCAATATATTGAGCATCTATAATAGTGGCTATTTGTTGTAGTGTATGTTCCTGTGGAAATTTCATATTGATAAATATTAATATAGAAAAAGATAAAAAATCCTTTAACGTTAAGCTAACTTGTTCCAGTCTTTATCCCGAATTTGCTTCGGGATTCTAACATGAATATTAATTTTTATTATCCTAGATCCTGAAATATCCCGAAACTTCGGGATATTTCAGGATGACAAACTTAAAGCTTCAGTCAGGTATTTCTGAAAGAACTACTCTTTCATTCTTTCCTTATAAGTCCCTTTTTCGGTTTCTACTTTTATTTTGTCTCCTTCATTTATAAATAAAGGAACATTTACTTCGGCTCCGGTTTCAACTGTTGCCGGTTTGGTAGCATTTGTAGCTGTATTTCCTTTTACTCCCGGTTCGGTATGTGTTACTTCCAATACTACACTGGCAGGCATTTCGACAGAAAGAGGTGCGTTATCCTCAGTATTGATTATAACAGTTACCACTTCACCTTCCTTTAATAGTTTTGGCTGGTCTAAAGCTTCTTCAACCAAACGAATTTGGGTATAATCTTCAACATTCATAAAATGATAAAATTCGCCATCATTATATAAATACTGAAATTTATGGGTCTCTACACGAACATCTTCAATCTTATGCCCAGCTGAAAACGTATTTTCCACAACTTTACCAGTAGTTACACTTTTAAGTTTGGTACGCACAAAAGCAGGTCCTTTACCTGGTTTTACATGTAAAAATTCAATTATCTTAAAAATATCGTGGTTGTAACGAATACACAATCCGTTTCTAATATCACTTGTACTTGCCATTTGAATCAGTTTTAATTTGAACTAAAGTATCCTTTCATGATACCTCGTTGCGAGTTTTTAATGAATTCTAATATTTCGTCCCTTTCTGCGCTTGCCTGCATTTCAGCTTCAATAATAGCAACAGCCTGGGTGTTATTATAGTTTTTCTGATACAGAATTCTATAAATATCCTGTATTTCACGAATTTTTTCGGTAG